>Ga0206822_1069_pt1 | contig 25438 bp, 21 predicted proteins | sample Alteio_BWOrgCont_83_FD_152913 | JGI IMG/M metagenome (GOLD analysis project Ga0206822, IMG submission 152913) | Enriched cells from forest soil in Barre Woods Harvard Forest LTER site, Petersham, Massachusetts, United States -... | ecosystem: Environmental > Terrestrial > Soil > Temperate forest >... | reverse complement strand
ATAGCTATTCCGACGAGCTCTTGGAATTGGAAAAACAGGGTTATCTCAATGCGAGCGAGCTCATTCAAGCTAAGAAAAAATTGAATGAAGAGCATGAGTCCTATGAGATGGCAAAACTTGAATTCGACACGTATGTTACCTATGTGCATCCCATGCAGGTTGAAAAGGCACAGACCGCCCTCAGCAGGGCGACAAGCAAATTGGAGGAGGCCACTCGCATGGGGGATATCAAAGTGGCAAGGGATACGGCTGTATTGGAACACGCCAAACATGAATTATCGGTCCAACATAACAATTTAGGATATGCGAAATATGTGTTGTCTCTGACTGAGATAAAAGCTCCGGCTCCGGGCATTGTGGTCTTGCGGGAAGATTTTCGCAATGGACAGCGCCGCAAGCCCCGAGTAGGTGATGTTTTGATTCGGAATCAACCGATCTTGGATTTGCCTGATCTCGATTCCATGATGGTGAAGACCAAGGTGCGTGAAGCGGATTTGTATAAAATCGAAGTGGGAAAGACGGCAAATATCGTTGTGGATGCCTATCCGCAGATGAATTTGCAAGGCAAAGTGTTGTCTATTGGAGTATTGGCGCTGGCTGACGTTTCACGGATGGGAGATGAAAAGTACTTTGATGTGCAAGTAGGGATCGATAAAAGCGATCCTCGGTTACGGCCAGGGATGACGGCTAGATTGGTTGTGATGGCTGATAAGATCGACAATAAGCTCGCGATCCCTGTGCATGCCGTGTTTGACAAGGAGGGGCAAAACTTCTGCTATGTGGCGAAGGGGGATAAATATGTGATGAGACCCGTGGAATTGGGCACGGGGAATGAGCATTGGGTGCATGTGAAATCAGGATTGGAAGAAAATGAGCAGGTGAGTTTGACGCTGCCTCCAAAAAGCAAATTGGTGAAATGAATATGTTACTAATCAATGTTCAAGGTCTGATCAAATCGTACCCGCTTGAACATGGCACCGTCCATGCCCTCAATGGTGTCGATCTGCACGTTCACTCCGGCGACTTCACTGCCCTCATGGGGGCCTCCGGATCGGGAAAATCGACATTGATGCACCTTTTAGGCTGCTTGGATCGGCCCACCTCAGGCACCTACCAATTAAACGGACAAGATATCTCCAGCCTGGATGATGAGTCTCTCTCGATCATCCGTTCCAAGCAAATAGGTTTCGTCTTTCAATCCTACAATCTAGTTCCCCAGCTTAATGTATACGAAAATGTAGAACTCCCCTTTCTTTACCGAACCGAACGGATCAATGCCCATAAACAAATTGTTCAGGCTATTGAACGCGTAGGATTGGGACATCGAATGCTCCATCGTCCCAAAGAACTCTCAGGTGGCGAATTGCAGCGTGCCGCCATCGCCCGAGCGTTGGCTATTCATCCCAAATTAATTTTGGCCGATGAGCCGACGGGTAACTTGGATTCTAAGACAGGACAATCCATCCTAGAATTATTCCAGGAACTCAATCAGCAAGGCGCCACCATTTTGCTTGTCACCCATGATCGTTCTGTCGCGCAGCATTGTCAAAGAATTTTAAAAATGCAGGACGGAAAAATTGTTGACCAGGAGACCGCTCCGTGGCATTAACCGAGCAAATACAGCAGGGATTCCGTTCCATTTTACTGCATCGCTTGAGGACTCTTCTGAGTACCCTAGGGATTTTGTTTGGCGTGGTTGCAGTGATCGCTATGCTTTCTATTGGAGAAGGAGCAAAGCAGGAAACGTTGTCGCAGATTGAACAACTGGGGCTACGAAATATCATCATCCGGCAGACGGCTGTATCTGAAGAGCAACGGATAAAAGCCATTGGAAAAGGCTCCCAAGGACTTCGATGGGAGGATGCGCGCGCTTTTCAAGCATTGCTTCCCGGATTGCACAGTGTTGCGGGAGTGAAGATGGTGAAAGCTTCCATGGGAGCTACCCTGAAAGATATCTCTCCGGAGATATTGGCTATCACCGATGGATTCGATGAAATTCAGGGACTGGAAATGAGTGAAGGACGCTTTATCAGCGCCTATGATATCTCGAATCGGCTGCAAGTGTGCGTTATCGGAAGTGAAATCGCCAAATCGTTGGGACGCGATGGGCACGTCGGACAACGGATACGGATCGGAAACGCCCAATTCAAAGTTGTCGGTTTGTTGGGCTTTAAGACTTGGAAACCCGGTAAAACAACAGCGTTTACAACCAGGAATCTAAATTTAAGTATATTTATCCCCTTAGGAGTTGAACAGGGTTTGTCGCGAATGGCAATGAAGAAAGATTCCACGATTTCCGAGATTATTCTTCAAATGGATCAAGGGGTGCCGATAAAAAAAACTATCCCATTGGTGAAACAACTGATGGAGACGATGCATAAAGGGGTTGATGATTATCAAGTGATTGTCCCACAGGAGTTATTGGATCAAGCCGATCGAACCCAGACCATATTTAATCTTGTTTTGGGAAGTGTGGCGGCAATATCGTTATTGGTGGGTGGAATTGGGATTATGAACATTATGCTGGCTAGTGTATCAGAGCGAGTGCGTGAGATTGGGATCAGGAGAGCGGTGGGAGCGAACCGGATGCACATAGCCCGGCAGTTTTTGATGGAAGGCCTACTAATTACGTTGATAGGGGCAATTGGGGGAGTTTTTGTGGGGATTTTGTTTTCGTTGTTAATTAGTTTGTTGGCTGGTTGGCATACGATAGTTACATTGTGGTCGGTGGTGTTGTCATTGGGGATGGCCTGTGGGGTAGGATTGTTTTCGGGGTTGTATCCGGCCTGGAAGGCGGCATCGTTGAATCCGATAACGGCCCTCCGCCACGAATGAGATATCAGACCCCACGTTCCGCTCGCTTCGCTCGCTGCACGCGGGGCTCTTCACTTTTGCGGCTACCGCCGCAAGATTTTCAACATTATATTTGCGTTAGAATGGCGGTAGCCATTTCAAGAATAAAGCCCCGCGTGCAGCGAGCGAAGCGAGCGGAACGTGGGGGGTAGCAGCGACAGAATTGTTTTCAATTTGCTCTAATTTCTTGTGCCCTGGGGTCAAGGTCAATCTATCCAGGATAGAATTTCATTAAACGTAAAGCCTTGGTTGTAAGCGTAATAGGTCACTATTGTCTCGCTTGCACTCCAGACTAAATCCTGTTTTCTAGCCTTGAGTTTTAATTAAAATAAATACTATAATAGTTTTAGTAATATTATTATTATTTCATGCGGGGGGATTATGAATATAAAGCCTGACCCAGCAGATTGTGATTTATTATCGAAAATTGAAGTTGAAATTCAATCAACTAAAGATGAATTAGATTTAATTTCAGTTGTACGAGCAAGCCTCAATAATTTATCAGTATCATTTGCTCCTAGCACTGCCCGATCCATAATAGATAGAGTTAAAAAACTAGGGCCTCAAGATTCCACCTATACGGAGGATCAAATCAGAAAAATATGTATAGATAAAATGAAAGGAGAGAAAAAATTTTCTGGGCAACATCCCATCGAATTATGCCTTTATTATCCCGATCCCAGAGAAAAAGAAATAATTGCTGCCATCATGCTTGATAATTTAAGCAATTATGAGTCTCAGAGATTAGTAGAGAGATTCGATCAATTAACATTACAGCAACTATCTTTAGAGCAAAGGCTTAGGTATGTTGAAAAAGTATTGATCAAGGTTTCAAAATCCATTCTTTCAAGTGAATTCGAAAAATTTGGATTCGTGAAAGATTTTCAAAATTGCCACTCTTTAGAACAAAAGCTCAAGCTAGCGGAAGCTATTATCGAAAAATTTAAGGATGAAGGAAAAAAGGCTCTAGAAATAAATTTTGATAAACTAGGTTTTGAGGTTTCCATTCGCTCTTTACCAGACGAAAAAAAGCCTCAAGGAATAGTTTCAATTTTACAATATTTTAGTGCAGAAGTCATTATAACCTCAAAAAATTACTCAGAATTCTCATCTAGCCTTACGTTGGAACAACGTTACGACCTCATTAAGAAAGCCCTTGAAGAAGGAACAGTACAATGTGTACAAAAAATAGCTAAAAATTCTTCTACTCTTCTGAAAGGTTTTTCTACATTACAACCCGAACAACGCCTGGAAATTGGCATGCTGTATGCGAAAAAAGGAGCTAAGATGGCATTGGCTGATAATGCCGCAGCCTTGGCAATAGTAGATCTAAACCAAAATGATCGTTTTAACCTCGCTGATTCCACTGTGCAAGGGATATCACACTTCAAGTTTTCTAAATACATTAAAAATTTTGGCTTTATTAAAGATATTCAAGAATGCCAAAAGATAGAAGATCGTCTAATAATGGCCAACAAGATCGCTGCTCGAGGTGATTGGGCACAAGAGGGTGTAAGAGCAAATTTTGAACAATTGGGAATAATTCTTCCAAAATCAGCCCCTTTGGATGACCGCGTAAACCTACTAGTGCTACTTATGAATCATGGAACTTTATGGTTAGAGGATGATATTTTAGAATCCCTGTTTTCAAAATTAGGTTTTTTTGATGATCTTGCAAAATGCGACTCTTTTGAGGATCGTTTGAACTTAACAAGGAGGCTTATTTCAATAGATCAAGAATTTTTAGATATTCTCCTTTCCCACATCGAAATGACCGGATTTATTCAAGATCTGGAGAAAATCGGCAATTACGAAGAAAAAATAAAAATGTTGGATCAATTGGCACAAATAGATCCCAAATTCTATTTCACATTCTTCCCACACCTCGATATTAAAGAAAAACTTTCAGAGCTTAAGCTTAACCCACAAGATTTTATGAAGGTGTGCCTCTCTTTAATTCTTCGAGGTGATAGTGCTGCGGCCGGAATAGCATCTCTCTTTCTTAACGCTAAAGACTTATTAGAAGAAATCTCTGTTGAAGATCGCTTAAAGTTGGCTTTTTCCATTGCCGAGCAAGGATGGCAAGCAGCTCGTACATTATCCACTATCTTGACAAAAATCTTGCCTAAAAAATTTATTCCCTCCCTTGATATAAATACCAAGATTAAACTTTGCGATCATATCAGCAAGTTTGCGGAAAGTGACAAACTTTTAAATTTCGATACCCTGGAACTTTCGGATTATTTAAAAAACATTTCGTTACAAGAGAAGTATGATCGGGCTTTACGTTTTGCTGCGCAAGGAGAATTATGGGCTGCCCGAATGGCAGATAATGAGCTTTTAAAATTTAATGATTTTAGCCTTAAACAGAAAATGGTATTGGCAAAAACCATCGCTTTTCAAGGAAAAGTTGCTTCACAGGAACTTGCAAAGAATTTACGCCATTTTAAATTTGAAATATCACCTCTATTATTTGAATTGTATAAGTATCTAGATCTGAGTGAAAATTATGCTTTGGAATTTATAGCAATTGCTTTCTCTCCTTTAACGTCTAGACAATTGTTGTTGGAATCACTCATTCATTATCCGGAGAATATTGATCTAGCGTCTGAGGTGGTTGGGGATCGAATGCAAGAAATCGGTATCGCCCTTGACATTAAAAATAAGGGGATTGCAATAGTAGAACCAAAGGAAACAAGCACTGAAAAATTTCTTTCTGGTCATCCCGAACTGAAACCTCTGCAAGATCTCGCAAAACAAATCCGGGAAACACAACCTACAGAAAAAAAACCGGATGAGAGGCCTCAATTGATGCAATGGCTTGCATATACAGCTGCAGTTTGTAACGACCTTGATGAAAAAAGAAGAAAAGCAATTTTAGAATCAGGCTTGCTTAACACAATTTTCAATTATCATAATACAGAAGATCGCTTCATGCTGGTCAGACAATTAAGTTTTCTTACACCGAGTCAAATTAGGGAAGTTCAGTCAGTGAATACCCCTAAAGGACGAATCGGCGCATTGCTTGTTACTCGTTTGGATTTGGCTGAAACAGAAAGAACAGAATTGATCTCCTTAATTAATTCCAATCAAAATTTCCGAGACACAAAACAACTGCATATACTATTGCAAGTATTAACAGAAGCTATTGAGATGGCTCCTTTTCAAGAAAATCAATCGGCGGAAATAACCGACAGCTTGCGTCAAACTTTACTCGATATGAAATCAAATCAAAAATCTAAAGAAGCGTCTAAAGAACTTATAAAAGAATTTCACAATCTTTTGACAATCCGTTCAATATTTGGTTTAGACACTATGAAAGCAATCCTGTTGAAAAAAAGAGAAAAAGGCCTGACTGATCGATTTTTATCGGCAAATTTGTCAATTCTTTTTGCTGTTGCTGGAATTACCGATTTGACAAAACGATTTTACGCAACCTTTGGAAAGTTTAGAAATCCTACAGCTATATTTACCTATCTTGGTTCAATAAATAAATTGCCCCCTAAAGATAAAGAGAAAGTACATGCCACTTTCATGAAATATGTGCAAAGTGTTTTAGAAGGAGGTTTCCCAAAATCAAGATACGAAATAGACGAAGACAAGCCTCATTTGAAAAAACTGACAGATTATAAGAAAGGTTCCTTTATGGATGCTTGGAAACAGTGTCCCCTACCACAACCCATTTCTGTGAAAGGCCAAAAATTAGCAATATCCGAGTCTGATGATCCAAATGATTTGCTTTTAATCGGTGAGGTTCAGGGAAGTTGTCAAAAGGTTTCTGAGAGATCCTATTTAAATAAATGTTTGACGGCTTACTTGATGAATGGAGAAATCAAACCGATAGTTATCAAAGATGAAAACGGCAAAATCGTCGCTAGAAGCCTTCTCAGGGTTATGTGGGACGTGGTTAACGAAAGGCCGGTGCTCCTTCAAGAAAAAGTATATTCGAATATCAAGGAACAATTGATAACCGATCATCTCGAACAATATGCAAAAACCAGAGCCAAAGAATTAAAGATTCCATTGGTTAGCAAAGATGTGGGGGATGGTCCTGCTTATGAGGGATCAGTCGTTTACTTGGGAGGTTCTTCTCCATTTATTTATAGCGACGCCAACAAAGGTGTAGAAGATGGTACGAAAAGGTTTACATCACCCGGCTGTCATCTGTTACAATTGTAATTATCTCTCAATCAGGAAATTCAAGTTCCTTCTGTGAGGCAGGTGGCTGATCCATCACTCCCGATGGATTTGCTAATTTGATCCCCGTAAATCCTTGGAATGCCATCGCCATTAACCCTGTCATAATAAATGTAATACCCATGCCTCGTAAGCCTGGAACAACATTGGAGATCGATAGCTTTTCCCGAATGGCTGCAATCAAAGCGATCGCCAACCACCAGCCTGCTCCCGAACCAAAGACATAGATCAGATTTGGTAAAAAGGGATAATCGCGGGTGACGGCAAATAGGCAGGCTCCCAAAATAGCACAGTTCACGGCAATCAAAGGCAAATAGAGCCCAAGGGATTGATACAAGGCTGGTGAAACCTTTTCCACTATAATTTCAAGGACTTGCGTAAAGCCCGCTATTACGGATATGAATAACAGAAATTCCAAAAAGCCAAGATCCACATTGGCAGCATCAATCCCAAAAAAGGAAAGCCATGAAAGCGCTCCGCCTCCGGTCACAAATTTATGTACAAACCAATTAAGTATACCCGAAATCGTTAACACAAACACTACAGCTACGCCTAAGCCATTGGCCGTTTTCAATTTTGTCGAACAGGCAAGATAGGTGCACATCCCCAGAAAGTTGGCCAGCAGGAAATTCTCGATAAACACCGCTTGGATCAACAACCCAAACAGATTAAGCGGTTCATATACTCCCATCCACATAGTAAAATCTCCGATACCCAAATTATGTTTTTTTATTGGCAATATTAAACAGCCAAATCAATCCGCCTAGCAAAAAGAACGCTGCCGGAGGACTCACCATCAGGGCAAAGTTGTCATAGCCATCGGGGCGTTCCGCCGTGGCGTACCAGCTTGTAGGGATGACCTGATAATTGAGCAATTGTCCAAATCCTAAGAATTCTCGGATTGCCCCAATGATAAAGAGGATTGCCGCATAGCCTAAACCGGCTCCAAGGCCATCCATGAAAGCCGGGATTGGTCCCACGTTTTTGGCCATGCCTTCGGTACGGCCCATGACGATGCAGTTGGTGATAATCAATCCCACGAATACGCTCATCACCTTTGAGATGCTAAAGAAATAGGCTTGCAGGAATTGATCAATGATAATGACAAATACCGAAATGATCGCCAACTGTGTGATCATCCGTACGCTGTCAGGTGTCACATTGCGGAGCAACGAAACAAAAAATGAGGAAAATGCTGTCACGAAAGAAACCGATAGTCCCATCGTAATCGCTACAGAGAGCCTATTCGTGACGCCCAGAGCAGAACAAATCCCCAAGACCGCAACGAGAATCTGGTTGCCGCCCCAAAGTTGGTTTGTTAGATAGGAACGGGTCGAAACTTTTGGCTGGCTCATGATTTTTTTTCCTTCTGCAATTCATTATGGATGCGAATGAAAAAGGGACGATAGGGAGCTAGCACATTGCGATAGGCGTCTGTCACACCATTCCCTGTCAAGGTTGCACCGGCCATTCCATCGACTGCACTTTTGGATTTAGGGGAATCTCCCAACACTTCGGACACCTTACCTTTGACAACAACAATGCCCAACGGTGCCGTTTTGAAGTCAGTCGTACCGGAAGAAGGTTCCTGGAAAATGAGTTTCCCGGGGAACAAGTTTTGCCAGGGCTCTTCGGCTATGTTGGCGCCAAGGCCGGGTGTTTCCTTTTGGTCGTACCAGGTGATGCCAATCACTTTGTCTCCTCCTGGAGCGACAGCCAAATACCCGTAGATAGCATCCCATAAGCCAAATCCATTGACTGGAACTACCCATCCCTCTGCAGGCTGTTCTTTCTCCGATTTTGCCCCGCTTGTCGGATTCGGCAGCAGTTTGTAGATAAGCTTATAGGGCTGCTGATAATAGCCTGCTTTCCTATAGGCCGCAATATATTCATCCTCATTGATTTTAGCTTGTTCAAAGGTGAAGAGATCGCCTTTATCATTCACTAACATTGGAATTAAGCGTTTTTTGTACACTTCGAGGAGTTGCGCATTTGTCGCGTGGTCTTTTTCGCTTCCGGGGACAAGAATCCCTCCTGTTTCATATTTTGCAGGGAGATATTCTCCCTCTTTATCTTGCATCAAAAAGGTTCCGTGATGACTTAATATCTTGGCTGCGATCATCATCTGTTTGCTGCGATCGAGATCCTTCGCCAATTCCTTTGGTTCGGCCAGGGCGCTGGCAAGCAAGGAAAGGATCAATGCGCAGGCAAAGCTAAGAATCACCATGAAAATGATGGTTTGCGTATTGTTAGGGGTTTTTTTAGGCTGCTGCTCTGACACGGCTCCCCCTCTTCCTGAAAAATCTGACGGCATAGAAATCAAACAAAGGAGCAAAAACATTTCCCATTAAGATGGCCAGCATGACTCCCTCGGGATATGCCGGATTGATCACTCGGATCACAATGGTCACAATCCCACAAAAGAGGCCGTAAATCCATTTGGCTGAATTCATACTGGGCGAAGAAACGGGATCGGTAGCCATAAACACTATCCCAAAGGCTAAACCGCCCAAGAGTAAATGTTTATAGGCGGGAAATCCGAATTGCGCCGCATTCCATGCTCCATGATCGGCTGATAAATAGTTCGAACCTAATTGAAACAGCAATGCGGTAAGATAAGCTCCGATGCCCATCGCAACCATTGTGCGCCACGAGCCCACCCCCGTCCAAATTAAAATGAGGGCTCCGATTAAGCAGGCGAGTACCGATGTTTCCCCCATAGAGCCTAACTTGTCACCCAGGAAGAATCCCCAGTCGCTATTGTGGCCTATCCCATAGTTCAGCGCTGAAAACCGATATGCCTCTTCGTAATAGCCTGGCGAAAGGCCCAAGCCTCCTTCTCCAAGGGGAGCAGTGACGAAATTTTGCAATTGAGTTCCGGATAGTTGTCCTAATGCGGCATCATGATTGCCTAAGGAATTCCATTTATCGAATTGATTTTGGATCGTGTCTATGGTGCTGACATTAGATCCGACATTGTTGGTGGCGATGGCGTCGATATGGACGCGTTTGATGTCGGGGGTGATGTTGAATTGCGCGAGTTTTGTAGCTTGAGTATAGCCGTCTACGGAGGGCAGTTGGGCATCTTGGTTCATTTTCACGAGGCTTTGGCGTACGATTGTTGGGTTAGTTCCGGTCCAAATCTCACCGGACATTTTTCCTGGAAACGTAAAAAACAAGAAGGCGCGGCAAGCCAAGGCAGGGTTGACGATATTCATGCCTGATCCTCCGAAAACTTCTTTGGCGAGAATGACTCCGACCGAGACACCGACTGCGACCATCCAGTAGGGGATGGTGGAGGGTAGAATGAGGGCGTATAAGATACCGGTGACCAAAAATCCTTCAGAGATTTCATGGCCTCGGAAAATGGCGAAGAGGGCTTCCCAGAGGCCTCCGACAGCATAAGAGATGAGCACAACGGGGAGCAGCGCTGCTAGGCCCAGCTTGATGATTATTAGGTAGCGGTCTTCTTTGAAGGCGAAATCCCAGTAGCCTTGCCAAGAGGCTGAACTATTTAGATATTCGTTCATAAGTGTGTAATCTCCGCTGGAATACACCATGCTTTGGAGGCCGGTGTTCCAGATGGCGGCGATAATACAGGGGATAAGGGCGTAGACGACGATGAGCATCCAGCGTTTTATGTCGATGGCATCGCGGATGTGCGGGCCTTTGGAGGTATTGACCGGGGCTTCGTAGAGGAAGGTGTCGCCTGCAGAGATTAGGGGTCTGAGCTTGTGTAAGGGTTTGCCTTTTTCGGTGAGAGCTAGTTGGTAGTCTAAGAGTCTCCTAAACATTTTGTGATATCCGTGGAATATTGAACTTTGGGATACAGGCTATCAAATTTTGGGGAAAAGTCAATGAAAAAACGGTTATCAAAGCGGTTGAATAAAATCCTTATATCTTATAACGGTAAACATTCCCGCTTCCATGTGATAGAGTATATGACAATGCAATGGCCATACTCCCGGATTATCAGCATCAAATTGGATCGCGACTGATGAGTTGGGCATGACTAAAACAGTGTCTCGCATTGCTCCTTGGAATGGTTTACCATCAATCGACGTAACTTGAAATACATGTCCATGCAAATGCATAGGGTGAGACATTGTTGTAACATTTTTAAAAATGATTTCGACCCTTTGTCCCCGTTCGACAATAGCAGGAGTGACTTCAGGCCATGTCTGTCCATTAAGAGTCCACACATAGTTAGCCATATCCCCTCCAAGTTCAATGACTACCTGTTTATCAACAGGTTTTTCAGAAAGGGGATATAAAGCATGCAGATTCAATTCCTGTGCATTTGTGAGAGCTTTCGCTTTTTCCGTGGCCTTTCCTGATAGTTGAAGGAGAGGCAGTTTTTCATTTGTTGTTAAAATGAGCCCTGCTTGCTTATCAGTACCTTCCCCTTTTGCGAGAATAGGAAAAACCCCGCCTTCCTGTGGAATTGTCAACACAATGTCAATCCGTTGAGCTACGGCTAATTCGAATTGGGAATCGCTAAATGGTTTGATTCTATTGCCATCTACTGCAATAACCTCACCTTTTAGACTGCTCAGAACAATGAAAAAATTTGTCGCGCTTGCTCCATTGATCACTCGAACGCGCACTTTTTTTCCGGGGGCAACTTTCACGATATCAGGCTTTTCAAGCACCTTGTAATTAGCTAAAAAGGCATCATAATCAACTTCAACAACATCTTGTGCCGACATATTATGTTTGGACATCATTTCATTTTCATTACGATTACAACGTAAGTGTTGAAATATCTCAGAGGGAGTTTTAAACGAAAAGTCTGTAAGAAAAAGAATCACCTCTTGATCAGCGATGTTTGCCTCTTCAGGGTCGTAAATGATAAGAGGAGCGCTTAAAAGCAATTGCTCTTGTAAACCATAGTGGGAATGCATCCAATAAGTACCGGATTGCAGTAAAGGAAATTGATAGTGGTAAGTCAGTCCAGGATAGAGGGGGTATTGCGTAACAAAAGCAACACCGTCTTGAGCGTTGGGTAAGATAAGACCATGCCAATGAATGGAGGTGGGGACTTGTATTGTATTTTTAAGATTAACATCAAAAAGCTGCCCTTTGTTTGCTCTGACCCCCAGCGTTCCATCAGGCTGTGAAATGGCAAGTACTATTGCCTTTTTGCCATTAACATCGATCGTCTTATCGGAAATTTGTAAATCAACAGGATTCCCGTTAAGTTTAAAGCATAAAAAAAGATGTAAAATAAGGGCCAAACATCTCCAGTTTTTCATTCAAGATTCAGCCCTCTCATAGCGATTGCTCTAGATGCTTTTCTAACTTTGCGGCATCTTCGGCAAACTTGCGGATTCCTTCTGACAATTTTTCCGTCGCCATGGCATTCTGATTGAACTGCCAGCGGAAGGATTTTTCGTCGAGTACTTGCTTTTTAATGTCGAGATTTTTCGAATTGGCGGGATCTAATTTTCGTGGCACAGGACCTTCGGCTTTTTTCAATTCGTCCAGCAATTGGGGGGATATGGTCAGTAGGTCGCAGCCGGCAAGTTCAAGGATTTCGTCCACATTACGGAAGCTGGCTCCCATGATTTGCGTTTTGTAGCCGAATTTTTTGTAGTAGTTATAGATTTCAGTGACCGATTTGACACCAGGATCTTCTTGCGGAGCATACCCTGATACTCCTTGGCTTTTTTTGTACCAGTCTAAAATTCGACCAACGAAAGGGGAGATCAAAGTGGCTTTGGCTTCAGCACATTGGATAGCCTGTGGCAAACTAAACATTAAGGTCATATTGCAATGTATGCCTTCCTTTTCCAATTCTTTAGCTGCCAGGGTTCCTTCCCATGTTGAAGCGAGTTTGATAAGAATGCGTTCTTTAGGAATTCCTTCTGCTTTGTAAAGATCGATCAGTTGATGGGCTTTATTGATGCTGCCTTCGACGTTAAATGAGAGTCTTGCATCGACTTCAGTGGAAACTCGTCCCGGAATCAATTTCAAAATCTCTTTGCCGAAATTAACGAACAGTTTGTCCATCATTAAAACCGACTGCTCTTGCCTGGATTTACCCTTGGATTTGCTGTAAGCAATCGCTTCGTCTATAAGACCTTTATACTGAGGTTTTTGCGCTGCAGCCAAAATTAAAGAAGGATTGGTGGTCGCATCGGTTGGAGTAAATTCTTTAATGGAATCAATGTCACCGGTATCAACGACAATGGTGGTGAGTTCTTTGAGTTGATCTAACTTATTTTTATTCATTTTGGTTCACCTTATGTTATCAATTGTAGGCATATCGCGGAGAGGTTCCATTCGAAATGAGATAGCAACCTGCTCTTTGCCAATTTTAAGGTTCAAGCTGGACGTCAATCTAGTCAGTAGGAGTTTATAGGGAATAGCCACGTGGTGTTCACCAACATCGATGCCGACGGCTGTATTTCCGAGGATCTCTTCCGATTCGAGGATTTGCCGGCAAAGGGCTTCAAATTTACGTAGCTGTCTTTTGAGGGTTTCATCGTTTAAGGCGTACTTTTTTTTGCATTGAGAGCAGATGATATTGGCGTCGCTCCCCTCGAGGTCGAAGACAGAGAAACATACGGGATTTTGACATCCCAGGCAATTGAATTGCAGTTGGTGGCCTTTTTGCATGATAGATTCCTAGCTAAGTATATATAATCATATCAGTTCTAAAACGTAAAGGGCAACTGTTTTTATAATCATGGATAGCTAGTATTCTTTAAAAGTGCTATACTCCCTTTTTAAATTATACAGGATCCTTATGGAATCTGCACTGAAAGTCCAACAACTTAGCGTCCATTATGACAGAACTCCTGCCCTCTGGGACATTAATCTCGAAATCCCTGCCGGAAAACTTGTCGCTATCATTGGACCGAATGGTTCGGGAAAAACAACTTTTATCAAATCCCTTTTAGATCTCATTACCCCTATTTCCGGACGCATTGATTTCTTTGGGCTACCTTTTAACCAAATGCGCAAGCAGATCGCTTATGTCCCCCAAAGGGAATCAGTCGATTGGGACTTCCCTATCACTGCCAAAAATTTGATTCTCATGGGACGGTACGGTAAACTCGGACTTTTCCGCTCGCCCACTGCCGCAGATCGCGCCGCAGCGGAACTCTATTTGGAAAAAGTGGATATGGCGGGTTATGCCGATCGGCAAATTAGCCAATTGTCAGGAGGACAGCAGCAACGCATTTTTTTTGCCAGAGCCTTAATGCAAGAAGCCGATCTTTATTTTATGGACGAAGCATTCTCCGGCATCGATTTGGCTAGTGAAAAAGTCATGATGGATCTTCTGCGGCAACTTCAAAAAGAGGGAAAGACAGTTTTTGTTGTCCACCACGACCTGAGTTCAGTGCATAACTACTTCGATTGGGTCATTATGTTGAATATGCGTTTAGTGGCTTATGGTGAAGTTTCAGAAGTATTCAATGCAGAAAATTTACGCGCAGCCTATGGAAAAAACTACTCTCTTTTAGACGAAGCTTTTCAATTATCCATGCAAAAAAATCGAGGGTTATAATTTTATACCATCCTCTAGTTCAAATTCCCCATTTAGGCCGCGCGAAAGCTCCCGCGGTTGAACGATCGCAAGTCGCCCAATATTAGAAATATGGGGCGACTTGAGATCGTTCAACCCAGGGGCTTTGGCGCAGTCTAAATGGGAAATTTCAACTAGAGGATGGTATATGTTCGGTTCTCCCTTGATTTATTTCACCGATGCCGTTCTTCGCGGCCCCACCATTGGCTGCATGCTGATGTGCCTGGCTACGGCGATCGTCGGAGTCATTGTTTTTTTACGAAAGGAATCGCTTTTAGGGGAATCGCTCTCCCATGCTACCTATCCCGGTGTCGTTTGCGGGGTCATTTGTTTAGGATCACTGGCCATGGATGATTCGCGGGAATGGGTCTTTCCCCTTTATGTACTTACCGGAGCCTTTATCACTGCCTTTTTAGGTTTAGGGACGATCGGATTTTTGAATCGGAGGATGCACGTACGAAGCGATTCTGCCCTTTGTTTTGTGCTATCCGCCTTTTTTGGCATCGGGATAACTCTGGCAAGCTATATCCAATTCACCCATGCGTCCCTATATCGGCAAGCCATGTCCTATTTATACGGACAGGCCGCCACTATGACAGATGCTCACATTTGGATTTATGGAATCTTGTCAGCGGCCGTCATTGGCTTTGTGTTTTTCATCCGGAAAGAATTGCAGCTTATTATTTTTGACAGGGATTTTGCCAAGAGTATTGGATATAACACCAAATTGTTCGATACTGCGATTTTCTTGGTCATAGTTTTAGCCATTGTGATCAGCATCCGTTCTGTAGGGGTCGTTTTACTTTCGGCAATGCTGATCGCTCCGGCGGCAGCCGCTAGGCAATTTACCGATCATATGAATGTGATGTTCATTCTAGCAGGTTTTTTCGGCCTGTTGAGCGGTTTTGCGGGCAACTATTTTTCCGTTGAATTGACGGACTACTTTTCCACAATATTTCCTAACGCCAAGCTCTATTTCCCAACGGGACCGATGATCGTCCTCGCCGCCTCCATTCTTTGTCTCGGAGCCCTTTTGTTTGCTCCAAAAAGAGGATTTCTTAGTCGTCAATGGAGGGTGGGACGATTCCGCTATCAGTGCCGTTATGAAAATCTACTCATAAGTATGTATCGCATGGGGTCTGGAGATACTATCTCGTTTGAGGAAATCACAAAAAACCATAAGGCTCCAAAGATTTATCTGTGGTGGATGCTCCAGAGCCTAATCCGAAAGGGATGGATAGCTCAAACCAAATTTAATACATACTATCTAACATCGGCCGGAGAGCAGCGGGCTGCCCAGATAGAACGCCTGCATAGATTGTGGGAAGTGTATATGATCCATTATGTGGGCTTGCGAGGAAAAGGAGTCGATTATTCGGCCGGTGAAATGGAGCATATCATCACACCCGAATTGGAAAAAGAATTGATGCAGTTGCTATTGAAACCTTAAGCCCTGAGCAACCGCGCTGTAGTTCAATTTTGTAACGCGAAGCGCTGACGAAGTCTCTGGAGTGCGGCGCTTTAGCGCCGCACTCCAGAGACTTCGTCAGCGCTTCGCGTTACAAAAGGGCGTGCACTATAATGGGTCGCTCTAGGCTCGTTTCAAAAGGCTCAGGACTTAGAGGCATACATTCTTACAATTTTTTTGATGGCTTCTTTTTTGCTACCCTTTTCACTGTTTTAACAACACGACGCTTTGCAGATGCCACTCTTTTTTCAGCAATCGCTTTTTTCTTTTGGAACGAGTTTATTAATTTCTGCGTTTGCTCTGAAGCATCAGAAATTACATCATTCAATTCTTTTCGCAATTTTTTACCTGTTTTTGGTGTTAATAGTGCCGTTGTTCCTGCTCCTGCAAGTGCGCCTAAAATAGTCCCAATTACAAACTCATTATTGTGATCGTTATTTCCAAATTTTTCCTTCAGATATTCATTTGTAGCATTTTTTGTTTTGGAAACGACATCATCAGAAACGTCCAAGATAGCATTGTACAATTCATTTCTGTGAGGATATAATGCCACTGCAATTGTCCCTAATGCGGACCCTAGCAACGTACCTATAACAATTTCTTTTTTTTTCATATTTACTCCTATTTTTTTAAATTCTGATAGACTCGCATTCCTATATTTACAAGGTCTAAGACGTTATCAAAATTATTTGATTTTTTTAGATTTTTAGAAACTTCTTGAACTTCTTCTTTTCCTTCTTCTATAGTCTCCAAAAAATTTTTTGCTCTTTGTATCCAGTAGTCTGCGTTCCTCTCAACTTCATTTAAATCAATATCGAATAGACTTTTTCTATTTTTTTGATTAATCAAATAGATCACTATCGCGCCTAATAAGCCTCCGCCTAAGCTCCCTAATATCAAACGGGTGTTGGGATTTGATATTGCTTCATCTGATATACTCTTTATGTTGTTCAAAACATCGCTACCATTAGGGAGAGAGACTTTCATAGACTCTATTTTATCCGATAAAGTATCCCGGATCTTTTCCTGAAAGCTTCTTTCTTTTTTTGAATTTGCTATAAATAATGCTATGCCAAGGCCTACAAGGCCGACAGAGGCTCCGATGATCAATTTAGAGTTAACTCCATTATTATGCTTATCATAATCCCGTCGTGAATGTTGAGTAGAATTTGTGACTTTTTTCATACCTATCTCCTTTTTTTTAATTTTTGCCATATAAGAACTCCTGCTGCCGCGATATCAATCCAGTGTGACAAATTTTCATTTGCGGCTAATTTTTTTTTAACAACATACTCCTCCTTAGGATCATCACAAAGCCTATTCAGGCTATCACCTAAGTGAGACATCGCATCAAAAGTTGAATTTAATTTGATGGACTTTTGGGCGATATCACTCATGAGAAAATTTGTCTCAGTGAGAAGCAAGTCAATTTTTTTTATGGAAAGGTTTGCATTACTTAGTGTTTTCTTTAATTCAATTAACGTAAGAACGAGAACGATAGCTAATACACTAAATGCAATAGCAATAAGTGCTATGCTGAATTCAATAGTCATAAAAAACCCTTTTTGAAGATTTGAAGATCTTGTGTAAAATCTGGATTTTCGGTCAATTATAGGATTTTCTTCTTTGTGCTCTCTGTACCTCTCTGCTTCAGAATCTTTTTGAAACATAGAGGCACAGAGAGGACTCGAACTTTCGGTCAATTATGAGATCTGCGAATGAGTTTGGTGCTGCTTCATAACTCAAAAATAAAACTATTTCAATTGTGTGTAAAGACATTATTTTATTTTGTTTAAGTTGTTTACACTTAACTATATGATGTGCCATGCTGTTTTTAAGGTTTACACGGATGATCAACATTGATATCCTTAATCAAACAATTTATCCTGTTCTTTATGACCACACACTTACCCCTGTTTTTAGCTTATTTCAATCCCTATAGCGGACAATCATTTATTGGATTTTTCGCAGTTTTATTTCGCAGAATTTGGGAGCTTATGACAGGCCAGTTAGCCCTGAGCGAACTGGCGACCGATGAAATTCAGATCATCGTCCTTTTTGGAATAGCCTCATCAGCAGCATTGGTGGGGAGCTTCCTGGTTTTACGCAAAATGACGATGCTAGCTAACTCATTGTCCCACACGATTTTATTGGGGATGGTAGGCGCCTATTTATTCAGTGGCGCGGCTTCGGACTTAAATTCTACGGGTCCTCCGATTCAAGCGATGTTATGTGCGGCTTTATTTATGGGAATCCTCACGGCCTTTCTAACTGAATTTTTGAGTAAGACTTTTAAACTCCAAGAAGACGCCAGCATGGGGATTGTGTTTACCAGTCTGTTTGCTTTGGGAGTAATTTTTTTAACGCTTGTTGCCAAGGATGCTCATATTGGGACTGAAGCCATCACCGGGAATATTGATGCTTTGAACAGAGAAGATTGCCTTTTGGCTCTCGTTATTTTGGCTTTAAATTTGGTATTATTTGCACTCTTTTTCAAGGAATATGAAATAACGACCTTTGATCCCCATATATCCAAGGTGATAGGGATCTCTCCTTTGCTTTTTAATTATCTCTTGATGTCGCAAGTGTCTGCTACGGCGATTGGGGCCTTTCGCGCTGTTGGAGTATTATTGGTCTTAGCCTTTATGACAGGGCCGGCGTTGACGGCAAGGATGCTGACGCATGATTTAAAAACGATGTTAGGGTTAGCGGTTGCGTTAGGATGTGCGGCATCTCTGATTGGCGTAGCTTTGGCAAGACATTTACTATCTATCCATGGACTGGCTTTATCGACCGGTGGGCTTGTAGTGTGTACGTTGGTTTTGATGTACATAGCCACAGCAGTATACTACTCTACCGCCAGGGGATTTTTTGATTCACGCGTTCCAACAGCAGATACAAGATAGGGGTCAAGAAAAGGGTGACAAGCTGCGAAAGCAATAACCCTCCTATAATCACAAGGCCAAGAGGACGGCGAGTCGCAGCACTGGCTCCCACACCTATAGCTATGGGCAAAGCGCCAAATATCGCAGCAACTGTCGTCATCATAATCGGACGAAAACGAACCATGCAACTATCCAGAATCGCGTCCCTGGGGTTCATCCCCTTCGTGCGTATATTCTCAAGGGCAAAGTCAACCATCATAATCCCGTTCTTCTTAACAATGCCGATCAGCAAGATGATGCCGAGAAATGCATACATCGACAAGGGAAGCCCCAAGAAAAGCAAAACAAGCAATCCCCCTAATGTGGCCGGAGGAAGTGTAGTCAAGACTGTTATCGGATGGATAAAGCTTTCGTAGAGCATTCCCAGAATTATATAAATGGCAAAGATTGAAAGCAGGATCAGATAACCGGCAGTTGAAATGGATTCCTCAAATGTTTGAATTGCTCCGATGGGTTGAACGACTACGCTAGGGTCGACGACTTCCTGTTGGAATTCATTCAGACGTTTGAGCGCCTCGTCTAAAGAGACACCCGGTGCAAGGTTGAATTCGATTGTCGCGGATGGGAATTGATCTATGTGGTTGATGCTTGAAGCTCCTAAGGCTTCTTCCCATTTTGCTACAGCGCTTAACGGCACTAAATCTTGTGAAATAGAAGAACGCATCCAAAACAAATTAAAAATATCCGTGCCTTTTTGATAACTCGGCTTCAGTTCCAAGATGATGTCATATTGATCAATGGCGGTCTCGATTCGGCTGACATAATTATAGGAATAGGAAAAGTTGAAAACATTTTCGATATCAGTTGCCGTGATGCCCAGAGTGGATGCTTTATCCCGCAAGATGTTCACATTGATTTGTGGCGAATCGACTTCTAAATCTGTATTGACTCCTTGAAAAAGAGGATCGTTTTGCATCTTACTGATCAATTTCTTTGCCGAAGAATAGACTTTATCTCCAAAGATACCTTGGAGGGCATATTGATAATCACCTCGGCTCTCTTGCCCTGTTGATAAATCAATTAAAGGGACGTTTTTCATAAAAACCTGAATTCCGGGAATTTTTAAAAGGCTTTCATTGAGTTCTTTAATCACTGTTTTAATGGGCGGTCTTTCTCCTATGGGCTTTAAGCGGACAAGGTTTTGTCCTTTCCGGTATTCAGAATAGGAGCTGTAGGCGACAGTTTCCAGCACAGCAGGATGGGCGCTAATTACCTCCATTACCTGCTTTTGAACATCTAATAAACGATAGGAAGAACCCCCTTCTTGGATTTGGGTATAGGCAATAAAAAACCCATCATCTTCATCAGGAAGAAAATCGATCGGCAAATAGTAGAAAAGCATGGCTGTGGCAGCCATGCATACCGCTAAAACAGCTAACGCGGTATATTGATGATCGAGGACTGAGACCAGCATCCTGCGGTAACGATTCCGCATCCTTTTATTTATATTATCCGCCCATTTGGACATTCTTGTATCCTGATTATCCCCATCCTTTTTTTCAGATAGAAATCGACTGCACAGCATCGGCGCTAGGGATAGGGAGATCAATCCTGAAATCACGGTAATCGCCGTTAAGGTAATCGCAAACTCGCGAAGAATTTTTCCAAGCAACCCTGCCATTAAAAGCATAGGAATAAAAACCGCAATAAGGGAAAGTGTCATGGACACAATGGTGAAACCGATTTGATTGGCCCCTTCAATGGCGGCTTCCTGCCGGCTTTCACCTTCCTCCTGCCTCCGGATAATATTCTCTAACACAACAATTGAGTCATCGATAATAAAGCCGATGGCGAGGGTCAGCCCCAAGAGAGAAAGGTTGTCCAAGGTAAAGCCTAGGCTATCCATGACAATAAAAGTGGCAATGACAGACATAGGTAATACAATGGCCGGAATGATCGTGTCAACAAGCTTGCCGAAATAGAGAAAAATCACAAAAACAACTAAGATCAAAGCCAGAATTAATGTCATATTGACGTCACTGATAGTCTCACGAATGGATTCGGATCGGTCAAAAAATGGGTGCAAATCAATGGCCGCAGGCAATTCCGATTTTAAGGAGTTTAAAAGATCATGGATCCCATCCGAGATCGCGACTGTATTAGCTGTAGGCAGTTTTTGGACAGCGATGAGCACCGTCGGCCGGGCTCCATCCTTATTGACGAATTGTACATTGATCTTATCGTTTTGGAAGCTTTCTACTGCTTGACCCAGATCTTGAATACGAATAGGACCTTCATCGCGATAGGCGACAACCAATTTATCCCAATCCGGGCCGGTAACAATCTGTCCATCGACAGCTAAGTTTGGGGCTTCGATAGCTCCATCCAGCTGCCCAGTAGCAAGATTTGGGTTTTGCAACGCAATAGCTGCTGCCAAATCGGCCAGTGTTAAGTTATTGGCTGCAAGCTTTCCTGGTTCTACTTGAATTCGAATTGCTAAAGGGGAACCGAAAATGGAGACTTGGGAGACCCCGTTGAGCATCGAGATGCGCTGGCCGATTACATTATTTGCATAAGTATATAGGTCTGTGAGCCGCATTGTTTTTGAAGTCAAGCCGATGTAGATGACAGGAAGTTCGGCCGGATTGACTTTGCGGTATGTAGGAGCATATGGCAATTGTGGAGGCAAAGTGGGCTGAGCCGTAATGATCGCGGATTGGACATCTTGTGCGGCAACAGTCATGTCCTTATCGATATCGAACTGCAAGACAATGCTTGTCGAGCCCAGGGTGTTATTGGATCCGACAAATGTGACACCGGGAATCGCCATAAATTGCTTTTCCAGAGGAACGGCTATTGCATGCGCCATGGTTTCAGGTGTTGCACCCGGATAGGAAACGCTCACGTTTATCACGGGATAGGTAATATTGGGCATATTGCTGATAGGTAATCGAGAATAGGACAAAAATCCTGCAATTAAAACCGCCACCATGAGAAGGGTGGTCATGATTGGGCGAAGTATAAATGGAGCCGATAAGTTCATGACTTTTTTGCCTCCATAGATTCGTCAATTCGTTCCATAGCCAGATAAATAATAGGGGTAATGAATAACGTAATCAACTGGGAGAATAATAGGCCTCCGATTATGACAATCCCAAGCGGTTGTCTCGCAGCCGAATTCGCACCAAGGCCCAAGGCTAAAGGAACCACTCCAAAAATAGCCGCAGCTGTCGTCATCATAATGGGTCGGAATCGCACCATGCAAGAGTCCACGATGGCATCTGGAGGGGACATTCCTTTTAAGCGAATATTTTCTATAGCAAAATCTACCATCATAATTCCATTTTTCTTCACAATGCCGATCAGGAGAACGATGCCGAGAAAGGAGTATAACGATAACGGAAGGCCGAAGAAAAGCAACGTAATGAGTCCTCCAAACATAGCAGGAGGCAACGTAGTCAAAATTGTAATGGGATGGATGAAGCTTTCGTAGAGAATTCCTAGAATAATATAAATGGATATAAGTGTCAAAATAAGCAAATACCCGGCGCTTTTGATTGATTCGTTGAAAGTCTGGGCGGCACCGATCGGCTTTGCAATGACACCTGCAACGACTACCTCTTGACGCATCTGATCGATCTTATCGAGAGCGGTTTCTAGAGGGATACCGGGAGCTAAATTAAATGAAATCGTTACAGAAGGAAATTGATCTATGTGGTTTATGCTTGAGGCTCCTAATCCTTCCTCATATTTCATGACGGCACTCAGAGGAACCAGATCATTAGAGATACTGGAACGCAACCATACCTTATTGAGTGTGTCAACCAATCTTTGATATTCCGGAAACATTTCCAAAATAACATAATACTGATCAATAGGTGTTTGAATTCTAGTTATAAAGTTACCGGAATAACTTAGCGAAAAAAGATTTTCAATATCTGTCGCATTCAAGCCCAAAGTAGAGGCTTTATCCCGTAATATGTTCACATTAATCTGCGGGGTATTAATCTCTAAATCGCTATTTACTCCCAAAAACATCGGATCTTTCTGCATTTTTTCAATCAACTTGCTTGCGGAAGGGTAGATCTTGTCGGGATACAAACTTTGCAATGCGAATTGATAAGCCCCACGGCTTTGCTGCCCCGTAGCTAAGTCTATGAGAGGGATATTTTTTATAAAACCTTGTAAACCGATAATTTTATTTATACCATCGTAGATTTGTTGATTAACAACTTGGATGGGAGGCCTCTGATCTATTGGTTTAAGATGTACAAGATTAAAGCCCATGCGGTATTCAGTGTTTGAGCTAATGGCAACAATTCTATCGACAGCAGGATTGCTTTGGATTACATCAATCAACTGAGTTTCTTTATCAAGCATGCTATAGGAAGACCCCCCTTCCCTTTCTTGCGTATTGATAACAAAAAAGCTCAAATCTTCATCCGGAACGAAATCTGTCGGCAAATATGTCAAAAGAAAAACAGTAGCTATTGTACAGAGCAAAGCTATCGTTATTGCTGTTAAACGATGGTGTAAAACCGCCATCAGCATTTTCCGATAAACTTTTTGCATCGAATGGTTTAATCGATCTGACCATCCCAATTTTTCATCCGTGTTGTTTTGTTTGTCTTTATTTTGGCGTGCAGGAAGGAAACGGCAGCAAAGCATTGGGGTCAGTGTAAGGGATATCAGTCCCGATATAACGGTTATCGCTGTCAGAGTCACTGCAAATTCTTTAAAGATTTTTCCGATTAAACCACCCATAAATAGCATTGGGATAAAGACTGCGACTAGGGACAAGCTCATGGATACAATGGTAAAACAGATCTGTCGGGAACCTTCCATAGAAGCTTGGTATGGTGATTCGCCGGCTTCAATCCGGCGGGCAATGTTCTCTAATACCACCACAGCATCATCGATAATGAATCCGACCGCTATCGTCAAGGCTAAGACGGTAAGATTATTTAACGTATAGTTCAAAGACATCATCACAACAAATGTGCCGAATACCGACATGGGAAGAACTAATGACGGGATTATCGTGTCTTTAACTTTCCCTAAAAAAAAGAAAATGACAAGGATCACTAAAAACAAAGAAACGATAAGGGTTTTAATCGCATCGCTGATGGCTTCACGAACAGGTACCGAACGATCAAACATGATGTGGATATCGATTGCCGGAGGGATCTCCAATTTGATCCGATCAAAAAGTTCGTAAATAGTATCGGCAATTTCAACCATATTTGAAGCAGGATCTTTTTGTATGGCAAGTATTATAGCCGGTTGTTTGCCATCCTCATTGATGAATAGGGGCACAATCTTTATATTAGCAAAGCTTTCAACCGCCCTCCCAAGGTCTTGAATGCGGATAGGGGTGCCATTGCGATAGGCCACTATTACCGGCGCATAGTCCGGAGCAGTCATCAATTGTCCATCTACAGAAACGATAGGAGCTTCAATATTCCCATCAAGTTGACCTGTGGCTATAAATGCATTTTGCAATTGAATTTCAGCAGACAATTCCGTCATGGTGATATCTTTCGCGGCCAATTCCGCCGGATCCACTTGTATGCGAACAGCTTTGACAGATCCATAAGTAGTCACTTGCGAAACACCCTTGACCATGGAGATGCGCTGTCCAATTACAGTGTTTCCATAAGTGTATAAATCGTCTCTGCTCATCGTTTTTGATGTGATCGCGATGTAGATAATCGGCTGCTCAGCAGGATTTACCTTGCGATAGGTGGGCCCAAAAGGCAAATTGGGAGGCAAATATGGGATGGCGCTTGTAATAGCCTCTTGCACATCTTGAGCGGCTGTCGTCATATCCTTGTCAATTTCGAATTGCAAAACTATATTGGAATTTCCCAAAGTATTGTTTGAGCTTACCAATCGTAGGCCGGGAATACCCATAAATTGCTTTTCAAGGGGCAATGCGACTGAATTTGCCATCGTCTCCGGCAAAGCTCCGGGGAAAGTTGTTTTTACACTGATCGTACCGTAGGTGACATCCGGCATGCTGCTGACTGGAAGAAATTGATAAGACAAAATTCCGGCAACAAGCACTGCAAGCATAGCCAGCGTTGTCATCACAGGACGTTTAATAAATGGTGCAGAAAGATTCATTTTTTCTTTTCGGTACTGATCATCTAATTCTGAGGTGTTTGTATTTCTTGTTTCTGTTTTATTTCCGGTATCGGCTGGGATTGTTGTGTCTCTTGTATTTCTAGTGCTTGTTGTGTTTGTGGTGTTGGCGGTGTCGTTTGTTTTTGTGGAGTGGGGTTTACGACCATGCCTTGAGCTATATTAAGTTGGCCGTCGGTCACAACAGTATCCCCTTTTTTTAACTCGTCGGACGACACGGCTATATAATTTTCGGTTCGCGAGATCACATTGACATTATGCGCAGTGGCTTTATTTTCAGCACTCACTGCGTAAACGTATGGACCGTCTTTGCCGATAAGAACGGCACCTGGGGGGACAACGAGTGCCTGTCGAGCT
>Ga0206822_1076_pt1 | contig 25547 bp, 26 predicted proteins | sample Alteio_BWOrgCont_83_FD_152913 | JGI IMG/M metagenome (GOLD analysis project Ga0206822, IMG submission 152913) | Enriched cells from forest soil in Barre Woods Harvard Forest LTER site, Petersham, Massachusetts, United States -... | ecosystem: Environmental > Terrestrial > Soil > Temperate forest >... | reverse complement strand
GTTGATTATGGCTAAAAAATCTGTTTTTTTTCGATTGATGATGCTTTTGGGTATATTTTTGCAGCATGTCAGTATGGTAGAAGCTTCGGAGGGTAATGCACCGCAACCTGCGCCTAAAATTTGGAAAAATACCGATCCTGAAGCAAAGTATGAACCAACCAATCGTGACAAGCGCGTTAAGTTTAAAGATATTGATAGTGGTGGCATTGTTGAAACGAAATTTGGTCGTTCTGCTGAAGAGCGAGTATTGGAAGAGTTACCAATTATTTTATCTTATGAACCACGGGTTGATTATGATGCGATAAAGCCAACTGTTGTTCATGAGGTGTATCAACCTAAATCTGTTGCCCTACAACCTAAGGGTAATCGTCCTGAAAATGTTGAAGAGTATGGTCGAGGCTGGAAGGGTCTTCCAAAAAATACCGATGAAATTCGGAACAATAAAGCTGTAGGTCCAGGTCAATATGCATCTGTGATAACAGAAGATCTTGATTTGTTGCTTGAGCAGGAGCGTCAGGCTGTGTTGAATCAGCGGCTCGAAGGAAAAAGAGATCAGGAAAGAATTGGTAGATTTTATGATCCAGAGCTTGGTACGTTAATTTGGAGCTCTGTTGCGAGGGAATGGCAATGGGCTGATAGAAATGGACATAGTTTTACAGTGCATCCAGGTTGGGTATTTGATCACTCAAAATGGAATAATGAGAAAACGTTAATTTTAACTGAAAAGGGGCGTGATTGGCTCAGGCGTTTTATAGAATCATTTAATAATTTATATGTGTCAGGGCCATTGGGTCAAGTACTTAAAGTTGAACCGAAATACGTACAAAATTCTGAAAACCCTCGTGGTGTTTGGTTATTTACGCGTCACTGGCAAGATCAATATGGTCATATTTGGGAGATTCCGGATCGATATTTTGATAAAACATCGCATCTTTTAAATGAGGCTGGTCAAAAAATTTTAGAAGATTTGGAGGCGGAAATGCCGTCTGGATTTAACGAATCTGATGAAGAAGATGATATTAAAGATGAAGAAGATGATATTAAAAAAGAAGACGATATAAAGTTATTGTATAGAGCTGATGCTGTTTACTGATGATTGTGGGTTTTTATGTGGAGTGAATTACGATGAAAAAATTTTGTTATGGGTTAATCGTTTTGTTGATGATGGGGTTTACGTATGATCAACAAGCCAGTGCAGCACAGTTTGAGTATGATTTGGTAGGAGATGATGTTCCTCAAGGTATTATTATAATTCAGCGACCAAACGGCACTCAATATAACATGGACCGAATAAAATATTTTGATCAGTTTGGAAGAATTAATGATGCAGGAAGAGACTATATTCTGCGTAAGGAATCAGCTCAGCCTCGCAAATCAACTCAAGGCCGCCGTGTAACGTTTCATTCAGATGTTGTCGGTGGAGATGAAAATGATGAACGGGAAGATGATAATCAAGGAGCTTTGGTTGTAGCTTCTGGAAATAAGCGATCATTATCCCCAGAAGCATTACAAATGGCTCAGTTATTTACACCGGAGCGTGCAGATGCTGTTGTTGTAGTTGAAGGTGGTCAACGTGTTGTGACCAGTGAGCTGGTTGCAATGTTACACTCAATGTCGAATGAACAGCTTCTTAATGTTCTACCAAACATTGTTGCAATGCCAGAGCCTGTAGCGGTGATAGCACCAGAACATGTAACCATTGAAAGATTACATCGGGTATTTCATGAGACCATTGATTTAGCTGGTGAGATAACTGCAGATATGTTGGATCAATTCTTTAAAGTTCGATGTGAAAACAGGGAAATATTAGATTTGTATGTACAGTGGTTGCAGCAGCGCTTGGTTCCATTGATGAGCCGTGTTTTAATGCATCGAAAAAATGAAGTGGAACAATATTATGTCGATTTGAACCATAAAATGCAACAAGCAGAAGATGAGAAGCGTCAAGAGGTTGAAGCAGGACTTGCTCGTGTTGATGAGGCTCAGCAACGAACCAAAATTAAGGGTGGTTTGGTTACCACGGCTATCACGGCTCTTCCACTCGTTGTGCTTTACAGTTCCCCTTTTTCTGGGCGATCGATGGTTCAACATGTTTTGTATGGATCATGTTTGACGCTTGTAGCTGTTGAAGTAACAATGATTGCAAGTAGGTTGTCAGAATTGACAGGCAGAAGGTCTGGGTTGTTGAATTCAAAAAATCGTATGACTCAAAATATTACAGAACTTCGTGCCTTACCCAAAAAAATGAGTGAAAGTTCTTATGCTGAGTTTCAAGTTCAATTAGGAAAATTTGTTAGTGAAATGCAAAATAAAATTGATCGTTTAGAGCAAACTGAATTGCAACGAATTGATGCAGAGTTGCGCGCAATGCAACTTGCAGCAGCAAGACCAATAGCAGTTATTGAAGATATTTCCGATAGTCCTGCTGTTGGACCGGTAGCCGCTCCGGTTCCTAAAGCTGCAGTACATGTATCTGCTCGGCAGAGAGTACACGCAGGATTAGGAGCGATTTTTAGAGGACTTAGTGCGGTTACCAAGGGCTTGGGATCTTAAATAGACAAAACGTGTAAAAAGATAGGCAAAACTTGATTGTTCATTTTTTCGTTTCTCGATAGAATTGATACCAGTTGTGTAACGTCAAGAAAGGAAACAATGAAGATTCAGAATTATTTTATAGCAGCGAGTTTAGTGTTTTTTGCGATAGTTTTTGCTTTTTTTGTGTATAAAACTTCGTCTCATTTTTCTATGATTCAAGCATCGATCGATTCTTTGCAGCAGCAGCTTTCTCATCAATCATCAGATCCAAGTCATCCATCAACGGCTCGCCCAGAGCAAGCATCTTGTGATACTGCAGTATCATCACAGCTATGGGAAAAATTACAAAAGAAATTACAAAACACCGTGGTGCAGTTGCATGTTTGTAGTGCAGAAAAAAATATTTTACAACCATACAAAGTTCCTAAAGTTGGTCAGTGCATGGGGTCTGGTTTTATTATCAGTGATGAGGGTGAAATTGTGACCAATGCTCACGTAGTTGATGGATCAACGTCGATTGTGATACAAATGCCAGCATTTGGTAAGCATCAGTTTGAAGTTGATCTGGTTGGTATCATGCCAGAAAAAGATATTGCGCTCGTCAAGTTAAGACCTGATGATATTGAAATGATCATCAACAATTTAGGTAAAATGCCAAAATTGGCATTGGGTGATTCAGACAATGTTGTTCGTTCACAGGAGATCCTTGCACTTGGTTATCCTCTCGGGCAACAAGCACTCAAAAGTACGACTGGTGTGATCAGTGGTCGAGAATTGGGGATGATTCAGATGAGTGCTCCTATTAATCCAGGAAGTTCAGGAGGACCATCGGTTAACTGTAAGGGTGAAGTGATCGGTATTAATTCAGCAAGTGTTCATTCTGCGCAAAACGTTGGGTATATCATAGCAATCAATGATTTAAAAAACTTTTTAGATTTGCTGCGCGCTGGTGGTCTGGTGCGTAAGCCTTATTTGGGAATCTATCAAGCTATGGCAACTGAAGATTTGGTAAAATCTTTGGGTAATCCATTGCCAGGTGGTACGTATGTCGTAGAAGTGATGTGTGATAGTCCGCTTTTGGGAGAACTGTTGCCGGGTGATATGATTTATGATATTAACGGAACCCCTGTTGATCTGTATGGTGAGATGTCAGTACCATGGAGTGAAGATAAAGTGACGACCGCGGAATATATTTCACGAATTAAAACTGGTCAAAAAGTTTCGATGACGGTCTATCGAAAAGGTAAAAAAATGCATTTTGAATGCACCTTTGAACGTAAAAAGTTCGCACCGATTCGTCATGTGTACGCTGAATATGAAGAGATACCGTATGAAATTTTTGGTGGGTTTGTAGTGATGCCCTTGATGCTTGGTCATTTACCTCATTTGATACCTGTAGCACCAGGTCTTACTAAGTTTGCAGAAGAAAAAAATCAATCTGATCCTGCGCTGATCATTTCATATGTTTTGCCAGATTCTCCAGCATTTAAAGCACGTTTGCGGCTTGCTGGGTCTATTATTAAAACGGTGAATGGTAAAACAGTGAAAACTCTTGAAGATTTGCAAAGCGCTTTGATAAGTTCTGGTGACATGATAACTATGGAAACCACGGATAATATTTTAGTTGCTCTTGCAAAAGATAAAGTATGTAAGGCTGAACCAGCTCTAGCAAAAACTGCAGGCTATCAAATAACCAAAAGCATGCAAATCTTGATGCAACAAGCAGATGTTAGCCTGAAAAAGTAGGCCGCGCAGCCCGACGTCAGTCTGAAGAAGCCTCGGCGAAGCGTTACGAAGCTAGTTACGCAGTAACGCGTAGTAAGGTGAAGTCGGAAGCATGGGTAGACGTGGCAGGCATAAAAAAGGCTTGTAAAAATTGAGGAGAGGGTGTGTTTATGGATACCAGAATAATTATACTGTTAAGCTTCATGGCTTTTAATCTTTATACGGTTGAAAAAGATTTAAAAGTAATATCCAAACAAGTTGAAATAGAATGTGATAATCTAGGATACCCCAAAAAAAGCGCTCTTAAATCTTTGATTGCTGCTCAATATTTTAATGAACTTAACCAATATAAAATTTCTATTAAAAAAATAGCTGGTGGGCATTACAGTGAAAGAATGTACATCGTAACCGCTAAAAAGAATGGTAAAAAAGAACCGTTGTTCTTTCTGAAAATCAGCAAAAAATCTAAATCAACTGAAAATTTAATAAAAATTCAAGAAGGTCCTATTGGGCAAAAATTTACAGAATTTATTAATTCTCATACAAATTCTTTGGCAATATCCAAAAAAGATCTTCCCAATATTATTTGGCTTGCACTGATTCTTGTTTATAAAAATAAAACTGGGGCACAAAAAACTATTGAAGTTACTCCCTCAGCACAAGGGCAATTAATACAAAATATATTAGACTCTGAAAATGCACACGACATAAAAAAAGCTGCTTACGCCATAGGAAAAGCCCTGGCAACCTTTCAGCAACTATTTATGAATTATCATGATTCTCAAGATCCACGCATGTGGCAAACAGTATGTCATGGAGATTTTGGTATCAAAAATATTTTGTTTAATCCTGCAACGAGCAAAGTTGATTTCATTGATAATGAAACAATGGAAGAAGGCTCTATCGGCCGAGATCTAAAAACAATTTTAACAAGCATGGTTATGCTTCGATATCTTACGAAGAATAATGCTATTCGTTGGCCTTTGTATCTACAGCATTGCCTATCATTTTTGCAAGGGTATGTAGAATCATATCCAATTGATAAAAGAGCTGAGCTTGTTGTATTTATAGAGGAAACACTTGACCGTGCTTTAGATAAAAATTTACGTAAAAGAATTATTCATGATACCACGGTTGATAGAAAAAAATTTAATGAAAAAGAGTTTAAAAAAGTTATGTATCATTACTTGCACCAATTCAGTAAACGCTTGTTGTAAACGTTCGTTGAGCCTGTCATGCATTTACACAAAATTCATGACAGGCTCTCATGAAAACAGGTTCTGGCGCTTACAAAATCATTATTTTGATACTACTTTTAGTAGCTACGCATTGATCTTTTTTCTGCTTCTTTATCGCGCCGTGCCTCATCTTTTTGACGAGCTTTTTCTTTTTTTGCTTTGGCTTTTTTTGCGGCTTTTCTTTCAGCACGAGTTTGTTGTTTTTCAGCGTTTAATTTTGCTTTTGATGCTTTAATTCTTGCTTCTTTTCTATCAATTGCTTCTTGTTCATTTGCAAGCTGTTCTTCTGGTGTAGGAAAGAGCACATTTGCTGATATAAATGCTGGCAGACTCATAGTTGTTAATGCACAAAATAACAATAATTTACGAGGATTCATTTTTCTTCCTTCTTTTAAGAAAAATTATAAAAAATAATCACTTGCAACATTTAACACAATTATTTAATAACTACAACTTGGTCGTTCAAAAAATATTAAAAGCAAAAAAGCATTGATTCAACAACCATCTTTGCCTTAAGTTATTAAAAATGAAATAGGTGAGTATCAAGGGGGCTAGGTCATGGATTTTAAAAAAGTTTTTATGTACACATTCTGTTTTTTAATTATTATTCATTCGTCGATCTGGAGTATGATGAGAGCTCCTCGAGCTAATCTGGCGAAATACTTGCCAGAGAGCATGCAAGCTGCACCAACTGTTGTGACAAGGCAGCAGTTAGTACCGCAAGCAACGTTAAATCCAGAGCTACTTAGACAAGCTCAAGAAGAAGTTATGACACCAGAAGAATCGATGTGGGCCACGCAAAAATTAATGCCTATGCAAGCTCCAACGGGATCTGGTGCATTTAAAGCTACTCGACTAAATTTGTTTAGAGCGACACCGCCTTTATATTTACAACCAGGACAAGAGAAAAATCCAATGTGGATTCAGGCAAATCAAGATGTGGAAGATTTTCGCAAGTTACATGGATTTCCAAAGGCAACAATTGAAGAATTAACAGAAATAGAACTAGCAGCAGATGAAATATTTTCAAAACAAATACATCCATTCCTACAGCTACAATTTACCCAAGAACAATACCAACGTAAAATTCAAATCGAACAAGAAATAAAAATGTTGCTTGAAAAGCATGGCATTCATCCGAAAACAATACCAGTTTATTTTATTTCATCTAAAGCAGAAAAAGAACTGCATTTTGTAAATGCTTGGGCGGGAGTTATTGGTCGATCATTAATTATATTCGAAAGGGGATTGGAATGTTCTCCCCAAGAAATGACTGCTTTGCTTGAACATGAAATTGGACACTTAGTATCACATGATTCCGCATATCTCAAAATATTAAATCGTTTAGCAGACAAAGGACAGATAGATAGCTGTATGATACCTCGGTACACGCTATTGACAGAAAAAAGAGCAGATATTCATAGCGGTATACAATCTACAGGCAACGTTAAAGGACTATGCTCTAAGAGTGATTATGCGCCATCATTTAAATTTGAAAATATAGTTAGAAATCTTGCAATGACAATGCCAATTTTTTTAAAAATGTTAATGGTAACACCTGAATTTGTAGATCTTAATGAACCATTACCAGCAGCAGTTGCTACAAAAAAAGCGATACATGTCATCAAAAAAATTGCAAATCAAGAATATGAAATAGGCAAAATTAATTCAGATGAATTGCAAGAAATTATAAAAATCTGTGATCAACCAACTTATCTTGATGATTTATTGGTCTATCATGCCCAACAAGTAGAATCAGAATCAGTTTCAAGGGATAGGTTAGAATCTGAACCAAAAAAAGTTGTTTCTGAACTTACATGGTATGAAAAAATGATAAGTCTTTTTCAATTTAAAAAATAAATTTACATTATTTCTTGAAGGTTTATCTAACAGTCAATAATTTCAATTAATGAGCCAGTCAATTTAAAATCAAGAATTACTCCATTTCATGATGCACAGTTGCACCAAACTATAGAGCTGCTATGATTAAAATATCTAAAACATCCCTGTAGGAAAGAACATAAAAATGCATCACAAGCTTTGGTTTTTCATAGGTGTTGCTCTATGCAATCTTGGTCATTTAATGAGCCAAGAATCTAAAACTGATTCTATTTGTTTAAAAGATTTAGATACACATTTTGATGAAACTATAACAAAAGGGATGCATCACTGGAATATTCCTGGTGTTGTGGTTGGAGTGATTCATAAAAATGTTGTTGTGCATGCTCAAGGTTATGGAGTGTCATCGATAGAAACTCAACAGCCTATTGATATGGATTCTATTTTTCCCATTGCATCTATAACCAAAGTTTTTTTAGCAACAGTTGTTGCACAATTTGTAGATCAAGGATTATTGTCTTGGGATGATACCATTATTTCGCATTTACCTTATTTTGAAGTTGAAGATGCATATGCAACGCGTAATTTGACGATTCGAGATTTGTTGTCACATGCTGCAGGATTTGAACGCACTGATTTAGTATGGTTTTTGTCTGATTATAATTCTGATCAATTAATGAAGCAGCTTAAAGGCTTAAAGCTGGAAAAAAGCTTTCGTTCACATGCTCAATATAGTAATTTTGGAGGACTAATTTTAGCAAAAATTCTTGAAGCTAAAAGTGGTTTATCTTGGGAAGCATTAGTACAAAAATATATTTTTGATCCATTGCATATGAAGTCAAGTTATCCCGACAACCAAGGGCTTACACAAGAAGTAAACATTTCTTATTGTCACGCTGAAATAGATGGAAAGCTCGTACAGCATGAGCGACTTAATTATGACAATATAAAGCCTAGTATTGGTATAAATGCTTCCGTTAAAGATCTTTTACAGCTTGTTTTGCTCAATTTAAATCAAGGTCACTTTGATGGTAAAATAATATTATCATCAGATGTTATCGCCCAAATGCATGAACCTCAGGTTGTTATGAGAAAAAAACAACATCCTGGGTGGGAAAGTTTTTTCCCTAAAAATTCTTTTGATTGGGCATTTAGTCTGGGTTGGGTTACTTGTACATACAAGGGAAAAAAAATTATACAAATGGGCGGATATTGTAGCGGAGGTCTTTCTGCAATTGTCTTGGTGCCGGAGCTTGATTTAGGATTTGTGGTCATAGCAAATAAATATGCAGCAGATTTTGTAAATGCAACAAAAAATATGATTGTCGATCGATATTGCGGTGATATGACAAGCGATTATTATAAACTTGATCGTATACCAAATACAACTCCAAAATTATCATTATCTGAATATGTAGGAGAGTATGAACATGATTTGTACGGTAAGATAAACATTTATTGTAAAGATGATGAGCTCATGGTTGATTCTGCAACCTTCAAGGGGCGTTTAACTCATTGGCATTATAATGTATTTCGATTGATTCATGCATCACCACATGTTGGTGAAAAGGTATTGACAACATTTAACATCAATTCTCAGGGGAAAGTAGATTCTGTCTTATTTGAAATTCAATCATACTATGCTGCCAAAATATATTTTACCAAATTAGAACGATCTATCTAATAACAGTTCACTTAAAAATTGTTGTTAAAAAATGTCCTCGCTGTAAGCTATAAAAATGAAATATGTAAGTGTCAGAAGGGGCTAGATTATGGATTTTAACAAATTTTTTGTGTATGCATTTTGTTTTTCAATCATTGTTCATTCATCGATTTGGAGTATGATGAGAGCTCCTGGTGTTAATTTGGCTCAATTCCGACGACGGGATGTGCAAACTAACTCAAAAGTTTTGGCGGCACAGCAGTTAATGCTGCAAGCAACCATAAATCAAGCTTTATTGAGAAGAATTTCAGAAGAGGTCGTGACACCAGAAAAACCTCTCTGTATTACTCAAGAATTAATGCCTAAGCGAGTTTCGGCTGGATCTGGTGCGTTTAAAGCTACTCGACTAAATTTGCTTAGAGCAACACCGCCTTTATATTTGCTTCCAGGACAAGAAAAAAATCCAATTTGGATTCAAGCAAATCAAGATATTGAACAATTTCGTAAACGATTTGGGCTTCCGGAGGTTCCACTATCAGATTTAGAAAAAATTGAACAACTGATAGATAAACGTTGTTTAAATCTAATAGTTCAAGCATCTTCTATAGGATTTTCTCCTGAACATGAACAGCGAAAAATAGAAATTACAAAGAAAGTCAAAATACTGCTCAAACAACATGGTATTAATTCTACAACAATACCTCTCTATTTTATTGCATCTGAAGCTGAAAAAAAACTTAATCTTGGAGATTTTTTGGCAGTAATCATTGGCCGATCGCTTATTATATTTGAAAGAATTCTTGAATGCTCAGATCAAGAAATAACTGCTATTTTGGAACACGAAATTGGACATTTGGTGTCGCATGATAGTCCATATTCTTATCAGTTAAATGTTGGGGCGGCAAAAGGAGAGATTGATAAAAAAGTGGTAGAGGATTATATTTTATTGGTAGAAAAAAGAGCAGATATTCATAGCGGTATACAATCTAAACAGAATGCTCATGCATTATGTTCTACAAGCGCTTATGCATCCTTCTTTCAAATTAAAAAAATACTAAAAGAACTAGAGCAAGCAACACCTGATTTTTTTATAACATTAATGAAAACACCAGAAATCATCGAAAATCTTAATAAACTAGACAAAAAAGTTCAATCAGAATCTGTTACCTTAAAAAAATGTATACAGACCATCGCCACAATCTCCAGTCAAGAATATTTAGTACGCAAAATTAGTTTCAATGATTTGCAAGAAATTATAAAAATCTGTGATCAACCAACTTATCTTGAAGATTTATTGGTCTATCATGCCCAACAGGAAAGAACATAAAACGGATTTTTATGAATAAACAACCATTACTCATTGTACTTGCAATAATAACCACGGTAGCAATATGCTCATTTTATTTTAAACACCCAAGGCAACCAACGGGCACGGTCATCATTCTTAACGGACCATCTGCCGCAGGCAAAAGTTCTATCCAAACAAAATTTCAGTATCTTATGATGCCTAACCTGTGGATCAAGCTTGGTATCGACACTCTTTTTGATAGGCCTATGCCTGATATCACCTTAGAAAATATGGCATTTTGGCAACAACCAAATCCAATTCGCTGGGTTACCATGAGCAAAGATAAAGATGACCATGCAGTCATGATGCTTTTTGCTGGTGATCAAGGGGATAAAGTTGCTTACGGTATGAACAGTGCAATTGCTGCGTACGCACAAAATGGATGTAACATTATCGTTGATTACATTGCGTACAAAAAAGAATGGATTGATGATTTGCTGCACAAGCTCAAAGGCTTAAAAACATGTTGGATCAAGGTATCTATTCCACTGAGCACTCTTGAAGAGCGTGAAATTGCGCGCGCAACTTCTCCAAAGGGTCACGCTCGTAGTCATTATGACACCGTGCATTGGAATTTGAAATATGATTTTGAAGTCAATTCAGGCAAAGACTCAGCAGAAACAATTGCGCAGCAAATTAAAGAGTTTATGAAATTATAAGTGTACCAAGAAACAAATCAGCTGAGGAGCTTCGTATGACATTTTCTCTTTTGTTGCAAGGAATTACCGTTGGATTTTCTATAGCAGCACCGGTTGGAGCAATTGGGCTGCTATGCATTCAAAACACCTTGTCTGGTGGCATCAGATTGGGGCTTGCATCAGGTCTAGGTGCTGCAACTGCTGACATGATGTATGGTATCTTAGTGGCACTTGGCATGCGCACCGTTTCCACTTTTTTACTTGGTTACCGCACCATCTTAACGCTGCTAGGTGGTTTGTTTCTGTGCTACTTGGGCATTAAGAAGTTTTTTGCAAAACCTGCACTGCAAGCAGCCAACATTTCCAAAGGTTCAATTCTTAAAACATACATTGTTACATTCTTTTTAACCTTGACTAATCCTGCAACCATTTTAGATTTCATGGCATTGTTTACTGGACTGAGCATCGATGTTTCAGGTTATAGCCAAACTCTTCATTTTGTTGCAGGTGTATTTTTAGGATCTGCGTTTTGGTGGTTACTGCTTTGTTTCTGCGTAAATCTATTTCGTAAAAAAGTGTCTACGCACATATTACAATGGATCAACTACTTTGCAGGTGCAGCTATTTTAGCCTTTGGTATTTGGGCACTTACCAAGTTGATTTATTAGAATGTTTTCTAAATTTCCCCTAAAACCATTTACCCACATTCCCACTTAGGTTATACTTGAAAATAGTTACAATAAATTTTTAAATATGAGAATTTATGAAAAAAGAACAAATGATCTTAAAGGTTGATTCTAAAAATAGAATAACGCTACCTAAAAACATATCTGAAAGCATGGGTAAGTTGGTTCAAATTTCCATGCAGAAGGGCAAAGTCATCCTTGAGCCTTTGCATACCATTCCACAAGAAGAAGCTTGGTTGTTCGAACCCAAAAATAAAACAATTTTGGCTGAACTAAAAAAATCCCTCAAGCAAAAAGCTACTATCAACTTAGGTTCTTTTGCGCAATACCTGCCAAAAGAAAAAAAGAAAAAAGTATGACTTTCATACTAGTTTTTACGACGATAGCAGAAGAACATCTTGAACGATTAAAACAAGACCCTGGACAAAAAAGAATTTTAAAAGATGTCCTTAAAACCTTAGGGTATATGGAAACAAATCTGCGACATCCTTCTTTAAATACTCATGAATTCAGTTCACTTAAAGGTCCGCATGGTGAAAAAGTATATGAAGCCTATGCCCAACAAAATACACCGGGAGCCTTCAGAGTTTTTTGGCACTATGGTCCAGGAAAAAACTATATTTCAGTTATTGGTATTACGCCGCATCCGTAATGAATATCATTAACCCAACTGAGCCATATTTATTAAAGGAACTCTGATGTCAATTTTAGAAGTCACCAATCTCACTAAAACATTTAGTTCAGGCTGTTGGCCTTTTACCAAACTCAAAACGTACACCGCGGTGAGCAACATCTCCTTTGAACTTAAAAAGGGTGAAATACTTGGATTTCTGGGACCAAATGGTGCCGGTAAAACAACGACAATTCAAATGCTCCTGGGTACACTCACACCAAGCAGTGGATCGATCCATTATTTTTGTGCTGACTTTGCAAGCCACCGTATGGATTTAATAAAATTAAATCTATTTTCTGCACTCAAAAAAATCGGCTATGCCAGCGGATATGACCGACTTCCGGCGCGACTCACCGTAGCTGAAAACTTGGATATCGTTGGACGAATTTATGGCATGGATCAAATGCAACGAACACAACAAATTGAAAAGCTTTTAAAGTTTTTTGGAATCTGGGAAATGCGCGATCGCCAAACGGGAACCCTATCGGCTGGTCAAGCAACGCGCGTCATTTTAGCAAAAGCATTTATCTGTGACCCAGAAATTGTGCTCCTGGATGAACCAACAGCATCTCTTGACCCTGACGTTGCCCACGAGGTGCGTCAATTTATTTTGGCGCAATGCAAGCAGCGAGGCACTTCTATTTTGATCACTTCACACAACATGGATGAAGTAACAGAGCTTTGTGATCGTGTACTTGTCCTCAAAAATGGCGCCATCATTGCAAACAGTACTCCGCAGCTACTTGCCGCAACCACTTCAAAAGTACGTGTTCATCTAGCCATTACTGATGGATTTGAGTCTGCTCTTGCGTGCTTACGTGAATCACTGTTGATCTACACATCAGATGCAAATCGTTTGATCATTGACGTTGATGAACATGATATCGCGCAGCTGCTGACAAACTTCAGTGAACACAAAGTGAGTTACTCACATATTTCAATTGATAAACCCACGCTGGAAGATTATTTTTTAAGTATTGCTAAATGACACAAAAAATTTTAATAACTGGATCCCCGATTCCAGGCTTCCAGCCGTCCCAGCCTTCGCAAGATGCTTCGGCGGGCAGGCTGCCTGGCGGCTATGGCGGACACGTCGCTTGCAGATTCGCTGGACACGGCGAGTCGGGGACGACGAGCGAGAGGAATCTCCCATGATTACATTTGCACCAATTTGGGCAATCGTTTTACGTCACATACATGTTTGGAAGCGCGATCTTAATCTTATGCTTGCCACATTTTATTGGCCACTTCTGGATATTTTGATTTGGGGTTTTTTGGGATCTTGGATTGCACAAATGCAAACCTCGCAACTTTACAACTATGAAACAGCAGCATTGCTTGGAGTTCTTTTGTGGCAGGTGGTTGGCAGAGGATGTAACATCATGATTACAACGCTTACCGAAGAAGTTTACAACAACAATGTGGTGAATTTATTTTCAATGCCCTTGCAAATAACTCAGTGGATGTGCGGCATTACCATATTTTACGGTATGATGATGTGTGCCTCTATCATCTTTTGTATGTCGGTCATGTTTATGCTTTATGACCTATCAATACCGTACACCATTGGCACATATCTGATTTTTGTGCCACCACTTTTTATTTCTTGTTTGTGGATGAGCTTCACCTGCTTGTCTGTCATCGTCACGATGGGCAAACGAGGCGTAGAACTGGGACTTGTAATTGGTTGGGTTTTAATGCCATTTAGTGGTGCGTACTATCCTGTAGAAGTACTACCTGCTTGGGGGCAAACAGTCAGCGCTTTTTTGCCAATGAGTTATGTTTTTCAGGGCATGCGAGGTTACGTGATGCATCAGCAAAATCCAACATCATATTTGATCAAAGGATACGCGCTGAGTATTGTGTATGCAGCATGTGCAATCCTGTTGTTTGTGTATTTTTTTAATCGCAGCAAACAAAAAGGACTTGCTCGGTTGTCAGATTAAAAATAGTTTCTTATTTTGTTTTCAAGGTTTTTTTAAATTCACTAAATTTTATTGTTGGCTTTTCTTCTAAAGATTTTTTTAAGCGCTTTAGTATTTCTTTGTTTTTTGGATCAAAAAGCCATTGTTCGCGTTCTGGAATTTGTTGAACAGGCTCATCCGTTGGACTTGTTAAGACGATGATCATGTTATCTTCCCCGCTCAAGTGCAGCAGCATAAGCAAAATCAAAAAAATAGTGTTGCCAATATTGATCAGTAAATTTAAATTCATTAATGCCCATATAATGATCACCAAACATATAGCGTACGCGTAAAATTTCTTTTAATCGGCGCTTATTTTTTGGATCAGCAATGGTTAAATCTAAAAGCTCTAATGCACGTATGCACGCGTCTCTGCTATACTCCATTTCGCCTTTGTTTTTCCATTGTATGGTGCGTTCAACATCGCTGCCAACGTTAGCAAGCTGTTTTACAAGCGAAAAAGTAAACCAACGACCAGCAGCAAGATCTTTATGTATTATTTTCTTTTCCATCATGCTTGAACCAATTTATTAACGACACTTAGAATTTTTTTACGTATCTGTTCATTTTCAACGTAACGACTCGTGTTTCCTCTTACAGGTCTGACATTTATCATTGAATCGAATTCAACCCAATCTATATTGGGAAATTTGGTGGGATGAAAATTAATTCCCCATAGATTATCTTGTTCTGATTCGTTTTCTAGCAATAAATCTTCGAGGTCAACATGTAGTTCGGCATCAATGGCCATAATTTCACGATCAATATCTATCACCGCTTTAACCAGCTTGCCAAACATCTTTTCAGATAATGGTTTAAGTTCATCGACGGAAATAGTTTTTGAGATTAATTTCATATATCCTCCCATTGGGCTCTATAACATGTAGATAGTATCTCTATTTTAAGCTTAAAAAACAAATCGATTTTGTATGCTTTTACTCCCGCGAGCAGAAAACCCCATGGCTTTTTAAGCCTGGAGATGAAGCGAGAAGTTCTCTCTTGAGGTGTGCGATTTCTTCTTTGAGTTTTTCAACAAGCTCGATCAGTTCTTTTAAACGGTCTACTTTTTTTAATATTATGACCTTATCTCGTCGTCCCGGCCACCGAGCCGGGATCCAGTAATTAAAAGTCATGATAATCTTATTCTCTTTTATGTCGTAAATCTTGCATGATCGCTGCCAAAGCATCGGGTCTAAATAATTCTTTTACTTGAGCTGGAACTTCACGGTCATCATGTAAGATTGCAGAGAGTGTATCAGGAAAACCTTTTTTATAATCACCAACTGAATGTAAAACAACTTGACCAAGTAATGTGGTTCGTAGTGCTTCTCTCACTTCTGGATTTGCGGTATCAAATGGTGCATATTGTTCAAGCAAAGATATAACCTCATTCATAGCCATACGCCGATGTGGATTATTATGGTGAAAATCTTTTGCTAATTTCAAACAAGTTTCATTACAAAATAAAGAAACCTTTTTGGGAGCATTAATATTAATATCATGAGCGATGAGAAGTTTAAATATTTCAAGAGCATGCTTTGACTTAAGTATGTATTCTATGCAAATTCCTTCGTTCGGATTGATTTTATATTTAAGTAAAAGCTTGATTGCTGGTAAGCTATTATTCAATACAGCTGTGTTTAGTAAGCTGTTACGCGCATCTGTCATTACATTGGCATTAGCGCCAGCAGCTAGTAATTGTTGCGCTGTCGCTAATTCATGCCAACTTATAGCAAATGCCAAAGCAGTTATATCTGCTTCAAGGTTGGTCCAATTAATTTTTGAGTTCAGGGATTCTTCTATAAATTGTTTCCAATGTGGATAGCTACGCTGATATGTTAAGTCGTCAGATCGATTGACCCATCCATTTTTTACTAATTCTTCTTGTGACATAGAAAAAACAGCGGGTGTTGAAACTATAAATAAGCATAGTGTTTTAAAAATAAGCAAATTTTGTTTGGACATTGATTTATCTCTTTTTGATTATTAATGCAGTATACAATATTTTTACGGCCTAGCATGAATTGCGGCAAGTAGCTGCAACATTTGCGCATTTTGGTCTGCAAGTCTTTTGTTTTCCCGTTCCATACGATCAAAGCGATCCATAATTTCTAGTGGAATTGTTACTGGTGCTTGTGGCACTACAACTGGCGCTTGCATGCAACGCTTCAGCATATCACTAATTTTTTGTAACAATGTTGTTTGTGCACCAAGTAATTTGTGGGGACCCACAAATATTTCTGGGTGATCACACAATGTTGTTACGTTAACCAAAGATATATCAACTTCTTTAGGATTAGTTTTTAACAGCTTTCTTATCTCACTGCTTGTTCGCGCACTATCTTGCCAGCGAGTAAGAGCTAAATGAGGCTGCAGTGTCCCATTGTGCATTGCCAAGCTTGCGCAAATCATTGAATAAAACAGATCTTGTTTGCCAGCAGTCTGACCTATCGGTGCTGACTCATCGACAAGCCGAACTGCAAGATCATGAGCACTTAATGCTCTTTTTGATATAAAAAAATTGTTTATGGCTACTTGCTGCTCTGCTGCTTTACTGACATCAGAAGAAACGGGCATTCCTAAGGGTTTGGTATAAAAACCTGGATGCTCGATCAGCGATGGATAGCGATGAGTATTGATAATACGACAAGGATCATCCTCTGGCCGACGATATGCACGACCAGCCCCAGTTCCATAACGCACCGTCACCGTGTCTCGATCATCTCTGCTGAATCGACCACCGTACCAAAAATTATAAATATCTTCATCACTTTGCAAATCATCATTATGATCTGCAGTCTTCCAACTCATATTTTTCGTTTCAATATGATTGTGCTTTAACCAAGCAGTAATAATTAAATGTTTTCCTTCAGGCACATAAGTGTATCGCATTGATCCTTGGCCTACATCAACAAGCGCCTTTGCCTGAGCTGTTGCTTGAAGCATTCCCGGAGCAATCAAAGGTAAATGATTTTGATCTGGCTGCGCAGGATAGATGATTGATTGCACCATCGGCAAATCATTCGATTGAATACGAGCACAGGTCAACGTATCAGCACGCGCCAAATGTTGTTGTAGATTATCATCAATACGATTTAAAAGATCCTGGCGAATTTTGAACCAATGTTGTTGTTTAGATTCAAGCATACGCGCAATGCCACTTGAACTAAAATCTTCTTCTCGTATCTCATTTTCATATGTAACAATACTTTCTGCAAGATCATTGTGAAAATTAAATATTACAACTTTGTTGGGATTTTCTCCATAACCAAAATCACCATTTCGAGGTATATCCGGACGAATAGATCCTTGTTGTGCATTATCCTTAACCGATTCAATTGATGCACTAACCGACCCTTCAAGTGCTAAAAGTTCCTGTTTAAACTTGTTAAATTGTGGCGGAAACATAAACTGAATCGCTTCTTTTTCAACTTGCGCAATGGAACGTAAACGATCTTTTATTTCTTCTCGAGTTTTTTTCACAAACTCTATCTGATTATGATTGTGCAGTTGCTCTCTTAAAGATTCAACTGTTTTTTTGTACTCTGCTACGACTTGTTGCGTCAGCTTTGGATCGAGCAACCATGCAACCGTTTTTTGACAACGCTCCTGCTCAGCACCAATTTCTGTTAAATATCGCATGCAAAGATCTTTGTCTTTTTGGTTTGTAAAAACACATTGACCAGATTGCAAAAATGTATCAATCAAATCGGTTAGCTGTTTGATGCATTTATTCAAAATAAGTGGGTTTGAAATTCCGTCTTTCAGATCCGCAGCAATCGACCTTGAAAGCATCGTTTCATGCATTCGCACCAAAAGATCTAAGCGTTGACAGACGGCAGCAGTGTTGGTCGGATCAGTTACTACATCGTTAAGCGCATCCACCATCCGTTGTGAATTCTTGGAAGACACATAGGAACCCGTTAAGCTTTCTGAACTTGCAAGCTGACTCACAAAGAAATGGTATTTTTCAATAATTTTGATGAGTAGCTCAGGAGTCATTTCGCGCTGTACCATAGTTTGAAGTTCGTGATGCTGCGTGTCAATTTGTCGGATTGGAAGCTCGGCAAACAAGCTGCTCAGTTCCTCATGCCGCTGCGCTGCCAGTTGTCCCTGTTGATGTAAGACTTGCAGAGTACAGCCCCGATCAGCATGCATTTTTTCACGAATTGCATGTAATGCTGTGGAAATATTTCCTGTATTTGCGTGAAGTTTGAAAAACTCTGCCATTACCTCACCACGATGCTCTCCAACCAATTGTTTGACGTCTTTGATTTCACCAATAATTTCTTGAGTGTGTATTTTCATACGCGCAGAAAGGGTTCTGATTGCATCTTCGATAGCTACAATAATCGATTGCTCCATCTGCGCAAGCCTGTCAGGCTCAGCATTATCTGCATCATCCATTCCATCAATTAAATTCATGAACGCATCACCCATGGCAATGCCACCGAGCACTGGATTACCACTGGCGACCATGACAGAACCAGCGATAAAAGCTTTCGTTTCTTTTCCAAACACTTTAAATTTTCGAGCAGCTTCTTTGTCCCCATAAGCTCGCGCTAAAAGCGATAGCCCGTCACCTGTTGCTTTTGCAATATTTTCAGCTTGCTTGCCTACGCGTTCAAGCTCTTCTTGCTCTTGCTGTTGCAGTGCAAGTTCTTGCTCGCGCTGAGTTCGATTGAGTGTTTTTAATTGTGAATTTCGTGTTTCTTGCTTTTGTTGTGCTTGCTTGTAGGCTTGCGTCACTTTTCGCATTTCTTTTGATGTTTGCGTGACGCTTTCTTTGATTATCTGAGCCATAAATTGTCTATCTTGTTCACTCAAGCGCAACTCTTGATCTCTTGCTGTTTGTGGACCAGAAGATTGAATATCGTCAGGCATCGTCCCATGGACTGGCACTTTGATAAATTCTTCATACATCTTTTTAATGTTCTCGGGCGCTTGCATAAACTTTTGATGCACATGCTCCGCTGCACGCTGGAGTCCTTCTTTGCTTTTTTGATAATGTTTCATGAGTACATCATCAGTAATCTCAGCCGTATTACAACCATGAATGCATTGCTGTGCAAATTGTCGAGTAACTGCAGTAAAAATACGAGCTGGTACTGCTCCACAATCCCATGCTGCGCTGCCCATACAGTTGGCCACATAACGATCAACATAATCTTCAGCTTGTAGATCTGGTAGATTAACCATCGGGTCAAAATGTTTATGATGCACATGGGATATTTTACTATTAAAAAGCGTAAGTCCTGCAGGCGGACAAGCGACAGAAACTCCAATAGCAGCCATTGTTTTTATTGCAGCATTAATAAATTGATCGCGTTTTTTATTATGGCTTAAATTATCAGGTTTTTCCTGTAACGCAACTCCAAAGCGTGTACCGTTTTTAACGATACTGCTTGCTTCTGTTGCAACAGGCACTACTGAGGTTATACCTGCAGCAACATTAGGTAAAACAGCAGCTCCAAGATCATCAAGATAACATGAACCATGTTCAGCATTTGTTGGATGCTCTGGAATATCAGGTGAAGAAAAGGTGTTGTGTGCCATTGCAGATCCAATAGGATTTAAGGTGCTTAACGCCGATGCTGCAGTGTTATACCAAGATCCTTTACCGCTATAACTATCAATCCTAGGGTTAGTATTTGGAGTACGTTTAAAATTTGGATGAGGTTTTGTCTCTTCAACCGATTGGGCCTTGATTTGATCTTCTGCAATTTTAGCCGTAAGCGCAGGAAGAGCTCCTGGAAAATTTGAATGCGTTTGTACTGTTTGAGGGGCTTCGGATAATGCGCTGGAGTGAGTTGTGGCGACAGCAGCTGTTTGATTGAAAGGTTGTTTACCGTTAAAACCGTAACCATTTTCCTCAAATTTCGAAATTTTATCTCTTCCAATTTCAAAATTTGGATCAGGTCTTTTTGCCCACTCTTTTGCCTGGTATTCTTGAAGTTCTTCAAGCTCAATTATTTGCCTCGTTGCCTGCAGAGCTCCAGGAGCATAAAATTGCGCCGAAAAAGTTAACTGAAATGAAAAAAGAGTAAAGAAAAATAGATTCAATTTTATTGAATCCAAAATAAGATTTTTTTGCATACAAAGTCCCAACCCATATAAAGAAAACTTGTTTACAGGATAGCTTTTTTCGCGGAACAAAACAAATTGATTCAATGGATCCAGGTTACATGGTCATACAATAACAACAAAGGGTTTTTCATGTAAGTTTCCGTTTATATCCAATACCAACCCCAGTGAGTCATGTTATTCCCTTTGTCGAAATGTCCAGGATAATACATGGAACAAGCGCAAAATCACTGATGAAGCATAAAAATCAAGTGATGTAAAAATGTTGGTTTTTTTGGCATGCGCTATTCTTTTAATCTTTCATACGATTTTTTAGCTGCATTAAACATTTTCATGTCTTTAATGTCATGTCCATACAGCATCAACGTTATTGCTCGATGTAATGCTAAAAACTTCGCGTACAACCAGATATCGTCATTGACAATTTCATATTCTTGGAAAAATATTTCATGCATAGATTTTGAAAACATACCATGCACAACAGCAAAATCGATCACTGGATGATTAATTCCAACATCACCCCAATCGATAATGCCTGCCAACTTATTTTGCTCGATAAGCATATGTCGATAATCCAAATCACCATGAACCAAGCAGTCATCGCTATGATCAATGACAACAGCTTTCGCTTGGGCAATGAGATCATCAATAAATGCTCTATCAAACTCAAAAATGTTTGCTTGCTGTATGTCTTCCATTCGTTTTTGCAAATACTCAATGACGAGCTGCACTTTTGTTTTATCATGCATCTGAATCTGAGCGCCCATTGCCTGAGCCTGGACTGCTTTGATGCTATGTAATTGCTTTAAAAACTGAGCCAGAGATTTGAGGCACTCTTTTAATGCATCATCAGACAAATTCACCCGATAGGCAGGCGTTCCTGTAAGCATTTTGTATCCATGAAAATGGAAGGGATAGATCTCGGTTGGTTTGCCAAAATAGATAGGCTTTGGAATAGGCAATGGAACCACGCTATACAATTTTGGAAGCACTTTGTTTTCATCACAAAGCAACAGCTCAGCTTCCTGTGTGCGCGGAAAGCGAAACACATATTTTTCATTGACCAAAAATGCTACATTATCCCAACCCTGACCAAAAAATTCAATACTATCAACCTTTAACAAAAAGCTTTTTGGGTGCTGAATGCATTGTTTTGCCAGTTCAAGATTGATGATGCTTTTTGAGTTCCATTTGAATGCAGACATAGGCTTATTTATTTTTGGCTATGGATACAGCATCCAATGCTTCAATTGCTTGCGCTGGATATGGTGAAGATTTTGATATTTTAAACAATTGATTATAAAATTCATCGCGTATTACTGAACTTGGAGCATATTTTTTGAGCATTGATGTAACGATTGGAGAGAATATCATATCTTGTTTGCCACGACCATATTCTGCTATCATTGTTTTAAACTCTTCGCGTGATTTAACCAATCTTTGTATCAATTCTCCTGCAAAATTTGCTCTGGTATAAAATTGATCATACGTTTTATGTTGACTTACAAATGTAATTTCTTCTGGTGACAGATCAAAATAAATGGATGTAGCAAGGCCCATGTCTGCAAAGTAAAGTCGACAACCATCAGTCATGATATTGCTGAAGTGCGCATCAAAATGATACATGCCATGAGCAGCCATAAATTTAGTTGTTGCTTCTAGATTTTTTTCAATCATCAGCGCAGCTGTATCAACGGCATCAGTTCCTTTGGTAAATTGTTCGTCCAACCAAACATTCAGCCGTGTTGGAATATTTTCTAAAAAGATTATCACAAAATGGGAACTATCGGTAAGCGCTTGCAAACGAGTGCGTACGGCTGGTGAATTATCCCAAAACTTAACAGACTCTTCTAGATCTGCTTTTTGTTCAACTTCATCAATCTTTGGCATAATACCTGGCAGCACTCGAAAATGATACATGATTGGAAAATTTTCACATTGGCCGGTGAGTACCCAGTTGGTAATCATAACGTTTGCAGCAAGCTCGCGCCATGCACCAAATCCTGCAGAACCGATACCATACTGATAAAACGTTGGAAGATTGAAAATATTTGCAGTTGAACGTATATTTTCGGGCTTAAGTTCAAGGTCCGTTAATGGAACCTTTTTAATAAAAACTGGCACTCCGTCAACACTGAGCGCTACATTTTCACCATAACCAACAGACAATTGTGTTGCGGTTTTAAGCAAATCGTTGAGTTGCATATCACTCAAGCATGCTAATCGATTCGAAGCTGTAGAGTATCGTGCTAGACGATTTTCGCGACTCATTGCTGATGCTGATTTTTTTGGTTCAGGACTTTTTGGTCGCTCACAACCTTGTAAGCCAAGGATAAATAACACACCAACAATAATTGAATTTATCACAGTTTTAGAGTTGGTCATAATTTCCCCTACACAAGCCATACGAAGCTGCCCGCTAGGGAGGCGTAGTACGGTAATCTTAAATATACACAATGATTAAAGTTTGTTATTCCTTTTAACATATCCTATTTGTATGTTGTAAGCAATTTCAGATCAAAATTGTCTTTATGCTTTGATATGAGTATTTTGTATAAAACTTATACCACTGCACCATTAAAACAATGCGGGACTTGAATGAAAAAAATATTTAAAATTTTCAGTTGGATAGCTTTGGCATTGATCATCCTTGGCTGTCTTTTTATCTACCTCAAGCCATCATTTAAAAAACTTCCAGATTCAACTCGACCCCTTGCACTCATCAACCTTGATGATCATCCTTGGATACTGCAAGCTCAACAAGAAATCAAACCAATCATTGATGCCATCATCAAAGATGCAATTTTAGAAGTTAATCCAAATGCTATGCAGTTCCCTGAATTTTATCTCAAGCAACGTCATTTGATTACGCTTCTGTACAGCAAGCAGGTTCCGGTCGATACGGTGCAAACGGTCATTGATGTTTTCAAGCAGATTGCTGCAACAGCATATCCAATCATTTCGCAACTCAGTTTTTCAGATCACCTGGAATTTTTTGGCAAAGATAAAAGTGAGCTGGTGGTGAAAATTCAAGATCCATCGCAATGCTTGCCAACGCTGCGCAACTTTATCATCGATAGTTTACCCGCACAACTGCATGAACAACTGACAACCAAGCAGCACAATAAATTCGAATTTGCTCCCCATGAAACACTGGGCAGAATTCCTGTTGATGAGCTTGAAAAAGTAAGTAACCGTGAAACTGTTGAAAAAATCAGACAACGTATTTTAACAGAAGTGCACGTTGTGTTACAAAAGCTGTCAGCATCCAGGGACATTAAACCAACAGAACTTTTCGTGTATGGCAATGATTTCAATTCAGTTTTTACTCAGGCTTTGATGTGAGTAAAATTATACGTTTATCTTGCCAAAAATTTATGGAAATGTTGAAATTAAAAAGGCACCTCTTTAATATTAAAACCAGAACAGGAAGATAATCAATATGAAAAAAAAAGAAATGGAAACAATTTTATTGAATCCAATAATTGTTAAGCGCGATGCCCAACAATGTATCATAATTCCTAAAAAAATCGGCAACATGCTCGACAAAGCTTATAAAATCTATGAAAAAGATGGAAAAATAATCTTAGATCCTATTAAAGAAGAAATTCATGAACGAGAACAATGGTTGCTTGATCCAAAAAACCAACACATAATTGATCAGCTTAATGAATCATTTAAAGAAGAAAAAAGAATTGATTTTGATGAATTTAAAAAAACTTTAAAATTGAAATAATTTTGAATGATGTCTTTAAAACCGTTTATACTATTTTGAATCAAATATAAATCTGCTCAATATTGGGCATAACTGAAAATTTACATAGCCCACACATTCTTGTCGCAAACTCGTCTTCATCTATCGTGCTCATAAAACATTCATTAGGCCAAAAATTACCTTTATCTTCCCAAGAAGCAAAAAGCTTTTTTTTGGCATTTATGGCAACTTGCGTTGTAATCGTTTTTGCTATTTTCTCTGCGCTATCCGTAGGACTTGCCCGCACAAAAAAGTGAATGTGCTTTTCATCTCCGCCAAGTGATAAAATTTTAATTGCACCTTGTCGTGCAATTTTTTTAACTACATCCAGCAATACTTTTTTGCCCTCAGGCGTATTCATTTTGTCTGCATACGGAGTTGGGCAGCTAAGGCAGTACAATAATTTGTGCTGCACATATCCCTTTTGTAATTTCTTAAAATCGATCATAATTTATCTTAATTTTAATAGGGGGTAGAAAAAATTAATCTCATTAACTTGATTATGCCATTAAATTGCTCCAAAAAGAAGCTTGATACCTATGTTTGTTTATAAAATTTATATGAAAAGAAACACGCTCTGCCTAAGAAGTATCCAGAAAATAGAGCGCTGATTATCATATCTATCAAAAAATAGTTTTGCATGGCTTCTGGATTGTTTGCTTCCAAATAACTAAATAAAAACTTGAAAACAAAGAATGCCATTAAAAATGCAAAGGTTACACATGAACCAGGTATTTTTACGGTCCATTCTTCTTTGTTAAAGCTGACAACTGATCTGCTGGCAAAAAAGGTGCCAATAAAAGATCCGATGAGCAAAAACATCAAAGTTACTGCAGCAGAAAGACTGCTTGAGAAAATATCTTTAAATTTCAAAATTACCAAAATTATGGGAATCAAAAACAATTTGGGGATGTAAACTGAATGTTGATGCAAGGACCGTAAGCCAATATCCACAAAAAATATCAAAGCACCCCACATCCACCATGGTGCACTGGTGATAATGTCAGTAAAATTCATAATCAATCCTTTGTTTTGCGAGTTCGCTGAGTGTTACTGACATAAGCTTCCTTTTAACGGTTGATAAATTTTTCATTTAAAAATATCATTTTACTATGCAATGATCAAACCCAGACTACGTTAAAACTACGTCGGGCTTCGCTATGCTTGAAAAGTAATGCATTTGAAACTTACAATTTTGCCACAAGCTGTGGCAAAATTAACAGAAGGTAATTTATTCATGAAAATTAAACGGTCAATTATCATCTGGTTGTGCATTACAACAATGCTACATCCAGAAACACCATCAACATTCATGTCCCCGCCTCAACTTCGTTTCACCTATGACTGGCGCGGAAAAACCATTGATGTCATTGGATGCTATCTTCTTGCAAGCAAATTTG
>Ga0206822_1080_pt1 | contig 25870 bp, 18 predicted proteins | sample Alteio_BWOrgCont_83_FD_152913 | JGI IMG/M metagenome (GOLD analysis project Ga0206822, IMG submission 152913) | Enriched cells from forest soil in Barre Woods Harvard Forest LTER site, Petersham, Massachusetts, United States -... | ecosystem: Environmental > Terrestrial > Soil > Temperate forest >... | reverse complement strand
TCCGCCTTTTGCGAGAGCTTAACCATCGTGAGGGGGTCCAACCCCAGCCCAAACAGCTCATTTAACGAAAAAGCCGTAGCGCATTCCAGCGCAGCCGAAGAAGACATGCCCGCACCCAGCGGGATATCGCCGGCAAAGACACAGTTGAAGCCGCGGATGGATCGGCCGATCCCCAGCAATTGCTGTACTACTCCTAAAATATAATCCGGCCAGTGAAGACCGCTGGACGTTAAATTCCGGATGTCGCCGGTATAGGCCTGGTCCTGGTCGAGCGAGAAAATATGCACCTCGTCATCGGTCCGCCGGCTCACCGCCATATAGATGGCTTTGTCGATAGCGGCGGGAAGCACGAAGCCGTTATTATAATCCGTGTGCTCACCGATGAGGTTTACTCTGCCGGGCGAACGCACTGTGAGAAAATCCCGGTGGCCGAATACTTCCTGAAATTTTTCCTGAACCCGAATCACTAGCATAACTGTCAAACTTACATTTTTTTAGTGATATCATGCACGAATTGTCCTCCTTCATAGATCACCCCCAGTCCGGGACCACGCGGGATAGTGACATGTCCATTCGGGTGGTAAACGAGTCCGCTTGCCAGATCTTCCGTAAGCAACAAAGGGCCATCCATGTCCACAAAATCGAGTGCGGGCAATAAATGCGCGATGGCCGCGCTGCCAATGGAGCTTTCATTCATGCTGCCCACCATGACCTTCATGCCCAGCGTCCTCGCTTTTTCGATCATCCGTCGCGCCGGCGTGGGCCCGCTGCATTTGGTGAGTTTGATATTGATACCATGAAAATGACCGTGACACTTTTCCACATCCTCCTCCTTCACACAGGACTCGTCGGCGATCAGCGGCAGCGCCGACTCCCGGAAAAGGACCTTCATCCCATCCCAGTTGTCTTTCGCCAGTGGTTGTTCTACGAATTCTACACCCAGTTCGGCCAGGCGGGGGATAATTTGCAGCGCCTCTTCAACCGTCCAGCCGGCGTTGGCGTCGACCCGGAAAATGGCATCCGTATGCTGCCGTAGGGCGGTCATAATGGCCAGATCGTCGGGGACGCCCAATTTTATCTTATATATAGGCCAGGGTGTCTCCTTCATCTTGGCCACCATCTTGTCGATCGTATCGATGCCGATCGTAAAATCGGTGGCCGGTCCTTTGGACGGGTCAAGCCCCCATAGCTCGAACAAGGGTTTTCCGACGATCTTTCCGAACAGGTCCCAGGCGGCGATGTCCAGGGCGCAGACCAAAAAGGGGTTGTCCGGCAGCAGATGATGCAGATAATGCCAGTAGCGTTGCGGGTCCGTGAGCGCGAATTTCTCGATCATGGGCCGTTTGGCTTCCAGATCGGCGATCATCTGGTCCACCGGGATATTATAATAACTAATGGCGGGGGCCTCCCCACTGCCTTTGAGCCCTTTATGCTCCAATTGGACGATAAGGGTGGGCTGGTGGGTCTTGGTGCCTCTGGAAATGGTAAAAGGATGCCTGAATGGAAGATTATAAGGATAATACGTACAAACCATGGGAGGCAAATTTAAGGGAGCGCGTCCGATCGGCAAGCCCTTTCCGGCGGAATTCGCATGGAATGCCGGCTTCGGAATTTACCATCGACCCTCGGGTTTCCACGCACATTTTTGCATTTTCCGGAAAGAATTTCCCGCCCTGGGAAGGGTTTGGAAAATGGCACGTCTGCAAGCGTTTGATTGCCAGAAGGTTGTCTTTTGGCACTTTTTTCCATAACTCTACTGTACAACACACGTAATCCTTACCAGTATGAAAACGACCTTTACGAAAACTACCCTGATCCTCCACCTTGCTCTTGCCGCCGCTTTTCTTTTTGCCGGTATGATGAGCGCAGCCGCTCAGACCACTTCTACCAGCACCACCACCAGCACGCCGGCCCTGCTCATGAGTTTCGACGGGGAAGCAACGAATAACGTCGCCAATCTTACCTGGGTTATGGAAGGTGAAACCAACGCTAAATATACGGTGATCGAACGTTCAGGTGATGAGGGTGGATATGATTCTATCGGAGTTGTAACAGACATGGACGATAACAATACTACGACCTACACGTTCTCTGATAACAATATGCTCAACGGTAATAACTACTATCGTCTGCGGATGGTCGATATGACCGGTGCTACCCGTTATTCCAAGATCGTAAGCCTGTATGCTTCACTGCAAACGACTACTGCCGCTTCCAGCAGCATGACGATCTACCCCAACCCTGCTGTCGCCACGATCAACTATACGATCGCTTCTACTACCAACCAACAGGTATTCGTACAAGTATATAATCTGTCCGGTGTTGCGCTGATGACCACCGAACAACAGCTGACTGCCGGTAACAACGTCGAGTCGATCGCTATCTCCACTCTGAAAGCTGGTAGCTATTTCCTGAAGATCACTAGCGTACAAGGTAACATCCAGTACGTTCAGTCTTTCATAAAATTGATGTAGTAGCCTGAAAAAGGACCCCTATTCCCTTTTTACCCCCTTTACCCCTTTTACCCACGGCCGGCTGTCGCTTAATTGCGCGCCGGCCTATTGTTTTAGCCGGGGTCCGGGCTTGATCCCGGATCATGGCCGGAGGGCGCCCGGCCTTACTTCTTCCCCGCATGCCGTCCGCAGGCCTCTACCTCCGCCCGCAGGTCCGCATTAAAAGCCTTCTCTTTCCCCAACTCTTCCAGCGTCAGGTGCATCCGGTACCGCCAATAATGATGCGCTTCGGCCGGCACGTTGATACGCTCGTCGTGGGGGTTCTCCCGCCGGAACTCCTCGCTCATCCCCATGATATCCTGTAGCTGAAAGATGGCCCATTGCGCGGGTGAATGCAGGTGCTGCAGGACGATGGCCTTATTGATCCAGGGCTCGCAAAATTGCGGCGCCTCACCCCACTGTCCCAACTCCCCGTTGAAGAAACGCTGGGTTACGGTCCGGTCCTCTTCCCACCATCCCCGGATGGTGCTCATATCGTGGGTCGAAGGAGTGACAACAGAGAGATAGGGCGCCTCGGCGGGATTGGCAAATTCCCGATTAGGGTTCTTGGGCATCCGCTGGACCTCGAGACTGAGGATACCCAACTGATGCATGACATCGGGCACGCTGCGCGGAACCATACCCAGGTCTTCGCCAAAGATCAGCATGTTGGTCGCCCGTTTGAGGGCCGGCAGCTTATTCATCGCCTCGCGCCGCCAGAAATCGTCCTGGCGGTAATAGAAATAGTTGATGTACAAGTCCTTGAGCTGTTGCTGTGTATGCCATTCCAGATACCGGAAATTGGTCGTACCGTCCATGCTGATCCTAAAATGGAAGTCTTGTCCGTTGGATCCTTCGGCCTCCAGTAAAAGGACATTGGATACCAGGTCGTTCAAGCCGTTTCGTAATCTGTCGTGGGCCGGCGTGGACTCCTGTTTGGCAAACCAGGCTTCGATCTTGCGCTGCGTGTCGTAAGCCTCCTGAAGGATATAGAAGCCATTTCCGGCCGGCTGAAGGAATTGCCCCTTCACAGCATCCGAGTCATGTCCGAAGATGTCCCAAAGTACCGCATCGTTGATAAAGGGGCGGGTATAACGCAGGTAGTCGAACCAGATATTGCGCTGCTGGAATTCGGATCGGTTTACGGGAATGGCAGGCACAAAATGGCCCAGGATACCTTCGACCACGTCCATCGGGATACTCCAGATGCGGAAAAAGCCCAGGATATGATCGATTCGGAACCCATCGAAATAATTGCTCATCTGTGCAAAACGCCGCCGCCACCAGGCATACCCATCCTTGCGCATCTCATCCCAGTTGTAGGTCGGAAAACCCCAGTTTTGTCCCTTGACGGCAAAGTTATCCGGCGGCGCCCCAGCCTGCATGTCCATATGATAGAGCTTCGGCGCCACCCAGGCATCGCAGCTATTCCGGCCGATGCCGATCGGGATGTCCCCCTTCAGGATCACCCCTTGCTTGTGGGCGTAGTCCACGGCCTCCCGCAATTGCAGATGCAGGTGGTACTGAATAAAGTATTGCAGGGCAATAGCGTGATAATGTCTGGCGCCCGGCGCACTATACTGTTGGATGGCCGCTTCGTCATATTGGGCGTGTGCCGGCCACTGGTTGAAATCGGCGGTGCCATGTTTGTCCCGCAGATAACAAAAGGCCGCATAAGGCACCAGCCAGGTTTGATTGGCGGCAAAAAAGGCCTGAAAGGCCTCGTCTTTCTCGAATTCTTCTTTCTGTAACTCGTATAATTCTTTGACTGTTAGCAATTTTATTCTTACAACCTGTTCGTAGTCGATTGCTGGTAAGGCATTGAGCTCCTTTTGTTTTTTGTGCAGGGGTTTGATCAGATCGCCATATTTCTTCCCGGCGCAGGCGGCCAGATTTAGATATAACGGGTGAAGGGCAAAGGCGGAGATGGCCGCATAAGGATAGGAATCCGTCCAGGTATGGGTAGCCGTCGTATCGTTGACCGGCAGGATCTGGATGAGCTGAAGACCGCATTTGACGGCCCAGTCCGTGAGCAACGGCAGATCGGTAAACTCCCCCACCCCCAGTGAATCCTTGCTGCGCAGGCTGAACACGGGAATGGACACCCCCGCGGCTTTAAACCCGGTATTGGGGAGATGGACAAACCCATCGTGGAGAATGCTCACCTTTTTGGGTCGCGCGTCGCCGGGCAGCCGGCGGTTGGGACCGTCCTCGAAGCGGGTAAACTTCTTTTCTTTTTTGTTATAGACGCCGTATTTGTATTCCAGTGGGAAAAACTCCGGGGGGATGGAAAGGGAGATGGTCCACCAGTCGGCCTCGGGGGAAAGCAACAGCGGATCGTCTTGCTGCCAGTCATGCAACGCCAGGGAATTGCCCAACACGCACACGAGCTCGTCCTCGTGCAATAACGGGGCCTTTACCCGGAAGATATGTGTCGGGGCTCCTTTGAGCTTTTGCTTTTTCCCCTTGTGATGCGGCAGCAGTACATTGCGGAAAGGCGCGGTAGAAAAGACATTCTCGAATTCGCCGGCAAAATTCCAGGTGTCGATCACGGATAGCTCCTCCACGCCCGACCCGGGCGCCTCGATAAACTTATCGTTGCCCCATTCTTCCGTAAGCGTTCCGTCAACCCCTTTGAGAATATAGTGATAATGAACAGGCTCTGTCGGCAAGGCGGGAAGGGTCAACGGCAGATGCCAAAATTCTCCGTTGACAAATTCCATAGGTAAGGCGGCAGCTACGTCGCTATTTCCCAATTCGGGCAGAGCGCCCGTTAACAAGATGGACTCTCCGGGATGGGTATAGAAACGCAGGTAGAAATCTAGTTTCATGTTCTGTTCTTTTCATTGAGCAAAGCAAGCCTTAATGTGTATTTATTACATTATGCTGCTAATGTAGGCTAAAAATTGGTTGAATGTTGTTTTTCCGGTAGAATTTCCTTTGCTGTGGCGGCCCGAAGTTATTGATTTTTTTGATGTTGGTTCAATACGGGAATTCTATTAACTTTGTGCTATCAAAGTTTTTGTATGGAACAAAAGAAAAATATCGGCGCATTTTGGTTATTATTTTTCGTCTCCACTGGTTGTTTTGTCTGGGCCTGCGCCGCTCACTTCGAATACCTGACCCTTATCCTGCCTTTTGTCTTCACCTCCTTTGTTAAGGCGATGGATATCATGTAATCATTTCAGTGGAGTGTGAATCCCCCTCGCTTGGGCCTGTCAAATAACACCGTCTACCGGGCGAAGTCCGAAGAATATGCTGTCGCGATCGATGAACTGCAGCGCAAGCTCAACGGCATGTCGCTGGTGCGTGTCATCATTTTCGCCGCCCTTGGATGGGATGTGTACGAAATGGTACACGGATATTCTTTGCTCTTCCTCCTTCTGGCCCTCGTACTGTCCGGTCTCTTCATTTTCTGTATCAATCTGCACTTTAGCTGGAAAGAAAAACGCCGGCTGTTGGAAAAGCTCCGTTTCGTCAACGAAAATGAGCTGCAGCTTCTGTCCGGCGGGGTCAACTCCTTTCCCGATGGTGCGGCTTTCCTCGACGCCGATAATTACCTCGAAGATCTCGATATCTTCGGCCCTCGTTCCCTGTTCCATCTGTTAAACCGCACGACGACCGTCCGCGGCGCTGACGCTCTGGCGCATCAGCTCCGTGAGCCATTATTGGCGGCTCAGCGCATCCTTCAGCAACAGGAGGCGATCCGCACGTTGGCGCCCCAAACGGAGCGTCGGCAGCTGTTGACCGCGACCGGATTGGTCCTGCAGGACGCCACCACTCAGGGGCCGGTAAAACCCTATTCCGATCTCGATACGGAGAGTCTTCGGGAATGGTTGGAAACGCCGCCCCGTCTTCTTCGGAATATCCCCGTGCGCATCGCCGTCTATCTCCTCTGCGTCTTCAATGCCTACGCGATCTATGAGCTTTTTGCCAGCAATAAGTATACCCTTGTACTCATCGGTGTGGCCGTCTCGAGAGGCCTTTGGGCATTCTTTTCCGGGTACATCAACCGGCAACACAACCTGCTCGGACATAAGCATGCCCTGCTCGATCAGTATGCGGGTATTCTTGCCGTCTTCAATGCCGTCGACACAGGGCAATCCACGATCCTGCAGGAAATGCGGGGACATACGGGCAAAGCGCATACGGCTATCCGGAGGTTGTCGAAGCTTAGCAGTGCCTTTGATAACCGACTGAACCTTTTGGTCAACCTGGTACTCGGCAACTTCTTTTTTTATGATCTTTTCTGCATGATCGCGGCGGAAAAATGGAAGACCCGCAATCGCGCCGGTTTGCTCGGCTGGATCGACACCGTCGCGCGTGTCGAAGCCCTGAACACGCTGGCCACCTATGCCTTTAATCAACCCGGCAATACCTATCCGGAACCTATAGACGAAACTTCGCGGGCTCCCGTCATCGCACAGCTGCCAGTCGGCGCTCCGGCCCCGGCTATGGACGCCCGGCCGACTCTCTTTATCGAGTCCACGGGGCTTGGCCATCCGCTGATCCCTGCAGAACGTCGCGTCGCCAACGATCTGACCATCGGCCGAAGCGAGTCACTGATCCTGGTCACCGGTTCCAATATGTCGGGGAAAACGACCTTTCTCCGGACCCTGGGTGTCAATTTGCTGATGGCCCAGAATGGGCTGCCCGTGTGCGCGACCGTCTTCCGGTTCACGCCGCTGCAATTGCTCACGTCGCTGCGGATCAGCGATTCGTTGCAGGAGCAGACCTCTTATTTCATGGCGGAGTTGAAAAAACTGCAGAAGATCATTCTGCGGCTGCAAACGGGCGCTCCGGCCCTTGTGCTCATCGACGAGATCCTTCGCGGTACCAACTCCGAAGACAAGACCTATGGCTCCGAACAGTTCATCCGCAAATTGCTGGGCTATCGGTGTCTTTCGCTTTTCGCTACCCATGATCTCTCGCTTGGCGAGCTTGAAAAGGAACTGCCCGGTCGCATCAGCAATTACTGTTTCGAAAGTATCATCGAAAACAACGAGCTCCTTTTCGACTACCGGCTGCAACGCGGCATCGCCCGCAATCGGAATGCTTCTTTTTTGATGCAGCGGATGCAGATCATTTGATCGGCCGCTGCCGCGCGTCCGGGCCATCATTTAAACAAAAAACCCCACCTAACGGCGGGGCTGTGCTACATAACCTGAAGTTTATCAGTAACCGAAACCAGTGACGATACGAGGTTGTTTGCGGTTATGCGCCGAGTAGCGGCGATTCCGACGGATAGCCCATAGATCCAATGTGCCGAACGTGCTTTTGCGAGCAAGTTCTTCAGACACCGCGACACCTGTCGCCACAGTTTCTTTTACTTCAGTTACCAGCCTGTCAAGGATGGCTTTTTCCATTTGCACACGCGAGTGCACTAGATCACTTTTCATGATTTATCTATTTTTACTATTTCTTAAAATTTTTCAGAACAACCGCGGAGAAACAACATTGGCCTTCGGCCCATTGAACACTTAAAGAATCGTTGAAAGAAGTGTATTTGGAGAGTACTCATGAGGATGGCAAACTCGCTAGATCGATTTAGCAGTTGTTCAATTCGAGTGCAAAAATACGAAATATTTTGGTATTTGCAACAAAAAAGGGGCCCATTTTCATGGACCCCTTGGAAACGTTTATAATTCAATGCTTTACTTCACTTCTTCGAACTCGGCATCGGTGACATTCTCACCCCCGCCGGCATTTGCCTGCTGACCACCGCCGTCGTGAGCGCCTGCACCACCACCGGGTTGTCCACCCGCCTGTTGCGTCGCCTTGTACATTTCTTCGGAGGCTGCAGTCCACGCATTGTTCATCTCGGCAACGGCTGCATCGATAGCAGCGACATCCTGAGATTTATGCGCGTTCCTTAATTTCTCCAGCGCTGTTTCGATCGGCGCCTTCTTATCCGCAGGCAGCTTGTCGCCAAACTCCTTCAGTTGTTTTTCCGTCTGGAAGATCAGGCTGTCGGCCTGGTTGACTTTGTCGACCTTTTCACGGGCAGCCTTGTCCGTAGCTTCATTGGCCCTGGCTTCGGCTTTCATCTTTTCCACTTCTTCTTTGCTGATACCGCTGCCGGCTTCGATACGGATCTTTTGTTCCTTACCGGTGCCCTTATCCTTGGCCGTCACATGCAGGATACCGTTAGCATCGATGTCGAAGATGACTTCGATCTGCGGCACGCCGCGCGGAGCGGGCGGGATATTATCCAGGTTGAAGGTTCCAAGGCTTTTGTTCTGACTGGCCATGGGACGTTCGCCTTGCAGTACATGGATCTGTACACCGGGCTGGTTATCGCTGGCTGTAGAGAAGGTCTCCGATTTCTTGGTCGGGATCGTCGTGTTGGCGTCGATGAGCCGTGTCATCACACCACCCATGGTTTCGATACCCAGGGACAATGGCGTAACGTCGAGCAGCAACACGTCCTTTACTTCACCGGTGAGTACCGCACCCTGGATCGCAGCGCCGATGGCGACGACTTCGTCGGGGTTGACACTCTTATTGGGCTTCTTCCCAAAGAATTTTTCTACCAGCTCCTGTACCTTGGGGATACGGGTGCTCCCACCTACCAGGATCACTTCGTCGATCTGCGAAGTCGAGATACCGGCATCTTTCAACGCCTGTTCGCAGGGCTTCAGACATCTTTCGAAAAGACTGTCGGCAAGTTGCTCGAACTTGGCACGGGTCAGTTTCTTGACCAGGTGTTTAGGAACCCCGTCGATAGCTGTGATATAGGGCAGATTGATCTCGGTTTCGCTGGAGCTGGACAATTCGACCTTGGCTTTTTCGGCAGCTTCTTTCAAACGCTGCAGCGCCATCGGATCTTTCCGGAGATCGACATTTTCGTCTTTCTTGAACTCTTCGGCCAGCCAGTCCATGATCACCTTGTCAAAATCGTCACCACCCAGGTGGGTGTCACCATTCGTGGACTTTACTTCGAATACCCCGTCGCCCAGTTCGAGGACAGAGATATCGAAGGTACCGCCACCGAGGTCGAATACGGCGATCTTCTCGTCCTTACCGGCCTTATCCAGACCATAAGCCAGGGCGGCTGCCGTAGGTTCGTTGACGATACGGCGAACGGTGAGCCCGGCGATCTCACCGGCTTCCTTGGTCGCCTGACGCTGTGCGTCGTTGAAATATGCGGGAACGGTGATCACCGCTTCCGTTACTTCCTGGCCCAGATAATCCTCAGCCGTCTTCTTCATCTTCTGAAGGATCATAGCGGAGATCTCCTGCGGCGTATATAAACGGCCGTCGATATCGATGCGAACCGAATTATTGTCACCTTTGACCACTTTGTAGCTCCAATGCGTGATCTCATTGGTCACTTCGTCATAACGACGGCCCATGAACCGTTTTACGGACATGATGGTGTTCACGGGGTTGGTAATCGCCTGGCGTTTCGCTGGATCACCTACCTTTCTTTCACCATTCTTCAGGAAACCTACGATCGAAGGAGTCGTCCGACGACCTTCGTCGTTGGCGATCACTACGGGCTCATTTCCCTCCATGACAGCTACGCAGCTATTCGTCGTGCCGAGGTCAATTCCTATAATTTTTCCCATATAGTTTATATGATTTTAAAGGTTTTACAAGTATTTCCGGATTGTATTGACAATCCCCGCGTGAGAATGACAATGATTATGCCACGGCAGGTGAATCTGCCATCTTGGCGCGGCCCCGGAAGGAAGGAGCATAACGTGAATACTTGAGGATTACCTGACTACGTCGAGCACAGGCTTAAGCGAATCGCCCTTGAACACATAATCCGCCACTTCATCGACCCCGGGAACAACGGAATTGAAGGAAATACCCGTTCCCGCCATTTTGACCATACAGATATCGTTTTCGGCGTCGCCGACTGCCACGGAATCTGCCACACTGATACCGAAACGGTGGAGGATGTACTGGAACATATTGGCCTTACAATGGTCGTGTTCGCACTGACTAAAGCGATCCTTCAGGAGTTGGGAAGGTATCTTGACCTCTCCGGTAGCCACGCTTTTGCGGAATTCGAGCTCGTTGCCGAGGGTGAAGTCGAGCCCCAAAAGGTTCTTGAGATGATTGGCAATGGCATGGTAGCTGTCGCTGATGATCCCGCAAACATATCCCCGGACCTGTAGTTCCCGAATGACCTGGACGGCATCCCCGATAAGGGGAATAGATTCCACGACATTGATCAGTTCCGCAAAGGTCCGCCCCTCCAGGAGCCGGGCGATCTTCTGGGTCTTGATATAATTGGTTTTTTGCTGATTCAGGATATCCTGCAGTTCCCGGGTAAAACCGAACTGCTCGGCCGCCTTCTGGATAAAGCTTCCCTGTAAAAGCGTATGGTCCATGTCGAAGACGATCATCTTTCGGGGCTGGCGTGTCAGTTCCTTGAGTGCAAACTCGACCTGCTCCCGCATGGCCGGCGGCGCATCCTCTTCCTGCCTGCGACCGCTATCGAAGATGTTCACCCGTTTGAAGATGGCGTTGGCCACCTGTTTGGCCATCCGGCTGAGCACATGCAAAGGCTGCCGTCCATCATCCTGCATCTCCCCGATACAGACCTCGGCGATCCGGGCCTGGGATTGATGCATGTCGATGAGCAAACCAATGTCCACTCCATAGTCGTTGTCGAACTCCACCTTCTGAAAAATGCTTTTCTTGCCCGCGATCATCCCGCTTAGCGGCTGTTTGAATTTAAGCAGATGCGGGAAAAAAGTATCCAGCAGCGGCTTGGCCAGGATCTCCGCTACCCGTCCGCTCTGACGCTCATAATATGATTTTACGAAATCGGCTTCTCCGCTGATCAGCGGCGCCGTCAACTTCCCCACGATGTCTTCCTCATAACTGGGGAGATCGGCTTCCAGAAAAACAAGGATCTCATTCCTGGCCATCATCATCCCTTCCCGCATCGCATCCCCTTTGCCTACATGTGTGCTTGTGATGACTTTTACATCTTCTTTTCTGGCTTCGGCGATCGTGTCGTCCGTAGACATGTCGTCAACCACTATGATCTCATTCACCAGCTCGTTTCGCTTGGCCTGACAAATGACCTGCCGGATCGTCTTTTCCTCATTGAGCGCGGGAATGATCACTGTAACCATAGGCTTCTAAGTTTGGGCAATGCCACCTGTAAAATTACTAAAATTGTTCCGTGCCTGATCACTAATTTTGTTCCTCTAAGTGGCTAAAACTGTGCCAGTAAATACGCAATGCCAATCGCCCCGGAGATATATAAAAAGATCGTCACGGCTAAACTGTACATCGACGACAGTTTTCGCGAATCCATCGATCTGGACAGCCTGGCCAAAGAAGCTTGTTTGTCCCGATTCCATTTTCACCGGCTATTTACAAGCATTTACCGAATAACCCCACATCAGTATCTCACCCGCAAACGACTCGAACAAGCCCGGCTATCTCTTGCTGGCAAAACAGGGACCGTTACCGACATTTGTAACGAAGTGGGTTTCGAAAGCATCGGCTCCTTCAGCACCCTCTTCAAAAAAAACATCGGTCATCCTCCTGCCAACTATCGCCTGCTCGCCTGGCAGAAACAAGAACAGATCAAAGAACAGCCCCGCGCCTTCATCCCCCATTGTTTTATCGAGGTCTGCATCGGGAAAAGCAATTTTGAAGAAGGCGATCCTACCGGCGAGCACTAACTTTAAGAAAAAAATACTATTTATGATCACCCGCGTTTCCCACGTAACCTATTTCGTTCTCGATCAGGAAAAGGCTTACCAATTCTATGTGGACACTTTGGGGTTTAAAGTCAGCACCGACTTTACCATGGACAACGGCTTCCGCTGGCTTACCGTCACCCCACCTGATCAGCCCGATCTGGAGATCGCCTTGCTCAACCCGCTACAGGGCGGTATGCACTACGACGATGAAGCCAAGGCAGCATTCAAAATACTGCTCGAAAAAGGCGCCCTCGGCGCAGGCGTATTCTTCACCCCCGATTGTCGCGCTACGTACGAAGAGCTAAAGACGAAGGGTGTCGGCTTCAAGGGCGAACCCAAAGAGCAGTTCTACGGCATCGAAGCAATTATAACGGATGGCGTCGGTAATTGGTTCAGCATGTCCCAGCCGAAATAATGTAGATGAGACGCAATCGTCGATGGGATGCGGCAATGCGGCTATAACGTCTCCTGTTGCACAGCACCGGAATCATGCGTGCTGAAGGTGAAATGTTTTTGTGTAAGATAGCTGAAGGTAACCACGATAATGGTCGTCGGTATCTTGGCGATGGTAGGCCACATGTGCAGCCACTCCACGAATAGTTTGATGAAGATCCAGTTGAGGAAAAGACAGACCATCACCAGTAGAAAATAGCGGAAGAACTGTACCCGGCTATGCAGCGTACTTTCGGTGAACACAATATTGCGGCTCAGAAAGAAACCGGTGGGAAAGCTAACACAAAAAGCAATAAAGATGGAAGCTGTATAGGCGGATACGGGACCCAGGAACGTTTGGACAGGATTTTGGTGCAGGATATAGTTGTAACTGATCGCATACATGGCGATATCTAGCGAGGTGCTCGTCCCCCCGCAAGCGGCATACCGAAAGGTTTGTAACGGCATGATCCGGCTAAAAGGCGGATAAAAGAAATCAATAAAAGAAGTTATGTTGTTTTTCAGTCGCTGTGCCATCACATTGAGATTCCCAGGGGGATAAGTAAACAAAGATACCGACAAAAACCCGCCCCTCCAAAAATGTGGGGGGGATGCATTACTTTTGCAGCCAATTGGTGAAAATGGAACTTATTCAGCAGATAAAAGAGGCGGTCGCCCGAGTACTTCTTGAACAATTCGACTTTACGGACGGAGTAATTCTCGTGAATGAAACCAAGCCGGAATTCGAAGGCGACTATACGGTGGTGTTGTTCTCTTTTGTCAAACCCCTCAAAAAAAGCCCCGAAGCATTGGGTAACGAGCTGGGGGCTGCCCTCCTCGCCAAAAACCCGGGTTTATTCTCTGCCTTCAACGTGATCAAAGGGTTCCTCAACCTCACGATCGCCGAAGGCTACTGGCTTGACTTTATCCACCGCGAGCACGATAACCCCGCCTTTGGCCGCAAAGAACGTCACGGCAAAAAGGTGATGATCGAATATTCCTCACCGAATACCAATAAGCCATTACATCTCGGTCATCTCCGAAATAACTTCCTTGGCTGGAGCATCGCCGAGATCTTCAAGGCCAACGGCTACGATATCGTCAAGACCTGTATCGCCAATGACCGCGGCATCCATATCTGTAAAAGCATGATCGCCTGGCAGCGTTTCGCGGATGGCGCCACGCCCGAAAGCACGGGGATCAAGGGCGATCACCTGGTAGGCGACTACTACGTCCTCTTCGGCACGGAGCTCAAAAGACAAATAGCAGAGCTCGTGGCCGGCGGCATGGACCCCGAAACGGCCGAAAAAGAAGCGCCGATCATGAAGGCGGCGCAACAAATGTTAGTCGACTGGGAAGCCGGTAAACCCGACGTCATCGCCCTCTGGAAAAAGATGAACAGCTGGGTCTATGCGGGTTTTGATGAAACGTACAAACGGATCGGCAGCGATTTCGACAAGATCTATTACGAAAGCGATACCTATCTGCTCGGAAAGGCCCTCGTGGAAGAGGGACTTCAAAAAGGCGTCTTCGAACAGGAGGCCGACGGAAGCGTCTGGATCGACCTCACGGCAGACGGCCTCGATCGGAAGATCGTCCAACGCCGGGACGGCACGGCAGTCTATATCACCCAGGACATCGGTCTGGCGGTACGTAAATACGAAGAGTTTCACAGCGACGAAAGCATCTACGTCGTTGGCGACGAACAGAACTATCATTTTAAGGTTCTCAAGCTCATCGCCCAAAAGCTCGGTCTACCGGCATCCGATGGCATCTTTCATCTGAGCTATGGCATGGTCGAACTGCCTACGGGCCGGATGAAGACCCGCGAAGGGACCGTTGTCGACGCCGACGATATCCTCGACGAGATGATCGATGAAGCCGAACGCAAAACCAAAGAACAAGGCAAGACCGAAGGGTTTTCGCTCGATGAGCTGGAAGTGCTTTACGATACCATCGGCCAGGGCGGTTTGAAATTCTTTCTCCTTCGGGTAGACCCAAAGAAGCGGATGGTCTTCAATCCCGAAGAGTCCATCGATCTGCACGGCTATACCGCCACCTTTGTGCAATATGCGTATGCGCGCATCCGTAGCATCCTTCGGAAAGAAGGGGATGCACTCAAGGGAACAGTTACCGATCCGCTCCTTCCGCTGGAAAAGAGTCTCACTGTTACCCTCGAGAAATTCCCTTCGGTGCTGGGCCAGGCCTGTCAGGAGATGAGCCCCTCTTTGGTGACCTCCTATGCCTTCGAACTGGCCAAGACCTTTAATTCGTTTTATGCGGAACATAGCGTCTCCGGCGCCGAGACGCCCGATAAAAAGATCCTCCGTCTCCAGCTTTGCCGGCTCACGGCCACGGTCCTCCGCAGCGCCCTCAATATTCTGGGGATCAAAGTTCCCGAACGTATGTGATCGCGCCGCCGGCCAGGCAGTGCCGAAAGCGGCGACTATTTAAACACCACCGCCCCCAGCGGCGGCAGATGTACCGTGAGCTCATACCAGCCATCATCACCCGTAGATCGCACGGGCACAGCCGGGTTGTTGGTATCCCCCGTCCCCCAGTATTTCCGGTCATCACTATTGAAGACCTCGCTCCAGGCCGTCTTACCCTGCGCATACACCTTCCAGTCGCGACGGACCACCGGCGTAAAGTTCAGGACGATCAGGAGATCACCGGCGCTGTCCTTACCCTTTCGGCGATAGACAACGACGCCTTCCTCCCGGTGACGCAAGTCGACCCACTCGAAACCATACTTGTTGAACTGATTCTCATATAAGGCCGGCTCACTACGCAGCAGCCGGTTCAGATCACGCACGCAATCCTTGAGCAGCCGGTGCGAGTCGTATTTCAGCAGATTCCAGGGCAGTTCGGTCTTATAATTCCATTCGGTGGTGGCGCCGAACTCGTTGCCCATGAACAGCAGCTTCCCGCCGGGATGCGTGAGCATATAGGAATACAATAACCGCAGGTTCGCGAATTTCTGCCAGTCATCCCCCGGCATCTTGTAGATCATCGGCGACTTGCCATGGACGACCTCGTCATGACTCAACGGCAACACGAAGTTCTCGTCATAATAATACATCATGCTGAAGGTGAACTTGTCCTGGTGAAAACGCCGGAAATAGGGATCGAGCTTGAAGAAATCAAGGGTGTCGTGCATCCAGCCCATCATCCACTTCATCCCGAAACCGAGACCGCTCGCAAAGGTAGGCCTGGTGACACCCGGCCAGTCCGTCGCCTCTTCGGCGATCGTCTGGACATCGGGAAAATCCCTAAAGACCGTCGCATTCAGGTCCTTGATAAAGGCGATAGCCTCCAGGTTCCCGTCGCCACCGTATTCATTGGGCTCCCAGGCGCCTTGCTGCCGGGAATAGTTGAGCTTCAGCATCGAGCTTACGGCATCCACCCGGATCCCGTCTACATGGAATTTGTCCAGCCAGAACCGCGCATTGCTTATCAGGAACGACTTGACCTCTCCCCTGCTGTAGTTGAAGATGTAGCTATTCCAGTCCGGATGAAAACCCTTGCGCATATCCGCATATTCGTAGGTGTTAGCCCCGTCGAATAAGTATAATCCATGATAATCGTAAGGAAAGTGCGAGGGTACCCAGTCGAGGATGACGCCGATACCCGCCTGGTGAAAAGCTTCCACCAGCGCCATAAACCCCTGTGGATCGCCGAATCTTGACGTAGCGGCATAATACCCGGTTCCCTGATAACCCCAGCTGCCGTCAAAAGGATGTTCCATCACCGGCATCAGCTCCACATGCGTGAACCCCATCTCTTTCACATAAGGCACGAGCAATTCCCGGATCTGGTCATAGGTGTTGTACCGCATCTCGTCGGAAGGATCCGGCCGCATCCAGCTGGCGAGGTGAACTTCGTAAATGCTCCAGGGCGCTTCCAGGGAATTATGGGCTTTCCGTGCGCTCATCCACGGCCCGTCCGTCCACGCATAATCCAGCTCCCAGGTGATCGACGCCGTCTTGGGCCGCATCTCCCAGAAATAAGAATACGGATCGCCCTTGTCGAGCACCGCCCCATTGGCGCTTTTGATATGATATTTATAAGATTCCCCGGTGAGAATGTCTGGAATAAAGCCTTCCCAGATGCCGGACCGGTCCAGCCGAACGAATAGTGGATGCCCCTCCGGCTGCCAGTGATTGAAATTGCCGATCACCGATACCGCCGTGGCATTCGGCGCCCACACCGCGAAATAATGTCCCGACCGGCCCATTACCTCCACCCGATGCGATCCAAAGAGCTCGTAGCAACGATAGTTCGTGCCCGCCTGAAAATTACGGATGTCCTCCTCCGTGAAAAACGAATAATTCCAAACCGGCTTGCTGGCATCGACAAAATGAATGTCTTCGTATCGCTTCATTGTGGAATTTTCCATGAGGTGTGTCTTTAACGTAAATTTAAGCCTTCGCCTTTGCAAATCCTTCTTTTTGAAATTAATTTCAATGTAGCTGACACCTGCCGCATATCGCGGCGCAAACCTATGATCCCTTATGCCTAAGCTCTCTGCGGTCCTTTCTTTGCTGCTCCTGCTTTCCGTGTCGACCCTGGCACAATTTTCCCGTGTCTCCGGCTCCGTCGCGGACACCCTCGAAAAAAAATCCCTGACCAACGCCTCGGTCCTTCTCTTGCGGCCCGTCGATTCTATCCTAATCGCCCACACCCGGAGCGATGCCACCGGCCATTTCCAGCTCAACAAGATACCTGCCGGCCACTATCTCCTCCTAGTGACCTATCCTTCCTATGCCGATTATGTCGATGAGCTCGACGCCAAAGATTCGGGTGGGCTCATACTACCGCCCGTACCCATGGTGCTCAAGAGCAAGCTGCTCGAGGAAGTCGTCGTCAACGGCAACAAAGGCGCTGTCCGGATAAAAGGCGATACCACGGAATTCAATGCAGACAGCTTTCGCACCGAAGCCGGCGCCTCGGTGGAAGACCTGCTCAAGAAACTCCCCGGTATCGAGGTAGACCGCAATGGCAAGATCACCGCGCAGGGCGAGACCGTCAAAAAGGTCCTGGTAGACGGCGAAGAGTTCTTCGGCGACGACCCTACCCTCGTGACCCAAAACCTCCGCGCCGATATGGTCGATAAGGTACAGGTCTATGACAAGAAAAGCGACCAGGCCACCTTCACAGGCATCGACGACGGGTCACGCGAAAAGACCATCAATCTGAAACTCAAGAATGGGAAAAAGAATGGCTATTTCGGCAGGGCCACGGCCAGCGCCGGCACAGACGGCTATTACGACGAGGAACTCATGGCCAATTATTTTAAGAACAAGGAAAAGCTGGCGTTATACGGGATCATCAGCAACACGGGCAAGACCGGTCTCAACTGGCAGGAACGCGATAATTATGGCCAAAGTTTCGCCAGCAACCTCGAACCCGATGAAGCCACCGGCGGGATCACCTTCAATGGTAATAACGATGAGCTCGACACCTGGGACGGCCGTTTCGATGGCCAGGGTTATCCGACTGTCAAGACGGCCGGGTTGCATTATAACAACAAATGGGATGACGAGCTCCAGTCGCTCAACAGCAATTACAAATACATCGACCTCGCCGTTAAAGGGAGCAGTACGACCAATACCGAAAACATCCTCCCCGATACCACCTATTTCAATAACCAGCGCCAAACCTTTAACAACCGTATCATCCGTCACACCCTGGATGGAAACTACGAGGTGAAGTTCGACTCGACCTCCTCGCTTAAGATCATGGCCAACGGCGGGACCGACCACAAGACCACCTTCAGCCAATTCGAATCCGATTATCTCGCCGCGGATAGCAGCCTGGTCAACTCCAACTCACGGACGACCTCGACCGTGGGCGACAACCGGGTCGTCAACAGCAATCTTCTCTGGCGGAAAAAGCTGGGGAAACCGGGTAGGACCGTATCTGTGAACGTCCGGGAAAATTTCACGGACAATGCTTCCAGCGGCTTTCTCTACTCCAATACCCTTTTTTACCAGGGCGGCATCCAATCAAGTGATTCCCTGATCAACGAATACAAAGACTACCACACCACCACCACCCTTATCGATACAAAGGCGACCTATAGCGAACCGCTGTCCAAAGTCTCCTTTCTGGTAGGTAATTATGGGATCGTCGTCAACGACAATCATAGTAACCGTACTTCCTACGATCTGGGAGCCACCGGAAAATATACGCTGCTGGATAGCCTGTATAGCAACGACTATCAGTATAATGTCTTTACCAATCGGGGCGGACTGGCCTATTCGCTCATAAAAAAGAAGTTTCGTTTTTCCGCCGGCACAGACGTCGGCTTCGCGACCTTCCATCAGCGGGACCTGGTCGCGGATACTTCTGCCACCCGTCATTTCGTGAACTGGTATCCCACGGCTTCCGTTTCGTTCTCCTTTTCCTCGATGAAGCGGCTGAACATCACCTATAATGGCGCGACGACCCAGCCTACCGTCACCCAGATCCAACCCATCCTCACCAACGAGAACCCGCTGAATGTCTTTATCGGAAACCCGGCGCTGAGACCGCAATTCGGAAATACCATTCAGCTCTTCTACCAGGATTACAAGGTATTGACGGACCGCGGTATCTTTGTCAATGCCTGGAGTACATTTACCTCGAACGACATCAGCACCAGCAATACCGTGGACTCCACCGGCAAACAGACCACTCAATATGTCAACGTGGGCGGTATATACTCGCTCAACGCCTATTTTTCCTATAACTTCAAATGGAAAAAACCCGACCTGCATATTTACTTCCACGGCAATCCGTCCTACAACAGCAATATAAATATCACCAATGGCGTGCAGAACGACACCCACAGCGGATCCTATGGCTTTGGTCCCGGCATCTGGAAATCGAAAGAAAAGAAATACGACTTCAACCTGGATATCACGGCGACCTATACCACCAGCAGAAGCACGATCAACACTGGTGTGGTCACCCAATATTGGAGTTACGAGTTCCAACCCGATGCCAATCTCTATCTGCCGTTGAAATTCCAGATCCACGCGGACGCCGATATCACCCTGCGGCAGAAGACGGTCATCTTCCCCAACAACAATAACGTCGTGAAGATCGACGCCTGGATCGGCAAAAAATTTCTGAAACGCGATCAGCTGTTGTTCAAGGTCGCCGTAAACGACCTGCTGAACCAGAATATCGGCTTCAACCGTACCGTGAACAGCAATTTTATTTCGCAAAGCACCTATGGCACCATCAGACGCTACGGTATGGTCTCCGTTGTCTGGAATTTTAATAAAGCGGGAACGCCCGCGCCAAAAAACTAGTGAGATGAGCAAGATATTCCTCTTATTGATCATCGTCCTGGGGCTTGCCCGGACGGCCCACGCGCAGAATACGATCTTCCTGAGCCATGGCAAGATCGAGTTCGAACGGCGCGTCAACGTGTTTGCCCAGATCGGCAATGACGACGATCAATGGTCCGAATTCCGGAAAAAACTGTCCAATCATTTCAAGACCTCTTATTTCGATCTGCTGTTCACCGGCGACAAAAGCCTTTATAAACCGGGACGTGAAAGCGACGACCGGGAGGTCTTCAATTTCTGGCAGTCGCCCGCCCAGGACAACGTCGTCTGGGCCGATCTGGATAACGACAAAACCGTGAGCCAAAAGAATGTCTTCGAGCAGACCTTTTTGGTACAGGACAGCCTCCGGCAGATCAAATGGAAGATCACCGACGAGACCCGGGTGATCGCCGGTTTTACCTGTCGCCGGGCCAATGCCATCATCATGGATTCTATCTATGTCGTGGCCTTTTATACCGATGAGATCCTTACGAACGGTGGCCCCGAATCATTCACGGGTCTGCCCGGTATGATCCTCGGCGTGTCACTGCCGCATCAACATATCTCCTGGTTCGCCACAAAGGTAGAAGCCATACCCATCGCCGAGAGCCAGGTGCAGGCGCCTGCCAAAGGAAAAAAGGTCGACAACACCGGGCTTCAACAGGCTGTGAAGCCCAGTTTGAAAGATTGGAGAAAACTCGGTCGGCAATACCTGGAATCAATTTTATTGTAATTCCAGCACCCACATACTCCTGCCGGGCAGCGACGCCGGCTGATCCAATGCATAACGCGAGCCCGAAAGCACATCGACGCCGGTTGTGAAACCAGCGGTACGTTCGTTAAAACGCGAGAAGTCCAAGGTGATGGGCGCATTGCCGGTATTCATTGCGCAGAGAATGGTCTGATGGTCATCATAACGGAAATAGACGTAGAGTGACCTATGCGGCAGGTATTGCATGAGCTTACCCGTGCGCAATGCCGACGAATGCAACCGGTATCGCCCCAGTTTCTTTGCCAACGTCTGTACACTCAACTCGTCGGGGCTCATTCCGGAGCCGGTGAACGCATTCTTCGCATCGCCCGGCCAGCCGCCGGGAAAATCGCGGCGGACGTTACCATCGGGGTTGGCGATCCCTTTCATGAGGACCTCGGTGCCATAGTAGAGTTGCGGGATACCGCGCGCCGTCAGCAGCCATTCCAACCCCAGCTTTTGGCCGGCGACGTCTTCGTCGATCTGTGAGAAGAAACGGCTCATATCGTGGTTGTCGAGGAAGATGACATTGGCGGCCGGGTCCGCGTAGAGGAAATCATCGCCCAGGGTTTGGTAGAGCTTGTCGATCCCCCCGCCCCAGGCGGACGTATCGTGCACTGCGGGCTGGATCCCATTGAAAAGACATTGGAAATCCAACACACCCGGCAGATTGCTTTTGAAGGGCATGTCGAGATGATTGCGCGTGAAATACGCCTGTCTTTCCACCCCCGGGGTCCAGCACTCGCCGAACATCGTGATATGCGGATATTCATCGAACAACGCCTGGTTACAGCGGTTCATGAAGTCCAGGCTGTTGTACATATAGGTGTCGATACGCCAGCCGTCGACGCCAAAACGTTCTACACACCAGATGGCATGCTCGATGAGGAAGGCTGCGAGATCGGGGTTGTCCTGATTGAGATCGGGCATCTCGCGGGTGAACCAGCCGTCGCTCGTGAGCTTTTGATCCGAAGCAGCCGCATGCGGATCCATGAGCGGCTCGCCCCGGTAGTTGGTCTGTGTATATTTCGGCCATTGATGCAGCCAGCTGCTGTCGGGCAGATCCTGAACGATGAAATGGTATAGTCCAACGTGGTTATATACTGCGTCCTGAATGAGTTTCATTCCCCGCTTGTGCAAGGCATCGGACAGTGCGCGGTATCCTGCATCGCCGCCAAACCGCCGCTCGATGGTATAATGATCGGTAAACGCATAGCCATGTTCCGTGCGATTGGGCATGTCGTTCTCCAGCACCGGCGTCATCCACAACGTCGTCACCCCCAGCGACTGCAGATAGTCGAGGTGGTTGATGATCCCCTGGAAGTCACCGCCATGCCGAAGGAAGATGGAATCCCGGTTGAGACTTTGATCTTTTAGCCCCGGGATGCGGTCGTTCCCCGGATCGCCATTGCTCCACCGGTCCGGCATCAGAAAATAAATGAAGTCATCGGAATGGATGCCTTGCGCATAGACTGTACCGTTACCTTCCCGCCGGGCCAGCAGAGGGAGGTCCACCACCTCTTCGGCGAAGCCCTTAGACCCCGGCAGTACGATCTTTACGGTGCCGGGCCGGGCATCGGCTCCGATCTCCAGATGCAGAAAAAGATAGTGCGGATTGCTCACCCGATGAAAATCGACCACCCTTACACCCGGGTAATCGATCCGCACCGTTTTGGCTTCCCCTATCCTTTCTCCGCGCAGCATCACTTCGATGGTCGAATGTTTCATTCCGACCCACCAGTTCGAGGGATAGACGTGTATTTCGTACGCAAATGAGGGCAGCGAGATAAAAATAGCAAAACCAAGCAAACGTAGTCTGGACATGATCATGAGTTTAAGAAGTCGCCCGCTCGGCGAAAAATCCGGCTTTTTCCTGTTGAATGCGAATAGCTCCGCCGTCGTACACGAAGAGTACGGAGATAGCCGCGGCGATCAGACAGAATCCGGCCATGACAATGGAATAGATTGGGTTACCACCATACAGCTGCTTCTCGATCCAGCCGCCAAAAATTCCGTTGCAGATCTGTGGCAGGGTGATAAAGAAATTGAAGATACCCATATAGATGCCCATCTTTCCGGCAGGGATACAGCCGCTGAGGATCACATAGGGCATCGCCAGGATACTGGCCCAGGCCAGACCGACGCCCACCATGGAACCATAAAGTCCCCATGAGCTATGTACAAAAAAGATCGAAATCAGTCCGATCCCTCCTGCTATCAACGAAAGCGCATGGGTCAGTTTCCGTCCAAGTCGCCGTGCGATCGGCGTCAGCAAAACCGCATAGATCGCCCCTACCCCGTTGTATACACCGGACGCATTGCCAACGATATTGCCGGCGTCATTGAACGCTTTGGTCTTCTCATAGTGTCCGGTCAACCCGAATACATGAGTAGCCACAGCATCTGTCATAAATACCCACATACTGAACATGGCGAACCAGCTGAAGAACTGGACCAGCCCCAACTGACGCATCGTTTTGGGCATCCGCGCAAAATCCCTGGCGATCTCGGAAAGCCCCTGTTTACCTTGTTCGGCCGGTGCTTTTACCGGTTTACCATGGTAACGTTCGTACTCTTCCGGTGGATATTCCTTTGAAAAAAAGAGGGTGATGAGAATAGCCACGACAAAAATGGCGGCGCCGATATAAAAAGCAAATTTGATGTTGTCGGCGATCCCGTCCTTTCCGGGGATCTGGCTGCAACCCAGCCAGGCCAGAATGCTGGTCAAATAAGATCCCCCGACGGCCCCGACTCCGATGAGAAAGGCTTGTATGGCAAACCCTTTGGTCCGCTGGCTGTCTGGTAAATTGTCCGCCACCAGGGCCCTGAAGGGTTCCATGGCCACATTGAAAGAAGCATCCATGATCAGGACAAAACCCGCGCCTATCCATAACGCGGGGATCGCCCCGGCCAAACCGCCGGAGTTGGGGAGTAAAATGAGGGCTAAAGCCGAAAGCAGAGACCCTGTGAGAAAATAAGGTTTGCGCCGGCCCAGCCTGTTCCAGGTGCGATCGCTATAATGTCCTATGAGCGGCTGCACGATCATCCCGACCACGGGGGCCACAAGCCAGAAAGCCGGAAGCTGATCGACGTCGGCGCCAAAACCGCGTAAAATGCGACTGGTATTGGTATTCTGCAACGCAAAACCGCATTGGATCCCCATAAAGCCAAAGCTCATCAGGAAGATCTGGCTGGTCGTCAGCCTGGGCTTAGGGACGGTCCCTTTGCCGGCAATGCCCCCGGATGTTGCTGCAGTGGCCATGGCAAGTTTTTTTAAATCACGAATCCATTCGGCAGCACCGCCCCTTTCTTGATCACGACGACACCCTCTTTTACCGTATACAGGGCATGGTCCGCATTCTCCAGGTGGTGGCCGCCGTTGATGCGGACGTCGTCGCCGATGCGGCAGTTCTTGTCGACGATGGCATTGCGGATATAACAGCGGTGGCCGATACCTACCGTTGGCAATCCATGCTGCCGCGCGAGCTCGATCTCTTCGATGGTCTCATAATAGTCCACCCCCATGAGATAGCTGCTCACGATGGTCGTCCCGGTGCCGATCCGGGTGCGGATGCCGATGATGCTGTTTTCGATACGCGAGGCGTTGATGATACAACCTTCGGCGATGATCGTCTTTTCCAGTGTCGTACCGCTGATCTTGGCAGGCGGTAACATCCGGGCGCGGGTATAGATCGCCTTTTCGTTGTCGAAGAGATTGAAGTCCGGGATATCCTTGGTGAGCCCCAGATTGGCTTCGAAAAAAGAAGGGATGTTCCCGATATCGGTCCAATAGCCTTCGTATTGATAGCTTACGACCTTGTATTTTTCGAGACTTTGTGGAATGATCTCCTTGCCGAAATCGGTGGATTCCACAAATTCGTTTTGCAGGAGGTCGGACAACAACTGGCGATTGAAGATGTAGATCCCCATGGAGGCGAGATAGTCGCGGCCCTGGGCCTTCATCGCATGACCCGTGTCGCTGATCCACGGCGGCAACATATCCTGTTTGGGTTTTTCGGTAAAGGAGGTGATGTAGCCGGCCTCATCCATTTTCATGATCCCGAAATCGGAGGCCTCTTTGGCGTTCACCGGGATAGTCGCGATCGTGATATCGGCGCCCATCTTCTTGTGATTCTCCAGCATCTCCATAAAATCCATCTGGTAAAGCTGGTCGCCGGAAAGGATCAGCACATAGTCGCTGTCAAACGGTCCCAGATGACGCAGGCACTGACGCACCGCGTCCGCCGTGCCCTGATACCAGGTGGGGTTGTCGGGCGTCTGCTCCGCCGCGAGGATGTCGACAAAGGCCGAACTGAAAGCGCTGAAATGATAGGTATTTTTGATGTGACGGTTAAGCGATGCCGAGTTGAATTGTGTCAGCACGAACATTCGGGAGATACCCGAATTCAAACAGTTGGAGATCGGAATGTCTACTAGTCGGTATTTTCCGGCAATAGGCACAGCGGGTTTGGAACGGCTGGCTGTCAGGGGATATAAGCGCGTCCCGGCTCCCCCTCCCAATATCACGGATAGAATTTCCTTTGACATATACAAGCGTTTAAAGAATGAACAAACTAAACTATAATTTCCTTTCTATTGTCCCCATTTTGCCTTTTCGTAAAGATCCAGATAGGCCCGCACACTAGCCTCCCAGCTAAAGTCGAGCGCCATCATCCGCTGGCGGATCTCCCGCAGCATCTCCGGCTGATTGTACAATTCCACCGAACGCCAGATGCCATGGGTCATGTCCTGCACCGAGGCGTGCATAAACCGGATGCCATAGCCTCCCGGGTCTCCATAGTCGATCACCGTGTCGTGCAGCCCGCCTGTGTTCCGGACCACAGGGACCGTCCCATAACGCAGCGCATATAGCTGATTGAGACCGCAGGGCTCGACCCGCGATGGCATTAATATAAAATCCGCGCCCGCATAGATCAGATGACTTAATGCCTCATCATAACCGATATAAGTGTTATAATCCCCCCGGGAAAGATCCCGGATGCCCTGAAGCCGCCCTTCGATCTCCGGCAGGCCCGATCCCAGGATCATAAAGTTCATCTTTCTGCCGATATAATAGAACGAATCTTCGAAAACCTGCGGCAATAGATCGGCTCCTTTATCACCCACAAGACGCCCTATGAACGTGATCAGCGGCTTTTTGATGTCCAGATTATACTTTTCACAAAGTTTGGCCTTGCT
>Ga0206822_1079_pt1 | contig 25938 bp, 24 predicted proteins | sample Alteio_BWOrgCont_83_FD_152913 | JGI IMG/M metagenome (GOLD analysis project Ga0206822, IMG submission 152913) | Enriched cells from forest soil in Barre Woods Harvard Forest LTER site, Petersham, Massachusetts, United States -... | ecosystem: Environmental > Terrestrial > Soil > Temperate forest >... | reverse complement strand
GATCACCTGGCTTTCCGGGGCGATTGCGTTGATCCGGGGGATAGCGGTATCGCCGTGGTGCACGTCGTCGATGGTCGGCGGGGACAGGTGGAGCATTTGTTGGAACACCAGTATTCGGCGCGCGGGAACTATCCGTTTTGTCTGATGTTTCGCGGCGACGATGTGGCGGCGCTGGCGAGACAGGCGCTGCTGTTGTTGTTTCATCCTCATTACGTGGTAGCCGAAAAAGGAAAGCCGGTGTTTGTCGAAGGTCTTTGTCCCGGTATCGCGGAATTATTTCGGTCTCAGCGGCTGGAGGTAGAGGCTATCGGCATCGGAGATGTTCGATCGTTACAGGCATCGGGACACGACCCCGAGGGGGACTATTACCGGTATTGTTTGACAACTTATTCTCCCGACGATGTGTTTTTGTTATCCGGCGGAGATTTAGCCGGGTGGATAACGGGGTTGGAACGGGTAGATCAGGAATTGGCGGTGAATCATGAGCGGGTTTACCGGCTGGCGATGGAAAGCCGGCAGGCGCGGTTGCAGGCGGCGGCGCAGGAAAGAGAGATCGTTCGGCTGCGAGAAGAGCGGAAGACAATGCAGGAACTGATGGAATTGAGCAGTAAGCACGACGAGGTCAACTACATCCTGAAATTCTATCGAAACGAATATGAGATCCTGCCGTTGTGGTATAAGCGGTTCGGGCATATAATCAAGGTGATCCAGGGAAAGCGGAGTTTCCGTTCTTTATTCGATAAACGGGTTAAAAAATATAAAGATTGAAGTATTGGTTGTTAACGACGGAATATCCGCCCGCACACGGCGGCGGCATCAGCACTTACTGCCGGTGTACGGCGGAGATGTTGGCTGCGCGGGATATCCAGGTGACCGTGATCGTGTGCGAAGATGGCGTCGCCGATTACCTGGTGGAAAGCTTTTCTAAAAACCTCGTGGTCGTCCGGTTCAATGCCGCACGGCGCGGAGTTCCGAAGGAGTTGGGCGGAAGCGCGCGGTTAAGCTATGCGTATTTCAAGATGTTGCAGGTGCTGGCGGATGAGCCAGGTGTGCCTGATATCATCGAAAGCCAGGATTATCTGGGTATCGCTTATTATCTGCAACAATTCAAGTTGTTGGGGTATGAGCCGTTTGCAGGCATTCCGGTGTTGATCACGATGCATGCGCCGGCGTTTGTGTATCTGCCCTACAATAGGGTACCTTTATATAAGTTCCCGGATTTCTGGACCGGCGAGATGGAAAAGCAGAGCATCCGTGCGGCTGACGAAGTCGTGTCGCCGTCGCAGTTTTTGATCGGGGAAGTGGGGAAGCACATGGATTATGGGGAGCGGAAGCCGGAGTTGTTGGTTTATGGATATGAGCCGGTGGTTTGCGGGAGTCGGGGTATTTTTGGCGCCGGGGCGGGACCGGTGGTTCCGGTGGGTTCGGATGGTTCTACGGGGCCGGGTGGATGGGCGGCGATCCGGCCGAATAAGATCGTTTATTATGGAAAGCTGTCGCCGCAAAAGGGCAGTTTCGAGTTGCTGGACTATTTTCAGGAATTATGGGACGAAGGCTTCGCGCATGCGCTGCATGTGATCGGCGGAACCGATATCGTGTTTCAGCCGGAACAGCTTACCATGGGTCAGATCGTCCAGCGCAGATATGGTGATTATATCCGGCGCGGGCTGTTGGTGTTACATGGCAAGATCCCGCCGGAACGCATATCCGACGCGTTGGCGGATGCCCATGTGGTGCTTTTACCCAGCATCGTGGACAATCTCCCATTTGCCTGTCTGGAGGCGTTGGCCTGTGGCAAGATCGTGCTGGCGTCGGTACAGGGTGGGCAGCGGGAGATCATCCAGGATGGGGAGAACGGCTTTTTATTCGATCATACCATCGACGGTGATTTTAGCCAAAAGTTATTACGGGTGCTGGAGCTAGGACCTCGTGAAGCAGAGCGGATCATGCTAAACGCCCGGGTGTCGTTGGAGCGGTATAGTTATGCGAACATAGCGCCACAGAAGATCGCGTTATTGGCAAAGGTGATCGCGGATTATGAACAATCCAGGACGTTCCCATTTCTATGGCAGGAGCCGATGGCCGGGACGGCGGGTTCGGAGGAGCCGATCGCTTCGGGGGCAGCTGTTGCCGGAGCCAGCGGCCAGCCGGCGGGCGCATGGGCGATTGGGCCGGGTACGGTCGATCCTACGGGTATCGATGGGTTGTTATCGGTCGTGATCCCGTTTTACAACCTGGGCGATTATCTCGACGATTGTATCGCTTCGGTATTGGCGAGCAGTTGCCGGCGAGTGGAGATCATTGTCGTCAACGATGGATCTACCGATGCGGGGAGCCTTGCGGTTTTAGACCGTTGGCGGGAGCACCCGGAGGTCCTGGTGGTCGACCAGCGTAACAGGGGTCTGGCGGTGACGCGCAATACGGGAGCGCGGCGGGCTTCGGGTAGATACTTAGCCTTTCTGGATGCGGACGACAAGGTTACTCCCGATTATTATGAAAAAGCGACGGGCGTGTTGAACTGGTATGACAATGTGCATTTTGTCGGCTGCTGGGTCCAATATTTTGGTGGCGGCAAAGGGATCTGGCCGGCTTTTAATCCGGGACCGCCCTATCTGTTAGCCCATAATCCGATCAACAGCAGTGCGTTGGTCTATAAAACGGCATCGTTTTTGGCTTCGGGGTTAAATGACCGGCGGTTGGAATATGGATTAGAAGACTACGAAAGTGTGGTGAGCATGGTGAGTGAGGGATATAACGGTGTGGTCTTGCCGGAGGCGCTGCATCTTTACCGGGTGCGGGCGGGGTCCATGATCCGGCGGATGAACCGGGCCAAGCTATTGTATTCGCACAACTATATAGCGGAGAAACACGCTCTCTATTATCAGCGGTTCTCGGCGGATCTCATCCAGCTGTTGAATAGCAACGGGCCGGCCTATTTTTATGAGAATCCGACGATGGAGATCTTTGTGCGCAGCGGCTGGGGAAGACCCGGCAGCTTTCGGGAGTGGGTAAAACGACTTGTAGGACGGAACAAGACCCTGAAAATAGTAGCGCTGGCTATTTTGAAAAAAACGGAACATCTATGGCAGAAGCAATGACGACACGGCTATTGAACCCACATAAAATGGAGCGCCTATGGCTGCTGGCGCGCATCGAATTCAAGTTGCGGTATTATGAGAACAAGCTGGGTTTGTTCTGGGCCCTGCTGAAACCCATTATGGATATCGTGATCTATTATATCGTCTTCCAGATCATCATCAAACAGAACATCCCGGCTTTTGCATCATATCTTTTTATCGGGCTGATCCTTTGGAATTTTTTTGTGGAGTCGACCACCGGGACCATTCGAATACTCACTACGAAAAAGTATCTGTATGAGTACAGCAATATGAACAAGATGGAGATCTATGTCTCGACGCTTATGAGCAACGCCATCGGGTTCTTTTTCAATTTCGTGATGTTCCTGATCTTTTACAATCTCATCGAGCGGCAGTCGCTTGGTCCGTCGTTCTATAATTTCTGGATCATCCCGGTGTTTTGCATCCTCTTTATGCTATCGCTGGGGTCGGCGTTGATCCTCTCAAATGTGTTTATTTTGGCAAAGGATATCAACCAGGTGTGGCAGGTATTTGTGTCGTTTTTATTCTTTTTGTCTCCTATTTTCTATAAACTAAGCACGTTTAAGGAGAGTCTGCCGCGGTTCGACTATCTTAATCCAATGGCAGGGATCATCATCAATGCCCGCCGGGTGATGATGGAGCATCGGCCGCCCGATCTACGATTGCTGGTTTGGGATGCCGTTTACTCGGGGTTGTTGTTTTTACTTGGGATCTATTTGCTGAACAAACTGGGCTCCAGGGCCGCGGAAAAATTATAACGATGGAAAACGGGATCGCCATAAGGGCAGTGGATATCAGTAAGACCTTTCATATCTCGGAAGACAGTCACAATACCGTCAAACACCGGCTGTTCAATCTTTTCAATCCCCCGCGAGGGAAGGACGTGGAGGCGTTGAAACCCATGAGCTTCGAGATCAAACGCGGTGAATGTATCGGCTTGATCGGGCGTAACGGATGTGGCAAGTCCACGCTGGTGCGGTTACTGGCAGGCGTTTATCCGACTACCACGGGCAGGGTCGATATTCACGGGACGACCTTGCTGATGAACCTGGGCATTGGCATGAGCCATGAGCTCACGGCCCGGGAGAATATCTATGTCTCCAGTTCGGTGTTGGGTCTGCGGATCAAGGAGATCGACCGCATCTTCGATGAGATCGTGGATTTTGCCGAGCTGCAGGAATTCGTCGATACCAAGATCAAATATTACTCGTCAGGCATGGTGGCCCGACTGGGTTTTTCGATCGCGGTAAATGCCGGGGCGGACATCATGTTCCTGGATGAGATCTTTGCCGTGGGCGATATGAAATTTCAGGAAAAGGCGAAAAAGGTCTTTGAGTCAAGTTGGATCGAGGGTCGCACGGTAATCCTGGTGAGCCATACGATGGACACGGTTCGGCGTTATTGTCACCGCACCGCATATATATCCCAGGGTAACCTGGTTTACTTTGGAGATACGGAGGAGGCGGTGCGGTTGTATATTCGTGATAACGGCGAATAGCCGGGGGCCAGTAAACTCACCCAGAAGCCCAGTAACAAACAACCGGCAGCGCGGTCGAGCCAGCTTTCGAAGAACATGGCCACGGCCAAGGCGGTGGTGATCGCGATGGCCAGCCACGCTTTGCGTTTTATGTAGGTAGACAGCGGCAGGATGATAGAGCCCAGCAAGAAGATCATAAGCCCGGGGACGCCGGTATTTACGAGGACATCGAGATAGGTATTATGTGTATCGCGGTGGTGTTCATATGCAAAATCGAATCCACGGGCCTGGTATTCGGCCTGGAGAGCGGCGCGTTTATCGCCAAGGGGAACGCCGGCGAGCCAGTGGCGTCCGGCGACGGCGAGACCGCAATTCCAGAGTGCCAGGCGGATATTGGCGCCGTTCCATTGATCTTTTGTGACGGTCATGTTATAATGACTTTCCACGCCGTGGCTATGGAAATCGTATTGGGTATACTGTAGTTCGCGGAAGCGGTTGAGCGTTTTCGGAAAAAGGGCCATGACGGCGACGCCGAGAATGACCCCCGCGGCGCCGGCGATAATAAAGCCGGTTCTGCGTGTTTTTATGATGCGGTAGACGGTGTAGGCTATGATCACCGCATATAGAAAAAGCAGCGCCGCGCGACTGGCCAGCAGATAATGGAAGATAAGCAGGAAGGCCATGGCGAGGTAAATCAGGCGTTTTTTAGGCTTGCCGAATTTTTTCAAAATGCTGGCGTAGCAGAAAAGCGCGATGGTCACCATCCAGGCGACGAAGCTCGACTGGCGATCGATGACGACGGTGAGGCTATCGTCATAGAGCCATTGCATGTCGTGCAGCCGCCAGGTCCGGCAAAGCGACCAGATGAGGCAGAAGACACAGGCGAGTGTAGTGATCCCGGCGTAGTTGAGGAGGATGCGGCGGCGGACGGCGGGCCGGATGATGATGGAGCCGATGGAGAGCGGGAATACGGCCAGGGGGGACCGACGGGCCAGTAGCTCGAAGGCACGGATGTGGTCTACCGAGGCGATGGCGCTTATCACCTGAAGGGTGCAAAATAGCAAAAGCAATAGCAAAGCGGGTCGTTCGCGAAGACAGGCCAGGCGTGTTTTGAGGGGGTTGACCCAAAAGCAATGAATAAAAAGTGCCGCCACGACGATATTAGTGACAACGGGCATACCCGGAAGATAGAGACAGATAAAGAAGGCGGTGATGAGGGCAAGGAGGAGGTATTCTTTTTTTGAGGCGCCCATGAGACAGCGTATGCAATTCCTGTGCCACCGGCTTGCGACAATGGAAGGAGTGCGAGGCAAAATTAATTTCGGAAAAGCCGGGATTTTTTTATTTTTAACAGGTACTGCTAGAATCCATTCAATTAAATGTCCCGAAGGCTCTTTACCTGCCTGCTGCTTAGCATTTGTGTGCTCTTTGTAAAGGGGCAATTCCCCGATCTCTCCAATTATCAGGTGGTGCACGATGGCGCGACCAACTTTAGTTGTTCCCGTGGCGGGGACGCCGGTGAGATGTCCAAGACCGAAGTGCCGCCGTGGATCGTAGGCGGCGGAGATAATTACAAGAGCTATTTCCTTACCGATGGACGGAACAGCGGTGTTTTTTCTATTCAGGCAGACATGGTGAGCAGCACGGCCATTAACCCGGCGAGCGGTATTGGTCCGTTCTGGACTAGTTTTTCTGGCATCAAATCCGACGGCGGTGGCTGCCCGTTGGCCGGCTCTGATCCCTGGCGAAGGGATTATTACGGCATCTATAGCGCCCAGTATATCCAGCCTGCGGCGACAGGCCCGGTGACGTTGGGATTTTTGCATGCAGAGAATAAGGATCTGTGTATGGGCGGCGGCGATTGTCACGGCGATTTCAACCCGGGAAAAGATACTTGTTTCGATGGCGACCTCTGGCCGCGTTATAATGCGCTGGTTTGCGGCAGCTGGATCGCAAACGATGTTCAGACGGATTGGGGCCAGCATTATTTTGCCAATGACATGGGACCGATCGCCTGGCCTTCTACGGGTTATCTTCAGGTCAATGGAATAAAAGCGAGCTGTGGTATCGGCATTCCCAGTTCCGTTGTATATAACGGGTATGTTTATGTCTTTTTTATGGATCATGGTCCTTATAGCGGGTTGAACCCGGAAATGGAAGAGGGCCGGCTTGGGGGGATCAAAGTGGTCCGTGCGCCGGTGGACAGTGCGCTCTATCCGAATGCCTATACTGCCTACTACAGGGACAGCGCGGGCAATGACACCTGGAATCCTTCGCTACCCGCTGGTTTTACCAAGGAAACGATGCTCCATTTTGTTAGCATCAAGGGGCCGAAGACCACGGACCTTATGGATGAGTCGCCTTCTGTTTCCGCGCCGTTGCGTTTTTCCGTTGCCCTTGTTAGAAATACCAATTATTTTATCGGCGTCGAGTCTTATAGCGATCTACAGGATGGCGGCCGGTATAAGACCGCCTTGCGCTGGTCTTCGGACCTGGTGCACTGGACGCCGAGGATGCTGGTGATCAGTGATGCTTCGGGTTTCGACAATTCGACGATGAACTACCCGGTGTTCCTCAGTAAGGACGGCCTCTCGAATACCGTGATCGATGCGGATGATTTCTATGTATTGGGTACGCAGCCTGGCACGAGCGTCAATGCTATTGTCTATAAGCTCCATTTAAGCGCCCCCTCGGTGATCGCCGGGACGATGGGGGCGGCCGTATCGTCGTTGGGCGCACAATTCGCTAGCTCGTCGCGAGCTGTGGTATGTTACCCCAATCCCAGTTCAGGGTTTTGCACGCTTGCATTGGCCGAAGCCACCGGCAATGTATCGATCAGTATATTGGATATAGCCGGCAGGATGGTGTCCAATATCCAATGGCTTGGCTTTGCATCGGGTCCGGTCTCTCAGCGACTCGATCTTTCGCCGCTGGCGGCCGGCGTCTATGTGATCAGGGTTTCGAATGGGGGCATACTATCCACGATCTCTCTTGTAAAGGAATAGTACTCCTGTGAGTTATGCAATATTTTCCAAAAATTTTGTAATTCGGGAATGCGGTGAGTTTTTATCTATGCCGGCAATTTCGGCAAGCTTGTTTTTTTGCACGGGGCAGGCGTAGTAATTGCGGGTATAAAAAAAAGAAAAAATATGGAAAACACATTTGCAAAGAAATTACAGGGAGCCGTTTACAATGAGAAAGGCGAAGAGGGACCTGTGGCCAAGGGTATTGAAAAGCAAACGGCAAAGATCCCTTCGGATTTGTTTTTATGGGCGGCACTGGGTGCGATGGCCGGTTCGTTGACGCTGAAGATCGCAGGCAGGAAAGATAATGCGCTCTTTGTGGGTCAATGGGCTGCGCCTTTTTTGTTGCTGGGAGTATACAATAAATTAGTAAAAGTTTCCGGACATGATAAAAAGAATCCGAACGCGGGCCAGGAGAACGGCCACAACGGAGAAGAACAGGCGGGTTGAGATCCTCCCCCCGATGATCCGGAGTGGCCCTAAAGTTCGTTGTTTCGAGCAGACCCCTTCCGAAGACGTGAATGCAGGGCGTGAAATTGCGCCTCATGCCCTGTTTCACTTTTTTACGGCCGGCATTATGCTGCAAAACAAAGTATTTATCCGTTAAAGATCAGGCCGTACTTTTCTTCTTCCACGATGTCCTTCCAATGCGAGATCAATAATTTATAAGCTTCCCCAACCGGCACTGAGCCATTCTTTACAGGCCGGCATTTTTATATTGGTCTCGGTGTGCATTATCGGGAGTCCATACCGCCGGAAATACTGGCTGGTGATCACATAATAGCCGAATATCTCACCCGAAGCCTGGGTTATGAGATAATCAAACATAAGATTGGGATTTTTGCGGTTTAGCCGTCTCCTTTCCCTTTAGTCCCGTTGCGATCAAGGCTACCATTTCGTTTATCGTCTTTTCCCATGACCGGCCGGACAGAAAATTGTCGACCCTTCCCAGCCATCCACGCGGGACCCCGTTTTGGATGAGCTCTTCCGCCGCCGCGATAAATTCCGCGCCTGTATCGGCGATCGAGACGAATCCGGATTCGCCATATGGTTTGACTACGTCTGCGATAGAAGGTGAGATCACGGGTTTGCCGCCGGCGAGATATTCGGGCGTTTTTGTCGGGCTGATGAATTCCGTCCTGGGGTTCAAGACAAAAGGGATCATGGCGATATCCCAGGCGGATAGATAGGCGGGTAGATCGGCGTATTTTTTGGGGCCGGGATAATGAATATTGGGTCGCCGCGGAAGGATGGCCGGGTCGATCTTTACGATGGGGCCGACCAGGATAAACTGCCAGCCGGGCCGGGCCGCCGATACTTCTTCGAGCAGGCCGATGTCCAGGATCCTCATAACTGTCGAAATAATGGCAGCCGGGATCTGCATTGAATACGGGCTCTTCGATAAAAAAGACGCGACTGCTGCGTCCGAGGAGATTCATCAGATGCTGAGGCCTTTGATAAACGAAATTCCATCTTAAATGAGAGAAACAGAGGATATCTTTTGTCATGTAGAAAAGAAGGAATAACTGTGCCAGGGCCGAAACCTGTGAATTATACAATAACAAGTCCAGGCCGCGCCGTTCAGATCGTGCATAATTTACGTGTCGCGGGATAATTACCGAGGGCATGATAATTTCGGCGTTACCCTTAATATAAATATGTCAAAAACAACAAGTACTTTATCAACAGGATCATTCGTGGGCTCGCCTGGATTTCATTATAAAAGAATAGCTTGGGCGTCTATTTTTGCCGGTCTTTTGGTGGCTCTCGGTATCCAAATGTTATTGTCTTTATTAGGCATCGGAATTGGAATGGGCGCCATTAATCCGCTGAGGGATCGCAATCCTTTAGAAGGGTTGGGTATGGGTGCGCTTCTATGGTGGGGAATTACTTTCTTGCTCGCGCTTTTTGCCGGCGGATGGGTATCCGGAAGGTTATCAAGGACAGGAAACAGGTTCGAGACGATGGTTCATGGTATTTTGACCTGGGTTATGTTTGTGCTGGTGAATGTTTACATACTAACCAGCGCGGTGGGTAGCGTATTAAATGCTACAGGCAACGTGGCCGGCAGTGCCGATCCCGCTATGGTGCAAAATCAGGCTGGTGAGCAGAGATCAAATGGTGCGGTAACCGACACCAGGAACCGTCAGACGGAAAATGAGGTAGCGGCCGATCTATCCAAAGCAGGCATCTATAGTTTCATAGGCCTTTTATTTGGAGCGATCGTCGCTGCCATGGGGTCGACTATGGGTAGAGGGAAAAGCTATAACGACTACGAGGACGTCGATGCAAACAGGCATGGGAGTGATTATGTCGCACCTCACCATCCGATATCGCCCGCTATCGGTTAGCCCGCGGACATTAATTCATGTGAAAAGGCGCTCGCGCGCCTTTTTCTATTTTCCGTTCATCATCGCCTTTACCTTTTTATGCGGCAGGTAGATCTGAAATCCGACGCTGAATACTATATCGTTGGTGGATACGTCTGTTCCAAAGCCGACGATCCCCTGAAATTTCAGTAAGGCTTCGAGGCTTATGTTGGGTGACACAAAATAGGCGAGGCCGGGTCCGATCCCTAAACCCAATCCATTGGTGCTCCCACCTCCGTTTGCCGCATTCGTTCCTTCGATACCAGCATTGGCTTCGATGAACAATCGGGTATGCCTTAAGATATCGACCTCTTTTTTGCTTACATAGTACCGGCCGAATGCCCCGACCCCATACCCTGTAGCCGTCCCCTGACCTTTGGCCGTCGCCAGGCTGAAATTCAAATAAGGACCGACGGCGATGTTATCCTGAACAAACCAGGCGGCCTTGGGATCTATATGCCAGGCTGTTTACATTGGCGTTTCCCCGGAGCAATTTCGATTTAAGACTGTCCGCATTGAACGACCTTGTGATATCGCTGAACCGGAGACCCGACTGGCTGGTGCCCACGAAGCCATTGATGGCAAAAATGTTCACATCCCATTTATAACGGCTGTCGGCGATATTCGCCGGATTGAAGAAAACTCCGTTGACACCCGTGTAGGCGCCGGTCCTGTAGCCGGGATAAGTTTGAGCGGACACCGCCGTGGCAAGGAAAAGCAACATAAAGGCAAACACATTTTTTCTCATAACATCAGTTTTCGATATTGCAGCAATAACTATACCCTCACAAGTATAACTTCAATGGATAGCCGCTTTTTACGATCCTGCTTCGCCTGAGCCATTCTTTTTGTCCAGGTACGGTTTTCTGTGCTGCGTGAGAAAGGTCTTTTTCGAATCGTGATAGCCCGATACCGCCCCGAAGGCTTTCAGGAACCGGATGTAGCACCATGGCAGGTCCAGTTGATACCGTAAAAATCCACTGCGCGCGCTTGAAGGAAAAAGATGATGATTATTATGCCATTCTCCGGCGACATAGCCCGGCCATAGTTGATTGATCGAGCGATCTTTTCTGTTGAAGTCGACGCCTTCTCTTTGTTTGTTTTTCCCTTTTCCATGTCCTTCATAGTTGAACGTGCGTACTCCTATGGCCCAGAAACCGGCGGCGCCGAAAAGGGCAAAGACCAGGCCGGCACCTCCCGCCAAATAAAAGATCCCGGCCCAAAAACCCCAGTTGGCCACCCAGCCGATCGCTGCCCGGCCGGGTCTGGCAATAGACCCCCATTTTTGATATTGCCTATAGGTATTCGGTCTAACGCCCGTGTGTTCCATTAGCCGGACAGCCGTTGCATACTCCATGATCGTGAGCGTATCCGAGATGGGCTGATGATTTACATCCGCAAGGAAACAATACAAGAATCCGCCACTGGCGTTGTAAGGATCGCCCGGCCGGTCCGATCTGGCGTGATGAACATGATGAGACACGACATAGATCTCTTCGGGAATCACATTGATCGTGAGATTCCTGGTTATAAAACGCCAGAAGCCGTTACTGAAATGATATGCGTGATGCGTGCAATAGCGGTGGTACCAGATCGTTCCATGCGTTCCCATGATCACCATGCTGTATACAAACGCAATCCCTAAAAACGGAAAGTTGAAATATCGAAAGAGGAAGATAAAAAGGCAAACCAGCAAAAGCAATGTTTTGGTCCAGCCAAAAAAAGCGAGCCAATTCTTTTTAGTCTTGAAAACATTTATCCGGGACCAGAATTCCCTGATGATCTGAACCGGGGACGGAACGATGAGGCTTCCTTGCGCATCCGCCCACCCATAGGAAGGCGGCCGCAATACATAGTCTAAGAAAGTCCTTTTATACTCACCGACGTTCACAGGTTAAGCTCGGTTTTTAAGGATGAGCGATATAAAGTTATTCTATCACCGATAAATCTTTATTACAACATTCTGATAGAATATTTCAAAATTCACAGATTATGGGAGTAAAAAGAACGGAGGGAGAAATACGCCAGCATTTATGATAACAATTTGTCCGGTGTAATGGGCAGGTCGCGGACCCGCTTGCCGGTCGCGTGATAGATGGCGTTGGCAATGGCAGCGGTAATACCGGTGATGCCGATCTCGCCTATTCCCCTGGCGCCCACCGGGCTGATATAGGGGTCGGGGATATCGATGAATTGGATATCGAATTCGGGCATGTCGGCGTTGACGGGAACCAGATAGTCGGTAAGGTCGCGTGTTACGACCCGGCCATTGGTGGGATCGTATATGGTGCACTCCATGAGGGCCATGCCGATGCCGAAGATCATGCCGCCCATGATCTGATTGATGGCGGTTTTCAGATTCAGCACTTTGCCGATGTCCATGACGCCTACGATCTTGTCTACGCGCACGGTGCCGAGTACAGGATCGACGAGGACTTTGACGAATTGAGCGCCAAAGGAATGAAAGGCATACTTCTTGTGATCGACGCCTTCGTCGGCCTTAACGGCGGCGCTTTGCTGGTCGGGATCGTTTGCTTTTTCGCCGTCGGCTGAGGACTGGGCGGGAGGGGCGCCTTCCCTGGTGGAGACGTTGGTCGTGATCTCTGTTTCGAGGGTGGGCAGGCCTTTACGGGTGATAAGTTGGGCGTAGGTTTCGCCTTTTTCAAGACTGCCGGTTACAAATATTTTTCCGTTGTCTGTTTGTATGTTGTCTTCGGACTGGCCGAAGAGGGGGGATCTTTTGTCGGCGATGGCGAGCTGGATGGCTTTGCTTTTTAGGGTGAGTGCGGCAGCCCATACGGCGCTGCCGGCGCTGGCGGATACCTGGGAGCCGCCTGAATTGGGGCCTTTGGGCAGTTTGGAGTCGCCTAGTTTGCATTGTACGCTGGCCATAGGGAGGCCAAGGCCCTGGGCGCAGATCTGGGTCAATATCGTATAAGTGCCGGTGCCGATGTCCTGGGTGGCGCAGTAGAGGACGGCATGTCCGTCGGGGAACAATTGGATCTTTGCGGATGAAGCGCTGCGATTGGCGGGATAGGTGGCCGTGGCCATGCCGTAACCGACGAGCAGGTCGCCTTCTTTCATGGAGCGGGGTATGGGGTTGCGCTGCGACCAGCCGATGGCCCGGGCGCCGCGTTCGTAGCATTGTTTGAGATTTTTTTCGGACCAGGGCTGACCGGTGTGCGGGTGTTTGTCGGCGTAGTTGACGAGGCGGAGGGCGATGGGGTCAATGTTAAGCTGATAGGCGAGTTCGTCCATAGCGACTTCGAGTCCATAGGTGCCGGGGGCTTCGCCCGGTGCACGGGTGGGACAGGGGGTGCCTTTGTTGAGGCGTACGATGCTATGGGTGGCGTCGAGATTGGGCACGTCATAGATCATTTTGGTGGCGACGCCTGCTGTTTCGACGAACTCATCTACAAACGAGGTCTCGGAGGTGGTGAGGTGTTTGACGGCTATTAGCTTTCCGGCTTTGTCGGACCCGAGCGAAATTTTCTGGATAGTGCGGGAGCGGTGGCCGTTGGAGGTGAACATCTGTTGCCGGCTAAGCACGATCTTGACGGGCCGACCGACGTGTTTGGCGGCCATGGGAGCCATGACGGAATGGGGCCAGGTAAATCCTTTGGAGCCGAAGCCGCCGCCGATGAAATAGGAATATAAACGCACGTCGTCGGGTGGGACGCCGAGTATAGTAGCTATGGCATTTTTGGAGCCGACGACGGATTGGGTGGAGTCGTAGAGGGTCAGTTTTTTCCCGGTCCATTCGGCGATGGTGGCATGGGGCTCCATGGCGTTGTGGTGATAGACGGGTGTTGTATAGGTTTGTTCTATTTTTATCTCGACGTCCTGGAGTGCTTTGTCGGCATCGCCCCGATGGGTCTGGGCCTCGCCACCACCGAGGGCGGAGGCGGGCTGGAAGGCGTCCTGGATGGCTTGTTCTATTTCGTAGATGGGTTTTTCGATCTCATAGTCTACTTTGATCAGAGCGGCGCCGTATTCGGCGATCTGGAATGTCTCGGCGACGACGATAGCGATGTGCTGGCCGTCGTAAAAGATTCGGTCGCTTTGAAGGGGGAGCAAGTCTCGTTCGCCATATTTGCCCTGACCGGGATCACCACCGGTGAGGGTGTGGAGGCTCATGGAATTCTTGTAGGTGATGACGGCGATGACACCGGGCAGGGACTCGGCGGCATGCGTGTCGATGGTCTGGATGCGGCCGCTGGCGATGGTGCTTTGGACGGTGACGCCGTAGGCTAGATCCTTCAAGGCGAATTCCGCTGAGTAGGGCGCTTTGCCGGTTACTTTGAGGCGTCCGTCTACGCGGTCCACGGGTTGTCCGATGATGTCTTTCATGCGATACCTCCTGCTGCTATGGTCAATGCCCGGATGAGGGCGCGTTTGGCCAGCTCTATTTTAAATGCGTTATTGGTTTGTGCCTTGGCGCCTTCGAGGGCTGCGGCGGCTACGGTGTTAAATAATTCTTCTGAGGGACGTCCCTGCAGGATCTGCCCGGCTTTTTGTGCGCGCCAGGGTTTAGTGCCCACGCCGCCAAGGGCGATGCGGCCGGACTTGATCTGCCCGTTGTCGATGTCGAGTATGACCGCGGCGGATGCGAGTGCAAATTCATAGGAGGCGCGATCGCGGACTTTTAGGTAGTGAGACCGGGCTGTATGGGGCAGCGGTGGCAGGTCTACGGCGGTGATGAGCTCACCTGGTTTTAGGACGGTTTCCTTTTCTGGCGTATCTCCGGGTAACAGGTGAAAGTCGGTAAAGGGGATGACGCGTTGGCCTTCGGGGCCTTGTAGGTGTATGGTGGCGTCGAGCACGGCCATGGCGACGCACATATCGCTGGGATGGGTGGCGATACAATGATCGCTGCCACCGAGGATGGCGTTGCTGCGGTTATATCCCTGGATGGCCGAACAGCCGGAGCCGGGTGTGCGCTTGTTGCAGGGGAAGCTGACGTCGAAGAAATAGGGGCAGCGGGTGCGTTGTAATATATTGCCGCCGGTGGTAGCCATGTTGCGGAGTTGCGGTGAGGCGCCGGAGAGCAGGGCTTGCGATAGGACGGGGTATTTTTTTTCGATGAGGGGATGGTATGCGAGGTCGCTGTTACGGACCAGAGCGCCGATACGGACGCCGCCGTGGGGCAGGGTTTCGACTTTTTTTAGATCGAGGCCGTTGATGTTGACCAGCACAGCTGGTGTCTCGACATACATTTTCATCAGGTCTACGAGGTTGGTGCCGCCGGCGATGTATTTGCTGCCGGCGGAGACGCTCGCGGTCTGGATGGCGGCGGAGGTGTCGGTAGCTTGTTGGATGGTGAATGGTTCCATGATATATGATTAATGTCGATTGCCGGCCTGTACTTCCCGGATGGCGGCGACGATATTGTTATAGGTACCGCACCGGCAGATATTGCCGCTCATGAGCTCATGTATGTCGGCGGTAGTATGGGCATGTCCTTCGTGGAGGAGGCCAACCGCGGAACAGATCTGACCGGGGGTGCAGTGGCCGCATTGATAGGCGTCGTGTTTGATAAACGCCTCTTGCATGGGATGCAGGTTGTCGCCATCGGCGAGTCCTTCGATGCTGGTGATCTCCGCGCCGTGGCAAAGACCGGCGAGGGTCAAACAGGAATTCACCCGTTTACCATCGATGAGGACTGTACAGGCGCCGCATTGGCCGCGGTCGCAGCCTTTTTTGGTGCCGGGCATGGATAGATCTTCTCGTAACGCGTCGAGCAGTGTGACGCGGGGATCGATATCGAGATGCACTTTTTTTTTATTGAGCACAAAGTCAATGCCCATGGTCGGCGCAGCTGGACCGCTATACTGAAGCGAAGCGTCTTTTTTATCCAGCGGTTCGGCCCATCCTATGGCGATGCTTCCGACACCGGCGATGCTGATGTTACGAAGGAATTCACGTCTGGAATGGGTGAGTTGGGTAAATGGATCCCAATGTCGATCGGGTGTGGTTGGTTCACTGGTTGGCACTGTGAAAGTGTTTAGCTATCGGCAGCATTTATTATGCCACTGGACGTTATGTATTTAAGACTATAACGCTTTCCAATGTAAATTGGGGATATATCAAATCTACGATCGTATGTCTACAAAATCACGAAAAGAACCAGCCGGTGATGGGGCATTCAGCGGCTCACGTCGGGATTTCCTCAAACAGTCTTCTTTGTTGTCGGCTATTGCGCTGACGCCGGGCCCGATGGTCCGGGCGGCGGAAGATCAGTGGGACGAAAAGTTTGCGGATGTGGCGGAAAAGATCCCCGTGACGCTGGAAGTGAACGGGGTGTCTTATAGTGTCAAGGTAGAACCGCGGGTGACCTTGCTGGATCTGCTCCGCGAGGAGCTGCACCTCTCGGGTTCAAAAAAGGGTTGTGACCGCGGGCAGTGCGGGGCCTGCACGGTGCATGTGAACGGCGTGCGGATCAATTCCTGTCTTTCGCTGGCGGTGACGAACGAGGGAAAAAAGATCACGACTATCGAGGGGCTGGCTCAGGGTGATCAGTTGCACCCGATGCAGGAAGCCTTTATTAAACACGATGGTTTTCAGTGCGGGTATTGCACGTCCGGGCAGATCATGTCGGCGGTAGCATTGGTGAAGGAGGGGCGTACGCAGTCGAGGGAACAGATCAGCGAATTTATGAGTGGGAATATCTGCAGGTGCGGGGCTTACTCCAATATTGTAAAAGCTATTCAAGAAGTTAAAAATAGTGCCATATGAACCCATTTCAGTATACACGGTCTTTGGCCACAGCGGGCGCCATCCAATCGCTGGTAAAAGAACCGCAGGCGCATTTTTTGGCGGGCGGTACGAATCTCATCGACTTGATGAAGATGGGCGTGGTTGTACCGGAGCGGTTGGTGGATATTAATCCACTTCCGCTGAAGATTATCGAAAAGACAGTGTCTGGTTTGCATATCGGGGCGTTGGCTACGAACAGCGAAGTGGCGGATCATCCGCTGGTGTTGCAGGGCTATCCCTTGTTGTCGTTGGCAATCAATGCGGGGGCATCTCCGCAGTTGCGCAATATGGCGACGGTGGGCGGGAATTTAATGCAGCGGACGCGGTGCAATTACTTCTTTGATCTGACGATGCCTTGTAATAAACGGGCTCCGGGCAGCGGCTGCGGGGCGCTGGAAGGTTATAACCGAATGCATGCGTTGTTTGGGGCGAGTGACCATTGTATCGCGGTGAATCCAAGCGATATGAACGTGGCGCTGGTGGCCCTGGATGCGGTGGTGCATGTCAAGGGGCCGAAGGGAGAGCGGGCAATACCGTTTGGGGCGTTCCACCGGCTGCCTGGGGATCACCCGGAAAAGGACAATACGCTGGAGCGGACGGAGCTGATCACGGGGGTGACGCTGCCGGCGTCTTCTTCGGCATTCAAGGGACGCGTCCACTATTTGAAGGTTCGGGACCGTTCTTCGTATGCTTTTGCGCTGGTTTCTGTGGCCGCGGCACTGGATATGGAGGGGACGACGATCAGGGAGGCCCGGCTGGCGATGGGTGGGGTGGCGCATAAGCCCTGGCGTTTGTTTTCCGCGGAGCAGTTTCTAAAGGGGAAGACGGCGGGCGTGGATACCTTTAAGCAGGCGGCTGCCATCGCAATGCAGGGCGCAAAGGCGTATCAATATAACAAATTCAAATTAATCCTTGCGCCGAACGCGATCGTTGAGGCGCTGCAAACGGCATCGGCATGAAAAAAGATATGATCGGCGATCCGCTGAACCGGGTGGATGGACGCCTGAAAGTGACGGGTGGCGCAATGTATTCGGGGGAATATAAGGTGCCGGGCTTGACTTATGGAGTCCTGGTGGGGGCGACGATTACCAGCGGAACGATTGTTTCGATGGATACGAAGGCGGCGGAACGCGCCCTGGGGGTGGTCGCCGTGATCACGCCGTTTAATGCGCCGAAGGTGCCGGGATTTCAGCCGGGAGCGGCTCATCCGGTGCGGGGGCTGAAATTGTTTAATGATGACCAGGTGCATTTTAATGGTCAGCCGATTGCCCTGGTGGTAGCCGAAACCTTTGAGCGGGCGACGTATGCGGCGAGCCTGGTAAAGGCAACGTACCAGGAGGCACCGTTTGAGACGGATTTTCATAAGAATTTCGATAAGGGGGTGGTGCCAAACGAAGGGAAATATAAGGACTATGTGCGGGGTGAGGTGGATGCGTATAAGAATGCGACGGTGATCGTGGAGGAGGATTATATGTTGCCGTCGGAGATGCACAACCCGATGGAGTTGCACGTAACGACGGCATTTTGGGATGGCGACGATAAGGTGACGCTATATACAAAGTCGCAGGGAGTGATCGGTTCGCAGCGGGCGATTGCGGGGGCCTTTGGGTTGGACACGGCGAATGTGCAGATCAATTCCCGGTTTGTGGGTGGAGCTTTCGGCTCTTCGCTCCGTACCTGGCCGCACGAGATCGCGGCGGTGCAGGCGGCTAAATTGGTGAAACGACCGGTAAAACTCACGCTCACCCGGGAACAAATGTTTACGTTGGTGGGTTACCGGCCTCTTACCATTCAGAAAATTGGGCTGGGGGCGGCCGCGGATGGGAAGCTGGTGGGCATTACACACGAATCGCATTCGCAGACGGCGGTCTATGAGGAGTTTACGGAGAACGCGGTGAATGTGTCGCGGTTCTTGTATGCCAGTCCGAATGCGAATACCCGCTATAAGGTGGTGCCGCTGAACGTGGGGGTGCCTGCGCCGATGCGGGGTCCGGGGGAGGCGACGGGGTCCTTTGCGCTTGAATCGGCGCTGGATGAACTCTCTTATAAGCTGAAGCTGGATCCGATAGAACTCCGGCTGCGGAATTATACCTATATGGACCCGGAGCGGAATCTGCCCTGGTCGAGTAAGTTTTTGAAAGAGTGTTATGAGCAGGGTTCGGAGCGGATCGGTTGGGATAAGCGGCCTATGGAGCCGGGAACGGTGCGTGATGGGGAGTGGTTGGTGGGTTATGGGATCGGCTGCGGCGCCTTTGGGGCTTATCGCAATAAAGCGTCGGCGAAGATCAGGCTGTTCCCGGACGGGACGATAAATATACAAAGTGCGACGAGCGATATCGGGCCGGGAACGGCTACGTCGATGACGGTGATCGCGGCCGATACGCTGGGTCTTCCAGCGGATAAAATTACCTTTGAGCTGGGCAATTCTTCTTTTCCCGTGGCGCCTACACAGGGCGGATCGCAGACGTGTTCTTCCGTGGGTTCGGCGGTGCATGATGTTTGCATGGCTTTGAAGCAGAAGCTCAATACGCTGGCGGGACTGGCGGCGGATAGTGCAGCGCCCATCGACTACGGTGGCATATTGCAAAAGCTGGGGCTGCCGGTGGTGGAGCTGACACAGGATTCGCAGGGTGGTCCCGAGGCGCAGAAATATTCGATGTATTCGTTTTCGGCACACTTTGCGCAGGTATATGTACATCTGCTCACGGGTCAGGTAAAGGTGAAAAAGCTGGTTGCGGTGGTGGATGGAGGCAAGATCGTGAACCATAAGACGGCGGCGAGCCAGATGATCGGCGGCGCGGTCGGGGGACTGGGAATGGTGCTGACGGAAGAGGCGGTATTCGATGACCGGTATGGGCGTTATGTCAATGGGAACTTCGCGGATTATCATGTGCCGGTAAATGCGGATGTGCCTGATATCGAGGCGATCTTTATCGACAAGCCCGATCCGATAATCAACCCCGTAGGCTCCAAAGGGTTGGGAGAGATCTCGCTGATCGGGGTGGCGGCGGCGGTGGCGAATGCGGTGTATAATGCGACGGGCAAACGGATACGGGAACTGCCGATAACGCCGGATAAAATACTGATGGCGTAAGGAGCGAGGACGACAGCGGGAGTCGGATAAAATAGAAATGACATCATGAAAGAGATTCGGGACATAGTACGGGCATTCGACCAGGCGCAACGCGACGGGAAACGGAGTGCGTTGGCGACGGTTGTGCATGTGGAGGGGTCTTCCTATCGCAGGCCTGGTGCGCGGATGCTGGTAACGGAAGATGGTGAGCTCACGGGGGCGATCAGCGGGGGGTGTCTGGAAGGGGATGCGTTGCGGAAGGCCCTCTATGCGATCAATGAGCAAGAGAACAAGCTGGTGACGTATGATACGACAGATGAGGACGATGTGCAGTTCGGGGTGCAATTGGGTTGCAATGGGATCGTACAGATATTGTTCGAGCCCATTGACGAGGGGAAGGAATATCATCCTATCCGGTTTTTGCGGGAATTGATCGGTGCGCGAAGGGATGCGGTGTTGCTGACATTATTTTCTTTGGACAGGCCGGCGGAGCAGCCGGGTACCTGCTTGCTGTACGCGGATGGAATGATGAATACGGCGTTGCCCGGCGATTGGCTGGAGCTAGCGGCGGGGGACGTAAGGGAAGCCGCGTTGACGAGGGCGTCGGAGTTTAAGGAGTATGGATGGAACAACAAGAGATATAAGGGTTTTGTAGAGTTCCTGCCGCCTCCGCCGGCATTGGTGATCGTGGGAGCAGGGAATGATGTGTTGCCGCTGGTAGATATGACGTCGATGTTGGGCTGGCACACGACGGTGGTGGACGGCAGACCACTGCATGCAACGGTACAACGGTTTAAAAAGGCCGATAAGGTATTGGTTTCCCGGCCTGAGAATGTGCTGTGGCAATTGCAGGCGGATGCGCAAACGTTGTTTTTGCTGATGACGCATAACTACAATTATGATTTGGCGTTGTTGAAGGATTTGATCACAAAGGGTTTTTTCTATATCGGCGTTTTGGGACCGCGGAAAAAGCTGGATCGGATGCTGGATGAGTTGCGGGCGGGGGGGATGACGTTGGGCGAGGAGCATCTGGCGGCGATCCATAGCCCGGTGGGGCTGGATATCGGCGCGGAAACGGCGGAGGAGATTGCGGTATCTATCGTGTCGGAAATAAAAGCGGTGTTATCGGGTGCGGCCGGCGGCTCGCTGAAAGAAAAAAGTGACCCTATTCATAGCCGTCCGGCTGTATATTCTTCTCATGGATAAGACGGGTATCATTATTCTGGCGGCCGGTAATTCCTCGCGGCTTGGCCGACCGAAGCAGTTGTTGCCATTTCAGGGGAAAACGTTACTCGCGCACCTCGCGACGGAGGCGTTGGCGGCTGATCTGGCGCCGGCAGTGGTGGTAACGGGGGCTTATCATACGGAGCTGTTGGACGCGTTGAATGGATTAGTTGTGCGGGTGGTGTATAATCCGCGGTGGGAATCGGGCATGGCTTCGGGGATAGTGGTTGGGATGATGGAGGCGCTTGTTTCGGCGCCGGACTTAAAGGCGGTGATGGTGGCGGTATGCGATCAACCTTATATCACGGCGGAATTGTTTCGGTCAATGATTTCGATACACGCAGATCCGGGGAAGGGAATCGTTGCCTGTACATATGGTGGAACGCTGGGGACGCCTGTGTTGTTTTCCGGGCGGTATTTTGCGGAGTTATCGGCGTTGTCGGGAGAGGGGGGCGCGAAACAATTGGTGAGGCGATTCGCGGGCGATGTCGCGATGGTTCCTTTTCCCAAAGGGGAGATCGATATTGATACAGAGGAAGATTTTAAGCAATTAGTAAATGACAGCAATGGATAATACAGTTCGAGTATCTGTTGTAAAATTAACGGAAGACTCCACGACGACGTTGACGCAGACGGTGCCGGATATGCTGGCCGTCGAAGAGCCGCTTGAGATCAGGCTGGCTCATGGGGACCGGATAAAGAATCTCGCAGTGACGATGCGGACGCCGGGGCATGATGCGGATCTGGCGCTCGGGTTCTTGTTTACGGAGGGCATTATTGTGGGGGCCGCTGATATCGCGGCGGTTGCGCCCATTTTTGTCGCTTGTTCGGAGAACAGACAAAATACCATCCTGGTTACTTTGAAGGAGGGCATTGTGCCTAATCTGGGGAACGCGGATCGGAATTTTTATACGACATCCAGCTGCGGGGTCTGCGGGAAGGCATCCATCGACGCGATCCGTACGGTGCGGAATTTTGTTTCCGGAGGGCCGGTGCAAGAGATTGACCCTTCGTTTATCCTGGGTTTGCCTACGCGGCTGGCAAGGGAGCAGGAGGTCTTTGCGGAGACGGGTGGACTGCATGCGGCGGCACTGTTTGATATAAATGGATCGCTGCTGCTGGTACGGGAAGATGTGGGAAGGCATAATGCGGTGGACAAGCTGATTGGAGCGGCGATGATGCAGGGCAGGCTGCCGCTTGCGGACTCGGTGCTTTTGCTAAGCGGGCGGGCGAGTTTTGAATTGGTGCAGAAGGCAGCGATGGCGGGGATTCCCGTGATCGCAGCGGTGGGGGCGCCGTCGAGTCTGGCGGTTACGCTGGCGGAGGAGTTCGGAACAACGCTTATCGGCTTTCTAAGGAATAATCGGTTTAATATTTATACGGGTTCGCACCGGGTTACAATGCCGGTGCGGGAAAATGTCGAACATGAAAATACGTATCAAGGGTAATTCTTTGCGGTATCGACTGACGCGGCCGGAAGTGGAGCGTTTCGCGGAGACCGGGCTGGTGGAGGAGCGGGTCAATTTTGGCTCAGGGGTTTTGTGGTATGTATTGTGCAGAACGGATGCCGGGGAATTGTCGGCGACTTTTGCGGACAACCGGATCACATTGTACCTGCCTGTTGGGCTGGTGAAAGAGTGGGTTTATACGGACAAGGTGGGATTTGAACATCGGATGCCGCTGAATGGCACGGAGGATAGCCTGTATTTATTGGTGGAGAAGGATTATACCTGTCTGGACAATGTGGCGGAAGATCAAAGCGATCACTATCCCAATCCTTTATTAAAAAAAATGTTATGAGTGACCAGGAAAAAGAACAGCCTTCTGCGGAAAGTCCTGAACAATTGTCGGACTTGAAAGTGACGGAAGCGAAGACCTGGGCCGCGGGTATCCCGGGTGTCATGGCCGCGATGAAAGACGTATTTGCGGAGACAGGCGCGGTCCGGGGGTTGAAGGGGTTGTCGAAGATGAACCAAAAAGGCGGCTTCGATTGTTCGAGTTGTGCGTGGCCTGACGAGGATGGAGACCGGTCGCCGATCGCGGCTTATTGTGAAAATGGGGCTAAGGCGCTGGCGGAGGAGGCGACGAAGAAAAAGCTGACGGCGGATTTTTTTGCCCGGTATTCGGTGAATGAGCTTGCCGCGCTCACGGATTTGGAATTGGGCAAAAAGGGGCGCATTGCTTTCCCGGTGTATTTGCCGAAGGGCGGAACGCATTTTCTGCCGATGAGTTATGAGGAGGGATACAAAAAGGTGGCGGAGGTGCTGAATGGATTATCCTCGCCCGATGAAGGCGCTTTTTATACGTCGGGCCGACTGAGCAACGAGGCCTCGTTTATGTATCAGCTTTTTGTCCGGGAGTTTGGAACGAACAATATGCCGGACTGCTCGAATATGTGTCATGAGTCCAGTGGGGTAGCTTTGGTAGAAACCATTGGGTTTGGGAAGGGATCGGTGACGCTGGAGGATTTTTCGCATACCGAGCTGATCATCATGATGGGTATCAATCCGGCGACGAATATGCCGCGGATGCTGGATAACCTGCAAAAGGCAAAGAACAACGGGGCGAAGATCATCGCGATCAATCCACTGAAAGAAGCGGGGTTGATCGGTTTTAATAATCCACAGCAAGTGAAAGGGGTGGTCGATAGCCTGTTGAATCGACCGGCGACGAAGATGGCGGATCTTTATCTCCAAGTGAAGATCAACGGGGACATGGCGGTGCTGCAGGCGATAGAGAAATTATTATTCGAAGCGGAAACGGCGCAGCCGGGAACGGTGTTCGACCCGGCGTTTATCGAGAAGAATACGGTGGGCTATGACGGCTTGAAAACGCATTTGGCGGAGCAGTCCCTGGAGGCCCTGGCAGAGGCGGCGGGTATTCCGGTGGAACAATTGCGGGAGGCGGCAGAGCTGATAAAGGGTCGCAAAAAGATAATTGTTTGCTGGGCGATGGGGATCACGCAGCAGAAGAACGGCGTGGATACGATCAAGGAAATCGTCAATCTGATCCTGTTAAAGGGAAGTCTGGGTAAACAGGGCGCCGGTCTCTGCCCGGTGCGCGGTCACAGTAATGTACAGGGGAACAGGACTATGATGATCTGGGAGCAGCCTCCGGTGTGGTTCCTGGATAAGTTAAAGGAGGTGTTTGGATTTGAGCCGCCGCGGGAACATGGGGTGGATGTCGTGAACTGTATCAAGGCGATGCACGACGGTAAGGTCAAGGTGTTTTTTGCGATGGGCGGGAATTTTTTATCGGCTACGCCGGATACAGGATATACGGCGGATGCTATGCGGAAATTGAAATTGAATGTAAATATTTCGACGAAATTGAACCGGACGCACCTGGTGCGTGGCGAGGAGATGGTCATCTTCCCTACCCTTGCGCGAAGCGATAAAGACCTGGTAGCCGGGGTCGAACAGTTTGTAAGCTGTGAGAATTCAATGGGGGTAGTACAAATGTCCAAGGGCATTTTGAAGCCGGTGGCGGAAGGCTTGCGAAGCGAGAACCGGATCATTTGTGAGATTGCAAAGACTGTATTGGAGGCACGGACGAAGGTGGATTGGGATAGGTATGCGCAGAACTATGACGCGGTGCGGGATCTGGTGGAGCGCTGTATACCAGGATTCGAACAATATAATAAAAAGGTGCGGGAGCCCGGTGGATTTTATCTGCCGAATGGGCCGAGGGCGGGCAAGTTCAGCTCGAAGGATTTTGGAGATAAAATGCCATTTAGTATCAGCTGCGTACCTGAGATCAGCATGGAAGCGGATGACTACCGGATGGCGACGATACGAAGCCATGATCAGTTCAATACGACGATCTACGGCATGGATGACCGCTACCGGGGCATTCATGGGGAGCGGCGGGTAGTGTTTATGAACCCGGCCGATATAGCGGCGGCTGGTTTCCAGGCCGGGGATAAAGTGGACCTATTTAGCTATTACGAGGGGAAGGAAAGGATGGCGCGGCTCTTTGTGATCGTACCTTATGATATTCCCAGCGGATGTACAGCGACGTATTACCCGGAAACGAATGTGCTGGTGCCGATCGGCAGCGTGGCGGATAAGAGCAATACGCCGACGTCAAAGCTGGTACTGATCAAGATCAGGAAGCATCCGGGTAGTTGAAATTCTCAAAACATTGTTTTTTCCCTTCGGGTATGGGCAGACTGTCAACGGTGAGCTGCTCCAGGGCATACTTCATGCTGTGTCTGGGGAGTCTTTGTTCGTGGTATAGATTAGTAATATGGGCGAGGCCGGGGCTGGTATAGATGCCGCAAAGTGGTTCGGGTTCGCCGCCGGCGGTATAGAGATAGACCTGGGCGCCTTTGTTTTGACGCCAGCGGTGATAAAGATCCTTTAGAAGGATAGGCTCCATAAAGGGGAGGTCGCAGGCCAATAAAAACAGGTCTTCGGTGGGATACTTATTATGGACGCTTAAAATGCCGGCGAGGGGACCTTTGAGCGAAAGGGTCGGATCATCTGGAATCAGGCGCTCATTAGGCAATTGTTGGACATAATGCGGCAGTTGGCGGTCATTGATGGACAGCGCGACGTGAATGCCGACCGTGGCCATTTTTTTTGCCGCTGATCCGGCCCAGGTCTGGGTGCCGGCTATGATCAGGCCTTTGTCTGTTCCCATTCGGGTGCTTTCTCCGCCGCAAAGGATCACGCCAAGCATTTATGGAATTTTGGATATAAAAATAAGGAATGGAAAAGGGTAAATTGCAGTATGGAAAAGAAGATAAAAGATCTATTGAAAAATGGCGCTTTTACCGTGAATGGGAGTCTTTGGATCGAACGGGACGGCCAACGTTTTTTTGGACCCGGGCCGGTCGAGCTGTTGGAGCTTATAGAAAAGACCGGATCGATCAACAAGGCCGCGAAGGCGATGG
>Ga0206822_1078_pt1 | contig 26058 bp, 15 predicted proteins | sample Alteio_BWOrgCont_83_FD_152913 | JGI IMG/M metagenome (GOLD analysis project Ga0206822, IMG submission 152913) | Enriched cells from forest soil in Barre Woods Harvard Forest LTER site, Petersham, Massachusetts, United States -... | ecosystem: Environmental > Terrestrial > Soil > Temperate forest >... | reverse complement strand
TCGTCCTTCGCAAGATTATCACTATTCGTTTTTCAACCAGACTAAAGAATGAGGTGATCGCTAGAATGTGGGGCTTTTTGATATTTAAAAACTTTTCTTGATTTAATTCTTATTTTTTAAGACAATCTGTATATGAAAAACCAATACCAGATCACAGTGTTTTTTGATGGGTTATGAAGAGAATACAAAATTTATTAAAAAAATGTTCAAACAAATAAAAACCGATAATAGCGGAAACAATTCTATAAATCCATTCGATAATGATTCTAGAATTCAAACATCTCATGCATCCTCAGCCCGAGCCAATAACGCTCGTCGTCACTATAGTTTTGATCATAATGCTCAACACCTGCTTCGACCGAATTATTGTGTGGCAAGTGTCAATGAAGAAACATCAGTGGGTCAAAAGAAAATTCTTACAAAAGATAATTTCGAATCACTTATCACTGCACTGGCACAGAATGACCCAACTATTGTCGCGTTAACTGTTGAGTTTAGATTAACAGAAAGAGAAATGGACATGCTGTATCGTTCAATTTCAAATAATACGGAATTAGGTTATATATCATGGCAAGAAGTTCCTGGTAGTTCTCATACTTTACGTCAAATAGAAATTAAATTAGTCGGCAATAATAAAAATTATAAATATTATCCCAATGACTATGTTCATGCACTGTTGAGTAAACATGCCTATAAGAATTCTGAACATGGAGGTCTTGTTACTTTGGATCCTCATAACGATACATCTTTGAAAAATTGGCATGTAGAAAAAGTTTACGATGATACCCAAGTCAGTGGCTATTATGGGGCTATTTACATAAATCATAAAACCCATCAGGTTGTTTTAGCCATTAGAGGCACAGAAGAGATAATAGCAAGTCTATTTAGAAGAAATAGTGATTGGCAAACAAATATAGAAGAAATATTAGGTGATCAAATCGTGGTTGGTCAACAAGCTCGCAATTTGCAAGCTACAGCAGAGGCTATAGATATAGCTAAAAACCACAAATATCGATTATCATTTACTGGACATTCTTTAGGCGCATGGCTTGCCGAACTTTGTGGATTTTATAGTCATGCCTATTTTGGATATCCTAATATCAAGGTGGTGACTTTCGATAGTCCTGGAACAGCACCGATGATGGAAAAATTAAAGTCTAATATTGAAAGCACTTATACGCAGGTAGATCTGAGGGATATTGATATTGTCTCCTATTTAGCAAGTCCCAATCCAGCCAATTGCTGTAATAGACATGTAGGTAAGATTTACAGAATAGCGCCAAAAATGGAGTGGACAGGCTGGGTAAATAACACCGCACCTAATTTCGTACAAAACGCTATTGGTAATGATAAAATTCAGGGAATTTTAGCAATCGAAGGACATTCTTTAACGGGGATATTAGAAACATTTGATCCTCAAACAAGCAAGCCCAGAGAATATCGCAGGATGGCTGACTGGCCAAGGATGGAGTATATTGGTGATAAAAGACCGTTTTCCAATAGAGGAATGACAGTAATGGAATATGTGAAGGAATCGATCCGCAATAGTACTGTATCACATATGATTAAGAGAGCCTTAGGTTTTGCCCTCGACAAGATTCCCCAAGATGGGACAGCCATGACTATTATTGGTTTTTTAAAAAGTTATGTAAACGGTGAGATCTATCAGGAACAGTATTGGACGTATTTTAAAAATATTCGTTTCGAAGAAAATGCTGAAGATACCCCGGAAATAAGGACAAAACTGAAGTTTAACAACCAATTTGCACTTATTACTCAAACAAAATATAGAGAAATCGGTGATATATACACCCTTAAACCCATCAAAGGCAGTGTAGATGAGTATTTATACGAGTTATACAAAAATAGAGAAAATTTAGCCCAGCATAAACATATTTCTGAAATCATAAAAAATCAATTAGAAGACCTTCTTTCAACTTTTAGTATTAACCAAATAAGCGATGGTCAATACTGTTTAGTGCCTAATATGGGATACGATGTCGAAAGTATTCGCCAGAGAATGCAACGACTATTACATACCTCGCCGAGAAATATGTTGGATATGTTGCAGAACATAACGGTGCATACAACTAAAAATATTATTAATCTAGGTTTAGATGCAGAAATCGTCATACCGAAATTATCAGAAAATATCCCTTCAGAGGTAGCCTATTATACAGAAATTCATGGGAAAAAGGAAGAATTAGATAGCAAGTTAGCTGAAAGAAACGTCGTAGTCATCAAGGGACTAGCAGGTATGGGTAAAAGTACCTTAGCGGCAAAATATGGATCCGATTGTAAGGAAAAAAATGGATTTCAGGTACTATGGATAAAAGGTATGCAAATAGAAGAATATTTTTTCCAACTTGCCAAAGATTTGAAACTCAAAGTTGAAAAACAAGAATACGAGGGGATTAAAGCTACGGTATATGCATATCTTGAAAGGCTTATTGAAAAACAACAAATTTTACTTATATTTGATAACGTCGAAGAGGAGGAGAAAATAATACCTTACCTTAGGGATCTTCCAAATCGCGCGAAAGTAATCATAACTTCAAAAAATAGTAATTTACTGAGTGGAGTTTATCCGATGGTTGAACTAGAAGGGTTTAATAAAGAAGAAGCAAAATCTTTCATAAAAAAAGCTCTCCCCCATAAAAATGAAGAAAATATTGAAAAATTAATAGCAACAGTAGGATTATTACCATTTAGATTATTTGAAGCAGTAACTTATTTCAAAAAAAATAGTTTAAAAAGTGTAGATGATTTTATAAGAGAGTTTAAGCTGCATCCTGCAACTCAATTGTTATTTAAGGATCTAAATAATGAAGACAGTCGTGAATTATTGAAATATTTAACATACCTTGATACTAATGGAGCTTCCTTAACACTCATTCAGAATATAACGGGAAAAACAGCAGACCAATTACAAGAAGCTGTATGTAGATTACAAGAATTATCGATGATGCAGGTCATTGAAGGTGAAGGAAATAAAAAAATCTTAAAAGTAAAGCATGGGATATTAAAAGATGAAATGAAAAAGTTGCTTCTGGAAGAGGATAGAGCACAAATACCCAAAATACTACAGAAATTGATGCATGAATTAAACAAAGCTTTGCCTAAGAGCTTATTGCATATTGCACAGACTGGTAGCAATTTTCAAAATATCAACATAGAGGAGGTCAGTGAACTTGTAAGTCACGCCAAGGTGTTAGCGAAGGAAGCAAAAGAAGCTAAACTTTCAATTGTTGGAAGAGAACAATTACTGTATAAAATTGGACTTTATCATCATAAAATAGTTCTGAACCATCAAGAGGCAATATATTACTGGGAAGAACTATTAAACTATCAAAGACAAATCTATCAAGGAGACCATGCTATTGTAGCAAGTGCATTAATTCTTGTTGGATTTGGCTATCGAGAATCGCAAGGCGCAGAAAATATTCGAAAAGGATTAAAGTTTTCGGAAGACGGCCTCAGGATGTACCAAAAGCTATTTTCTAGCGATCATCCTGATGTAGCAAGGGCATTAAATATGACGGGACGTGTCTATCTAGCATTTGGAGATGCTGATAAAGCCCTAGAGTATATGAAACAAGCTTGCAGCGCGTATTTAGCTACATCCAATTATGATGCAACAAAAACAATCACCCCAACTATAGAATTACTACAACCAGATTTTAAGAAATATGAGCCCATTAAAAGATTTGAAAATAGATTGATAATTCTATCTCGTGGAGAAATTAGCGATAACTTAATAGCCGTAAAACAAAAAATTCAAAGAATCGATTTAAATGAAATAGTCAAAGCTAGTAGCCAAGCTAAATGGACTGCTATAGATATCTTTGGATGGGATTGGGGAGTAAAAGGTTATTTAAATCAAGATTATCTTAAGGGGCAATTGCAAGAATTGGGCAACAATAAAGAGAACATAGAATCTGCTCAAATGTTGTGTTTTGAATCAATGAATTTGGGAATAATGAAATGCGAAAAGAAACCCTATGAAGTAGTCGAAGCATTTACCCAAGCTAATCCGGTGTTAGTAAAGAAGATTGCTGAACAACATCCAGAGTTTTTTGTCGATGGTTCCATAGTAATGGCTTGTATCAGAGCGATGCCGCATGATAAATCATTTGAAGAACATATTTTAAAGCATGTTAAGTATGTAAATAAAAACATAGAATTAAAACAAAGTAAATTATAACTATTCTATATTTTTCCCAATAGAGTAGGAGAGCCTGGTTTCATGTGTGATTCATAGACATCGTTTCAATTTTCGTAATGCCATTTCTATTTGATAATTAGCTTCTTGTAAATGTTCATTTTGGGGATCATAGGCATCGATTATCTCATCCCAGAAAGGGGTCTTATACGAATTCCCTAAAATAAATGATCTAATTTTTCTTGACAAAATTAGATCATTTATTTTAGGGAATTCGTATAAGACTTTAAAAAATATATTTTATGAAACGATAGAAGAATTAGAATCAGTATTGTGCAGCTTTATTAAATCACTTTCAAATGATACTGTTAAAAGTATTTGCGAAGCACAGTATATGTTCAATTAGCAATGAAAATTGGTATCAGACTAAAAGCGAAGCAATAATCATCAGCAATTTGTCTATGAAATTCACAGAAAATTGAGACAAGATTTGACCGAGTTAAGAATGAGTGGCCTTTGCCCAAATAGACCTTAGAGCGTTTTTGGTTTGATTATCGAGGAACCATGGTAAATCAAGCTTAGCATATTTGTGGACAGTTTTTATAGTCAAATTTATCTGCATTGAAAATGAGGACGGTATTTTAAGAGTACCGTTTGCTTCAATTGAATCAATAGAAAATGTTCTGAGATTTGGGAGTGAATTTGGTAATTCAAAAGTAGTATTTTCGTAAATGGATCCAATCGAAAGTGTTACCAGCCTTTGAAGGGAGTTGAACAATTTAAAAGAGGGGCTATGGGAAACAACTCTTGTTTCAGTAGACTGCATTCCTTCGGTCATGCCAACATTTTTGATTTCAGTAAAGCTATAGCCAGTAACTTTAATAGAGAGATTCTCAAGATTATTTAGTGAATTTGACAATATTAAAGAGAGATTCTTTATATCATTAAGAGCCAATGTCTTGAGGCTGTTGAGTGAATCTGACAATTCGAAAGTGCTGTTGAGCTCTATATCTTCTATAGAAAATGTTTCGAGATTATTTAATAAATTTGACCATTTAAGAGCCGCACTGAAACCATTTGCTCTAACCAACTGAATAAAAAGTGCTTTGAGATTATTTAAAGAATTTGACCAATCAGCGGTGTGGGGTATAGTTTCGATGGAAAGTGTTTTGAGGTTATTTAATGAATTGGACCACTCCGAAGCGTTAAAGCCCTGCTTGAGAATCAGTGTTTCAAGTTGGTTGAATGAATTGGACCATTTCAAAGTATCTAAACCACAAAATTTTTCAATAGAAAGTGTTGTGATTTTATTAAATGAGTTAAATACTGCAAAAGTAACATCTAGGCCAATGGCTTTAATAAAAAGTGTTTCGAGAGTATTCAATGAGTCTGAGAATTCGAGAATGGTATAGTCGCAAATTCCATCAAGAGATAGTGAAGTTAAGGCATGAAAAGAGTCTATGAAATTGAGATTAGGTTTTTTCTGAATTGACGTAACTCCTACCTTATGAATTACCTTAGGCATGAATTCATCTGGTTCTTGAAAATTGACACGATCTATCGTCAGTAATGTGAGATTTGGTAGAGAGTTTGGCAGTTTAAGCTTAGAGCTATCCCAAGTATGAGTAATATTCAGACTTGCTAGATTATCGAGTAAACCTGGTAAAATAAGAATATTATCTTCAGAAATAGACCCAAGAGTGAGACTTTTTAAACCATTAAGTGTCTGTGGTAGTGTAATACGACTAGAATCAATGTATTGAATAGTGAGTTGTTCAAGAGAATCGAGCACTTTTGGCAATTTAAAAGTAACGTAACAATCTTTTTCCAAATGATGTCTCATTTGCCCAATGGTAAGATTTTTGAGGTCTTTAAATGCATCTGGTAATGCTATAATAACATTATTTCCAATTTTTTTTATAATGAGGGTCGTGAGTTTATTAAGTGTGTCAGGTAAGGAGAAATTAGTATTATTGCCAAGTTCTCGTATAGAGAGCTTCCGAAGATTGCTTAGGGAGCTAAGCAAATTAAAATCAGTATTATTCTCGAGGCATGCTTCTATGGAAAGTTTCCTAAGATTCTTCAATGCGTTAGGTAAGGTGAAATTTTCTTTACATTCATGAAACTGATTCTGAACGGAATTTAACTTGAGATAGGCGCCAATTTCAATATTTTTGATGGAGAGACTCATTGAACTTGATGAGAGCAAAATATCATGATGTCCAATGATTAATGTTGGGAGTTGGTCATGCAAATCGGGTATTTCGAAAGCATAATTTGCAGCTATAGTGCCTAATTTAAGCTTTGTTAGATTAGTAAATAAATGTAAATTTTGTGAAATCGAGGTTAGTAGTGTACTGATAGGACCATTAGTCTCGTTACCAATTGTAATTTGTTCAAAATCTAGTTCTTTGATCATATTAAAAAACTCCTTATTTGAATAATTTGCAAGAGATCTCTGTAGTAAATTTATTTCGTTAAGATTTTCAATAGTTAAAATTAAACTAACTTGATTTTTGAAAATAGAATTAAATATTTCTGAAAAATGTGATCGTTCCTTCAACGGAATCGTTAAGCATATTGGCATATTGCTCTCTTGGGCAAAATCGAATTTCTCTCGTACTTTCGGCTGAACCGATGGATAAATGTGAGAGCGTCGAAATGAGATAAATGCTTTATTTGCTAGGAGAGAGGGCTCATTTTTTATTGGTTTGATGGAATCTAATAAACTTTTTTTTGAAACTAATCGGAACTTAAGAATAGTTTTTAAGCTACAATTAAATAGGATATGAGTAACTATATTTGGCCAAACAGAGTATAAGCGCTTAAAAAAAGACTGATTAATATTGTGATACGATATATCTTGTCTGGCATCCGTTGCGCGTGGAGCATCGCTCTGTTGAGTAATGATTTCTTGAGAGTTTGACAAAGAGGTTTGGTTACGCTTTGGAAGAGGTGGAGGGAGAGCTACATGACGTTCCATAATTATTTTTTTCAAAAGATTTTAAAGAAGTGAACGTATGAAGTCAAGAGCTTCTGATGAGTCTGAAAATTAAAATATTTGGTTGTATCAATAATGTTTATATGATATTAATTTCAGCACGTTAAAAATAACAACATATGCAACTAACTGATAATCCCACGACGACCATAGCACCCATCAAGTCTGTTCCATTACCAGTCAGCACGCAAGATATAACGAATCAAGGTTCACATTCTCCGCGTGCATTAAAAGCAGTTTCACCAGAACTGCAGCCTTCTCTCACGCAGAATTTATGGATTCGTGAGGCAGTTCAGCCCCTATTCTATCAATTGCATATTCGATACATAGATATCATTTCTAATATTTTGTTTAATAGTGACCTGGAGCTTATCCTGAGACTTCGATTAGTTTCAAAAGCCTGTTGGTTTGCTTCCATAAAAAATATAGATATTGGATGTAATCCTTTAACTGATAAAGCAGCTATTTCTTTTCAACATTCTCAACTGCATCCATCCACCAATCAAACAATAAAAGAAAAATATTCTTTTGCCACTGATAATAAAACAGAAATAAAAGTCTTTATAACTATTGCTGATTTACTTAATCCGTCATCAACACTCAATTCCTTCTCAGAAGATAAACTAAAGCTTGTTCTTCAAATTGCGAGTCATGCTGAATTAAATCAAACACAGCAATTATTTGAAAATCAACCCGGTACTAAGTTTATTAATAAAATTAAAGAACTTGATTTCAAATTACTTGACATTAAAAATAATCTTAGTGCTCCCATTAATCTATTATTTAATACTATTACGCAAAATCTGAAATTTTTCTCAAGTTTTACAAGTTTGAGTATTGGAAATATTGAGGCTATTGCTTTTAATCCATCAGATTCCCTTAATAATCTTACAAATCTAACTATTTGGTCTGTTACAGCTCCTTGTACCCTCAATTTGCCAGATTCATTTAATAATCTCAAAAATTTCACGATTGGATGTGTTGAAAAAGGTGCAATGCTTATGTTGCCAAATTCTGCAAAAAATCTCATAAAGCTTCATATTGGAAAAATTGAAGCAAACGGCACATTTACTTTGCCAGCTGCACTTGATAATCTTACAGATTTCTCAATTGGAAGTACATGGAGTAGTACTGCTACTGTCAATTTACCAGCCTCGCTTGATAATCTAATAAATCTTTCTATTGAATGTGTTGAGGATAATACTATACTTAATCTTCCTAATGCGGATAATGTTACAAACCTCTCTATCAAGGAAGTTAAAAGTAATAGTACTCTCAATTTATCAAATTCACTTAAAAATTTAAGAGATTTTACTATATTGACCATTAGTACTGATTGTAATCTTAATTTACCAGCTCTTACAAACTTTTCTATCTTATGTTTTGAAAAACCAGTTCAACCAGATTCTGACTGGACAAGCATCTTTACGGAGACAAAAACGAAAGCCTTTAATTTTTCAGTTGCACTTACTGGGCCTACTAAGAACCTTTTTATTGATGATATCGATCATATCCAGTTGATTCTACCAGACGAATTTAATAGCCTAGAAACACTGACTATTGGAAATATTTCTCTTTCTTCTAGTCAGTGCTTTGGATCGCCGAAAACGCTTGATAAGCTCAAAAGCCTTGTTATTGGTAATATAGATATATCTTTTAAGGGGCGATTTTGGTTACCAGATTCACTTGCTAGTTTAGAAATACTGAATATTGGAAATGTTTCTCTTTCTTCTACGCACTACTTACTTGGATTCCCGAAAACGCTAAATAAGCTTAAAAGTCTTGTTATTGGTAATATAGATGTATCTTCTGATGGGCATTTTTGGTTACCAGATTCACTCGATAGCTTAGAAAGACTGACTATTGGAAACGTTAATTTTAAGGGTGATGGCTTCAAATTGCCGAAAGCTCTTAATAAGCTCAAAAGTCTTCTTATTGGGGATATTTTTTATAGCACTCGAGGGGATTATAAAAGCATATCATTTATTTTATCAAATTCGCTAAATAGCCTAGAAACACTGAGTATTGGGAATATCAATCTTACTTTTGGGCGCATTCAATTACCACAAGCGCTTGATAAGCTCAAAAGCCTTATTATTGGAAATATTTTTGATAACAAGCAATCGAATTGTAAATATGCATCATTTATTTTACCAAATTCACTTAATAGTCTTGAAACACTGACTATTGGAAATGTCCATCATGGTTATAGCTGCATTATATTACCACAAGCGCTTGATAAGCTCAAAAGCCTTATTATTGGGGATGTTTATGCCAATAGTTTTGTACTACCAGATTCACTTGACAGTCTTGAAACATTGACTCTTGGAAATATTGATTTTGAAGAAGATCATTATAATGGTCTACATGGACCTTATGTAAGGGAATTCAAATTCCCAAAAACTCTTAATAAGCTCAAAAGCCTTATTATCGGGGACATTAGGGGTTTACGAATAATGGATGAGATACAACCTAAGATACTGCCTAGATTATATCGCGATATAATACTGCCTGAAGTACTGGATAATCTTACTAAGCTATCTTTAGGATATATATCTGAAAGTTGTAAGGTAAAATGGCCGCATTCACTCAGTAATCTCATAGATCTTACTTTGAATGGGTGTCACGCTAACTTGAAAATAGTCAAACAATTTTCTGTACAAACTGTTTCTTACGATCCAAGTCAATATCAAGATGAAGGGTTCTTTTCTCAAAAGGGTTCACGAGAAAAAGCTAGGATTAACGCAATTAATTCGTATAATCAAAGAATTTTGCAACCAATTAACGAATTAATTAATGTCGTAGCAACCGCAAATCATCCTGCTAAAGCGGCTGACCTCGATAAATCTTCAGAAAACTGTTTCCTTCAGTAATTTCAATAAGTTTTCAAATAACATTAAAAAATAAGGAATTTGATCTATAGAGACTTTGAAAATTCTTATTTAAGTGTATTTCATAAAGTTTAAAATGGGCTTTGGCATAACATAATTTCCAGTTTTTTGGAGGAGTTAAAGCATTAATTCTTGATAGATGGAAATAGAAATTCATATAAGCGCAGAAAAATTTATAAAGTTACATTCCGGTTGTCTTGATTAATCTAAGTGGGTTTACGAACACCGGTAATATCATCTAATACCAATTCCCGAAAATAAATAATCTAATAATTAATACTGCAGACACTCTGAAGTGTCTCTTTCGAGAAGTTTTTAATAAAACCACAACCACTTTTTTTAAATCGTCAATTGTTTCATATATTTTATTTTTCAGGATATTCGATTTCATATATTGCCATAATCTTTCTACTGGATTTAGTTCTGGGCTGTATGCTGGCAAATATACTATATGCATATTGTCTGCCACTTTCAGATCCTTCGATTTATGCCAACCAGCTCAATCCATAATTATTATCGCTTCTTTTTTTAAGCTTTTCGACATTTCTTCCAGGAATACATTCATGCAAGCCGTGTTTACATTTGGTATCATTAGCGTAAAATCCTCTCCCGTTATTGGATTAACTGCACTATAAACATAAAAATTTTCGAATCCAAGCTTAACTGCCACTTCTGTTCTTTCTCCTTTTTTAAACCATCCGTGTCCTATCTTTGAATGCGTTCCAAATCTAGATTCATCGAAAAAATATATGTCTTGGTCTTTTTCAGCATTTATTATCGTTTTGAATTTTTTTTAAACTCCGCCTTTTGTTCCGATTTTTGTTTATAGTGTTTAGGACGAGGGGTGATATATGAAAAATCCAACTTCATTAGTACCCTATGCACTGCTGATTTGCTACTTTTAATGCCATACTCTTTTTCTAGCTTTTTAAGGATTTTTTTTATAGTCAGGCTGCTATCTTTTTCTATCCATTTTTGCATTGCATTTAAATGCTCCTCCTTAAGCTTACTTTTTCTGCCTCTGCCAGGGTTATACTCTAAGCTGGCCTTATTTTCCTTTTTAAATTTTTTTACCCATGATCTTAAAGTAGTTGTAGTAATATTAAAAATTTTTGCAGTTATTGCTACACCATGTTCTTTTGCTGCAATGATGGCTCTAAGTCTTATTGCTATTCTATTTTCTTTGCTAATTTGCTTCAAGGCATTTACAGCGTCTTGGTAAATTTCTTCTGTTATTAATTGCGGTGCTAGACCCATAATTTTTCTTATTGTTAATGATTGATTAATAATAAAACGTATCAAATCGGTTAATTTTGTCAAGAAAAATTAGATCATTTATTTTAGGGAATTGGTATTATTCGTTGACTCATAAATTATGACACCGATATATTTCATTTTTCAATCATTTGCTCATTTACTTTATAAGCTTCATTCAAATTCAGTATTTTTTTAAGCGCATCAGCTAATCGCTTACTTAATTTAATAGGATTAAGATTTTTGCGCTCATTACGCAATTTTTCTTTACTAGATTCACTTATATCATTGCAGTTCAGTAGCCGCTCACATGGTGTTTTTGGTATATCATGTTGTTTTTTCATTTTTGCTCCATTTCGTTCTTTTTTTACTAACTTGGTATTTGGTAAGAAAAAGTTATTTAAGGGTCCCCAGATATTTTCGTATATATCGTTAATTATTGCACATAATTCTACCTTACATAAACGATCGTATCCTAATAGCCGGCGTACATGACTCCAATTTTTTTGTTCCACATGGGCATTATCATCTTTATGATATGGCCTAGATCGAGTAAATCCAATCGGCTTAGTTCGATTTAAAAGGTAGTACATTAAAGGTCGGTTCAAAAACTCGGATCCATTATCACAATCGAATCCTAATATTTCAAAAGGCAGTTGATGTTCAACCCTTTGAGTTGCTTTTACAACCCCCGCCGCATCTTTCGTCCATATAGCTTGATTTGATGTCCATCCGCTATAAATGTCTGTATAAGTCACTGTCCATACGAAATTCCCCTCCAAGGATGTACCACAATGTGCAACTGTGTCAGCCTCTATATATCCGGGTCGTGTAATATCCCAGTTTTCAAATCTTTGTCTTTAAAAGACTTCCAGGTCTTGTCGTGCATCGGCCTCGTTTGTTTTTTGACTTATTATCAGCCAAAAGACGATCGATTTGCGCAGCACTTACATTCAAAAACTGATTTTCTACACGAATACTTATTGAATTTTCTTCTTTATAATGAGGTAGCCAAAGAGGCATAATCGATTTCATTCGTTTACCGCAGGGTTGCTGGGCAGCTTCCCATATCGACTCAAGAACTTGAATAACTTCAGACCCATATACAGAGGGACGTCCTCGTCGTCGACCGACAGGCTTATTGATATTATCCTTTCCATTTAGTAATTTTATGGCATATTTACGATCACACTGCCATTGCTCACAAAACTCATTTAGCATTACGGAACGTCCTCGACGACCCCGTTCTTGATAACGATGCCTCAAACGCGGCAACATCTCTTTTTTTATTAGTTGACTCATGCACATTCCTTTTTGTTTTCGGTGTCATAATTAATGAGTCAACGACTTTGTTATTTTACCTTTTTTTCGTTTTTTGGGTGTCTTTTTTTATGAGTCAACTCGCTACCGAAACATTTAAATCTTGAGATTTAAAATTTTAAATGCCATCATTTTTGATAAGATTTAATTAATTTTGATAAAAAATTACAATGAATACTAACTCTGTTGAACCAAAAATACGCATAATTCCTTTCTCTAAAAGTAACCAAGGGTTCGATTTGGATGGCTCAAGTGGAGGAGCCGCTTATTATAAAAAATTAGAATATTTTCAGATAAGTAGACAACAAAATCTTTACGAACGAGCGATAGAAACGGAAACAGAACCTTCGTCAGAAGAACCAGAATTGACGCGCAGAGAAATAGAAACAAAACTGCTTTCCATGCAGAAATATAAAAAAGATCAAAGTACTATGACCGTCGAGGATTTGCTATTTCTATTAAAATTAAACAAAAGAGATATTGATGAAATTATACCCTTAAACAGCATAATCACGATAGAAATTAACCATAACGATGAGATGCAGAAGTTGCAAATAGCGTTATTTGCTAATCCTAATACTCGATTTTTAAAACAAATTCAGGAATTAAATTTTAAAAATCTCGATATTAATAATGAGACAAGTCGGATAATTAGCCTATTACTCACTAACATTATTCAAAATTCTCATATTCTTTCTCAACTTAAAAATTTAACTTTTGGCAATATTCAGCAAAGCACTGCTTTTACGTTGCCAGAAGGATTAAATAATATTCTTCACTGTTCTATCGGCAATATACGTCATCAAGCCACCTTCACTTTGCCGCAGTCTTATAAAAATCTTCTAAGCCTTTCAATTGGAAATGTGCAAGGTAAAGTCATTTTACCAGATACTTTAAACAATCTTAAATATTTTACTTTTGGGAGAATTGATTCTTCGGCTACTCGCAAATTTTTAAGCTCTTACAAGTCTCGCTTAGATTTAAGCAAAGAAAATGCACCAACTTCTTATACTCGACATATTGAGCATGCTACAACAGACTTAAAAAATCCATTAGTGAGGATTATATCAAAGGAGGATGAACATTCTGAATCTAACTTCGCTATGGTCGTTAAAAGTCCGCAAATGCCTCGTGTATACTTAGTAGAGGAAAAAGAAGAGGGAATCAAAAAGATAGAAAAACATGAATCCCACGAAGCAAGCCCAAAACATCTTTTACGAATAGATGAAAATCCAGTCGAAGATCCAGAGGAAGATACAAACTTAAGAAAAATTTTTCTTCCCATTCGACAAATGCTTGAATCTAAAAAAACAAGCTTATCAATGTACTCAGTCGCTACAGGCGAAGATACACCAAAGCTTTCTCGGCGAAATACAAATGCAGGTACAAGTTTAAGTAAAATTTTTTTTGACACGCAAGTAGATACGGACGGGGATACAAGCATCACACCACATCAATCTTTAATTACTTTTCGTCGAAAATCCGCTCCATTCCGTCTACAAGAAGCAATAGTGAGTGATAGGCAACGAAAAAAAAAGTTTTTTGAATTTCTTGAAAGCATAAACCGAAAGCATTCGGATACAACGAAAGATAGCGCAGACAAAAGCTTGAATAAAAGGAGAGTTTTAAGTGGTCTGAGTCAATCCAATCCAAATATAGCAATAAGTATTACGTCAAGAAAAGGAAAGATTTCTGAGTCATCTGCAGTTTTCTTAAGTCATTCTCTGCAGGAATTGGCAAACTCATCTATGTATTTAGAAGATACAAGCAAAGACTCAAACGATTATTCACCTTTTGAAACATTTTTTGATTATCGACGAATAAAAACACTTGAACCTCCATTAGCAAAGCCCTTTTGGCTTTCAGATAATAAAAGCGAAGATTCAAGCTTTAAAGCAATTGATCGTCTCCGACGACGTACAACCTTTGACTCGCAAAGGGAAAATCTCGATGGTGGAAAATGCAAAAAAGACCCTATCATCGTATCTGTTAAGGAGTTTTGTGATGTGGAAGCTTTAAGTAAATCAGGCAAAGCTGAAAATAGTTTTATTAAATTAAAATTTAATCATAAGGATGATTTTGCCAAATTTCAAAGAATACTAATCACAGAAGAAAAAATAAAGGGTTTGAATCAAATCAAAAAGATAATTTTACCTGATATTAATTCTGATCTTATAGACTCGACCAACAAATTATTAATTACTATTGGCCAAAATCTCAATTGTTTCACTCAATTAACAGAACTTCATATTAAAAACATTCAACAAAGAGTTATTTTTACCTTACCCGAAGAGTTAAATCAACTATCTTGTTTTTCAGTAGGTAATATTGGCTATGATGCTTCATTAATTATACCACCAATATCATTTCAAGGACTCAAAAAGCTTTTATTTGGCAATATCCATGGTTCAGTGACATTACCACCCTCTTTCCACAATCTAAAAAAGCTTACTTATGGAAGAGTTGATTCTCATAGTTTACTGAAACAATTAAAATCCCTGAAGGAAAATATGGATGGATTAGATGATCCCAATCTTCAAAGTCTAAGCAACTTCGTGAGTCACGAGCGCATTGTGAATATGAATACACCTTATGTTTCAATAAATCCTAGTCGATCTCAAATCACCCAACTATCTAAAACAAAAATGTCTAACCGATCTCGTCTAACTCCAAGTGGTAAAAATTTATTATTTACTCTCTTTGACAGTACTAATGTCGTTTTTGAAAATATCAATCAAATTAGAGACTTACAAAGAATCTTGGAAGCTAAACCAAATACAAAACAATTTGATAAAATAAAAGAATTAAATTTTAAAAATATAAAAATTAATGATGAGACGAGCGTAGTAATTAATTCATTATTAAAGTCCATTTTTGAAAATCAAAAACCAGAATTTTCACCTCTCTGTATTACTTTTGGAGATGTTGACAGTGATGTGGCATTTGATTTACCTGATGTATTTTCGAATTTAGAACAACTACATGTTGGAAATCTTTTGCTCAATGCGACTCTTAAATTACCCGATTCACTATGTCGTCTTAAAAAGCTTTCCTTTGGCAACATTTACCGTGAAGCCAAAATCGAATTCCCATCTTCATTGAATGATCTTTTAGACCTTTCCATTGGAACCATGATGAATAGTAGTACATTTATAGAATTACCAAATAGTTTAACTAATCTCAGGAATTTGACCCTCGGAGATTTCTATCCAAATACTCACGTTGATTTACCAAATACACTCTTGAATCTAGATAATCTAACCATTGGCGATATGGCTTATAACATTGAAATCAATATTCCAACCACACATCATAAATTTAGGGCATTGACTCTTGGAAATGTTGGTAATGATATCACTTTTACCTTCCCTAAGTTCTTAAAAGAATTTCTAGAGATTACTTTTAAAGAAAATATTGGTGGTGAAATCTTTTTTAATCTACCATCTTCCTTAAGTCCACCAAAGCTAAATAATATCGATTTAAATTTGACCCTATTGTCATCGAATGAGACTTTCAATAAATACTTCTTAAAATCCCAAGAAGAAGATTCAGAGTATTCTTCTTCTGATTAAAGTATTGAAAAAAAATTTGAAATCTAAAATTAAGTAAAAAATGTCAGCAGTTAAAGTTCATTCTCATCAACAAGATATACCAACATGTCTTTTGCCAGGTGGTACAGGATTTACACATTCAAATTCCAATTCTCCTAGAACATACAGTGACACTAATTTTTCACCTACAGAAGAGTATAACAAAACTCAAGCTCTTTTTGATCGGTCAATTTCGAGCATAAAAATAAATGAAAAACCAGAGAACAAAACTTTTAGTGTCCGAGAATTAATAGTTGGAAACGGTGATTTAGATGAAAAAATTCAAAAATCTCCAGATCAAATAATAATCACTTTGGTAGTCAAAACAATTCAGGAAATCAATAGTTTAATTGAAGTGCTAGATCAAAAATCTAATCCATTATTTCCTTTATTGCAACTTAGAATTCAACATATAAAAATTTTGAACTGCGAAAATTTATCGGGTGCCAATTCGATTAATCAATTATTAACTGCAATTGCACATCAATTGGTTTATTTTAAATCTCTAGAAAATCTTATCATTGGAGATCTTAATATTAGAAATAGTCTTAAAATTGAAGATAAATTATCTAATCTTATAAATCTCAAAATTGGCAATATTAAAGACCAATCTGACTGCGAATTAGAAGTCAGGAATTTTCGTAATTTAAAGGACCTTTCTATTGCTAGTATTTCTAAAGAGGCTAGATTTAGTTTATCCTGTAAATTTAAACATCTCACCAATATTCAAATTAAAAGTCTTCATTTTAACTTAAAGCGTAAAAGAGAAGAATTATTCACGAGACTCACTATCGAAAAGATTGGACCTTCCTGCGAGGTTATCTTCCTTGGAAAATTACCTAATTTCAGATTCCTGACTATAAAAAATATGGATGCTACTGCTACTTTTAAATTACTAGGAGAATGTCCGCTTGAATCCCTTTGCCTTGAAAATATTCATGGGAATAAGTTCATATTACCTGCCATTCTCGATAAACTTCAAACGCTCTCTATAAAAAATGCTCATTCGAATATTATTACTCAATTGTCCTCCCTGCTCAATAATCTAAATGTTTTGACCATTAATGATTTTCATTTTCAATCGACGTCAGTGTATGGCATCACCATATTTAATATCGAAAAAAGTTATGACAAATTAATTTCGGAATTTTTAGCAAATATAAATAAAAGAAAAATAGAACATCAGGCCCCCTCACTCTTAGGTGTACCTAGTAGTACAATTCAATCCATCTTTTATACACAAGATTATTTAGCAACTCTTAAGACCCTCATCGATATACCTCTACTTTGGCAAAATCAAACGCCTACAAGCATAGCTGCTTTAAATAAAATAATAATAGTTGGTAACCTAAAAAATCTAGAACGTCACGATTCACGATTAGATCCAAATGGATTTGGTCAGGAAATCTTTGAAGCTCTTAGTCAAGAGCCTGATCCTGAGAATCAAAATTTTCTACGATATAAATCTCCTGACGGTAAAGAACTTCCTATAGCTGATATATTTTATCGAGATTTGGATCGACAAATCATAGCTTTAGGAGGTAAACCTTATTGGAATGATCAAAATGATCAAAATGATCCCCTTTTAAGCAGCACAGAACTAGATTTACCAACAACACCTGAATGGAAAAAAAAGAAAATTGAAGAGTTAAGAAGTGATTGTGGATATATTGAAAATGGTGATCCAGAAACGAATCAAAAAGCGATGAAAATTCTTGAGTCAAGGCTTACCAAGATGTTACATGAATGGAAAGAAAGACGTATTCAAGAACTCTTAGAATTTTGTGGTTATGTCGAAGGTGGAAATGATGAACAAAATAAAAAGGCTGAACAAAAAGCATACATGGTTTCATGTGATTGCAATCAAAATATAGGGTTTTCGACATTTAATACAAGTTACACAAGTGCGCATACTCCATTTATTTTAAGCAACAAAAATAAATTCATGCTGTTCGATAGCACCTATAGCCTAACATTAAATTTAACTAAAAACGAAAATAATGACATATTTCTTACTACTACCTTGCAAACAAATAATCTACTTAAGCTTCAAGAATTCAGATCAGATGTAATCGAAATCCAAACAAGAAACACTTACCCCGATATTCCAAATATGGTTGATATAAAATTGGGCATCATGATAACTAATGATGGTGAATGGAGGCGATATGATAATGGTTTTGTCAAATTTATGTTTATTTTGGAAGAAGATGATAAGAAGATTAATGAAAAACTAAACAGCAACCCAATGAAGTCTTTAAAAAAAACTACCATAAAAGCAGAACCTAAAAAGCTGAGTTTGGCGTATCGGGAGCAATGGAACGGTAAAAGCACTTAAGGCCGAAATGCAAAGTGATAGATGTTAAGTCAGGAAGGAACGCATCCAGATCGAGATGCACAGTTTAATTTTATAAATAAAAAAGCAAAAATTTAACAAAACCTAGACATAAGCTTTATTGTAAACTGCTGATAATTAGAAGATTGCAGGAATTTCCATTCCAATTTTTTATTCTTCAATAAGAGTTGAAGGAAAAATATTTGCAAAAATGTCAGAAAAATCGTATAGTTTTTCTGATAGAACAATCAGAAAATAATTAAAGTAATGAATAAGATTCTTATGAGAATAGTTCCGTCTTCACTTCAAAGGATTTTTTAGATCTTGGATCACGAGATGCTGTCGACCAAGCACTTTCACGACTTTGCGCAAAAGGCAAAATTAGAAGACTTGCTAGAGGTATATATGATTATCCTAAGAATCATGTCAAATTGGGCTTTGAAGTCTTGATTCTTTAAATGTAGTTCAAGCTATAATGAAAATAAAAATACCAAAAAGCCAACGAGCTGATCCTGTCCTAAAATGACAAAATATATCATTTTTAGGACAGGATCAGTATAATTATACTTAACCCTTTCAAGTCCTATGAGGCGCTAGTGGTTCAAGTTTAAATGCAAATTAATTGACTTGTTGAGATATTCAAAGAGAATTGATGTATATATGGAGTTTCCTATAGGCATAGATGATTTTCAGAAGGTAAGAAAAGGCGGTTATTCGTTTGTTGATAAAAGCTTGTTTATTAAAGAAATCATGCAAAATGGAGCTGAAGTTCTATTAATTACACGGCCCAGGCGGTTTGGAAAGACGCTTAATTTATCGATGCTATATTATTTTTTAAGCAATAATTATTTTGGCAATGAGAATTTATTTGAAGGATTAGGAATTACAAAAGACGAAGAGTTTTGTAACACACATCAGCATCAATATCCTGCTATATTTATTACGTTTAAAGATGTTAAGGAGCCTAATTTTCAAGAAGCTTCTGAGCGAATAGAGGGGTTAATAAAAGAATTATATATAGAGCATCGTTACTTACTTGAAGGCGATGTATTGTATCCAGAAGAAAAAGTAACCTACATGGCTTTGCTTAATAAGGCGGGGAGTTTAGATGATTTAAAGAGTTCGATCAAATTATTATCATCGTATTTAGAAAGAAAATTTGAGAAAAAGCCGATTATTTTAATCGATGAATATGATACTCCTATTCAAGAAGCGTATTTAAAGGAATATTATTCCGATATGGTTAGTTTAATGAGGGGTCTTTTTGGTTCAGCACTTAAGGGTAATAAGAGTTTGGAAAAAGCTATTATAACGGGTATTACGCGAGTTGCTCAAGAAAGCTTATTTTCGGGATTAAATAATTTTCGTGTTTATTCTGTGTTACAAAAAAAATATGGGCAATATTTTGGATTTAGTGAAAAAGAGGTCTTGAAATTAATTAGCGATAGCGAGCAAACAATTTCGATAGAGCCGATAAAAGAATGGTATAATGGTTATCAGATAGGTCAGTATACGCTTTATAATCCTTGGTCAATTATTAATTGTTTAACTGATAAGGGCGAATTAAAACCTTATTGGCGCAATACATCGAGTAACGATTTAATAAAAAAATTATTGGATAATGCGGATACTTCAATTAAGACGCAGTTTGAGCAATTATTACAAGGGCTAATAGTTGAGCGACCTATATCAGAAAATCTAGTATTTCCTGATATAGAAAAGCGAGAGGAGGCATTATGGAGTTTGTTATTGTATGCGGGGTATCTTAAAGTTTTATCCTCAAGGGTTTCTGGCTTTGAAACATTGGCGCAGTTGGCAATACCGAACAAAGAAGTGAGTTCGGTGTATGAAGGAATAATAGCGCAATGGTTTTCGCAAGGAATGACATTAGATAGCTACAAGCGCTTTGTAAGAAGCTTGATGGACGGAAACGTAGTAGAATTTAAAAAGGAACTCTCGGACTATATAATGGGAACGGTAAGCTACTTTGATTTAGGAAAAAATAGACCTGAGGAAGTATTTCATATGTTTTTAGTAGGTTTGGTGATGGGGTTCAAAGATGATTATATTATTCAATCCAATAGAGAAAGCGGATTAGGACGAGTCGATGTAATGTTTATACCTAAAGATAAAAAAAGAAGAGGAATATTGCTGGAATTTAAAACAAGTGCTACGATTGAGCTTCTTTTAGAAAAAGCACAAGAAGCCTTGAAGCAAATTAAAGACCGAAAGTATAAAGAAACTTTTAAGCAGCACAATATTAGCTCTGTGTTGGCCATAGGATTGGCTTTCTGTGGCAAACAAATGGAATTGGTGCATGAAAATATTTCTATATGTGGGGCCGATACTTGAACGCAGTCGAAAAATACCGAACAAATCCTCATCAAAACAATAAAACCTAGACATAAGGTTTCTTGTAAGCTGTTTACGGATAGAGACTTACGAGGAAATCGACAGATAGAGAAATGCTATTTTTTCATAAAGAGGCTTTATGAACTTTCATTAAAAACATCAGATTATCTCTGCCCAGAACAATAGATATTCCCGATCGGTAGTATCTATTGTGTTTTTGGTTGATTGTTTCTAAAAATTCCCGTACGGTAATATCATGAAAATTGAAGGATATTCTTTTGTAAAAATCGGTGCCTTTATCAAGGCAAGAAGGCGACAATTAAAAGTAACTCAAAAAGATTTAGCGATGACCTCTAATACAGGATTGCGTTTCATTAGTGACATAGAAAAAGGTAAGCCCACTTGCCAGATAGGGAAAATTCTTACCGTCCTTCAAACTTTAGGCATTAAAATCGAACTCTCTGTGTCTGATGCAAAATAAAGAATTAGATAGCCCATCGAAGATCATTAAAAAGTTAGAAGTTTTTCTTCACCGAAATATTGTTGGTGAACTTCTCCAAGATGTTTCTGGAAGGATATATTTCGAGTATTCAAAAGAATATTTATCTCATTCTGATGCTGTTTCAATTTCGCACTCATTACCCTTAATGTCAGAAACTTTTTCTCCTGCTCAATGCGTAGGTTTTTTTTCTGGCATTCTTCCTGAAGATGAGAAAAGGAAGATTATTGCAAAGAATTTAGGGATTAGTGCTAAAAATGATTTTAAATTACTGGAGCTCATAGGAGGAGAATGCGCTGGCGCAATTAGTTTTTTACCTGCAGGGAGTGTACGAAAGGATTTAGATTATGATTATCATAAGATAGATAAAAGTGATTTGAAAGACATTTTATTAGAACTTCCAAAGAGGCCTTTACTGGCAGGAAACAAAGCCATAAGACTTTCATTAGCAGGAGCACAAGATAAACTACCGGTGATGATTCAAAATGAAGAAATATTCTTGCCATTAGGAGGAGCTCCCAGCAGTCATATTTTAAAACCTGCGATAGACCGTTTTAAAGATATTGTCATGAATGAAGCTTTTTGCATGAAGCTTGCGGCGGCTGTTGGCATATCATCTGCAGAAGTAGCAACCGACAAAGTAGATAAAGTAGATTATTTAATAATTAAGCGATATGATCGGAATTTAGGAGACAATGGTAAATTACAAAGATTGCACCAGGAAGATTTTTGTCAGGCCTTAAATATCTCTCCTCTATTGAAGTATCAAAGTGAAGGAGGTCCTAGTCTTGAATTATGTTTTAATTTGATCAGAGAAGTATCATCAATGCCAGTTGTAGATCTTAAAAAGTTACTTCAAGCTGTAATTTTTAATTTCCTTGTAGGCAATAACGATGCTCATGGCAAAAACTTTTCATTTATATATGATGGAGATCACCGAGTGCTAGCTCCTATGTATGATCTTGTATGCACTGCATATTATCCGGAACTTTCAAAAAAAATGGCAATGAAAATTGGTGGTAAAAATTTGTTTGAGGATGTATATCCTAGGCATTTTGAAAAACTATCCGAGCAAGCAGGCCTTGGAAAGAAGCTCGTCTTTGAGCAATTACTCGAAATTGCTTCCAGATTAACTTCAGAAATCCAATTGATGAAACACGACGATCCGATTGCGTCGAAAATAAGTGAAATTATAATCGATCGTTGTAATGAAACAATGAGGAGATGTAGTTGATTTAAATTCGATTAACTACTGAACAAAACCCCACTAAAACACTAAAAACTAGACATAACAAATCTTGTAAGCTATTGATCATTAATATATTATATATTTTATTGGCAATACAGTCTTAACAAAAATTGACGGGTAAAACTCCTGAACGTTATTCATGAAAAAATTTGTGCAAGAAAGTCCGATTTTTAAGAAAATTTTCGATGTTGCCAAATTGCAAAGTGGCTATTTTACATCAAAACAAGCTCAAAAAGCAGGATTTGGAATTTTTCTCAACTCTAATCCAAATATCCATCCGATAAAAGCCGAACGTAATAAATTTTAAAGCTTGCCTTTAATAAATTTAAAGCTTACCTTTAAGTTCTTAAGAACGATGAAAAAACGTCAATTAGTAAAAAAATTAAAGCAGTCCTTAGAAGTAAGCCCAATAGTATATCTAAATGGGATGCGACAATCAGGTAAAAGTACATTGGTATTATCTTTGATAGAAAGCGGGCAAATTGATGCAGAATATATTACCTTTGACAATCCAACTCAAATGTATGCAGCTGCTTCAGCACCTGATGCGTTTTTGCGTGCTATGAAAAAATCTGTGGTCATTGATGAAGTACAGTTAGTTCCCGAAATTTTCAGGGTATTGAAAACTTTAGTCGATGATATGCGTTTTGAGAACAAGGGGAAAGTATCGGGGAAATATTTGTTAACTGGGTCAGCAAATATTATGGGACTACCAAAAATGTCAGATCCACTCGTAGGGAGAATGGTGCCAATAACATTGTACCCTTTTTCTGGAAGTGAAATTATCGGAAGTGAGGGAAAGTTTATAGACAACCTGTTTGAGAAAAAATTCCAGAAAAATAGAGAAATGGACATAGATATTTTAGATGTTATGCGAAAAGCCACTTTTCCTGAAATAAGCGGGCAGCATTATGACACACGAGAAATATGGTTTAATGGTTACTTGACAACCTTGTTGCAGAGAGATGTACGCGCATTAGCACAACTAGAAAAGATAGCAATAATTCCCCAATTGTTTAAGGTGTTGGCGTCACGCGTAGGAAATTTAATCAATGAGTCAGAAATTGGAAGAGAACTACAGCTAAATTCGGTAACAACTAAGACCTATAGAAATATATTAAAATTAATGTTTTTGGTATTTGACATAGAACCGTGGTCGAGAAATCTAGGAAAGCGTTTGGTAAAATCGCCAAAAGGGTATATTGGAGATACTCTTCTGATGTGTCATCTTCTAGGAATACATCTAGAGACATTGCCTGTAGTAGATTCAAAATTGTTTGGGCATGTTTTAGAAAATTTTGTGGCAACAGAATTGAAGAAGTTACTGAGTTTTTCAGATAAGCGCTTAGATCTTTATCATTTTAGAACGCAGGATGGGAAGGAAGTTGATTTTGTTATAGAAAAACCTTCGGGTGAAGTAGCTGGAATAGAAGTTAAAGCAAGCGAAAGTTTAAAAACAGATGACTTTAAGGGATTAAGGATTTTGAAGGCTGAAGTAGGGAAAAAGTTTTGTGCTGGAGTAATATTGTATCGAGGGAAAGATGTGGTTGCTTTTGAAGAAGATTTATATGCTGTGCCATTGAGTGCACTTTGGAGTTAGGGTACTATAGTGGTACACCATAGATTGGATATAGCAGAATTGTTGCAAAAAGGATTTGCCGGAATGATGGAAGAAGATGTAACTTATGATGAACTCATAGAGGTTAGAGAAACATTTATTGAATTAATCGCTTCAAGTTTCACAAAAAACGAAAGACATTTCCTTATCTCGTTTAAACCTAAATTCCCGGATTAGTTAATAACGAGGAGGCATTAGGGAGGGGTATATTGAGCTTGGTGAAAATATCTCGTTGTTTTTTTGAAATTTCACTGAGAAATGCCGGTTGCTTATTCGTTCGTTCAAAGCATCGGAGTTTTTTAAGTTCCATGAGTAATTCGGTTATAGTGTAATAAGCTAGACTTAATCTGACAAATCCGATAAAAAAACAAAAACTAAAAAGGAACGGAAATTTTTTGTAAGATACGGGGTTATTATTCCACACTTTTAAAACAAGGGCAAAATCTTTTTGAAGCGACTGCACTGGTTTTTGCTCAATAACACCTAGAGAGTTACGATTTTTAATCAAAAAATGATTATGCAATTGACACAAGCCTTCGACAAAATAAACTGCGGAAACTATGAGTGAATTTCAATATTATGAATTTCAAAAACTTGATGGTCAATTAAGCTTCCAAGACATCCAAGAAATTAAAAAACTTTCAAGCAGAGTCAAAGTAAACAGAAATCAAGCAATTTTTGTCTATCATTTTGGTAACTTCCGAGGAGAACCAGAAAACATACTGGGATCATACTTTGACGCAATGCTGTATTTAGCAAATTGGGGATCAAAACAATTGAGTTTTAGATTACCGAAGCATTTGGTGGACGTAAAAGATCTAATGGCCTATGAGCTCGATCAAATCATAGAAATTGAAGAAATAAACGATTCACTAATTTTAAGTCTGTACTATGAGAATGAAGAAGGATTCGGTTGGGTAAACGAGGATGAGGTTGCTACTCTTCTTTCAAATCTATCTACTTTAAGAAAAGATATCTTGATGAAAGACTACCGATGTTTATATCTTGCTTGGCTTGCTCACTTTACAGTTGATGGTTTAGACAATATCAAATTACCGATACTTGCCAATTTACAAGAATTATCACCAGAGCTATCGCAATTTGCAGAATTTTTTGAAATTCCTGAAGAGATGCTAAATGCTATTTCTTCAAAAAGTGAATCAGTAAAACCTCAAAAACTCGATATTAATACCCTCAGCAACGAAGAGATGCGCTATTTTCTAGAAAAACTAGTTGGAGGAGATCCTCTCGTTCAAATAGAACTGAAACAAAGGTTACAAAAAATTTAATCTTGCAGTTGAATACGACGTCGCTTGCGACGTAAGGTGCGCTCGTGACTGAGACATTCAAAAAAATTATAATAACTTAATTAACTTATTTCCATCTGCATCAATAACTCAAAATTTCTGTCATGTACTGTGAGTTATACCAAATCTCAAATTTAAGTAGATAAATAATTCGAGCAAATGGATCGTGTTTCTTCGAGCGTTACTTTTCGAAAGAACATGCATATACATTTCTCCAACTCTTCTAAAGTCTCAAATATCACATTTTTTATTGTTTTATTCTTAAGATATTGCCAAAATCTCTCTACAGGATTCAGCTCGGGCGAATAAGACAGTAAATAGATAATCTCTATATTTGAGGGTACCTTCAGATCTCCTGAACGATGCCAACCTGCTCCTAGTATGACGTATGCTTCTTTATCAGCTAGGTCTTTTGATAATTCTTTTAGATATCTATTCATACATTCTGTATTCGCATAGGGCGCGATTAGACTGGTATCT
>Ga0206822_1077_pt1 | contig 26205 bp, 17 predicted proteins | sample Alteio_BWOrgCont_83_FD_152913 | JGI IMG/M metagenome (GOLD analysis project Ga0206822, IMG submission 152913) | Enriched cells from forest soil in Barre Woods Harvard Forest LTER site, Petersham, Massachusetts, United States -... | ecosystem: Environmental > Terrestrial > Soil > Temperate forest >... | reverse complement strand
AATATCATGAATGAATCAAATCTGACCGTTGCGGAAAAATATTATTCTGCTATGAATCGCAAAGATCTCGCTACAGCGACGCAATATTTGCATCCTCAAGCTGAGTTTTTAAGTCCTTTTTTTGAAGTAAAAGGGAAGGAAAAAGTTGTTGATGCCATAAAGGGGTTTATGCAAAGTTTTCATACAATTTCTATTCGTGCAAAATTTGAATCTGAGGATCAAATTATGTTTGTCTATGATGTAACATTTCCTGAATCTGCTTTTACTATCAGAAGTGCAGTACTCATGAATTTTAAAGAACATCTTATCGCTCGGATTGAACTCTTTTTTGATCCAAGACCTTTTACGGAGGTAAAATAAAAATTGATTATGGAACCTACTGCAAAAGTTACTATTAAAGCCTACCTTAAGCCGCATTGCGGGTGGAGCAAAGGCGTCCGGAGCGTTATGGATAAATATAGTTTACAATATGAAGAAATTGATATTGTCAATTATCCTGAAAATTATGCTGAAATGGTTGCCAAGTCGGGTCAGGCTCTATCCCCCTGCGTTGAAGTTAATTGCTTCATGCTTGCAGATGTCAGTGGAGAAGAAGTGGAAACTTATCTTTTAGATAATAATTTAGTAGAACCTAATTCCATTCCACTTGCCGATCCTGCGAATCGTGGATGTAGCGGCCATGGTCCTCATCATCAAAAAAAATTCAAGACTTTTGACTTTTTTAATAAATCATAAAAAATAAAATTTTTTTCAAAAATTGCGATCATTCTTAACGCAGCCTTTATACGAAAAATTTGCTAGTTTAATTAAGCATACCGAAGATGCTAAATTCGACTTAATTTCGCCTATTTGCATGGTAATATTGGGTGTTATGAGTATTTTTTATATTTATTCTGCACAATCCTATACGCATGGACATCAATGGATGATGCAAATTCTCTGGCTATTCATAGGTTTTATTATTTATGTTTTGATTTCATCTGTTAATTATAAAATATACTTAGAAAATGCACACATAATATATACTATATGTATTTTAATGTTATTATTGATATGGTCGCCTTTAGGAATGAAGGTATATGGAGCGCAAAGGTGGCTTAATTTTAAGGTATTTTCGGTACAGGCGTCGGATCCGGCGAAGATTGGAACTTTAATTTTTGGGGCTGCGATTTTGGCTAGGTCTCAAATTATTAATTTCAAAAGTTCATTGAAAGTAGTGGGAAAAGTTATGGGAGCATTTTTTCTACCAATTGTGTTGATTTTTTTACAACCTGATTTAGGATCGTGTTTAGTTTTTCCACCAATGCTATTTGCTTTATTATACGTATCAAAACTTTCGAAGCGATTTTTTATAACCACTTTTGGGATATTTGCGCTTCTAATAGGTATAGTAGCATGGGATGTATATGGATATGCTAAATTTATTCAAAGTAATCCCGAATCAAAACATACTGGCATTTATCAAACCCAAGCGATTCTTCCTTTAAAGGATTATCAGCGCAAGAGAATTTTAACCTTTGTTGCGCCTCATATAATAGACCCTAAGGGTATAGGAGATAATTGGAATTTGAGACAGTCGCTAATATCAATCGGCACCGGTGGATTATTGGGCAAAGGACATAATAATGGCACGCAAGCCAAATTGGGATATTTGCCAAACTCGGTTGCACCTAACGACTTTATTTTTTCGGTTCTAGCAGAAGAAAGAGGGTTCATGGGTGGTTTTTTTGTTATATTCTTATTCGCAATTTTGATCAGTAATGGCATAAAAATTGCTACGCTTGCTAGAGATCGATTTGGAGTATTCCTAGCAATAGGAATAAGCACCATTTTTATGGTTCACGTTTTTATAAATATAGGCATGACTATCGGCATAATGCCGATAACGGGAATTCCCCTGCCATTTTTAAGTTACGGTGGCTCTTTCATTTTAAGTTGTTGTATTCTTCAAGGTCTAATTCAAAGTATTTATCGTTTTAGAAGAAATGCATAATATATACAGTATAGATTATAAGCAAAGCATCACTTATGCAAAAGAGCGACCTACAAAGAGAGAGGTTGCAACGCAATGGAAAATATTGATAACGAAACATTAGATAAAACATCACCAAAAATTTTAGAGGAACTTAAATCTCCGCCAAAAGAGTCCGACCACAAAGGCCTTACGACCGAAGATTTAAAACAATCTGCTAAGAAAAGGGCAAAGAAAAGACCAATTCTCCAAAAGATTGTTCAGATTTTAAAGAGAGAAAAGGAGCCTTTTAAGGAATTAATTATAAATTCAGAGGCGCTCGAACGGCGGGTGGCTTTACTCATCGATGGCGTGCTGGATAAGTTCGACGTTGAAAGGTCTGGCGAAGATCGGCTTGTTGGAGCCATCTTTAAAGGCAAGATCCAAAATTTAGAGCCTGGGCTCAAAGCTGCTTTTGTAGACATTGGCATGCCGAAAAATGCCTTCCTTCACTATTGGGATATCCTGCCTGCAGCGAGCGATAGCACTATTGAAATTGTTCGCGAAAATGAAACAGCTGAACAGCTCCAAAAACGGGAAAAAATTTCTCTTAAAGATATTCCCGGACTTTATCCTATTGGAACGGAGATAGTGGTTCAAATAACAAAGTCTCAAATTGGCACCAAGGGTCCTCGTGTAACCACGAATATTGCGCTCCCTGGAAGATTTGTAGTCCTCACTCCCAATTCTGGACAGTGCGGAATTTCTCGTAAAATTGAAGACAAAAAGGAACGCGAACGTCTTAAAACAATACTCCGTACGCTCACTATTCCCGCGGGTATGGGCGTTATCGTTCGTACTGCTGGTGAAGGGAAAAAATTGCGCTATTTTGTCCGGGACTTGCATCTGCTTCTCAAAAAATGGGAGGCCATTAATAAAAAAATTGAAGAGTCTCCTAAGCCGATATTACTGGATCAAGAGCCTAATATTTTGGAAAGAACAGTTCGGGACTTCTTAACTGAGGATATAGACCGGATTCTCGTTGATAAGCAAGAAGACTACGAGCTCATTTGCGAAGCGATTGCAGAGATTTCTCCGAGGTCAAAAAATAAAGTCACTTTATTTAAAGAAGAAATTCCAATTTTTGAACGTTTTAATATTGAACGGCAAATTGAGCAAACCTACATGAAGCGGGTGCCACTGCCTTCAGGCGGGGAGATTGTGATAGAAGAAACTGAAGCTTTAACAGCCGTTGATGTTAATACAGGTTCTCACAAAGGTACAAGCAAAGATGGCAAGGATTATATTGTTCAGGCCAATCTCGAAGCTGCGTATGAAATTTCTCGTCAAATTCGTTTACGAAATATCGGCGGATTGATTATTTTGGATTTTATAGATATGAAAAGCCGCAAAGACCGCAAAGCAGTCTTTGACATGGTCTGGCGAGAAATGAGCAAAGATAAAGCTAAGTGCCACATCTTGCCAATATCACCTCTGGGAATTATGCAAATGACGAGGCAACGTTCCCAGGAAAGTACTTCCAGCGGTATGTATGTTTCATGTCCTTACTGCCACGGAAGAGGGATAGTAAAATCGGTTCGTAGCCTAAGCGTCGAAATTCAACGAAAGTTAGTCAGTATTCTGCGGCACGTGCATAGAGGCGGCCTTGTACAAGGGCCGATTCGCTTACGGGTACTCTTACATCCTCTGGCATTAGAAAGAATGCGTACTGAAGATGAGCAATTACTTTTAGATATTGAACAGTCCTATAATGCGCTTCTTTCTTTTCGTGCGGATCCAGGATTCCATATAGAAAACTTCAAAATCATCGACCCACAAACCGGGCAGGAGGTTCGGTGAATTGATTTGAGCAAAAGAGTTGGTTTCGCAAGAAGTCTACTGTATTGGAAATTGGACAATTTATCGTAGACCGCTGCAATTAATACCAAATCTCATTCTAAAATGGACAAATGCCGACTTGCCTTTATGCCATCTAATGAGCCTTCTTCTTCACTCTCAAAGGCTCGATCAGAATGTCATTATCTGACGTAAATTCAAGTGACCTTTAGCCATTTTAATTTGGGAAATGGTATAAATTATAAAGCATAATTCCTGAGGTTTAGAGTGCTCTTTTAATCCTCATTGAAAATCGATTTTATTTTTCTTATTGAAAAAATTCAAAGAAACTCTAAACTGAATACGTAAACTGTGATTGTTTTTATATGACGTTTACTTTTTAAAGTTAAAAGTTTTTGTATAAGAAAATGAAAAAAATATTAATAATAGTTATAGTAGGGTTGTTAAATTTTTTAGTCAGAACATCGTTATTGGGTACAAATGGCAATGATGATGATGGAGCGCAAAGGGATGCTAAAAGTGCGGAAAGAAAAAGTGCGGCATATAGAATCTTAAAATCCAAAGGTGGAGCATTTTTTCGAGCCCAGAAAGAAGTTAACTACAGGGAAATCCAAGGAAAAAATAAAAGGATAGTGGAGTATGTAGCTTTGGATGCCAATGAGGTACCGTTTGAAATTGAAGGCCATAAGGTATATGTGGAGTGGAAAGGGAATTCAAATGGAGCGATATTGGCTGCAAGACCGAAAATTTTTTCAAAGCTTTTAGCAAACTATATTTACATTGGTTTTGGTTCTGCAGATCAGGTAGGAAAAGGGATCAGGTTTGCAGTAAAGATTGGGGATTTCGAACAGACGTTTTCATTAGAAAATGAAGAGATACCTCTACGAAGTCTGGTCCAGATAAATGGTACAACATATGCACTCAGCATGCGATTTCATGTTAAGAGAGATTCCTGGGTGGCATTTTCAAATAAAGGTGAACCGGAAGCGATTGACGATGCGAATGGTTATTTAGTTGAGATTGAATATATCATTTATCTTCCAGCTGATGGGGTCGAAGATTTTCAAAAAGGCGAAAGCTTAAGGCTATTAAAGGAAGTACAAAAACAGCAGCGGATTGTTAAAGAAAAGATAGAAAGCGCTGAAGAGATTTTAAGGACGGATGCGAAAGTTTATAGTGATTATCAGCGTGTTTTGCGGCAAATTACGGAAGCTAGAGAAAAAATAGAAAAAGCAGTGAAACTTGCCAGGACCTCTGCTTCAGCAATCCAGGATAATGTAGAGGTGCAAGAAATCATTCTAGAACTGCAAAGGTCTAAGGTAAAGATTTTCGAATATTTGAAGAAAGCACAACAGGAAGTTAAAAATAAGGAAATTCAAATCATTGAGGAAATAAAGCAAGCGGAGACCGTGGTCCATTCTAAATTAGCAGAGATTCGAAAGGCTTTAGATTATTTAGAAGAAGGATTAAAAAATGATACCCGCAATCTTGATGAAGTGTTTAAGCAAGCGGATATCATCAGGAATGGAGATAGAGATCTGTATAAAGCAGCTTTTATGATAGTTGAAAAAGCGCGCGAAATTAGTCATAATACAAATGCAAAGAAAATAGCCGAAGAGGTAAAAGAATTCGTTAAGACAAGTTTCACATACTTCGAAAAAGGAAAAGATATTTTCAATAAAATATATGATAGAATCGAACAATTAAGTATTTTAGAAGCGAATAGAAGGGCTGAAGAGGCTAGAAGAAAAAGAGAGTCTGAAGAAAAAAGAAAAACGAAAGGAAAAAGAAAAAATAAAACTTCATCAGGATCAAAAATCAGAAAAGAAAAAAAGTCCAAAAAATCCAAAAGTTCAAAGACTCGCAAACACAGCTATAAACATACAAAGGTAAAGAAAACTGAAAAAGCTAAAAAGACAAAAAAGGATAAAAAATCTTCTAAAAAGAAAGTACATAAATCAAGACCGAAGAATTAATGAATTTTTGAAATTTTAAAACAAGCAATTATGAAAAAATGCTTAAGCGGGTTGTTTTCTGATAAAACTTGATAAATAATGATTTTTTAATTATTAAATGTCTTCGGTTAGGTTAATTGATGAAAGAAAATGAATAAATAATTGACAATAAGTATGGGTACAAAAGTGGGGTTCAAGGATGGTGGGATTTTTAGACTTGAGTTATTCGAATAGTTTTTTTAGTTAAGAATGAGATATTATAGTAATAAAGCAGGAATAAATAATGATTTGAATTGTAAAAGATGTAAAAAAAGGTTCTTTTTCTTATGGTAATGCTCTTTCCATGGCACGGCATTTTGTCTTTTTTAGGAGGGGGAATATCTATTGGCTTAGTCATTTGGTATTTTGTAAGAAAAAAAGTCAATGAATGTGAACAAAAAGCGAAAGCAAGAGTAAAATACGCAAAGAAAGAAGCATTATTTGAAGTCAAAGAACAAGAACTAAGATTTAGCCAAGAATTAGAAAAAGAAAGGGACATTATTGAAAAGCGCTATGAACATTTAATGTTGGAAATAGCGAAAAGAGAGGAAGAACTCCAAAAGACATTACAAAAACTGCAGGTTGAAAAGGATGTTCTGGAAGATCAGACTGCAGAGGTTGAACGCCTAAGAGGGGAGCTAAACCGTAAAAAGTATAATTTAGAGAATCTCAGGTTATTATATAGAAGAAGATTGTTACAAATAGCGCAGGTAAATGAGACAGATGCGCGAGCACTGCTAAAGGAAGAAATTGCAACAGAATGTGTTGATGAGGTCCGGCAGATAAGAAGGGAGATTTTGGGACGATCACTGGAAGAAATAGAAATTGAGGCCAATCGAATAATGATAGATGCGATGCAGCGGCTTTCCGGTGTTCCATCAACTAATATGAGCGCTGCATTAATAAAATTGCCCAATGAGGATATCAAGGGGCGGTTAATTGGCAAGGAAGGAAGAAATATAAAAAGTTTTGAGTCTGAAACAGGGACGACTTTATTAATTGATGATACTCCTGGAACCGTATTAGTATCCTCTTTTGATCCTGTGCGTCGGGAGGTGGCAAGATTGTCGCTCATATCATTAATACAAGATGGACGGATTCATCCTGCCAGTATCGAGGAAGTGGTACAACAGACAAAGATAAGAGTGGAGAAGGAAATACTTTTTCAGGGAGAAAAAGCTGTGGCAAAGTTAAATTTGAAAGGTGTAAGCCAGGAAATAGTGGTGTTATTAGGTAGGCTATATTATAAGTTATCCAATAATCAGAATACTTTAGAGCATTCGATTGAAGTGGCATACTTATGTTCTATGCTAGCTTCGGAATTGGGATTGGATCCTTATATAGCAAAAAGATGTGGTCTTTTTCATGATATTGGAAAGGCAATAGAGTGTGAAAGTGAAGGAAGCCATGCGGGAGCAGCTGCACAATTACTGAAAAGAAATGGAGAAGATGCAAGGGTAATCAATGCTGTGGAAGCTAGCCATGAGGAAGTACTTTCGATTAGTGTTTATGCGGAATTACTGAAAATAGCCGACCGTATATCTGCCACAAGGCCTGGAGCACGCTGTGATTCTGGGGATGGATATACACAAAGAATTAAAAGCTTAGAAGATATTGCAAAGACATTTGATGGAATAGAGGATGTTTACGCCATACAAGCTGGAAGGGAAATACGGGTAGTAGTTGCGCCTGAAAAATATGAGGCGTATGAGGCCCAAGCGCTTGCAGTAAAAATTCGACAAAGAATTGAAGAAGAAATCAGTTTCCCTGGAAAAATTAAAGTTATGGTTATTAGGGAAGAAAGATTTGTAGATACTGCACAGTAGGAAAAAATAAATAAGAAATATAAAATAAAAGCATTGTAGTTATATTATAATTTATGATATAAGGAAAATAAGATGGGCCCAATACCAAGAATTAAGACAGAAAGATTATTACTTCGACCCTTTTGTTTGTATGATGTTAAACCCTATTATCGTTTAATTACAGATCCTAATGTATTATCGGGTACAGATATGCCGCATGAACTGGAAGAGGGTGCAGCGCGCGAATGGATTATGGCGCATACGGAATTTTGGCAGAAAAGAAAGGAGCTTTTTCTACTTATAACGGATCTACATACACGAGAAATAGTAGGGTCAGCCAGTTTATTTACTTATGAGCGCCATAATAAAGCGGATTTGGGGTATTGGATAGCATACAATGAATGGGGAAAAGGTTATGCAACTGAATCGACGAGTGAGATGGTAAAATTTGCATTTCGGACGATGAAGTTACATCGATTAGAGGCAAATCACTTGGTAAGAAACCCAAGTTCTGGTCGTGTGCTTGAAAAAATAGGTTTTCAATATGAAGGTTTATTGAGAGAGTCTTACTTAAAAGATGGAATCTATGAAGATTTGAAATATTACGGAATGTTGGAATCCGATTTTATAAAAAAGTATGGTAAGCTTGAGGAAGAGAAGAATGAAGTAAAGGAATGAAAAACTGAGGTTATTAACCGTGATCTAAATGAAGTTTTAGGGCAAAGAGTGCATTAAGCGTAACCCCATTTTGAATCTTACCTGAATGAGCCATTTTGAAGGCTTGATCAAGGGATACGAGCTTTATTTGAAGTTCTTCATGCTGATCCCACTGTGTTTCATGGTTTTTGGAACAATTTTCAATAAGAACGAAATACGCACGATTCGTTAAAATAGCAGGATTGGGCAGACATGACCCGATCAATTTTGGATTATGGCCACCATAGCCGGTTTCTTCATGAAGTTCGCGAGCAGCAGCTTCCAGTGGAGTTTCATCAGGATTTATAATCCCTCCTGGGACTTCCCATGATAGAGTATTTGCAGCAAACCGGTATTGTTGGACAAGAATAAGCTCACGATTTTCAGTAATAGGAAGCGCTAATGCCCAATTAGCCAATTTAAGAGCATAAAAAGTCCCATCTTTGCCAGAAGGATGGTGACAATGTCGACTATAGACATCAAATATACGGCATGTAGCAATTTGAGTTTCAGAAAGAATTTTCCAGGGCTGTGGAGAGTTATGCTGATCTGACATAAGAAATAAGAATCTAAGTAACGCTGATAAGTCTATAATAAGGTATTTTAAAGGGAAAAATCAAATAAAAATATTTTCCTATATTGAATTATTGATGTGTTGATAATGAAAGTACTTTTTTTTTCTCGAAAAACCTTATAGTATCTTAAGTTTAACGTGACTACTTTCTTGCTCTTCCTGATTCACTGCAGTGATACTGAAGCCCTTCGCCGTACATTTTGAAAGAGATTTACTAAAACTAAAACGAGATTTAGCTTTGATGGTAGCTATCATTTTATTATTTTTATATATTCTATAAGATACTATATTTGGAGAAAGGCTGGCACTCCAGGTTGCCTCAAGAATACATTCGGTTCTATTCAAAAACTCATTCTTTTTTATACAACCTATAAAATTTCTTGGAGGTGATGGCGCATTACTTAAATAAGTGTATTGGATTGTTGCTGATCCAGCACAATTTGTTACAGTCACTATCACTGTTCCTGGTGAACCTGCCGGAGCTATTGCAGTAATTTGCGTTGGAGAATTTATTACAAAACTTGCGTTGTTACTGCCAAATTGGATAATTGTTACACTATCTAAATTAGTTCCAGTGATGATAACTGCATTTCCTCCAGATTCAGACCCTGAGTTAGGATTGATACTCGTTAAAGTAATGGCTGTTTTGTAAGTATATTCATCGGCAACAGTAATCGGAGAAGTTCCACTGCATCCTGAGACTGTAATATCAACTGTTTGGCAATTAGTACCTGCAGGAGCTATGGCAGTTATGGATGTTGGCGAATTTACCGTAGAATTAAGTGCATCTTGTACCCCAAACTTTACATCTGCTGGTCTCATAAAACCAGTTCCCGAAATTTGAATGGAATTTCCACCGCTTGCAGGGCCGAATGTCGGACTGACGCCGGTTACTGTTGGCACAGCTAGTGATGCATATGTAAACGTGACAGCATTAGAGGTTTGGCCGCAAGAATCGACTGTTACATCGACAACACAACTCATTGTTTCAGGTGCGATAGTTGTAATAGTCGTTTCATTAACTACAACAACATTGGTTGCAGCGGTTGCACCAAAATTAACCGTAGAAGATGGATGGAAATTTGACCCGTTAATTGTTACGGATTGTCCTACTGGGCCAGAATTTGGGTTCAAACTTAAAATCGTTGGTGCAGGGAAATTATAAGTAAATGGAAGTGAATTTGAAGACTGTCCACAAGATGACACTATTACATCTACCGTACATGGCGAATTAGGAGCCGCTGCAGGGGATGTCACTGTTATTGTTGTTGAATTTACTACTGTCACTCCGGTTCCAGGCACGCCTCCAAAACTTACTGTTGCAGGGGTTGTAGCATCAGTATTGTGGAAATTGGTCCCAGTTATTGTTACAAGAGTTCCTCCTGATGAACTCCCTGAACTTGGACTTAAACCCGTTACCGTTGGGGCTGGGAAAGTATAGGTAAATTCATCAGATGGATTTACTGGCGAAGTTTGGCCGCATGAAGTAACTGTCACATCAACTGCACAAGGAGAATTAGGATCCGCTGCAGGAGATGTCACTGTTATTGTTGTTGAATTTACTACTGTCACTCCGGTTCCAGGCACGCTTCCAAAACTTACTGTTGCAGGGGTTGTAGCATCAGTATTGTGGAAATTGGTCCCAGTTATTGTTACAAGAGTTCCTCCTGATGAACTCCCTGAACTTGGACTTAAACCCGTTACCGTTGGGGCTGGGAAAGTATAGGTAAATTCATCAGATGGATTTACTGGCGAAGTTTGGCCGCATGAAGTAACTGTCACATCAACTGCACAAGGAGAATTAGGATCCGCTGCAGGAGATGTCACTGTTATTGTAGTCGAATTAACTACTGTCACTCCGGTTCCAGGCACGCCTCCAAAACTTACCGTTGGAGGGGTTGTAGCATCAGTATTATGAAAATCGGTTCCAGTAATTGTTACAAGAGTTCCACCTGATGGACTCCCTGCGCTTGGACTTAAACCCGTAACCGTTGGAGTTGGGAAAGTATAGGTAAATTCATCAGCTGGAGGATTAGGCGCTGATGTTTGCCCACATGAGGTTACAAGTACATCCACTTTACAAGTTGAATTAGGTGCAGCGGCAGGCGAAGTCGCAGTAATTGTTGTTGGATTAACTACTGTCACTCCTGTTGCAGGCACGCCTCCAAAACTTACCGTTGACGGCGCAGCGAAATCGGTTCCTGTAATTGTCACTGGAGTTGAACCTGCTGAAGATCCAGAATTCGGAGAAAGGTTTGTTACAGTAGGAGCTGCTCCTCCATTAGTATAAGTATATTCATCGGCAGGAGATATCGTCGAAGTAAAGCCGCAGGAAGTCACAGTGACGTCTACTACATCACACGGAGTTCCCATTGGCGCTACCGCAGTAATTTGAAATGCAGAATTTCTTACAAAAGATGTGGCATTTACGCCGCCAAATTGCACAGCAGTAACGTCAATGAAACCCGTTCCCTGTATAACTACTGATGTACCCCCTGCTGAAGTTCCTGCAGAAGGATTCAGGCCAGTTACAGTTGGAGCAGAGGGAATATAAGTATAGGTAACAAAACCATTAAATACATTACAACTATTAAAAACTTCAACCTGAGCTATTTCACTACAAGTAGAGGAAGGGGGTACAACAGCTGTAATTTGTGTTTCAGAGTTTATTACAAAACTGAGGGCATTAATCCCTGAAAATAGTACGGATGTTGCTCCTATAAAAGCATTTCCCATAATAGTCACGCTATTGCCACCAGAAGCTGGGCCCGAAGTTGGACTTACACTGCGTACGACAGGAAAATAGGTAAACAGATTACCAGGACCAGCTTCCGAAGTCCCTCCAGGAGTAGTCACTGAAATATTTACAGGATTTGCATTCGATGAAACTGGGGGAGAAACCGCGGTAATTTGAGTATCAGAATTTACAACAAAAGATATCGCATTCACAGTACCAAATTGTACAGCAGTAGCGCCTGTGAAACCACTTCCATGAAGCGTTACAGTTGTTTCACCACTCGCAACACCACAAACGGGGTTAATACTTGAAACAACTGGTTGAGCGAAAATAAAGTTAGAATCTAAATAGGAGTAATTACTATTAAGCGAAATTAAAGAAGTCCCTGCAGATCCAGTAATAGTGACGTCTACTGCAGAAGGCATTGATCCTGCAGGGGCTATTGCAGTAATTTTTGTTAATGAATCGACTTTGAAGTTGTCTGCATCATTTTCCCCAAATTTTACTGCACTAATTTCCATAAAATTAGTCCCAGAAATAGTCACTTCATTACCCCCTGTTAAAAGACCAGCATTAGGAGTAATATTTGTTATCCGTTGAACCAGTGTCTGAGAAATAGATTGAATCACGCCTGTAGTTGAATTCTCCCAAACTACGACGACCTTACCGTAAGGATTTACAGAAACTTCGGGAGCCATTGATTTTTCTCCTGCAGCAGAAAGATCGACTGAAGGAAGCCATTGGTTGCTAGCAATATTAAATTCAGCAGAGGCCACAATTGTTTCACGATCAGAAATTGTTCTTTGCCAAACTGCAATTGCATTGCCAAACCCATCCATCGCCAGTTTAGGAGATGAAGCATTTTCTTTTTCGCCAGAAAGGTTAACCCTAGGGAGCCATTTATTATTTTCAGCTTTTAATGGCAGAATTGCAGACTGAATTATTGAACCTGCATCAGTAATTCCCGTCCAAATTGCGACTATATTGCCCACAAGGTCAATGGCGATTTGAGGTTCTTTTCCAATAACACCTTGAGCAGAAAGATTATCAAAGGGTTTTGAGGAGTCTTTAATAAGAGTATCGCCAGCACGTGGAAATAAAACAGGCATTCTCCTTTTCTTTTCTTTATTGACGGGCAAGATGGCAGCCTGAATAGTTCCTGCTTCACTTATCCAGATAGCCACTCCCCAGCTTTCGCTATGCATGGCTACTTGAGGAGCACTCGCACCAGGACCAGAAATAGGTTCATCAAAGGGAATCCAAGTATCCGTTCCAACAGGCAAAGTTGCTCCGGAAATGAAAATATGTCCATTAATAGATTCTTCCCAAATTGCGACGGCATTGCCTGAACGGTCCACGGCAATTTTTGCATTTGAACTATTACTGGAAAGGGGGCAATTTATTGCCGGACTAGACCAATTACCTCCAAGAAAAGGTGCAAGCTGAATATTTCCCTTTATCGCATCAGTCCAGGCGGCAAAGATATTATTGCCTGTAAAATCAACTGCAAGCTGTGCACTTTTGATTGAAGTTGTTCCTCGATCAGAAAGGTCTGTGGATGCAGTCCATAGTAAAGATTCAAACGCTAAAGTTGAAGTTTTAATAAGCTTTTTAAACTTATCATCCTGCTCCTGCCAAACAGCTACAGCATTGCCAAGCGGATCAACAGCTACCATATTTATATGATCGGCAAGTTTTCCTTTAAATGAAGAAAGGGTTTGAGGAATGGACCAACTATTTCCTAATAAAAGCGTTGACGCGCAACTATGAGTGTTTTCACCATCATATTCCATCCAATGAGCAACACCATTCCCATTAGAATCTATCGTCACTTTTGGATTTGTCGCTATTGTCGGAGTTACTGATCCTGAAGATATTGTAACTGCAGGAAATTTCCAATCTGCTTGTGCAACCGAAGGAAGCATGGAAAGCAAGGTAAGGACAGGCATTAGGTATCTGTGAATAGAACTTTTGGGTATGTTCATTGTAATTTAAACTTGATGGGTTTGGTATCTAAACTTCTCTAAAGAAATTCAAGCAGTGAAAACATGATTTAAAACACATTTAATTATTTAATATCAAAAGCTATAAAAAACAGCTTTGTCAATTGAAAATGCATATCGGTAAAGTTTATATTGAATCCCTTATCTTGTATTGAAAAATTAAAATTAATGTAATATTCTACTTCGATGAAAAAGGAAGAGATTGCAGCAATTTTGGATGAAATTCATGTGTTATTAGAATTACAAGGTGAAAATCCTTTTAAAGTGAGAGCTTATCAGACAGCAGCTCGAGCTTTGGAATCCCTAGATAAAGACTTGGAATCCATCATTGAAGAAAAAAGTTTAGAAAGTATTAAAGGTATTGGTAAAGCCCTGGCGGAAAAAATTGAAACTTTATACCATACAGGACAGTTGAAATATTATGATGATTTGAAGGCATCGATTGAAATTGGTTTAATAGAAATGCTTGAAATACCTGGATTGGGGCCGAAAAAAATTAAGGCGATTCATGATAGGTTAGGCATAACGTCCATAAGAGAATTAGAAATTGCCTGCAACCACGGAAAAATCGCCCTGTTAGAAGGATTTGGAGAAAAGACACAAGAGAAAATATTGAGTGGCATTAAGAATAAGGAGTTATATCGGAAAAGACATTTATGGTGGGATGCAAATGAGATAATTCAGCCGATTATAGAAGGTTTAAAAAAGTTGCCTCAGGTAAAGAAAGTGGAAGCAGCTGGAAGTTTAAGGCGGAAACTAGAAACGGTTGGGGATTTGGATCTTTTGGCAGCTGGTGAGCAACCAAAGCCGATTATGGATTGGTTTATAGGCAGAAAAGAAGTAATAGAAATCCTAGCACATGGGGAAACGAAGTCGAGTGTAAGATTGCAAGGAGGTATACAAGCGGATTTGCGGGTCGTTCCATTAAAACAGTTTTATTTTGCACTGCATCATTTTACAGGTTCTAAAGATCATAATGTGCAAATGAGAAGTCGGGCTCTGGGCATGGGATATAGCTTAAGTGAATGGGGATTAAAATTAGAAAGTAGGGAACATGAATTGTCGGAAGTCATAGTAAAAAGTGAAGCTGAGCTTTTTAAAAAACTGAATTTAAGCTATATTGAACCTGAGTTAAGAGAAGGTATGGGGGAAATAGAATATGCTCAAAAAGGCGATCTGCCAAAATTGATTGAAATGGGAGATATTCGAGGGGCTTTTCATACGCATACAGTAGCTTCTGATGGAAGAGCCACCTTAAAAGAAATGGTCAGTGGTGCGGAGGCTTTAGGGTGGGAATATCTGGGTATTGCTGATCATTCGAAATCAAGTTTCCAAGCAAATGGTTTAAATGAAGAAAGATTATTCCAGCAGGTAAAAGATATTAAGGAGCTCAATCAGTCAAAAAAATATAAAGCACATGTCTTTAGTGGTATAGAATGTGATATTTTAAAGGACGGAAGTTTGGATTTTGAAGAGGAGATTTTAAAGCAATTGGACTATGTGGTTGTTTCAATACATTCTGGGTTTGGAATGAATGAAGAAGACATGACAAAAAGGATGGTCAAAGCCATTGAAAGTCCCTATGTTACCATGCTAGGGCATCTAACAGGTAGAATATTGTTGCAACGGGAAGGTTACGCAGTGAATGTAGCAAAAGTGATTGATGCTGCTATAGCCAACAATGTGATTATTGAGCTTAATAGTAATCCCAAAAGATTGGATATGGGTTGGCGATATTGGCATAAAGCTCGAGATAAAGGATTAAAGTGTTCGATTAATCCCGATGCGCACAGCGTGCAAAATTTAGCATACTACATTGCAGGAGTGAATGTTGCAAGGAAAGGATGGCTCAGAAAGGAAGATGTAATCAATACATGCGGATTGAAAGAGGTAAAAAAGTATTTGAGAAAGGGAATTTGATTTTTAATTTTATTCCAATTGGTATTAGAATACATAATCCGTATTATTTTCTAATTAAAAAATTAGTTTGTAAGAAGAAGCTCGACGCAGAGACATTTTTTAGGCAATGTGATTTGAGTTATTTTGTTCAAAAATTAAATGTTTTTATGATGAAAAAGATAAGAGGGTTTTTTTTGTTATTAGGATTCATGCTGGTAGCGAAAGTTGTTTTGGGTACATTTGGCATTAATAATGAAAGTAAAGATTGTTTGCCTTCGTGGAATGAAGGGAATGCGAAGAAACAATTGATTGAATATATGAAACGTGTCACTGATCCAAAATCGGAAGGTTATGTGCAGCCTGAAGATAGAATAGCAGTATTGGGTTTGGATGGCACAATGATGGTGGAGTTTCCAGTGAATTTTCAACGTTCGATTGCTGTTAAAAGACTCAAAGAATTGGCATCTCACAATATTCCTTTAAGAAATATTCAGCCTTATAAATCAGCTTGGGAGGATGATGGCGATTATTATAACGACAAAAATAATCATAGTTTTGTTTTCTTAAAGGCGTTTGAAAACTTTTCTCATGAAGATTATGTGGGTTATGTCGAAGACTTTATGAAGACCGAAAAAGCGCCTTATTGGAAAGTACCTTTTGAGGAATTATTCTATAAACCAAGTTTGGAGCTTGTGGAGTTTTTAAGGAAAAATGGATTTGAAGTATTTGTCTCTTCAACGACTGAAGAGGGATGTATCCGGTTGTTATTGGGAAAGGTTTTAGGTATAAAATCGCATGAGGTCATTGGAAATGAGGTGGATATGTATTGTGATGAAAAGAATGGAAAATGTACATTCGTTATGACGCAAGGTTTCGTGAATCCTGAGAATAGAGATGAGGGCAAGTGCCGTTATATCGTGAATCACATTGGTAAAAGACCGATATTCGCATTTGGAAATGCTATGGGTGATTATCCTATGTTGAAGTATACCAGCCATTCCAATAAGGAGAATTTTGTAATGATATTGGATCACGATGATGAAAGAAGAGAATTGGAGTATCGGTGTGATGCTTTATTGGATAAAGCACAGCGCAATGGTTGGGTAGTTGTAAGTATGAAAAAGGATTTTAAAAATGTATTTTGATTTCAAAATAAGGAAGTTTCAATGAGTGTATCCGTCGTAATACCAGCAAGATGGAAGTCCGAAAGATTGCCAGGGAAAATTTTGGCAGATATAGCCGGTAAACCCGTATTGTGGCATACTTGGGATAGAACTTGCCAGATGCAATTGGCCAGAGAAGTCGTTATTGCTGTAGACGATAAGGATGTATTTAATGAAGTTAGAACTTGGGGAGCCAAAGTAGTAATGACTGATGAGAAATGCCAGTCTGGAACAGAAAGGGCTTTTTCTATTTTAAATCAATTAAAAGGAGACATGATATTAATCGTTCAAGGGGATGAATGTTTTGTAGATTGGAGGTTGTTGGATAATATGGTGAAGGCTTGGCAGGAGAATGAGACAGATATTATTACTCCTGTTTATCGATTTAAAAATTGGAGTGATGTTGAGGATAGTGGAAATGTTAAAGTGGTGGTTAATGAAAATGGAAGAGCTTTGTATTTTTCTCGCAGCCCAATACCTCACGTCAGAGGGGTGAATCCGCTCGATTGGTTGGAAAAACATCCTTTTTGGTGGCATATAGGAGTCTATGGATATAGAAGGGAAGTTCTTGCCCATTATGCGAAATTGCCGAGGAGCTCTTTAGAAGAAATAGAAAAATTAGAACAGTTAAGATTTTTAGAAGCAGGATTTCATATACAAGTGATGGAAACAGACTATCATGAGCTTAGTGTAGACACATTAAAAGATTTAGAAAAGGCCCGAAAGATTATGTTAAAGGATCTAGTAAAATGATTATTGAAGAAATAGGAATGGATTGCATCGAAATTGGCAAAAGCGTGTTGGAAGCAGAAGCCCAAGCATTATTGGAGATGAGTCAGCGCTTAGATGATCAATTGTCTAAGGCGGTGAATATTATTTTAAGGCATAAAGGAAAGGTTGTTTTATTGGGCATGGGAAAATCCGGGCATATTGCCCAAAAGATCGCTGCAACCCTCAGTAGTACGGGTACACCTGCTGTTTATCTACATCCTGCTGAGGCATTGCATGGGGATTTAGGTATTTATCATCCAGGGGATCCGACGATTTTACTATCGAAAAGTGGCACGACGACTGAAATAATGAGGTTGATGCCAACTTTGCGTCAATTTAAGTCTCCAATTATTGCGATGGTGGGTAATCGCAATTCTCCTATTGCTCAGCGTTCTGATATTGTACTAGACACAACAATAATTCGGGAAGCGGACCCATTGGGAATAGTACCTACCTCAAGTGCGATCGTTTCAATGGCAATGGGTGATGTATTAACTTCAGTGCTTATGAAAAAAAGGGGGTTTCTGCATAAAGATTTTGCTCTACTGCATCCTGGGGGACAGCTCGGAAGAAATTTATTATATACTGTTGACGAAGTAATGCATAAGTTAGGGTCTATTGGAACCGTAAGTAAGTGGCAATCCTTGAAAGATATTGTCTATATGATGACAAAATTTCCCTTGGGAGCAGCCTGTGTGATTGATGAAGAAGGTTATTTACTAGGAATAATCACTGATGGAGATATCAGAAGATTACTATTAAACGAAGGAGATGTGAGGCAACTGACTGCTGAAGAAATTATGACAAAGAACCCAATTGCCGGATATCCTAAAATGCTCTTAGCGGATGCACTGAAATTAATGGAGGATAGGAAATCTAAAATTTCTGTATTGCCTGTCATTGAGCAAGTACAGAAGAAACTTTTAGGACTCATTCGATTACATGATGTCTATCAACCTGGATAATATTTTATGAAACTAATAAAAAGCATTTTTGTTATTGTGATTGGATTACTAGTCGTTTGTGATGAACTACTGAGTAGCGATCGAGCAATAATGGCAAACTATACAACTGAAAAACCTAACATAGATGGAAAATTAGAGGATAATGTATGGGAAAATGGTGTATGGTTTACGGATTTCACTTTAATTACAGATTCAGAAAAATTAGCTGAATGCCAAACAGAATTTCAAATAGCTTATGATGATGAGAATTTTTATTTGGCTGCAAGGATGTTTGAATCTGAACCAGGGCATTTTAAAATTGAAGAATTTAGGCGTGATGGGGCAATTTCTCAGGATGATCATTTTGAGCTGATGTTAGATCCTTTTGGCGATCGGCATGAGTATTTTCATTTCGGAGTTAATCCCGTCGGTATACAATATGATGCTAAGCAAAGATTTGGTGGAGAATTTTACGATGTTGAATGGGATGCGAATTGGCAGGCTGCAACGAAAATAGGATCTCGATGTTGGACATTGGAAATAGCAATACCTTTTGCAGAGTTGGCGTTAAATAGAGAGTCAAAAGAGGGATGGAGTTTTAATGTTGCAAGGCAAAGATATGTAGGGAAAAAGAGAGAGCTTTCGTCTTTCAGCCCTATGATGGGAAGTTTTTATTGCATTTCCAAGTTTAGTAAGTTGTCCTTTCCTGTAGAAAAATTTGATAAGTTCTTTTGGCAAATAAAAGGGCCAACTGAGTATCATATCGAAGCAGATAAAGGCGACTGGATTTTGACAGGAAAAGTTCAAATCCGCAATGAGACAGGTGAGAATGAGAAATTCAAATTATTATTTAAACAGATTAATCAGAAAGGAGCAATGATAGCGCAAGTAATAACGGATACACTTGAGAACGATGGAAAGAAAGATTATGCTTTTAATCTACCAGTGGAGCGGCAAGACCCATTAAAATTTCAAATTGAGATTGTCAATGCAGCTAATGTAAAAGAAGTTTTTAAATCCAGGCAAGAGAGGGTAAATGTTAATTATAATTTAATGGAATTTGAAATATTAAATCCATGGTATCGAAATAATATTTATTTTACTGAATACATACCAGAATTAAAGTTGCTAGTAAATTTGTCATTGGCACAAAAAATATTAAGAGAAAGTAAGCTTCATTTTAAATTAGTTACAGAAAAAACAAAACATCTCATTAGTGAATTAGAAATTGAAAATTTAGCAAGGACGCAAGAAATCAATTTTCCTTTAGGGGATCTTGTTCCTGGAAATTATATTTTGGAAGGACGGATTATTGATCGTCAGGGAACTGTCATCGCAGAAAGCAAGGAAAATATAAGAAAATTACGATACGAAGATAATGAATGGAGGTTAAATGATGCTGGCGCATTGATCCATAATGGGAATGAATTTTTACCTCAAGGTTGGCTTCGAATGCTATCCGACGAGCAGCAATTCATCAATTCAACTTTATATAATACAGTATTCATGCCTACGGATTTAATTCAGGATGAAGAAAAGATCAAAAAGTTTCTCGATCAGATACATAAAGCGAATTCCTATGCAATAATATATCCATACGTAACTGAGGAAATGGTGAGTGCAAGCAAGCATCAAGGAAGACCACTCACTGTAACCGAAACGCAGGCAATACAACGGCGAATTAAAAATTTAAAGAAACATCCTGCAGTGATGGGGTGGCTGATTGCGGATCTGCCAGAAAATAATTTAGTTTTGCCTGAAAGACTTAAACGATTGTATTCAATGATTAAGGAGGAAGATCCCTTCCATCCTGTGGTAATTGTTAATTCATCATTAAAAGGCATTGCTAAGTATGCTGGAATATCTGACATCACAATAGCCTCTACATTAATTCCATTTATGAAAGATGATGACGTGGGTAGGCCACTAGACTGGATGAGCTATTATTTAGATGTCGCTAATAAAATAGCAGGTAGAAAAGCTGCTTTTTGGATAGGATTACAAATGTATCATTGTACTAACGAATCAAAAAGATTTTTAAGCTTTACTGAATTACGCAATAGGTTTTACCAAGCTGTAATTGGTGGCGTAAAAGGCTTTTTTTGGTATGATCATCGGTATGTCTATAATTATCCTGAGATCAAATTAGGGGCTGATTATTTAGCACAAGAGATATATTTATTAAAAGACGTCATTTTAGCCCCAAAGAGTGATGAGACTATTTTAATACAGTGTGATGATCCAAATGTTATTATGTCATCGCAGAGAGTTGATGGTAAAGATCAATGTCTTTTTGTTGTTAATACAAGTCCTCACAAACAAATCGTAAAATTTGAATCAACTCTTTTTAAAGATTTTACTCAATTGTATGTCTTATCAGAAAATAGAATTATTAAAACTAAAGAGAATTATTTTATAGATGAATTCGAGCCTTATGCTACGCATATATATACCACAAAAGAATATAAGAGAGAATTTAATTCATTAAATGCTATTGAACAAGCTATAGAAGAGGCTAATAAAGCAAGAAAGAAGGAAGGCAATCTAGCTTTTATAGATAGTGGAATTAAAATAATAGCTTCTTCATGCAGCGATTTATGTTCCATCCACAGTGTTAATGATGGAATTGTTGATGGTTTGTTATGGAAAAGCGATGACGATTCTTTACCTCAATGGGTAGAATTGCATTGGCCTAGGATGACTCGTATAGAAAAGATTTTGCTTTTTTCCGACACTATAGAACATGCAAAGGTACAAGTACTTCAGAATAACGCATGGGTTGATTTAAGCGAATTTGTCAGAAGAAGCGGCTCACATCTAAGGGCTGTTTTCCCAGAACAAGAATTAAGTGAAATACGAATTTTAATAACAGAAAAAAAGCCAGGCACATCCACAATTTCTTTATCTGAAATAGAGGTATACAATCGTTTGACAAAGGTTACGAATTATTGAGGTTAAAGAGCTACCATGAAAATTCCTTGGTTAAGCTAATCATTTTCCATGGTAATAGTGGCAATATTTTTTAAATGAAATCGACTATTTGTTCATTTTAGAATGAGATTTGGTATCATGCTCGTCAACAACTTTATCCCTATAATGACTATCACTGGTCCGCACATCAAGGAGCCAAATTAAATCCTTAGCTTAACGTCCAGAAAAGTCTCAAAGACTGAAATTCAAAAGAGTTGATTAAAAATTTACATCATAAAGAGTGCCTGAGCTATCTTGAAGAACAATTTTTTGAGGCTGTACGTCAACTAGAGTTAAGTTGAACGTAGCATCAATAACTGCACCTTTTGTAAAAACACGGTTATTGATTAAAGCCATGCTCTCATCTTGTGAAATCATTACCCCTGTAACCCATAAAGAATCAATATATTGTTGCATCTTTGTTTTAGGCGTTTCAGGAATTTTTGGAGTTTCTCCAGCTGCTTGAGATTCGCGTTGAATATTTTCTAACGTTGCTTGAGCGGTGCTTAGAGTATAATTTTCTTCCGCTGGTTTTTGGTTTTCCTTCGTATTTTCGGTGGCTTCAGCATTCTCTGAGTTCGTGCTACTGGAATTGCTAGGTTTGGGTTTATTTGGATTGGATGTAAAGGCTTTAGATGCTAAACCTACTACTCCTTCAAAAAGTTCTTGATTGAGATCTTTAGCTTTTTTATTGGCAGTATCATTGGTATTCGCAGAAGTAGATGATGCTGCCAATGATTCTTTCGCATTGGTTTCTTCTAGGCCAGCGTTTTGAAAAGGTTCTTTTTGAAGCTCAACTGCAGTAGTATCAATTCTATTTTCTGTGGGAAAATTTTCCTCGGGAATAGTTTCTTCTTGGAACTCATTGCTTGGGGTAGAGGGGATAGTGGGAATAATTGCTGGTTCCTCGCTTGGAAGGTTTTTTTCTTCGTTACTTCCATTAGTGCTGATTGCAATATTTGAAGTGTTGGGAGTAGGTGGAGGGGTGATATTTGAAGATGTCTTTGCGGATGGAGAAGGAGAGAAAATTAGGACTAATAGTAAAATGAGAATGCTAAAAAAAAGTGTACCTCCTATGAGTGCAATGTAAAAAAGCTTTTTATTCCCACCAGAGGATTCTGGGAGAAATGGAGGCATCGGTTGATTTAATTTTTGATCAGCGGAGTTATCATTGAGTGATTTCTCAACTCTTTTTAAGGCATCAGTAATAAGGCTCATTATGTAATACGGATTTCTTTAATGGCTCTAGCGACGTCTCCATAATTGACGCAGTCACCTACTCTTACGAAAGAAGCGAGTAAGGACTTGTCACAAATATTATTTATGATTCGCGGAATACCATTACTTTTGTGAAAGATTTTTCTCATTGCCCAGTAAGTAAAATTGGGTCTACTAGAACTTCTTGTTAAATTTAGCCGATGTTGGATATACATGCAAGTTTCTTTAAAAGAAAGTGAACTTAAATCAAAATGAACTAAAATACGTTGTTTGAGTTGGCGCAATTCTTTTTGTTTGAGTTTATCTTTAAGTTCGGGTTGGCCCATGAGAATGATTTGGATCAATTTTTGGGTATCGGTTTCTAGGTTTGAGAGAATACGAATTTGCTCAAGAACTTCGAATGAAAGATTTTGTGCTTCATCAATGATTAGAACAACTTCCTTACCATTTTGTGCAAGATTTAGAAGAATATTATTAATTTTGCCTACCAAATCAATGTCGGACTTTGGTGAGACTGGTTCTCCAAGTTCTTGGAGAAAGTCTCTAAGCAGTTGCTGTTCTTGAACTCTGGGATTGAGGATGAGGGCAGTCTCGTACTTATCTTTATCCAGTTCATTTAATAGTTTGCGGCAAAGGGTGGTTTTGCCACAACCCACTTCACCGGTAAGAACGATGAACCCTTTTTTTTCTTTAATACCATAACGCAGATAAGCTAAGGCATCATGATGCATGGGGCTTAGAAATAGAAATTTGGGATCAGGGGTAATATTGAAAGGCATTTCTGAAAATCCAAAATAGTCTTGATACATACAGTATTTATTTTTTAGATGTTTTATTCTTGATAACGGCCATTAAATAAGGCTGATTAACTATTGATAATAAATGAAAGTTATTCATTGGTACAAGTTTTTATATCTATTATTTGCGGGATTATTTTTACTAGTAATCTTTGGGTTCGGGCTATCGCTTCTAAAAACATACAGGGAAGGTAAAATTTTTGAACAAACGCACAGCAATTTACATGATCGTTTAATTAAAGCCAAAAATGAATTAAAAGTGCAAGAAGATTATCTCAAACGTTTCAATAATGATCCTAATTTTTTTGAATGGGTAGTCCGTCAACGCATCGGTTTTGTAGAACAGAATGAAATCATATTTCGTTTTAGCGATGAAAATCCAAAGTCTATAAATAAATGAATTTAGATTCGGTAAAAGATCTAGTAGGGAAATTCGAACAATTTGGCCAAGGGCATGTATTTAATAGATTTAAGGATTTATCGGCCCCACAACAATTGGATTTTCTTAAGCGTGCTAGTTTAATTGATCTAGATAATCTCGCTACATTGGTCAATACTGTACGCTCTCAAGAAATTGAAAGTGAAATACATACACATTTGAAGCCTGTAAATCAATTGCTACAATCTTTTCCTAAAGAGCATTATGAAGATTATAAAGAGTTTATTATCAAGGGGGAAGAGATGATACGACAAGGGCGAGTCAGCGCGCTTCTTGCCGCGGGCGGAGATGGAACACGTTTAGGTTTTTCTGGGCCCAAGGGCATGTTGCCTGTTACATTAATTAAAAAGAAAAGTTTATTTCAACTATTTGCAGAACAAATTCAACTGGCACAGAAGCGTTATCAGTCAACAATTCCGTGGTTCATTATGACGAGTGAAGGTAATCACGATCTCACTAATCAGTTTTTTTTGGATAATAATTATTTTGGATTACAAGAGGTATATTTTTTTAGACAAAACTTATGTGCCGTTCTTGATTTTGATGGGAAACTTATTTTGGATGAAAATGGTTTAATTGCGATGGCTCCTGATGGTCATGGAGGTTGTTTCAATGCATTGGCTTCTAATGGACTTTTGGAAAAAATGGAATTGTTAGGCATTGATATTCTGAGCTACTTTCAGGTGGATAATCCTCTTGTAAAGTGTATCGACCCATTGTTTATTGGGCTGCATGTTCTTTCAAAGGCAGAAATGTCCTGTAAAGGGGTTAAGAAACGCAATGCTTCGGAACGTGTAGGTATTTTTTGCCAAGACCATGAAACCGTTAAAGTAGTGGAATATTCGCAGGTTTCCCAGAAAATGCTGGAAATGGAAGATGTACAGGGAGAATTAATGTTTAATATCGGTAATACAGGAATTCATCTGATGAATCGAGATTTTATACAAAAAATCAATAATAGTAATCCTTTGCATTTTTATAAAACAAAGAAAAAGGTAACATTTCTAGATAGAGATAAGGCGATTGTTATTCCTGCAGAACCCAATGCTTACAAATTTGAAAGATTGATTTTTGATGCCCTTCCTGAAGCAGAAAATGTAGTTTTATTAGAAGTTGCACGAAAAGAGGAGTTTAGCCCAATAAAAAATGCAGAAGGCGACGATTCATTAGAGTCTTTTAAAAAGGATCAGTTATGTCTATATATTGAATGGCTTAAAAAGGTGCATATAGATGTTCCTTGCGGTGAAGATACTATTCCTGTTTTTAATATTGAAATAAGTCCTTTTTTCGCAGATAACCAAAGTGCTTTTATTGAAAAATGGCAATCGTTAGCGCAAAAGCCAGAGATATTAACAGAAATTTATTTAGAATAAAATGGTACACAGTCTTGAAAATGATTTAGCAAAAGCAAAGAACGAAGGAAGTCTGCTTGTTTCAGCCTATGAAAATATAAAAATGTGGTTGGACGCAGGATTTTTGCCTCAATGGGCAATCGATTCTATTGGAGAATTGGTTCAAAAAAAAGCTTGGGTTGAACTGAATGATCGATTTTTCCAGCATCTTTTCTTCGGCACTGGAGGCATGCGCAGTCGTACTATAGGGAAATTAGTTACTAAAATCGAACAAGGTACCTCCAAAGAGGGCCCTGAATATGCCGCAGTGGGCACGAATATGTTGAATGATTTCAATATCATACGTTCAACTGTAGGTCTGTATCGTTATTGTAGAAAAAATTTGGAAAAGGATGAAATGGCGAAGCTTGTTATTGCATATGATGTTAGGTATTTTTCCAAACATTTTTGTTTATTAACGGCTTCGACTTGGAGAAAACTCGGTGGGCAAGTTTATATTTTTGATGGCCCGAGATCTACGCCTCAATTAAGTTTTTCTGTTCGTTATTTGAATGCAACGGTTGGTGTTGTTATTACTGCTAGCCATAATCCTCCCTTTGATAATGGATTTAAAGTCTATTATAAAGACGGGGGGCAAATGGTTTCACCGCATGTCGAAGGGGTTATTAGGGAAATCAAAGGGGTGGAACTTTCAGATATTGCTCAGTACTTAGAAATTGATAAAGAAGAAATTGTTGTTTTAAGCCATTCTGCTGATGAAGCTTATGAAGAAATTGTTTTAAATACAGTTCTCGATAAAAAAGTAGTAAAAGATCAACGGCCAAAGATTGTGTATTCGCCATTGCATGGCACAGGACAAATGATTGCGATTCCTGCAATGAAAAAGGCTGGTGTAGATCTTGTATTAGTGGATGAGCAAATGAGCATGGATCCGGCATTCCCAACTGTCAAATCTCCAAATCCTGAAAATGGGGAAGCATTTTCAATGGGAATCAAAAAAGCAAAATCTGTCGGAGCACAAGCTGTACTTGCCAC
>Ga0206822_1051_pt2 | contig 26335 bp, 18 predicted proteins | sample Alteio_BWOrgCont_83_FD_152913 | JGI IMG/M metagenome (GOLD analysis project Ga0206822, IMG submission 152913) | Enriched cells from forest soil in Barre Woods Harvard Forest LTER site, Petersham, Massachusetts, United States -... | ecosystem: Environmental > Terrestrial > Soil > Temperate forest >... | reverse complement strand
ACCGGCTGACCCAGGAAAACGCCGTTATGCGACCCCTGGTCGAGCACAATCTGCCGCAGAGACAAATCCGGATCGACCGCCAGGAGTTGCGCGATCAGCGTCTTGCCATGAATTTGCTGCGAAGACTGCAACAAACCCTTTAAATGATTATTTTCCGACTCAATGGCCGCTAAGCGCTGTAGCTGGGCCTTCATCATCAGCTGCGCAGCTTTAAGATCCATATTTTCTTTATGCAGAGTGTCTTGGGTGCTGAGCAAATAGCTTAGTTTATCGAACCATTGAATGGGCGCACTCACGACATACTGAAAAGGCGCGAGCGGCAGGGATAGCGCCGCCCGGACTTGCTCCGTGGCGGGCACATATTTATCCATGATCATCAGGGTGAGTGCGCTGGCAATTAAAACAAACATACGCCAACCCAGCTGCGACCCCTTGACCGCAAAAATGGGTCTTGCTATCGATGGTCTACGCAATGGACTCTATTATTCCCTTAAAAGAAAATCCGCTCCCACGGCGTCCATGGTCTCCAAAGCTCTGCCGCCCCCACGGGCCACGCAAGTCAGAGGTTCGTCGGCAATAATGACCGGCAGGCCCGTCTCTTCCATGAAGAGTCTGTCGATATTGCGCAACAAGGCGCCGCCACCCGTCAGAACCATGCCGCGCTCGGCAATATCCGACGCCAACTCAGGCGGCGTTTGTTCGAGAGCCGCGCGCACGGTGCCGATAATGCCAGACAAGGGTTCTTGCAAGGCTTCAAGGATTTCATTGCTGTTGACCGTAAAGCTACGTGGCACGCCCTCGGCCAGGTTACGACCGCGCACTTCCATCTCCAGCACTTCGCTGGTGGGGTAGGCCAGGCCGATTTGATGTTTGATTTTTTCGGCTGTGGATTCGCCGATGAGCACGCCATAGTTACGACGCACATAGCTGACAATGGCTTCGTCGAAGCGGTCGCCGCCAATGCGGACGGAGGAGGAGTAAACGATGCCGTTCAGAGAAATAACAGCCACCTCAGTAGTACCACCACCAATGTCCACCACCAACGAGCCACGGGGTTCGTCGACCGGTAAGCCGGCGCCCATTGCGGCTGCCATGGGTTCTTCCAGCAAGAATACTTCGCGGGCTCCGGCGCTGATCGCGGATTCGCGAATGGCGCGGCGTTCCACCTGGGTGGAACCGCAAGGTACGGAGACCAGCACACGCGGGCTGGGACGCAGGAAACGGTTGCCATGCACTTTGTGGATAAAATGTTGCAGCATCTTCTCGGTAACGTAGAAATCGGCGATAACACCGTCTTTCATTGGGCGGATAGCCACAATATTTTCTGGCGTACGGCCCAACATAAGCTTCGCTTCGCTGCCAACGGCGGCAACGTGCTTTTGGCCGCTGCTATTACCGTTGCGGATAGCGACGACGGAAGGCTCATTCAAAATGATGCCCTTGCCGCGCACATAAATCAGGGTATTGGCGGTGCCGAGGTCGATCGAGAGATCGTTCGAAAATAATCCACGAAGTTTTTTAAACATAGCTGGTATCCTTTGGTGTAAACAAGCGGCTACTTGGGATTTTAAACAATCCGTGGTACTTAAGCAAAGACATTAGAGGGACTTTGCGCAGGCAAAGCCGATTGAATTAGGATTGCGCAAATAATTTAACTTAATTAGTATATAGTACAATTTAAACCACACACAGCCGATGTTTAGACGACCTATTGCCAAAAGTAAGAGCAAAAGCAAAACGAAGCAGTGGCCGCCTCTGCCCTTTCGCTTGCAAAAGCTGCCGCCAGAGGTGCTGGATGAGTACGCCACTGCGGATTTTTTGCACTGGAAACAAGTCGCCACGCTTGCGACCGTATCGCGAACACTAAACGCCCTGTTTCAACCGCTGCTGCAAAAGCCCCATTTATTACAGCTCACGGCCGAGGGCAATCAGCCGAAAGTCAAAGAAATGCTCGCCGAAGCCAAACTGTCGCGCGGCAGCGAACGGCTACGGCAGTTGTTGACGGCGCGCTACCGTTTCACGGATTTTTCAAAACGCTCCTTCCTCACACCCCTGACGCCCTACCAAACCGCCTATTTTTATAAAGATTGGCACATGCTGGAACTTTTCAGCGGTTCGCGCTTGTATTTACTGGCGCTGCAAGAGCATGAAAAAATATCGGCAAGCTTATTTGCGCATGCGCGAACCAACAAAACGCCTATTTTAATACGGGAGGGGAAAAACTATTTCGTCTATGGTTTTGACGAGACGCGCAGCGGCGGAGTGGAAGAGAATAAATGGCGAATTATACCGCTCGCGTTTTCACCTGAAAAAAAAGCAGCGGAAAAAGAACACGAGCTGCTGCGGGCCCTGCCCTTTGCCGGAAAACAGCTGGTCGTCTGCGGCCAGTATCTCACGCCGGCTGTGCGTAAGCTGCTCATACAGGGGCATCCGCCGATCGAGCAATTTTTATCAGCCGAAGAACAAGCGCGGCAATTGGCGCTCTTGCGTGACAATCCCATTCACTACCCGCTGCCGCTCCTCCGATTGCCGGATACGATGGATATCAACCGCCCCAGCCTATTGAGCTTATTCAACAGCCTTTCTATTCAGAGCAAAAACAAACCGCTCCTCATCAAATGCGGCGAAGAGCTGCGGTTTTACTGCTACGACTTCAATGAAGAAAAATGGAAATTGAAAGCACTGGAACCCTCTGAATTATTCAGCAGACTTCCCTTTCCCTCTACCCCGCATCTTGAAAGCAGTGGCTTCGCCGTCTTGCCCGCGCTGAATCCCGCAGAATTCGACCAGGTCTTGCCACAGGGGCAAACGCTCACCTACCTGCTGATACAAGAAGCCGATGGCGTGAGACCCACTGCGCTTTATCGAATAGACCGCAGCCAGTTTCCCTGCACCATCACGCCCGTGCGCTTTCCCATCAATCAAAATCTGCATACTTTTTTGCGGGCGCTTTTCCCCGAAGAAGAAAATGAACTTTATTCAGACATCGTGGCCTTCAATGAGGAGCAACTCATCCGCGTGATGCAGACCACCGGCTATCCCGTGCACGTGGTGCTGCCAGAGAGTCTGACGGAAGCAATATACCAAGAACTCGCAAATCACCACGCCCAGGGAACTGAATTTGGGCTGCATTGCGATGACCGCCGCTTGGATGAAGCCTTGCAAATTCATAGCAGCCAATTTCCCGTCTGGGATACGGATCGCATCCGTGAATATTGGATCACACACGTGCGGGAGGCACAAATTGAAGCCGCGGCCCATGTAGCGCATGGCTATTGTCGCTGGGACCGGTCGCATGAGTCTGTGCCGCGCTATGAGAGCGAGATGACATTGCCACGGGATTTGCATTTCTATCAAACCAGGGATCAGGCAACGCGGGGTGAATGGTTTCCCCTGCGCGAAGGTCAGGGACTCTTAACGCCCCTGGCAATTCATCGAAACGCGATTGCCGGAAACGCCGGCGTGATCCTCTCACCGGAGAACCAGGTCAGTGCTCCGCGCGCCGCCCTAGACGCGGCGGCCATTCATCAGCTTTGCAAAGCAAGCTCTGCTTGCCTGGTCAAAGTGAAAGAAACACTGCCCATTCCCGCGCCGGAGCCGAAGCCGGAACAGAGTAAAACCCCGACACCGTGGCCATTGACGACTTAGCGCCGAGAAAGTCTTGATCAAATGGTGATCTATTCAATTTTCCGCTTATTTCTGTATAATGCCCGTTTACTTAAAATCCGATGAATCGGGAGCCCTGAATCATGTCATTAACGCCTGAAGACGTTAAAAAGATCGCGCATCTGGCGCGTCTTAACGTGTCCGAAAAAGACCTTGCCTTCTATACACCGCAACTATCCAATATTCTCGACTTTGTCGCTCACATGAATGAGATTGACACCACGAATGTCGAGCCCATGGCGCATCCTCTGGATCTGCCGCAACGGATGCGACCCGACACCATTTCCGAAGCCAACCAGCGGGACTTGTTTCAGTCCATCGCGCCGGACGTGAAAGTCGGCCTCTACCTGGTACCCAAAGTCATTGAAGAAGCTTAATTTGAGGATGTGGTCATGTTAAAAACCATTGCGGAACTTTCCCAGGATTTACAGAATAAAAAAATCTCCAGCGTGGAGCTCACGCAGTTTTATCTCAAGCGCATTAACGAGATGAACAAAGACTTGAATTGCTATATCACAGTGACGGAAGAAGTCGCACTCGCGGCCGCCAAAGTTGCGGATGAAAAACGCGCCGCCGGCAAGGTGGGGCCGCTGACCGGCATTCCCATCGCGCAGAAAGATATTTTCTGCACCCAAGGCATTAAGACCACCTGCGGTTCACACATGCTTGAAAACTTCGTCGCGCCTTATGATGCAACCGTGGTGAAGAATTTCTACAACGCCGGCACGGTGTTGCTGGGCAAGACCAACATGGACGAATTCGCTATGGGTTCGTCGAATGAAAACAGCTACTTTGGCACGGTGAAAAATCCCTGGGACAAAGAACGCGTACCCGGCGGCTCCTCCGGGGGTTCAGCGGCGGCCGTGGCGGCCTTTTTGGCGCCGGGCGCGACCGGCACGGACACCGGCGGCTCCATTCGCCAGCCGGCGGCACTCTGTGGCATCACCGGCATCAAACCGACTTACGGGCGCGTTTCGCGTTATGGCATGGTCGCTTTCGCTTCCAGCTTGGATCAGGGCGGCCCCTTCGCTCACACCGCCGAAGACGCAGCCTTGCTACTGAACGCCATGGCGGGCTTTGACGAACACGACTCGACTAGCGTTGACATGCCGGTTCCGGATTATACCGCTACTCTAAACGACTCGCTCAAAGGCTTGCGCATTGGCTTGCCCAAAGAATATTTCGAGAACCTGAACAGTGACATCGCGCAGAAACTGCAAGACGCCATGCGCGAATATGAAAAGCTCGGCGTGCAATTTAAAGAAATCAGTTTGCCGATGATGCAGTTGTCTATTCCCGCTTATTACGTCATCGCCCCGGCCGAGTGCTCCTCCAACCTCGCCCGCTACGACGGCGTGCGCTACGGCTATCGCTGCAAAGACCCGCAGAATCTCGAAGACCTGTACAAGCGCACCCGCAGCGAAGGCTTTGGCGACGAAGTGAAACGCCGCATCATGATCGGCACCTACGCCTTGTCCACCGGCTACTACGACGCCTATTATTTGAAAGCGCAAAAAATTCGCCGCCTGATTCGCGACGACTTTGCGAAAGCCTTTAAAGAAGTCGACGTCATCATGAGCCCGACTGCGCCTTCCACCGCCTTTAAATTCGGCGAAAAGACCAGCGATCCCATCAGCATGTATCTGTCTGACATTTACACCATTTCCGTCAACCTGGCCGGCCTGCCGGGCATTTCCCTTCCGGCCGGCTTCAACAGCCATTTGCCCATCGGCATGCAGCTGATCGGCAACTATTTTGAAGAAGCGCGCTTGTTGAACGTGGCCCACGCCTATCAAAAAGCGACGGACTGGCACACACGCAAACCCGAAGGTATTTAAGAGGAGAAGAATATGGAATGGGAAACAGTCATTGGGCTTGAAATTCACGCTCAACTCTTGACGAAAAGCAAAATTTTCTCGGGCGCGCCGACGCAGTTCGGCGCGGAACCCAACACGCAAGCTTGTGCAATTGATCTGGGCATGCCGGGCGTGCTGCCGGTTTTGAATAAAGAAGTGGTGCTGATGGCCTTGAAGTTTGGCCTGGGTGTTCACGCGGAAGTGAATCGCAAATCGGTTTTTGCGCGCAAGAATTATTTTTATCCCGATTTGCCGAAAGGTTATCAGATCAGCCAGTATGAATTGCCGGTTATTGGCAAGGGCTACTTGGATGTCACGCTGGAAGACGGCAGTGAAAAACGCATCAACATCACGCGCGCGCATCTGGAAGAAGATGCGGGAAAATCGCTGCATGAAGATTTTATGGATTTAAGCGGCATCGACTTGAACCGCGCCGGCACCCCGCTTTTGGAAATTGTTTCCGAGCCGGATATGCGTTCGGCGAAAGAAGCCGTGGCTTATCTTAAAACGGTGCATGCCTTGGTACGCTATCTGGATATTTGCGATGGCAACATGCAGGAAGGCTCCTTCCGCTGCGACGCCAACGTGTCGGTGCGCCCGAAGGGTGAGAAGAAGCTGGGCACGCGCACGGAGTTGAAGAACATTAACTCTTTCCGCTACGTCGAACGCGCCATCAATTATGAAATTGAACGGCAGATTGCGGTTATTGAAGGCGGCGGTAAAATCACGCAGGAAACGCGGCTCTATAATCCGGACAAGCATGAGACCCGTCCGATGCGCAGCAAAGAAGAAGCCAATGACTATCGCTACTTCCCAGATCCCGACCTGCTGCCGGTGATCGTCACGGATGAAATGCTGAAAACAGCGCAAAACAGCATGCCGGAACTGCCCTACCAGAAACGCGAACGCTTCATGAGCCAGTATGGCTTGAGCACCTACGATGCCAATATTCTCATTTCCAGCCGCGACCTCGCCGCCTATTTTGAGACGGTGGTCAAGGAAACCGAAGGCCAAGAAAAAATAGCCGCCAACTGGATCATCGGCGACCTGCTCGGCGCCTTAAACCGCAACGACCTCGACATCACGGCTTGTCCGATCACCCCTGCGCAACTCGCTAAGCTGGTGCGCCGCATTAGCGACAACACCATTTCCGGCAAAATCGCCAAGACGGTGTTTGAGGGGATGTGGGATGAGAAGATGGATGTGGATGAGATTATTGAGAAGAAAGGCTTGAAGCAGGTGACGGATTCCGGGGCGATTGAGTCGCTGATTGATAAAGTGATGACTGCGAATGAGGATAAGGTGCAGGAATACCGCTCGGGTAAGGATAAGCTGTTTGGGTTTTTTGTGGGCTTGCTGATGAAAGAGTCTCAGGGCAAGCTGAATCCGCAGCAGTTGAATGAGAGTTTGAAGAAGAAGCTGCAGGGGTAATTGACGATTTGCATCTAAGGTGTTCCCCCCATCCTATCCTTCCCCCGCAAGGGGGGAAGGGACCATCTAAGCAGCGGTGGATTTATATGTGGGTTAAAAGTATTAAGAGCATTAAGAGCATAAAAGCCGGTAACGGTAACGCAAACGTTCACGTTCACGTGTTTGTAGCGAACATGGGCGAAGCAATCAAGGTCATTAAGAGCACAAAGGCTGGGAGTTTCGTCTTTGCTTCGCCCATGCTCGCAAAGACGGCGCTTCGCTGCGCTTGCGTTTGTAGTGACAGGGATAGCTAGCATTTAAAACCAGTGCCACTTAGATAGTCCCCTCCACCCACTCCAGCGTTTAAAGCAGAACTCGCTTAGATAGCCCCCACCCGCTCCAGCGTTTAAAGCAGAACTCGCTTAGATAGCCCCCCACCCGCTCCAGCGTTTAAAACAGAACTCGCTTAGATAGTCCCTTCCCCCCTTTGCGGGGGAAGGAAAGGATGGGGGGAACACCTTTTCATACGCAAAGCCAAACAACCCCCCCGCCAAAATATGCTAAACTTCCCCCATCAACCCACGCCCACAAGGACACCCATGAGCGACCTCATTGCCAAGCCCCGGCTTGAAGACAGCAAAGACTGCTCTCACCAAAAACCCGACCACCAAAACATGAATACGCGCACCGCCGTTGTCGGGGACGGCATCACCATTCGCCGCGCCCTACCGCATCGCGATCGCAAGACCATCGGCGCCTGGTGTTTCCTCGATCACTTCGGTCCACTCGACCTCAAACACAGCGGTGGCCTCCGTATCGGCCCGCATCCCCACATCGGCCTGCAAACCTTCACCTACCCCCTCGCCGGTGAAATCCTCCACCGCGACAGTCTCGGCTCAAAGCAAACCATCCAACCCGGCCAAGTCAATCTCATGACCGCCGGCAAGGGCATCTCCCACTCCGAAGAATCCCTCCCCGACGCCCTCCTTCACGGCGTACAACTCTGGATCGCCCTGCCCGACTCCGCGCGTCACATGGAACCCAATTTCATCCACTACGCCGACATCCCCACAGCCCACCTCCCAGGCCTCGATTTTCACATTCTCGCCGGCGAATACCTGAAAACCCGCTCACCCGTAAAAGTCTACTCCCCCCTCGTCGGCGTCGAAATCCGCGCCAACAAAGACACGGAAGCCCTCCTCCCCCTCAACCCCAAATTCGAATACGGTATCCTCCCCCTCATCGGCGAAATCACCGTCGAAAACGAAACCCTCACACTCGACAAAATGCTCTACCTCGGCTGCGGCCATGACAACGTCCCCGTGCAAGTCAAACAAGGCACACGCGCATTACTCATCGGCGGCGAACCCTTCAATGAAGAAATCCTCATCTGGTGGAATTTTGTCGCAAGAACCAAAGAAGAAATGCTACAAGCCGCCACAGCCTGGAATGAAGGCCGTGACTTTGGAGAAGTAAAAGGGTTTGCAGGCGAGCCACTGGTCGCACCGGCTTTAGCGTCTTAAAACCGCTTCTTTTTCCGGACTGAGATTGACCGCGTCCACTTGCAGGCCGCACCACCTATATCTACATGATTAATATAATGTTCCCCTGATAAGCGGCATGCTAATCTTGACTTTTACCCATCTAAATGTTAACTTTTTGAACACATTTACTCTTTTACGAGAAATTTTAGCATGCCTTATTCCATCAAAGATTCGCAAATATCCTTGGTCTTTTGGGTAACCATCCTCGACACTGCAACCGTTGCAGATTTTGACACAGCAGTTGCCGCCATTCATCACTATTTAGATACACAACCCAAGCAGACCGAAGACGAGGAAGCACCCCAACTTCGGTTAGAGCTGAAATGCTCTCTCTCTGGAAAAAGCGACGACGAAGCGGAAAAAATCAGAAATCAATTGCTGGGCCTTTTATGCAAAGCCAAAACGGTATTCAATAATCGTGTTTTGCTGGATGTTAATGTCCACCTGCATACTGATCGCGGGACCGAATTTTTCGCTAAACATGTCGAGTCGAGAAAGCTCTGCTTTAATTACAGCAGTCAATTCAGAACGGCGATGCCGGCAACCGCATTAGCATTCTGTAAAACACTCCTAATGGATCCTGGTTTACAAGACATTTATTTTGATACTTCCAGATACTTCGAACACCATATATATATTGAACCTTATGCCCCCCTTGAGGGTGATGTTGAAGCAATTTTAGATGTCTTGATCGCACTACCCGAGCTCCGACGCATCGATGGTTTCCCACTACAATTGTATTCTCCTCAGAACGAAAAAAAATTGCTTACATTGTTCGCAAAATTACAAGCGCTCAATATTAAGCTCTACGAGGCGCATAGGAGTTTCAAAAGTGATGCGAATGCGAGAGGATCCATGGGCATCAAGAGAGAGTTGGCGGGCAAGTTTATCGTTCGTCTTGTGAAAGAAAATTTTCCCCTGTCCATGCTAAGTTTTAATGGGATTTTGGATACTTTATGGGGAGAGCAAACCCCTGCTCAATTCATTTCAGCCTTGGCGGGAAATACCCACTTAACCGATTTAGGCTTGCACCCGGCGTATGGTGTTGAAGAGAAGCAATGGCCAAAACTCCATGCCGCTGCTTCGCAAAATCAAACTTTATGTCGAATTTACGGCGCTGAATTCAAAGAGGAAGTTTCTGGCCCTTCTTTTTGGAAAACCAGTGTCAAACAAGACTTATTAGCGAATCAGCTTTTACCGATTTGCACCGGGCTGCAATTATCAAATTCTCTCCTGACGCTCCCTGCTGATCTTGTCCGAATGGTAGCCGCCTATCTCATGATGCAGCCTTTACCTCTAACCTTGCCTCAAGCTCACCAAGCCTGCCAAGCTATTTCACGGGATTATGGTTTCTTCTCGCCGGGCACACCCACCCTTGATAGTGGAATCCAAAGCGCTCAGTCTTTTATCACCATTGAACGTATTCGTGCCTGGATAGGCAATGGCGAAGGGAAGCATCCATTCTTTGAGATCACTGACCCAAAATGGATGCCTGAAGTCAGAGCGGTACTCAATCAAAAACCGGCGGACCCAACAAGACAAATTGAGCAACTGCGTCCGATTATCGAGAAAGCTTGGCGTGGGTTTCACACCTCCTTGAGCAAGGAATTTAAACTGTGTGATTCTATTTTCAAATTACTGAAGGAATGTCCGAAGGCTGCTCCTCGGCATGAAGGTTTCCCGCGCGAGTCCCTGGTCGCGCCGGCTTTAGCGTCTTAAGACCGCTTCTTTTTCCGGATTCAAACTGGCGGAGTCCACTTCGAGACCCATGACCGTTTCCAGGTTTTTGAGAAACTTCAAACTGGCCGCGTTCAGTTCGCGGTCAAATTTATAAGCCTGACTGGTTAAAACCGTCTTCGCCATATTGATGCGTTTCACGGCATTTTTCTCGTCGTGAAATTGCGCGTAGAATTTATCGACATTGGCGCGCCGAGAGTGTGTCGGCGCTTCCCCCGCGTGCTCCGAAGAGGCCTGCACAAGAAAATTTTTCATATCATTTTCAAAAGTAGCAACCACCGTCTTGTAGTTCGTTAGGTCTTTCAGAATCTTAATGCAATTATCCAAGGTTTTATTAATTTCTTTCTGATTATGCACGCCAAAGATTTTAGCCAAGACCCCTAGAATATTCTCATTCATTTTCTGAACCTTGGGATCCTGATAAGTCCGCTTCGTCAGGCTACTGATCTTCTCCAGATTCGGTAGATGCAGCGCAATCTTAGAGGTATCCCGCAGCGGATCGCCGATAACGCTAACCAGAAACCCTAGCGTTTCGCGCAATTTGGGCGCCTCCGTGCCTTCCGCATGCTCCACCCTGGGAAGTGCCGCGGCATTTTTTCCCGAACTGTTTGTCGTTGCAGTCGCTACCGTGGCAGCCGCCTTCTGCACAGCCTGACCCGAAGACGCCGCAGCCCCTTTCTCCATCATCGCATTGAGCCGAGCAATTCCCACATCCACAATTTTATTCGCCGTCAAAATCTGAGCCGCCAAATAAATCGCCCCATCCGCCGGCGCCACTTCACTCAACTCTTTGCTATATTCTTTTTTCACCGCATCCAACACCACCTGAATACGGTGCAGATGCTTCTCATTCTGCTTATCATCCAGATAGAGCACACTTTTCATATACAAGAGATTCTCCTGGTGCTGATGCGCCACATTTTTGTCCGCAACCGCCCCGCCCTTTTTAATAAAGGTCATGGTCTCGTCCAACGTAAACCCCCGGCTCGTGTGCATAGGACACCTCGTCATTTTTGGGGAGGCACTCTTATATATTTAAGTATAACGATAAAATGGAAAGAGGATTTGCTAGCAACTCATTGATAACATATAAATAAAAATGATGGCATAAATATTATACAGATCCTGTTTACGCAAACTTGCCATTTCCTCAGATTTTGCTATGTTTTGCAGCAAGAATACACACGAGCAGCCCACCATGCAGATCCGCTGGAGCAATCACGCCATCAAAATAGATGCCGACGCAATCCTTTCACAGGAAGTCGTCGCAAACCCGCAGTCGGAAGAGAAATCGCCGCCGCTCCCCTACGCAACAGGAACAATTACGACGTCGGATGAAGAATTGGCCGCAATGAAGCCCTCTCAACGTTCTGCAGCAGCAGGAGGCTATTATAAAAAATTTACCGCCCGCATCCAAGTGGACACTGGAGAGCAAGAATTAGAATTTTCCGTGCCGGTGGGAAAAGAATGGTGCCGCCCACTACGCACTAGAACAGAAAAAGCAGACAAGCTATTCTTGGAGCGATCCTGTACTTATGAGCTAAAGGAAGTGAGTGTCTCACCCGATTTATCCCGTATCGCATTTGTAATAGAAAAATCCATCAGTAACGCTTTCTCGCAACCTTATAACTTATTCAAGGATAAATTCTTTGCCAATGTAAAGCGCCTGACTAACGAGCAACTATCTGAAGAGGCTGTTCTTCAAGAAATAATTAACCCCATCCTTTGCCGTACTTCAAAGAGCCGAACTTCTAGCCAGCTAGCCATCCTTGATAGAACAACGGGGAAACTAGAGTATTTTGATCTAGGCGGCCAATCGTTCGTTAGCTATTGCCTTCAAAACAAGCCGCTTTGGCAACATGAAATCCGCACCCACACTCAAGGCGTTAATCCTTTTGATGAAATCTATGCTTTGCATTTTGACGCACAAGCGCCAAACCACCTGTATATTTTAGGGTCTACTGCAATGGCCTTCATCCATTTTACGCCTCAAGGGTCTAAACTCTGTCTTTCGAATTGTCCGGACTTAGACCTGCCCAGAGGACAAGTCAAAACTCGAATGGTGGCCCATCCCTCTCTTCCTTATCTTGCTGTATCACACTCTAGTAATCCAAGTAGTTATTTACATCTCTATAAACAATCGAAAAATGACTATGAGATAGTTTTTAGAGCAACACAAGAGGGGCCTCATACAGTGCCCTTTGCTTTTGTCGCTGGGGCTTTTGTTTTTGGTGAAAATAATTTTGATATTCATAGAGCCATTCCTCCTCTTTCCCGTATCATAACCTACGATTTAACGCGTGAAACCGCATCCCAAACCACTCTAAATGGCCTGATTGTTCACTCCTATCATTCCGATGAAACAGACCAACTCTACTGTGTAGATGCCGATGATGGCTCGACCGTTCTCGTTAAACTCAAAAGTATAGAGAAGAGAAGAGCTCAAGCAGAATTTTGCTTTGCCCAACACATCGGCGAGGCCTTACCCTTCACACTGGATACAAACCAGCTTATCGCAGCCTATAGTAACCCCCTCCCGACTCTCCCTTTTTTTACTCTAGAACGGAGCCTTCGCTCCTTCCATGCGTTTAACGGCTTAGCCTCCAAACAAAGGACGCAATTAGCCTGGCACTACTACAGGAGCACTCCATTTGAAAAAAACACTGTACTCGACATTCTCCGCCACGCGGACAAAGAACAGCGCCGCTTCGAAGCGAGCACTGCCCTATTCTTACACCAATCCGCCAGTGGTTTTCCTGAAAAGAGTGAGCTTCTAAAATGGCTGCAAGAGACGGTTAAGGATCATGCTCCACAAATGAGTAATTCACTATGATCATCCGCTGGGATCCCTCCTCCGCCCAAATACGCGAAGATGACGTTCTTTCGCTGACAGTCACCGCACCGCGGCAGATGGAAGATAAAGCGCGGTCAAGTGTGCCCTTAGTAGCTGGAACGATTTCAGTGTCGACAGAAGAAGCTTCTGAAATGAAACACTCGCATAACGCTAGCGCTTCAGTCGACCATTATAAAAAATTCACCGCCCACATCCCATTTAATGACAGAGACCAGACGTTAAGACTTTCCGTTAAACTCGGAAGAGAACGATGCAGCTCGCCCTCTTCCCCATTAGAGAATTTAGACAAGACCCACTGGACACGACTCTGTTCTTATGAAATAAAGAGAGCCAGTGTCTCGCCTGATTTATCGCGCATCGTATTTGTAGTACAAAAAGAAATTGAAAGCACTCTCTTTCAACCTTACCATTTATTCAAAGATAAATTCTTTGCCGCAGTAAAGCGCAAATTTAACGAAAAACGATCTGACGCGCACTTTCGAAAACACAAGCCACTCTTTTGCTGCACGGAAAAGACAAGATATTGCAGCCAGTTATTCATCTATGATAGAGCAACAGGGAATACAGAGCGTTTCGAACTAGGCGGCAGGACGGTAAACCGTTATTTTCTTCAAGACAAACATCTCTCGCAACTTGCAATCCAAATCGACGACGGAAGCGAAAACCCCTTTTGCAAAATCAATGCTTTGCATTTCGACGCAAAAGCTCCGGACCACCTTTGGGTTCTGGGGAAAACTGGAATGGCCTTTATCCATTTCACGCCTCAGGGAACAAGATTACGCCATTTAAATAATGGCCCCGGAATGCCGCCTCTTATATCATCCTCTACGGAGCACATGGTAGCGCATCCCACTCTACCTTATCTGGCTGTATTCTATAGAGACGAGCATATGACTCACTTACATCTATTTAAACAACAGAAAAATAATTATGATTTGATTTTCACCTACGAAAGTACCCACCATTTTTCTCACCCCTGCACTTTTGTCGCCGGCGCTTTTGTTTTTTGCATAAATGACTTTAATTTTTCTGATGTGAGGCAAGAAACCTGCCAAATCATGGCCTACGACTTAGCGCGCGCAACGATATCGAAAATCGGGCTCAAAAACCTGCATATTAGCTCCTGCTACGCAGATCTTGCCGATCAACTCTGCTGCGTGGCCTCCGTCAGCGGCAAAGTGGTCCACGTAAAACTCAAAAGTATAGAGAAAACAAGAGCTCTAGCAGAATCTCTCTTCACGCCTCAGCTAGACAAAGCCTTACCAAGGTTCCCACGGGATATAAAATCGATTATCGCGGCTTACAGCAACCCCATCTCTTTTTTGCCACTTTTTACGCTAGAAAAGAGCCTCGGCTCTTTCAAGGCATTTAACAGCTTAGCCACAAAACAAAAAGCAGCGTTAACCAAACTCTATAACATTGGTAACCCATTTGAAAAAAGCCTCGTGCTTGACATTCTCCGTCACGCCGGCAAAGAACAGCACAGCTTCGCCAAGAGCGCTGCTTTATTCTTACACCAATCCGCCAGCGGCTTTCCTAAAAAGAGTGAGCTACTGAAATGGCTGCAAGAAAATGCTCATGATCACAGCCCGCATCAGCCAGGCCTGGGGTTGGGTGGAAGCTAGCGAGCCTTATTAAGGGCGAAAAGCAGGTAGCGCAAAAGTTATGCATGATTTATCAGCGCAAACTCGCAAACAGAACTCCCTACCCTCGATCTTGCGATTTTTCCAGAATTGCATATATTGCAACAACCTATAATACGAGTAACCCGCCATGCCTATTACCTGGGGCAACCCCTCGGTCACCATTTACCCAGATGAGCTTCTATCTCAGGAAGCCGTCGCTGCCGCCCCGCAACCGGAAGAGAAGGCGCCGCCTGCCAACCCCGTTGTCACAGGAACACTATCCGAGTCGAAAGAAGAAACTTTTGAAAGGAAGCGCGCTCACGATTCTGCGGCGGATAGAGACTATTTTAAAAAGTTTACGGCTGAAATCCAAATCTCAGCGGGAGACAAATGGGTGAGTCTTTCCCTGCCTGCGGGAAAAGAAAGGTGCCGCGATCGCCGCCCCTGGTCCGTGCAAACACAGAAGGTCTGTGTGGAGCGGAGTTGTCACTATGAATTGATGCAGGTGAACGCCTCACCGGATTTAAACCGGGTCGTATTTGTCATAAGCAAAACCCTCACCACAACAGTTTCCCAGCCTTATAAATTATACAAAGATAAATTCTTTGCGACTTTAAGACACAGATTTGATAGTCAACCTGCTGATTCAAGATTACAGCAGGAGCCGAGGCCGGTCACTTGCTGTAAGAAAAAGAGAACGGAGACTTGTGAATTAGTAACCTATGATAGAGCAACAGGGAAAACAGAGCATTTTGAGTTGAGTAGAAGGACTTTACTTCAATATTATCTTAAAAACAAAAGAAGTGAATATTTGGCCCATTCAATGCAACATGGCATTCATACCTTTACCCCCATGAAAGCTTTGCGTTTTGACGCAAAATCTCCAGATCACCTGTGGATTGCAGGATATTATGATATGGCAATTGTCCATTTCACGCCAGAAGAGACTGTCCTGCGTCGGTTAAATTACAATCAAATGTGCAATTATAAGGAAGATGACCAGAATCAAATGGTAGTTCATCCTTCTCTGCCTTATCTTGTTCTATACCATCATGCTGGCTATGCCGATTATTTATATTTATTTAAACAAGAAAAAAATGACTATGAGTTCGTTTTAAAATACGAAAAGAAAGGGCGTCATTCCCGCCCCTTCGCTTTTGTCGCGGGGACTTTTGTTGTTTGCGTAAATGATATTGCCACCTCTGATGAGGATGATACCCATCGACAAATCATGAGCTACGACTTGCATCACGAAGTAGCCTTCCAAACGAAGCTGAAAACGCGCCGCTTTAATTCCTGCTATGCCGATGAAACGGATCAACTCTGCTGCGTGGACGCCCGGAGCAAGCAGGTGACCCGCATAAAACTTAAAAGCATGGAGGAGCAACGGCAAGCGCGCACGGGCCTTTCTCAACATTTAGGCACAATCTTGCCGTTGCCACGGGCGTTAACCGAGCTGATCGCAGCTTATAGCAATCCCCTCCCTGGCCCACAGTTTTTTACTCTAGAGCGGAGTTTTGGCGCTTATCCAGCATTTAAAACCTTAACACCCAAACAAAGAGTGGAATTAACCAAACACTATTTTGGTAGCAATGTATTTGAAAGAAACGTCGTATTTGGCATTCTACGTCATGCGGAAACAGAAAAGCTGAGCTTCGAAGAAAGCGCTGTCTTGTTCTTACACCAATCCGCCAGCGGCTTTCCCAAAGACAGCGCACTTTTGCAATGGCTACAAGAAGCCGCTAGCCACGCTCCGCGTCGTCCAACCCTTGGGGGCGAGATGAAGCCAGAGCCTAGCGTACGCTTATGAATGGCGTTAAAGGCTGAATATCGATAACTAATTTCTTACCGAGCGCATGTAGTGCATCATCAATGAGATCCATTCTTGAATGGTGATCAAGATCAAGCAGCCGGCGAACTTGCCTTGCGTCACAATGAAGTTTAGCTGCCAAATCAGTCTGAGTAATATTTTGGTCACGCATCGCTTGATAAATAACCAGCTTAGACGCTATTAGCGGCGGCAACACGATCGTTTCCTGACCGGCTTTCGGTCTAGAAGGTTTAGGAATATCCCGCCTGTCATCCACATACCCTGACAAAGCAACAACCAAAGCATCTTCCGCCCATTCCAAAGCATTATCTTTATCGCTTCCCACAGTCAAAGCCTCGGGAACATTTGGAAATTCCGCAATAATACTATTGCCATCTTTCGTTAAAATTACTGGATACGCTTGCTGCATATACACCTCCAACTACAAATCATCAAAATTTATTTCCAATTGCTTGCAAATCTTCTTAAGAAACACTTTCCCCATATCAACATCACCATGAGTCGGAATAGTCGTTTGCTTTCCATTGTATTTAGCTAAGACATGTCCGCCTTTTCCCCTCCCCTCAATAATCTCAACCCCCATTCTGCGAAGCTTTTGAATAAATTGTCTCGGTTTCATAGCAAATCCTTATATTTATTATAGGACATTTATGTCCTCTTAACAAGAATATAAATAGAACACTTATAAACACTTAATTAAACGCGGATATACTGAAGAGGAAGCTAGCGCACGCGCCGTAACACGCCGTAGCAGAGGAGGGAGAAAAGCAGAATTGGCATAATGGCCGCCAATAGGGGTGGGAATTGGAAAATGACGCTGAGTTGGCCTAAGAAGGCATTGCTGAGGTAAAAAATAAAACCGACCACTACGCCGAATAGCAGGCGCAGACCCAGCACAGTGGAGCGCGGGGCGCTCAGTACAAATGGGAGGGCGAGGAAGATCATAACGATAATGGACAGCGGCTGCAGTAGGCGCTGCCAGAAGGCCAGTTGAAATGGCGCGGCTTGTAGGCCGTTTTCCACCAAATGATGTGAAAATGAGAGTAAATGCGAGAGAGACATTTCTTCCGGCGCCATCAAGCCCACGTTCAGCAGGTTGGGGTTGAGCGTGAAATCCCAAATTTCCTGGGGCGTAGAGATGGTCTCCGTTCCTGCTTGGGGTAAAAAGACGGTCTTGACCACATCCTGCAGCAGCCATTTATTATCTTTCAAATCCATCACGCGAGCATGATAGGAAGCAACCAATTGATGATTGCCATTAAACTCATAACGCGTGACACCCTCAAGGTGATGATGCGCCATGACGCGATTCACGTGGAAGAAATTATTTTTCTCATGCAGCCAAACGCCGGAAGCCGTCGCCACCACTTGACCATTGTTTTCCGCGTTCTGCTTGCGCAGCGCCGCCTTGTGATCCAGCGCGGGTGCCAGGCCTTCGCCGATGCCCATCATCACGACGATGAGAATCACGGCGCTGTAGAAAACAGCGCGCAGAATACGCCCCAGGGAAAAACCGGAGCAGCGAATCACCATCAATTCCTGGTAGGAAGTCAGCATGCCAAGACCTATGATGCCGCCCAGCAGAATCAGCATGGGGCAAAATAAATAGAGGTTATGCGGCAAACGCAGAATGACATAAATCACGGCCTGCATAAAACTATACTCGCCGCGGCCAATGTCTTGAAATTCGCCCAGCAGCGTGGTGAAAAAAATCAGTCCCAACATCACGCCAACCACCAGCATAGTGGAGGCCAGAACCTGCTTGATGATATAGCGGTTAAAAATTCCGAGCATAACGCCACCCCAGACGGCTTTTCAGTAAATAGATGGCCACCAGCAAAAAGATCGCATGCACCCACCACATGCCAAAATAAGCGGGAATGGTTCCCAACTCGACCCAATGGCGGGCGACAAACAGCAGATTAATGTAAATGGTGTAAATCAAAATGGCCGGTATCGCCATCAAGTAACGACCCTGGCGCGGCTTAACCTGGCTCAGCGGAAAAATCAGCAAGGCCAGCAACACCGGCGAGAGCGCCAGCGAAATGCGCCATTGCAACTCTGCGGCATAGGTCGGCTTGGAATACTGACTCCACAAGCGTGCCGACGGCACCCCTTCCTGCAATTCGCGGTCGCTGCTGCCTCCGAGCGCCGTATCCGGAATATGCACGGCGTATTTTTTGAATTGAATAATCTTATACTCATTCTGGCCCGGCACACCTTCGTAGCGATAGCCGTTGGCGGCGACGACAAAATGCTGTTTCAGCGTTTTATCGTAGAGCGGCGAACCCTGCACCGCGGAAATAATCACCTGGCTCGGCTGCTCAGGCTGCGTTTTGCCGAGGGCGTCTTTGCCGGGCTTTTTCTCCTCGGCGATAAAGAGGTTATCCACCTGCTTGCGGTGCTGGGACACGCTTTCCACATAAATCACGCGGCGGCCGTCGGCGCTGACATGAAAGCGGCCGGGCATCAGGGTTTTTAGAATGTTTTCTTCGGTCATGCCTTTGGCGATTAACTTGTCTTTTTGCGAGGCCAGCCAGGGATTGACCCAGAGGGCCAGGGCCATAACCACGATGGCGACCAGGAGCGTCAGGGGGACGGTTGCGCTCATGAGGCGGCCATAGCCACAGCCGGAGGCATTGAGAACCACAATTTCACTGTCAGCGTAGAGGCGGCTGTAGACTAGAAACATGCCCAAATAAAGACCAAGGGGTAGCAGCAAGACCAGGAGGTAGGGGATTTCAAAGCCCAAAAGGGGCAGCAGAATATTCGAGGCAATTTTGCCGGAGGCGGCATAACCGAGGTAGCGCACGGTTTGCTGGCTGAGAAAGACGAGCATCAGGACGAGCGTGACCGCTAGTAGGGTGCTGATGATTTCTTTGTTTAAATAACGCTTAATAATCATTTATTTATACCGCTTTTCTAAACTCTTATTTATACCGTATTTCTAAACTCTATTGTCCTTGCACGTGCTTTTTATTGCGAGCGCAAGCGAGATATCCCCTTTCCTCCACGTTGTGTGTGGAGGAAAGGGTAGGGTTAGGAGGCAAAATGAACGCTTTATACCTCCACCCCTACCCCTTCCTCCACACACAACGTGGAGGAAGGGGGATCTCTTCGCTCGTGCTCGCAATGACGCCAGGGAGCCCATAAAACCCATGGTCAACCCCACCCCGAATTGCTAAAATCAAGACCCTAAATTATACATGTAAGACAAGGAATCAGCCATGTCACGTGTGGACTTTTATCTCATCCCCCAGGCGGGAGCGCAAGCTCGCTTGCTGTTTGCCTGCCGTTTGCTGGAAAAGGCCTATCAGCAGGAACAGCCGGTTTACGTGCATCTCGAGAACGCGGAAAAAGCGCGTTTTTTCGACCAACTGCTCTGGACCTATCGGGATGACAGCTTTATCCCGCATCACTTGATCGAAGAAAAAGCCAATTTAAACTCGCCGATCCAGTTAGGCTATACGCCACAACCCGCAACCCAGGCGGAAATTTTACTCAATCTCGGCGGTGACGTGCCGCAATTCCACGAACGTTTCAAGCGCATTCTGGAAATCCTGCCCCCCGACGCCGAAACGCATCCTGCCCGCGCTTTCTACGAAGCGCAAGGTTACACCATTAATCAACACCAAATCAGGTAATACTATGGACAAAGTCTACGATCCCCACGCCATCGAGCAACGCCTTTATAAAAACTGGGAAGACAAAGGCTATTTCGCGCCCTCAGGTAAAGGCAAATCCTATTGCATCATGCTGCCGCCGCCGAATGTCACCGGCAGCTTGCACATGGGCCACGGCTTTCAAGGCACGCTGATGGATATCCTCACCCGCTACCACCGCATGCTCGGCGACAACGTCCTCTGGCAAGGCGGCACCGACCACGCCGGCATCGCGACACAGATGGTGGTGGAACGCTTGCTCCAAGCAGAAAAAAAATCGCGCCACGATCTCGGCCGCGAAGCCTTTCTTGAACGCACCTGGGAATGGAAAAAAGAATCCGGCGGTCGCATCACTCAGCAATTCCGCCGCCTCGGCGCATCACTAGACTGGCAGCGCGAACGCTTCACCATGGATGAACAACTCTCCAAAGCCACCCGCGAAGCCTTTATCCGCTTGTACGAAGAAGGCTTGATTTACCGCGGCAAACGCCTGGTCAACTGGGACCCCGTGTTGCTCACCGCCATTTCTGACCTTGAAGTCATAAGCCAAGAAGAAGAAGGTAAACTCTGGCACATTCGCTATCCGCTTGCCGAAGGCGAAGGACACATCACCGTCGCGACCACCCGCCCCGAGACACTCTTCGGCGACGTCGCCGTAGCCGTGCATCCCGATGATGAACGCTACCGGCATTTAATCGGTAAGCAAGTGAAGCTGCCGCTGACCGAGCGCACCATTACCATTATCGCAGATCACTACGTGGATCCCACCTTCGGAACCGGCTGCCTCAAAATCACCCCCGCCCACGACTTTAACGACTATGCCGTCGGCATGCAGCACCAACTGGAACCGATTAATATTTTCACGCCGAAGGCCTGTCTCAATGAAAATGCGCCCAAAGCTTATCAAGGGTTGGATCGCTTCGAAGCACGCAAACGCGCTGTGCAGGAACTGCAAGACCAAGGCCTGATTGAAAAAACAGAAAAGCACCTGATGAAAGTGCCCCGCGGCGATCGCTCCGGCGCTGTGGTTGAGCCCTACCTCACGCTACAGTGGTATCTCAAAATGGAACCCCTGGCCAAGCCAGCAATCAAAGCCGTGAGCGACGGAAAAATCCGCTTTATCCCAGAAAACTGGGACAAAACCTATTATCAGTGGCTCAACAACATCGAAGACTGGTGCATCAGCCGACAATTGTGGTGGGGCCACCGCATCCCCGTCTGGTACGACGCTGATGGCCGCCCCTACGCGGGCCACAGCGAAGAAGACGTGCGCGCGCGTCATGACATCAAGCCGGATCAAGTGTTAACCCAAGAAGAAGACGTGCTCGACACTTGGTTCTCTTCCAGCCTCTGGCCCTTCTCCACTTTAGGCTGGCCGGACAGAACGAAAGACCTGTCGCATTTCTTCCCCACCCAAGTGTTGGTCACCGGCTTCGACATCATTTTCTTCTGGGTCGCGCGCATGATCATGATGAGCCTGAAATTCATGGGCCAAGTCCCCTTTCACGACATCTACATCACCGGCCTCATTCGCGACGCCGAAGGCCAGAAAATGTCGAAGTCCAAAGGCAACATCTTGGATCCCATCGACCTCATTGACGGCATCAGCCTGGATGAACTCGTCAAGAAGCGCACCTACGGCATGATGCAACCCGGCATGGCGGAAAAAATTGAAAAGAACACCCGCGCGCAATTCCCCGAAGGCATCGCCTCCTTCGGCACGGACGCGCTGCGCATGACCTTCTCTTCACTCGCCTCCTACACCCGCGAAATCCGCTTTGATCTCGGCCGCCTCGAAGGCTACCGCAATTTCTGTAACAAACTCTGGAACGCCTCGCGCTTTGTGCTCATGAATGTCGAAGATAAGGAACTGAAAAAACCCATCGGTAAAAAAGGCTTAACCCAAGCCGACCGCTGGATCCTCTCCCGCTTGCAGCGCACCATGGAACAAGCCAAGCAGGACCTTGCGGCTTATCGCTTTGATTTACTCACGCAAACCTTATACGACTTCACCTGGAATGAGTTCTGCGACTGGTACCTGGAACTAGCCAAAGTCAACTTAAACAGCGAAACACCCAGCGAAGAGCAAAGCCTAACGCGCTACAATCTCGTTTATGTGCTAGAAGCCCTGCTGCGCCTGCTACACCCCGTCATGCCCTTCATCACCGAAGAAATCTGGCAGCGCGTCGCGCCGTTATTAGGCAAGAAAGGCGACACCATCCTGCACGAACCTTTCCCAGAGTTAGACGAAAGCAAACTTGACGCAGAAGTCGAAGCGGAACTCAGCTGGACACAAAGCATCGTCATGGCCATTCGCGCCATGCGCAGCCAGATGAATATTCCTCCCTCGCGCGCCCTCACCCTGCTACTGACCAAAGGCACCGCCCAAGACAAAACCCGCGTGCAAGAATATCAGCCCATCCTCAACCGCATGGCGCGCCTATCTGACATCACTTGGATCGCACCCGCAGATAAGCCCCAGCAATCGGCTTCCGCTTTTGTCGGCACGCTGGAACTGTTTATTCCTCTGGAAGGGATCATTGATCTCAACGAAGAAGCCAACAAGATCAAAAAGGAAATTGCGCGCATACAGAAAGAAATTGAGAAAGCCGAAGGCAAATTAAAAAACCCCAACTTCGTCGACCGAGCACCGGCAGATGTCGTGGAGCAGGAAAAAACCCGCGTGCGGGATTTTCAGACGACTTTACAGCAGCAGGAGGAGCAATTGGGGCGCTTGAGTCAGGCGGTGAAGCAGTAAGTTATTAGCGCGAGCGCGACGAAGAGCCAGGTTTCGCTCTGGCAACGCTAGGAGCTTGCTCTAGCGGCTTCTTGCTTTCATCTGAGGAAGGCTCACCCCTCTCAGCCGCGAGCTTCCTAAAAAATTTGGCGCTGGCAATTTTTTCGGGGGTGCTTTTCTCTGGGTTTGAACCAAAGGAAAAAAGATCTTGCTTGGTTGCGGCACCGCCACCGATGAGCCCTAAAATCAAAGGGATTAAATCTGAATAACCGCCGAGGTCCAGATTGCCTTTATTTGCTCTGAGCGAGGCCACCATCATTGCAACTTCAGCCCATCCCGTATAGCGGGCGCGATTTTGGGCTACGTGAGCCTCAATCTCGATTTTATTTTTTTCTGATATGGGATTATCCTCTAGATTCAAGGAAAGAATGATTCGATTCTTCTTTATTGCATCTATAGCAGAATCTTCAATGTTGCAATCTCTCAATTCAACTGCCGTCGCAACCTGATTCAACAACGAAAAGGCGGCCGCCCCGCGACTGCCCATAAGGTTGCCATTCAACTCCACCGTCGTCGCGACTTGATTATACCTTGCAAAATCCGTTGCGCCTTGCTCGCCAATCTCGGCATAGCTCAAACCCACCTTCGTCACGACTTGATTAAATCTTGCAAAGCCTGCGGCGCCTTGATTACCGATCTCATTAAAAGAGAAATCCACCATTCTCACGAACTGATTCCACACCGCAAAGGTGATAGCGCCAAGAAAGCCAATCTTGTTACTATTAAAATCCGCTTCCGTTGTCGTTTGGTTCAGTTTTGCAAAATCTTTAATGCCTTGATCACCGATTTTATTATCACTTAAAATCACCTCCGTCGCGACCCTATTCCAAACTGCAAAATCCTTCACGCCAAGATTGCCGATTCCGTTACCATTCAAATCCACCGTCGTCGCGACCTGATTATAATACGCAAAATCTCTCGCGCCTTGATCACCAATTTTGTTTCTCCCCAAGTTGACCTCCTTCAAAAACTTATTATTCTTCGCAAATCTCTTTGCGCCTTTCGCGCCAATTTGGTTCTCACTCAAATCCACTATTTTCGCGACCTTATTCTCCTTTGCAAAAGCTCTTGCACCTCGCGCTTTGATCTTGTTAAAACTCAAATCCACCGTTGTCGCCACCTCATTCAACTTTGCAAAATCACTCGCGCCTTGATCGCCGATCTCGCAATCATTCAAACCCACCTTTGTTGCAACCTGATTCAACTCCGCAAAGTCCTTCGCGCCTTGATCGCCAATCGCGTTACCATTCAAATACACCGCTTTCGCAAGCTGATTCGACTGCGCAAAATCCTTCGCACCTTGAGCGCCTATCGTATTTCTACTCAAATCCACCGCTGTCGCCACCTCATTCAGCCTTGCAAAATCACTCGCGCCTTGATCGCCGATCATGTTATCACTCAAATCCACTCCTCTAATTCGCGGGTAGCGCTCCAATACAACAATGACATCCGCTATGTCCTTATCCTCAAGTCCCTGACCCGACAAATCCAGCGTGTTGTCTTTAATAAAACTAGCAAAACGCAAAGGCGCTTCTGACTTCTTCTCTTCAAGGGAGGATTGTATACTCGCCGTCATTGAGCCTGGCGCTAAAGGTGATCGGTTGCCTGACATGATTAACTCCTCTTAGACATAAAAATAATCAGCCATTCTGTATTAAGTATAGCTGGCAGATTTAAGGGCACACTGAGTGGCCTATTGCCTTATAAGTATTCGATTAAATGATTATTAAGGCAGCAGGAGGAGCAATTGGGGCGCTTGAGTCAGGCGGTGAAGCAGTAAGTCATTAGCCCGAGCGCGACGAAGAGCCAGGTTTCGCTCTGGGAACGCTAGGGGCTTGCTCTAGCGGTTGTTTCTTTTCCTCCGAAGGAGTCACGCCCGTCTCAGCCGCAAGCTTCCTAAAAAATAGGGCGCTGGCAATTTTTTCGGGGGAGCTGTTCTTTGAACCAAAGGAAAAAAGACCCTGCTTGGTTGCCGCACCGCCGCCGATGAATCCTAAAATCTCAGGGATTAAAGCTGAATAGCCCCCGATGTCCAGGTTGCCTTCATTTGCCCTGAGCGAGGCCACCATCATTGCAACCTCAGCCCATCCCGTATAACGGGCGCGATTTTGGGCTATATGAGCCTCAATCTCGATTTTATTTTTTTCTGATATGGGATTATCTTCTAGTTTCAAGGAAAGAAAGATTCGATTATTCTTTATTGTATCTACAGCAGCATCTTCAATGTTGCAATCTTTCAATTCAACTTCCGTCGCGACTTGATTCCCCAACGAAAAGATGGCCGCCCCGCGACTGCCCATAGGGTTTCCATTCAAATGCGCCCTCGTCGCGACTTGATTATACGTTACAAAATCCATTGCGCCTTGTTCGCCAATCCCGGTATAACTCAAATCCACCGTCGTCGCGACTTGATTAAATTTTGCAAAGCCTTTGGCGCCTTGATTACCGATATTATTATGAGAAAAATCCACCATTCTCACGAGTCTATTCCACACTGCAAAGGTGATAGCGCCATGAAAGCCAATCAAGTTATCACTAAAATCCACTTCCTTCACCGTTTGGTTCAGTTTTGCAAAATCTTTAATGCCTAGATCGCCGATTTTATTATTATTTAAAATCACCCTAGTCGCGACCCGATTCCACACTGCAAAATCCTTCGCACCTCGATTGCCGATTCCGTTACCATTCAAATCCACCATCGTCGCGACCTGATTAAAATACGCAAAATCTCCCGCTCCTCGCGCGCCAATTTCGTTACTCCCCAAGTTGACCGCCTTCACAAACTTATTATTCTTCGCAAAATCCCTCGCGCCTTGATCGCCGATGAAATTTGAACTCAAATCCACCATTTTTGTGACCTTATTCTCTTTTGCAAAATTTCTTGCACCTCGCGCTTTGATCTCATTAAGACTCAAATTCACCGTTGTCGTGACCTTATTCGCCTTCGCAAAATCCCTCGCGCCTTGATCGCCGATCCCGTTATCACTCAAATCTACCGTTGTCGCCACCTGATTCAACTCCGCGAAATCCTTTGCGCCTTGAGCGCCGATCATGTTTTCACTCAAATCCACCGTTGTCGCCACCTGATTCAACCCCGCGAAATCCTTTGCGCCTTGAGCGCCGATCATGTTTTCACTCAAATCCACTTTTCTAATCTCTGGATAGCGCTCCAACACAGCAATGACATCTGCTATATCCTTATCCTCAAGTCCCTGACCCGACAAATCCAGCGTGTCGCCTTTAATAAAACCAGCAAAACGCAAAGGCGCTTCTGACTTCTTCTCTTCAAGGGAGGATTGTATACTCGCCGTCATTGAGCCTGGCGCTAAAGGTGATCGGTTGCCTGACATGAT
>Ga0206822_1073_pt1 | contig 26800 bp, 17 predicted proteins | sample Alteio_BWOrgCont_83_FD_152913 | JGI IMG/M metagenome (GOLD analysis project Ga0206822, IMG submission 152913) | Enriched cells from forest soil in Barre Woods Harvard Forest LTER site, Petersham, Massachusetts, United States -... | ecosystem: Environmental > Terrestrial > Soil > Temperate forest >... | reverse complement strand
TGGTAGTTCTCTGAGTGGAGCTGGAGATGTGAACGGCGATGGAATAGATGATATTTTAATTGCTGCCTCTATTTTCGCTTTCCAAAATTATGTAATATTTGGTAATAGAAACTCATGGCCTGAAATAATAAATCTTGCTGATCTGGATGGAAATAATGGTTTTGTCATCGGAGGCAGTGGTTATTCTGTGAGTGGAGCTGGAGATATTAATGGAGACAATATTGCTGATATTTTAATTGGGGATCCAGATGCTCAGGATGGTATTTTAACAGGTCAAAGCTATGTAGTCTTTGGAAGTAGAGGGTCATGGCCTAAACTATTTCACCTTCTTGATCTCGATGGTGTTAATGGTTTTTATATACATAGGGGTGCATCTCAAAACAGCGGATATTCGGTGAGTAGAGCTGGAGATGTAAACGGCGATGGCATAGACGATATATTAATTAGTGCTGAGGATGTTAGCACATGGTTAGCTGTAACTTTTGTCATTTTTGGTAATAAAAATCCTTGGTCAAAAGATTTTGATCCACAAAAACTCGACGGTACGAATGGTTTCATTATTTATGGAACTGTTGGTTCTTCGCCAAATTATCATAAGGTCAGTGGAGCCGGAGATGTAAACGCAGATGGGATTGATGATATTTTAGTTAGCGATTTTTTTGCTAATACTGTTTATGCAATATTTGGAAGTAAACAAAGATGGCCAGCAGCATTTCATGCTAAAGACTTAAATGGAGAGAACGGTTTTATCATACATTGCATCTATCCAAAAGATGAAATGGGTACATCCTTAAGCGAGGCTGGGGATGTAAATGGAGATGGAATAGGAGATATTTTAATTGGTGCAGGACAAAATTCAAATGGAGGAACAGGACAAAGTTATGTAATATTTGGTAGCAGAGGATCATGGCCTAAAGATTTCTATCTGGTCGATTTGAACGGTAGCAATGGGTTTAGTATCAACGGTCACGCAGGTGACTTTAGTGAAACTATTGTGAGCAATGCCGGAGATGTGAATAAAGATGGCATCACTGATATATTAATTGGGGCTCCACAGTTTCGCAATAATATAGGTTTAAGTTACGTAATTTTTGGAAAGAAAGGGAATTGGCCGGCTGTGATTAGTCGAAGTGATCTTGATGGAAATAATGGCTTTATTATTAATGGAATTAATACAGGTGATTATAGTGGATGTGCAGTCAGTGGCGTTGGAGATATCAATGGAGATGGAATTTCAGATATTTTGATAGGTGCTAACGGAGCCAGGAATACGGCAGGGCAAAGCTATATTATTTTTGGAAATAAAACAAAATCTTCTAAGAACTAAAAGTATAATATTAATGCTCTTCCTAATAAAGTTCAAAGTCCTCTAAAATACTCAATATCCTAAGAAAAATAAGCCTCTGATCCTTTTAAACTGGTAAAAAGAAATCAGATATTATATTCAATTTTAATATGATTATATACGGCTTGGACCATGTTGAAGATTTACTAAAAGGCCCTGTTCATTTAGCGATTGGTACTTTTGATGGAGTGCATGTAGGACATCAAAAGCTGATTAAATCTGCAATCAAAGAAGCTCGGCAATCAAATGGAATTTCGGTAGTACTTACTTTTTGGCCCCACCCTAGTCATTTTTTCAATCCCAGTTCCCCTGTGCCAACAATCATGTCGGGGGAAATAAAAAATCATTTTCTTGAAGAACAAGGAGTTGATATTGTCATTCAGCAAAAATTTACGGATGAGTTTGCACATTTGAGTCCCGAAGATTTTGTTAAATTGCTAATGAAAGTATTTCCTGAGCTTAAAGCAATTTATGCAGGAAATGATTTTCGTTTTGGGTATCAAAGACAGGGAGATATTTCTTTTTTAGAACGTATTGGGAAAGTTTTGGACTTTAGCGTCGTTAAACAAAAAAATGTAAGCTACAAAGGTAAAAGAATTAGCAGCACACGGATTAGGGAAGCACTTCAAACAGGCAATATAAAAGAAGCCAATATTATGTTAGGCTATCCGTATTTTAGTATGGGCCTCGTTGTAACGGCGGCTTCTCCCTTAAGTATTGTTTGGAGGCCTGAAGTAAAACCAAAATTTGGGACTTACGACATAAAAGTCCATAGCAGAAATAGAACAAAAAAATATGAGGGTATCGGGTACTATGGCAATAACTTGGAATTCCCTGATAATGAAAATCCTAGACTAGAAATTTATTTACCAGAACCCACTGAACTTGGACCTGCAGACGCATTAACTATCGAATGGTTTCAATTTTTGAATCCGGAATCAAAATACGATTCAAAAGTCACTTTAATACACAATTCGGGTACACCAAACTAAGTCTTATAGGAGCATTTTTAAAAGAATAATTATAAATGAGAAAAAGACTATTGACGATTCATCAGGAAATATTTTTTATCAATTGATACAAGTTTTTAAAAATGAAAATTAATTTTAAAACTTACTTTGATACAGTAAAAAAATATTATCAGTGCTTCATCCGCTTTATTTTTGATACAAATAATGTTACTAGTTGTAATTGGAACCAAGACCAGATAGCTAACGCTTGTACTTTAAAAAAGACAATTGCTCCTCCAATTAAATTCACCTGCATCGTAATTGCCCTCGGCGTAGGCTTTTTTGTAATTTGGGGAAGTTTGGCGAAACTTGATAGTGCTACTGTGGCCCCTGGATTTGTTGTCTTAAGCGATAATTACAAGACCATCCAGCATTTGGAAGGAGGTATTATTGACAAAATCTTGATCAAAGAAGGTGACTTAGTCAACGTGGATCAACCTCTAATAATACTTAATGATACTGCTGCAAAATCAAGGCTGCAAATGATTTTGAGTCAATTAAGAAGTACAAAAGCTATTGAAAACCGATTGCTTGCCGAGCAGCAGGGGGAGAATAGTGTTACTTATTCAGAAGAAATATTCGATACCCACATTCCAGAGGTACAGAAAATAATCAATACCCAGGACGCTCTTTTTCGAACCAGAGTGCAATCTGTTAAAGGTAAAATCGATATTCTTTTGCAAAAGATAGCACAATATAAGGAACAGATCAAAGGACTTGAAACAACGAAAGATGCATTAGAACTGCACTCACTACTTACAAAAGAACAAGTAGGCAATATGCAAACCTTGTTTGATCGGGGATGCACTGCAAAAACGGATTTATTTGAAATCAAGAAAAAACATCTGGAAATGGAAGGAAGACTAGGCGAAATTAAAGGAAACATAGCAAGTGTAGGTGAAGCCATATCTGAAACGCAGTTACAGATGTTGGATTTTGTAAATGACAATCAAAGAGAAATCAACGATCAACTTCAAAAGACCCAGGCACAAATATTAGATTTACAAGAACAATACCAAGCAGCACAGGACGTTTTAAATAGAACAATCATAAAGGCACCTACTGCTGGAATTATTACTGGAATGCAATATCATACTATCAGTGGAGTCATTGGCTCTGGAGCAAAAATTATGGATATAGTGCCTCAAAATGACGAACTTATCATCGAAGCCCAGGTAATGCCGAAAGATATGGAAAGCATTAAAGTAGGCTTGCGCACCAAAGTACAATTAAGTGCTTATAAAAGTAGATTAGTCCCTAGAGTCGAGGGCGAAGTGATATATTTTTCTGCAGATAGGATCCACGATGAACGAAGTAAGTACCCTCATTACATCGCAAGAATTCGTATTCCCAAAGAAGCTCTAGATAAAATAAACTATGATGTAAAATTATATCCAGGAATGCCAGCGGATGTATTCATAGTAAAAGGAGAACGAACCTTTTTGCAATATATGGCAAGCCCTATTACCGATAGCCTACATAGAGCCTTTAAGGAAAAGTGAAATTGAGGGCCCAATTCTGATGGAATAGCATGTATAAAATTATCCTTGTTTTTTGTCAGTTTTGATTTTTACTGAAGAGAGTTCGGGATTTATTAACATTTAAATTTTATATTTATGAATAGAATTAGACACGAGATCTATGAAACGGGATATGGAATGTTTGAAGAGGTGAGTGATACACTAGAAATGCTATCTACAGCAAACGGAAGAGGAAGAATAGCGGCGAGGATGATGATAGATGAAGCGCTCGCACTAGTAGTCAGTGCTGGAATTACTGGGGGAATTCTTGCAAGACGGTACATAGTAGAACAAGTAAGGAAACATCCTGAGACTGCAAAGGCTGCTGCTGTAGGAGTAGGTTTTGGCGTTGTAATCTATGGGGGCTATTGTATATACAATCGTAGTCTAGAAGAGAATAAAGAAATTTAGGAAGAGTCGGGCAATGAACCTTATAGGCCTGGAGTCCTTAAAAAAGGAGGTGTCTACCGAAGCTGAGAAATCTTTTGACGAATTCTATAACGCCACAAGTCCTTCTCTCGAAAATGTATAACCATCCCTAATTAATTAATACAGGTAAACAGCTCACTGATGGCTCGACCCAGATAATTTGGGTTAGTTAGTTAAATGTCATTGATCTCATGATACAGCACTTAACAGAGCTCCTGTATTAAAAATATAGCATAGAAAAAAATTACTTAAGTGTTCAAGATCAATTCTTAAAGCTTGCCTTTTGGGCTTCTTATGATTCTCTATTAAATTCTATGGCTAATAACTCTAATGGAAAAGTGGTAGGCAATTCTGCCAAAAGACTTGTTGTTGGTTCTAATGAACCTTCTTTTGATAAATACAAGGTGGAAAGTTCTCCAGTTGATAAAAAGCGAAGTCAAGAAATTGACGACGATGTTATTTTTGAAGCTTCTCCAATAATTGAACGTGATTGGGCAATGGACAAAGAGGATCCTTTGAAAGATATCGTCAACTATGATACAAAAGAGAGTATTCCTTATGGTAAAACACTTGACTTAAGTAAGTATTGGAATCTCAAAACGGTTAAAGTTGGAAAAATAGAAGGAACACTTATTTTGCCGGCTGATGTTACGGAATTTGAGTGCGCGGATATTACCAATATTGTAGAAAAAGAAAATAAATGGTTAGCCGATATAAAAGAGGAAGTAGAGGAAAATGAAAGAGATAGCAATTACAGGGCAAGGTGGGTAGAAAGTGAAAGTAACTTTAGTGAAGTATTGAGAGAAATAGGCGAATACAACCGCAAGGATTTGGATTTCATGGAGCGTCAATTGGCAAAAAAAGACCCTTCTAAAATTCCAACAATTGATTTAGGTAATTGTACTAAGCTCACAACAGTTAAAGTAGGAAGCATTGAAGGTAACATGGCGATCTTTTTTCCGAACCCTTCTGTTATTAAAAACGTTGAATTCCAGAATATTTCCTCTGGTAACATCCTTGATTTAACTTCCTGTTCCAGCCTTACGATACTGAAAGTAAAAAATATTCAAAGAGAACTTAAATTGCCGTTTAATATTGAAAGCTTTGAATGTATGACTCTTAGGGCTGAGAATATTCCTATTTCAAGGCATTGCTCCAATCTAAAGATTCTCAAAGTAGGAAAGATTGATACCATGCTACGCTCGCGTGATATGTCTTCTAGTATTGAAAACTTTGAATGCGAGAATGTTAACAATCAACTTTCTTTAAGAAGTTGCTCCAAACTTAAAACAGTCAAGGTAGGAAGTGTTTGGGCTCGAATTGATTTACCTTCAACTGTCGAAAACTTTGTATGTAGGGATGTTGGGTACATGTCTCCTCTAGACTTAAGTCATTGTTCTAACCTTACAACAGTCAGCATGGGAAGCATAGAAAGAATACCTAAATTGCCACCTAGTGTTAAGATTTTCCAGTATGAGGACAATAGTTGTTTAGCTCATTCTCCTATTGATTTAAGACATTGTTCTAATCTAACAATGGTTAAAGTAGGAAAAATTGGAAAAATGGGCTCAATTCTATTACCACCTAGTAAAGTGGAATTGAAGAGCAGAAATGTTGTTAATCAAACACTTGACTTAACTAACTATCCTAGTCTTAGCGGTGTTGAACTTGGAAAGGTTTACAACACGTATCGGGTTCCTATTGAGGGTACCACCAGACCGTTGACCGCTACAGCTGAAGATTGGTTATGGTTGTTTAGGTATGATATCAATAAAACCTCAATACAACTCCCCTCAAATATTACTCATTTTGTGTGCCAAGGTATCCAATATGGAGCCACAGTTAATTTGAGTCAGTGTATCAATCCCCTAAAGGTGAGAGTGAATGGTAATATTGAAGGAACACTTAAGCTGCCACCCACTACTACTAGTTTTGAATGTGAGGATATTTCTTATAGCACTACCTACTTAGGGATGGGCCTTTGTAACGGTGCTGTTATTTGTGGTTTAGGGCAATGCACAGACCTCACAACAGTTTCGGTAAAAAAAATTTATAGAGGGATGTTAAGATTACCGGATAGTGTTATCTCCTTTGAGTGTCATGGCATTTATGGTAGTGTTGTTGATTTAAGCCAGTGTAAAAAAATTACATCAGTTTCCGTAAAATATTCTAGTGGAACATTAATTTTACCACGTAAAGGTCATGAGTGTGTGGTTGATATACCTCTTGGTGCTAAAGTAATTTGGGTCGATTAGGCATTCTCAATCTGCTTCTTCCATCGGTTAAATATAACCCATGAGTGGTTTCGTATATATTCGACAATAGGCACCCAATCCGTCAGTAGCTTAGCTACAAAGACACTATTGAGGCTACTCCAGAAATAGTCATTGAATTTTAATCGGCTTGACCCTAACTTATTTTTGATGATTTTGTCATTCACACTTATATTTATAACAGTCCTTTTTTATTTTGTTTTTATTGGATCTGTCAGATTAATTAAAGTCTATTATAGTTTACTTGGTTGAAACGTTCCCAAATATGTAATATGTTTTAAAATATGTTCTACTCTATCATACGACAACACTGTGCTGCAAGCATCTACTATTGAACCGTCGACAAAAAACTCAGGATGTTGTTTCGCAATCTTTATTACAAGCTCTGGATTGGCTTTAGTAAAATCTTTCACCACTTCATAAGACCTATTCTCAGATTTCATTACGCCCAGATTCATTGCTTCGAAACATAACATCTGAGCCATTTCTACATTATCATCGTTGTTTCCTAATTCCCCTAATTGCCTTTTAAGATAATCTTTTTCTAGATATCCTTTGACGCCCCAATCTTTTCCAAGACTGAGGCTACTCCACCCATGCTTATAGCACCATGTTTGATCATCCACAATTCTGACTATGCTATTTAGAACATTTTCTTGAATTTTTTGTTTTAAAGTTAATAAGATGTCACTGGCTTCTCCTCGAGATACAATGATTAATCGATTTTCTATTTCCTTAAAATTTGGCTGTAATGGCTCTATTGCTAATCGAATCTCTTTTGTGCTCTTATCCTCTTTACCAAATGTAGGCAAATATATGCTATAGGCTTGTTTCATACATTCCAGGCCTTTATTAGTATCTCCCAATTTCAGATAGTCATCACCAAGCTTATGTAAGCCCAATGCGATACCAAGATGGTTCCGAAGCTGTCCGTAATAGTTTAATAATTCCTCCCAATAATATATTGCCTCTTTGTAATTAATGTCTGCTAAATCATAATGGTTTCCAAGGCTAAATAGTAATTCCTCTCTACCTGTAAAATTCAAATTTACTTTTTTTGCTTCTCTAAGTAGCATTCTTGCATGATTACTCCATTCAGCTGGTGATTGCTGGTCATTTGCATGAGCTTTAACACATTGAAATGGATTCTTTAATTTCATTATTAGCTTTTTCAATATTTCTTGAGACTCACCTTTATCCTCTTCAATGAGTGCTTTTTTTGTTTCATCTTGTACTATTTTATGACTTAATTTGAGCACGGTTTTATTTTGATTTTTTACCACATTAATTAATGATAATTTCTCTAGTTCATAAACATGTCCCTCCAAGTTTGCTTGTGTTTCTGTCATTAGGTTACCTATGAATTGCGATGATGTTCCTTCCATATCGAGGTATGCCAAATATTTTAGCAATAACCAACTTTTCGGAAATCGATTTTTTAAATCCCGAAATAATATTTCCACTTCAGGATAGATTTCTTCATTTTGGATTTTACTCATTTTAATAGCTTTGTACTCTTCTAAAAATTGATCTATACTTTGGAAAGGATGGGCGTTCAAATAAGCTACTATTTTAGACAATCTAAATGGAGACGTCCGAACAATTTTTACTAATCGTCCCGCTTCTTTTTCAATTTCTTTTTCACTTCTCCCTTTTTCACGTTGTTCAAGGCCCATTTTCAAATACGATATGGCCTCTTGCTTACTAAAACCGTTTACATTTATTGTCTTAATGCCTATTCCTTCCAATAAATTAACATTTCTTGATGTAATAATTACTTTTATACAATTCGGAAGATTCTTTAAGAACGGCTTAATTTTTTCCTCTTCCTCTACATTATCAAAAATGAGTAATACCTTCTTTTTAAGTCGTGCAAGAACTCCATATACTTCATCTCTAATGGCTTCAAGATGCAATCTATTGATGATAATATGCAATTCCCTTGCCAATTGAAAAAATTCCTCCTCAATTTCTGTTCCTTTTATCCACCTTACTTGCCAATTCTCTTGCATTCGATCTCTTCCCCAGTTTTCAGCTAAAGTACTTTTACCCATACCTCCTGCGCCACTGATTAAAACTACAGCATTTTTACTGAATTTATCTTGCAATTCTTCTTTCTTACCATGGATTTCTTTATAGTTGTGTGCCGCAAAAGGAAGATTGTCAGGCAATTCCTTTATTAGGGATTGCTTCATTTCCATTATTGTGTGTTCAATTCCTTCTTTTTGCCATACCTTTCGTATATCTTTAGGTATTACCTGCAATAATCTTTGCGTTCTTTGTCTGATGTCATCAATATCGTAGCCTGGATTGGGTATTAAGATTTTTTGCGGTCCATTCCGATTAATTTTAAAACTTGCTAGCAGTTCTTCCAGTTGGGTTTTTACTATAGGTAATATATCCTCTCGCTCTCCTAGCTTCTCTTTAAATTCAAACAATTTATATAAATATTTATCTACACTATCTGTAATGAGTTTTAGCTCATGCACATTCTTGCCTTCTCTATACTTTACCAAAGCAATCAACTCAAACCTTTCATCAAAAATTTTCATTCTTTTTTCAGGGCTTTTCTCATCTTCATTTGATATTTTGAAATCTATATGCTCATAATACTTCCAATATTGTTCCTGATTTATGTCTTTTTTTAGAGCATTATCGACCAGCTCGACAGTACCCTCTCCAATCATATAGTCAATTGCAAGACGTAAAGGTACCTGAGCCCGAGGCGGCACTATATTTGCAATTACTTCCCTTAAACCACTGATGAGAACCCCAATAATGCTCATGAGTGTATTATCATTAATAATATAATAATCAAAACCCCAATTTACCCTATATCCTACGCCTGCCCCTATTGCTGCCGACGCAATAGGCGGCACACCAGCAGAGGTAGCAGCAAGGGTAGTTAATGTATTTACACCCGCTACAGCAACTCTTTTGGCAGCTCCAGCAATTTCTTGTCCTTTTTGAGAAAAGGTTCTTTGATCTCCCTTATACACAATCCTTGGCCAATCACGGATCGTTTGGCACTTCGTGGGTTTACCTGTTTTAGGATTAAAGCATGTTAATATTCCCCATAAATCATGCCCTTCAATCGCCAAAATAGGTTTAATTTTATCACCTAGTGTATTCTTTATTGAAGCGGGCATTTTTCGCTCAATCCGTTTTGTCATCTTCATGAGTGGGTCTACTTTGTAAACCCTACCTACATGGCTATTACAACAATTAGCTGGATTAGGGTGTGCTAAATAAGTTACTATGTCTAAGTCTTCTAATTTTACACGATCATTTATATTATTTGATTGCAATTTTTCCATCATTGGCAACGTTCCAGGGCTATCAAAGGTCACTGCTTTTATATCATAATACTCACAAAAGGCATAACTATAAAAGGCACTAAGCTCCGCAAGCCATGCGCCTAAAGAATGTCCTGTAAATGACAATCGATACCCAGCGTTTTTAGCTATTTCGATAGCCTCTTCGGTGGCTTGTAAATTGCGAGCTTGTTGACCAACTACAATTTGATTACCCAATATCTCTTCAAAATTCGTTTTCCAATCGCTATTTTTTTGAAGTAAGCTACTAATCGTATCCATTACTCCACCTTCTGTTCCTCTAATGGCTAAAACGACTTGATGCGTCGTATGATTGATATAAATAGCTGCATAATATCCACTTACTTGCGTATCAGGATAAACTTTTTCTACTTTCCAATTTTTTAAATGTTCATCAACAGTCGGATCTAAAGTAACATTACTTCCGCAGGCAGAATCTTTATACGCATGCTTACTCAATAGTCCATGAGTATAATCATTAGGATGATGCCTATAATTTCTATTATTTTCGATTAGCTTAGATTCAATTTGTTGTAAAATTTTATCATCTGCAGCAAACTGGGTTTCATGCCATGATATATAGCCTAATTCTGTATTATTTGAAATGGATTTATACAAGCCATTCATTTCTATTGCTGTTAATCTAAACTTCACAGTTACTGCAACAATGCATGGGTCATTCTTTGCTAATGCAGCGGTCAGTTGTTCAAAATTTTCTTTCGTAAGACTTTTGTTTAGCCCTCCTGAGATTTCTTCACAGATACTTGCTGCGCAATTATTGGGTCGAAGCCTGTACTGAGTATTATCATTCAAACTAAAGTGGCGGCATGCTTGGCTGGCACGGCCTGAGGATGCAAGAGCTGTTTGAATTCTAAAAGCGGTAAAAAATAGATTTATACTTCCGCCATGGCTATTAACTGTGTTTATTGGTCTAAGCATTTTTTTAATAAATTCTGTATTCTTTTCATAATCCATCGAAAAATACCTGATCAGGTATTAATTTTCGGATACATGGATAATGTTTACAAATATGAATTAAATCAAGAAAAAGTTTTTACTTAACATTCTCGATCCTGTTGACTTAAGTAATTCCAATACTTCTTTGAGCTAATACCAAATCTCACTCTAAAATGAACAAATGCCGACTTGCCTTTATGCCATCTAATGAGCCTTCTTCACTCCCAAGTGCTCGATCAGAATGTCATTATCTGGCATAAATTCAAGCGACCTTTGTTCATTTTAGAATGAGATTTGGTATAACTGCTTTTTCAGTACAATTCAATCTTAATACCACGTCTCAAATAAGTAGGAATATCGATATCTTCGCCATTAATTAAAATAGGCTCTAGTTGTCCGAAATAGCCTCTTCCAATAGCCATATTATCTAAATCGGTTGGATCGTTGCCTCCTATGGGTTTTTTAGGACTTCTGCGTTTCTCGTTTTTTGTTTCAGGGGGAAGGTCGTCAAAGAGGAATTGTTGCTGGGGATAGCTCTTTCCATCTGATCGAACGCTTGAAACACTTCTTGGCGAACCTTTATTGATATCGGAGATTCCTATAACTACTATTTCTAGGTAATCTTCTCTAGTTTCATCAATAATAGCTCCAATGGCAGTATTCTCCTTGCTATTAAAATGGCTAGAAAGAAAGGCCCCGATATCATGAATATTTTGCAAAGATAAATTTTTTCCTCCTTTGATGTTGATTAACAAACTATCGGCACTTTGATGTGCATGAGGCGTATAAAGTATAGGACAGCATGCTACTTCATTCAATGCTCTTTTGCAATAATCCGCTCCTTGTGCAGCCCCTAGCCCGAATAATGTTTTTCCTCCTCCATTGGAGAATATGTGTTTAAGACTCGAAAAATCGAGATTAATAATGCCAACTTCGTAAATCATACCACTTATTGCATTCACTGCGCATCTAATCCAAAAGCTAGCCAGTTCAAAGGCTTCATTCACTGTAGCTGAGCGAGGAAGGCTTTGTAATAACAAATCATTAGGCAAAGGAATCGTCACATGCCCAGCAATACGAAGGTCCCCAAGAGTTTTTTCAGCAAGTTGATGCTTTTTACTTCCTTCTAAAGTAAAAGGCATCATTACCAATGAAATTACTAGGGTACCTTGTTTCATAGCAAGACGAGCAATATAAGAAGCGATTACGGATCCTACGCCACCCCCAAGACCTGCAATAATGAAAAGTAAATCGACATTTTGAAGGGACGCTTCAATTTTTTCTTTATCGAGTTCTAGAGCTTTTAAGGCAACGGAAGCGTCTCCACCAGAACTTAAACCGCGAGTTACAGTATGCCCGATAGTTAATTTTTCTAATTTCTCTGTCATTTGAATCGATTGCAGTGTCTTAATATCAGTATCAATGACAAGATAGGAAAGATGCGGGTAAGGTTGCGCAAGAAGATGGTTAACACTATTAACTCCTGCACCTCCAATCCCTATAACTTTTGTACGAACAGCTTCCATTATTTATAAATCTTTTTTTTATATTAACCTCGGTTCGGGATAGAGAAAAGCGAAAAATGAACCTCTTTTGAGCCCAAATTTTTGAGAATTTTCTTGGACACCCGTAGGTGCTATTTCAAAAATTCTCAAAAATTTGTTTTTCAAAATAGTTTTATTTTTCATCTTTTTTATCCCAAACTGAGGTTGTTAAACATCTTAGCAACTTTGTTCAAAATTCCTGGCTTTTGAACTTTCAATATCCCTTTCTTTTCTTGACTGCGTAGCGCATAATGCAGGAGACCTAAAACCGTACTGTACTCCGGATCTCGAAGGCTCTCACAGGCCCAAGGAGGATTATCACCCAAACGTGCATCCACTTCAAAAACTTCTTTGGCTATTCTATCAATGTGTGATAAACGAGAACATCCTCCAGTCAAGACGATCCCCGCAGCAAGATCTTTTAATCGAAAATCCACTTCAATTTGCTTGCGAACAAAAGAAAAAAGCTCTTTCATACGCGCTTCAATAATTTGTATGACAGCGTTTTTGTTAATATTTCTTGGAACAAATGAATTTTCCGCATTGATAGTGAACGTATCTTGCACATCCTCCATATTAGAATAAAGATTCTGTTTTTTTATTATTTCACATTGATTACGATCTAGACGGAGACCTAAACTGATATCATTGGTAATATGGTCGCCTCCAATGGGAATAACTCCTGTTTGAGTGACGTAGCCTCCTCGATAAACTGCATAATCCGTTGTCCCTCGGCCTATATCGATAACCAAAATTCCATTCATTTTTTCCGTTTGATCCGCTACCATAGAACCCGAAGCAATACTTGAAATAATTACGTCTTCTACCTTAATCCCAAAGCTGTTGACAACATGAATATTGTCGCGAACCTTTCGCAAATCTCCATGAACTGACCAATAACCCACTTGTAGCTTCTGTCCCTGAATATTTAAAGGATTGGTAATAATGCGGCCATCTAATTTAAAAGGATTTTGGATATGATGAATATAAACACGCTCAGCAGGCAATTGCTTATTTTTTGCATCCTTTGTTACGCGTTCAATATCATCTTGCATAACAGAGCTATCAGAAGAACCAATATTTACGGAACTTTCATTTAAAAACCCTTGTAGATGATAACCGGTTTGCGCAAGAAAGGCAGAACTTAAATTAACACCCGCTTTACTTTCAGCTGCTAAAATTGCAGCATGCGTCACAGTGCAAGCTGCCTGGAAATCAACTACTTCACCCTTCATGATGCCTTGAGAAGGTGATTCTCCTACACCAATAATATTAAGACTAGCTCCATCTATAATTTCACCTATAGCCACTACAACTTTGGCTGTACCCATTTCAATAGCTCCAATTATATTATCTTTATTCATTCTAGAAAATTTCTTTTACTTACTATTTGCGACTTTAACAACAGCTTGATTTTCTAAAGAGAGATCAATGCGCTCAATAGTTGCTAGTTTCTGTTTCGAGGCATAGGAAATAATGGAATTGAGTCGTCCCAACTGCAATTCAAATTTCTCAGGTGCAAAAATAATTTCACCTATATTTTTTGTTTTAACTTTTATAAAAGCCCCTAAGTCTTGATTTCCATATAAACAATATTCCAAAGAAATACTTTTCCAATATTTAAAAAGATGCGGAGATTCTAATCGAGCACAAGAAAGCAGTTCATCTACATAATTCATATAAGCTATTCTTTTAAAAGATTTACCTGTTTTATACAACTGAATACCAGTTAGATAAGGCAAAGACTGCAATTTTTGCTTAGAATAACCATAGCCTTTAAAGACATTGCCCTCTTTTGAAACTAATAAGCCTTGCCGTTTCCCTAATTCATTCACACAGATCAGTTTAACAATTGGCAAATATTCATGAATAGTAATTTTGAGGCTATCTGGGAATTGTCGCTCCACTTCAGCTTCTCGTATTTGTCCAATGGACTCTAATCGACTTTGTAATTCAAAAATATCGACGTTCATTATGCCAATATCTTTCGGTAAGTTTAAAAAGGGTAAAATTAATGCTCTTGTTAATACACCATTAGTTCGAATTTCAATATTTTTAACAGGAAAAGTGATAAATGAAGCATGACTTTTATAAAAATGGATAGAAAAAACAAGTGTGCATGCTAATATAATAAAACATATAAAAAATAGGCCTGTTCTTAAACATAAGGAAAAGTAACGCTTTTTTGAATGAATTGTAATGCCTTTCAATCCTGACTGAGTAATAGTGCGCCAACTATTATCGTTAGTCGGGGTTTTTGAAAAGGTCTTAGTCATATCAAATACTTATTATCCTTTTAATACCGCCAATTCCTCATCCCATTTTTTACCTAAAAATAAAACCTCAGGCTCTAAGGAAATTCCACAATTATTATAGACTTTTTCCCGGATAATATGGATCAACTGAACAATATCTTTTGAAGTCGCATCCCCATTATTGATAATAAAATTACAATGCAGTGAAGAAACTTGCGCTCCCCCTACTTTTAATCCTTTAAGACCAACGCTATCGATAAGAGCGCCCGCAAAATGGTTCTGTGGATTTTTAAAAATACATCCCGCGCTCGGTTCTCGGGGTTGAGTCATTTTCCTTTTACAAGCAAATTCATCGAGCTTGGCACGAATAACATGTTGCTTCTCGTTTTGGGAACCTTTAAGTACAGCGCCGATCGCAAATGCATTTTCTAAATCTTTACAAAAACGATATCCTAAAGTTAAATCCTTTTTAGAAAACTCTTTAATATGACCTTCTTGAGTAATACATTTGATACTTTCTATAACATCAAATAACCAAGCACCCATGGCTCCTGCATTCATACGTAAAGAGCCTCCTAAGGAACCTGGAATACCTTCAAAAAACTCAAATCCTGCCAATCCAAATTTACAAGCATAACCACATATTTCTTTCAAACGCACTCCTGCACCAGCCCAAATCCGTCCGTTCCCTAAATCACGAATCTCCTTCCAATGAGCATGACTTAATCGAATGACAAGACCATCAAACCCTTCATCAGGAACAATTAAATTGGAACCTCGCCCCAAAATAAACACAGGACATTTGATTGAATGAGCTTCTTTAATAACATGTATTAAATCCGCCAGTGAAGCCGGTTCCATATAAAATCGCGCATACCCCCCAAGACGCAAAGTTGTTTTAGAAGCTAGGGGCTCAAATTCAGCAACTTTTGTTCCTGGACTTTTCGACAGACAAAAAGACTTCCACCATTCAGTTCGTGTTAATTGTACTTTATATTTTAAAGCATGCATTTCTATATCCCCAGCACCAATAAAAAGAATATTGGCAGCCACATCGCTCTTGGAAAGGATCTTAGCAAAAAGCTCTTCTGAAGCTTCATTAATTAAGGTTAGCTTGCCTTGAGGATCAGGAAAAGCTTCTACAATGCGCTGGCTTACTCCCTCATTTAAAAACGGCTCACTTGCAGCGTATACTGGGAGCAAAATAACTTCATCAGCCTTACTTAACACTCTAGCAAACTCCTTAAAATAAGCCTGCGTTCGGGTATAACGATGCGGTTGAAAAACAACAATATTCTGGTATGCAGAAAATGAAATAATATAATTTAGTAATGCCTCAATTTCCGTTGGATGGTGCGCATAATCCATCATAACGTTTAGCTTTTCAGATTTATAAAGATACTCTTGGCGGCGCCTGACACCTAAAAAATCTTGAAAAGGCTCATCTGGAAGTTTTTTTAAAAGACAATGTACTACGGATAAAGCAGCTAAAGCATTATGCGCATTAAAAAGACCCCCATTAGGTATCGAAAATTGCTTCTGAGATAAAACGCCTTCTGTCATTAAAGTCGTCATTCCCTCAGAATTCACATGGGCAATAGCCTGGAAATTACCTTTTTGACCATAGCTTAAAATCTCACAGTGTAGATTTCTTTTAATAAGCTCATTTAAATACGCACAACTATCCGGAATGATAATACATTGACGTGTTCTACGAAACAAATTCAAAAAGGTATTTTCAAGATCTTGAATCGAAGGATATTGCGAAGGATGGTCCCAATCAAAATTAACAACTAACGTAATTTCCGGGTCAAAGTTATCAATAGTTCCATCACTTTCATCAACTTCCGCAATAATCCAATCACTACTAGAAGAAAACGCTGGCAAAAGTTTAGCATCTACAAATAAAGCACCGAGCAAAAATGAAAAATCAAATTCTGCTCTTTTTAAAGCATGAATAAGCATTGCCGCGGTGGTCGTTTTCCCATGACTTCCTACAACAGCAATTAATTTCTTATCCCTTGTGATTTCCGCCAAATAAGTCCCTCGGCGAAGAAGCGAAAGGTTTCGTTTTTGGGCCTCTTGAAAGATCGAATTTTCCGAACCTATCGCACTAGAATAAATTACAATATTGCAGTCTTCAGGCAATTTTTTTTCAAAATCAATTTTCACTCCATTAGCGTTGAGTAAATCAATGATTTCAGGCCTTAGATTATCATCCCATCCGGAAACAGAGTGTCCTAATTGAGCAAGATATATTGCCAGAGGGCACATGCCCATGCCAGCAATTCCAATCATATAATAACATTGAGTATTGTCCTGGCTCATGAAGATTGAAGAGAAAGAGTTTCTTCTTGAATACAAAATTCCTCTAGGTCATTAGCTATCAAAGCCAAATTACTTTGAATATCCATTAATTTCATATTTTGCTGAAATTTATCCAATAACCAATCATTAAAAATCAACGCCATGACTTCTGAATACAATTGATCCATATTCGTTTCATTGATCACGAGTCCACCACCTTGACTTTCAAAAAAAATGGCATTTGCTTCTTGATGATTATCAGCTGCAAAAGGATAGGGTATGAGAATAGCTGGAATGTGGCAGCGGCAAATCTCAGCGATACTTCCTGCTCCTGCTCGAGAAAGTACTAAATCTGCACAGGATAAAACACTTGTCATATCATCAACAAAAGGAACGAAAATGGCTTCCGCAGATACGCCATTCTTTGCAGTATATTCTAGCTTGCCTACACTCCCTTTTCCTAAACCAGTAACACAATAAACATGAATTCCTAGCTCTGCCAAATGCTCAAAGTTTTCGAAAACCCATTTATTTAAAACACCAGCACCTTGGCTTCCACCCAGAATTAAAAGACGTTTAACATTTGCTTTAATTTCAAGTTTTTTACAGGCAAGTGACTTCGCAATAGGACGAATTTCCTTTCGTACCGGGAAGCCAAAATTTCTAAGCGTTTTTGGAGGTAAGCTTTTTAAATGCACTCCACAAGGAAGATACACCCTGTTGGCTAAAACACTGAGAAAACGAATCGCCTTACCTACTTTACGATTCGCTTCATGCAAAAAAATGGGAAAACCTAACATTCTTGCTGCTAATGAAAGACCCACCGTCGTAAATCCACCAAAACCTATTACAATATCAGGCTTAATTTTATGCAAAAACTTTATTGCAAATAAAATTCCTTTAATTTGTTCACGAATAAATTTAATAATCCCTGTGAACTTACAAGAAAATCCCACACCTGGAATACGAACAAATTCAATCTGTGAATATTTACCTATAAGCCTAGAATCTACTTCTTTATTACTAATAATCAAATAACATTGATTGCCTCTTTTAATCATTTCTTCGGCTAAAGCAATTCCTGGAGACAAATGTCCACCAGTTCCACCACATGAAATAACAAAAGTACTCATAATTCACTAGGCTGCGGCAAAAGTTGTATAGACCATGTCTTTAAGGCATTGAGTAAAATCCCAACTAACATAAACATGACTACTAAATTTGAACCCCCGTAACTTATAAATGGCAAGGACATTCCCTTAGTAGGAAGTAGACCCGTCACAACTCCGATATTAATAAGTGCCTGAAAGGTAATACATAAAAGCGAACCAATAACTAAGGAGAAGTAAAATAAATCAGGAATTCGACGCAAAATCATATATCCTATTATAAAAATTAATAAGAAAAAGCAAGCAACACCTAATGTAAAATATAACCCAAGTTCTTCTCCAATAATAGGAAAAATAAAATCTGTATGCGCTTCGGGCAAAAATGCCATCTGCTGTCTTCCATTTCCTAGACCCACGCCCTTTAGCCCTCCTGCAGCAAATGCCAAAATTCCTTGCCAAAGTTGATAGGCTCCATCGCTCTTATTACCCTCGATATCTAAGAAAGAAGTTAACCGTCGCAGTCGAACAGGATTTAAAAGAATTGCGATAAAAAATAAACCGATCCCTCCCATTAATGACGGCAAAAGATAACGAAGGCGCACTCCACCGAGAAATAGCATTCCACATCCCACACATCCACACAGAAAGGTCGTTCCAAAATCAGGCTGTAATATAATTAATAAACATACACACCCAATAAACATCGAAGGTATACAAAAACCACGTATAAAAGTTTTAATAATCCGCTGATTCGTAGCAAGATAATGAGCCAGTAGGAAAACAAGTGAAATTTTAGCAAACTCTCCAACTTGAAAACGAATAAATCCAATCCCTAACCAACGTTGCGCTCCATTAACACGAATCCCTATCCCTGGAACTAAAACTAATATTAATAATATCGCAGTACCCACTGCGATCAAAGATGCAAATTTACGCAGTTTTCCTAAATCAATAAATACCATCACTGATCCCGATATTATAGCCATTAATAACCACATCAACTGCTTATTGAATATAGAAGAAGACTCTTGGCTAAAAGATAGGCTAGCACTTGCTAACACAACTAAACCCAAAGAAGTTAATACAATTACTGAGAAAAGTAAAACAAAACCCAGATTGATATTTTTACAAAAAAGGTAAAAATCATGCAACTTCGATAACATACCTCATCTCTGTTAAAGGTACATTATTCTTCATCAGTTGTTATCACAGGAATTTCATCTGCAGTACCAAATAAATCATCATCTTCAAAAAGATCGAAGCTCATGCTCTCCTCTTCTTCAGATGTATCGGCGGCCTGAGGAGCATTATACTGAATAGCCGATGTATTTGCGACAGAAGGAGAAGTATTAGGATAATTACTTGAAGAAGAAACCTCTGCCATAGTTTCTTGGCTATTAGGATCTTTAACTATTAAAGATTGTCCTGCTCGTAATTTTTTTGCATCGGACATATTATTCCAAGTCATAAGATTTGCAACTGTTACTCCAAAACGGTTCGCAATCACCGAAAGAGAATCCCCACTTTGAACGGTATAGGATCCCCCTTTTGGAGCAGTAGATTGTGTTGATGCAGATTTAGCCATTGGAGCTGCTGCCCCAATTTGCGCAGAGGTCATACCAGGTATAATAATCTTCTTGCCTGCAATAATAGTGCTATTTTGCATATTGTTTGCTTTTTTAATAGCGTCTGCAGATACTTTAAAACGCAGTGCAATCTCTGAAAGTGTGTCCCCTCGGGCAATGGTATAAGTTGCACCCTCTACCGCTGACGGCATTGCGGGAAGTGTAGGCATGGCAGTTTGAGCTTTAACAGGAACAATTAACTTCTGTCCCACTTTCAAAACAGCATCACGACCAATACCATTTGCATTGGCAAGTTCGATGACTCCGATATTGTAGCGCTTTGCTATGGTCCATAAGGAATCACCCGATTTTACAATATAAGAAACTTCTTCTTGTAGCTGCTTAAAAGAAATATCGTCAAATGATACGACTTTGTTGCCTGACTTCAAATCATCTACACTAGTCAATAAACCATCATTTGAAAAATCATTGGTGGGACGCATTGGTTTAAAGCGACCTGTAGGTACTGGCTGACTCTCCATTGTAGGGATGGGTTGTCTCTTTATCGCACATACCGGTTGTACCGATACTCCACCTTCCGTAAAACTATCCCTCACAACACTGCATTGCCTTGTGTCACAATAATTATTATCATCGTAATTGATGATAGCTACGGGTTGAAGTGGCATATCTGATCGCTCATCCATAACATAAGGACAATTATTAAGCTCCCGACTATTTTCAATACTCTGACAGCCCGATTGGAAAATCAACATAACAGCTAAAGCTGCATGGAACAAGATTACTACACCACTAACTTTGAGAAATTTCATGATAAACTTTATATTAAAAATCATTATGCTTTTGACCTTATTATAGCACTAACGCTTTTTGCTTTCTTTTCAACTCCAAAACACTCTTTTCAAAAAAATTTCCCCTTTCCTCGGCATTTGCAAACATACCGTAACTGGCAAAACCGGGACTAAAAACAATATTTTGGAACTTATAAGATAATCCTTTCTCAAAAGCCTTCTCTACCGCTTCGTTCAAGGAGGGATAAACTAAAGCCTTAACACAATTTACTTCAAATGCCTTCGCTAAGCTCTCCGCCGTTTGCCCAATTAAAAATGCTTCTTCAATATATGGAGCTATTCTTTGTACAAATACTTCCAGATTTCCTCCTTTAAATTTTCCTCCACCAATCCACAAAACCTTATGATCAAAACGTTTCAATGCCTCAATTGTAGCTAGAAAATTAGTCCCTTTTGAATCATTCCAAAAGATTTTTCCCTCAATTTCATCGGTTATTGCCAAACGATGTCGAAGCGGCTTAAAATTCAAAGCCGTTTTCTGTAAAATCTTAGAATCATACTCTTGAGTATTCCAATAAGCTAACGCTAGCAAATAATTCTCCAATTGAGGGGGTACATTAAAAATCCCTAGGTACTCTTCAGGAAGTAAATTACTATTCTCTCTAAGCCTTTTACCCCTAATATTTGCATCAATGACAATAGGTACCTGAGAAAAACAAAAGTGGTGTTCGTCCGCAAATTGTTTAACACTTTTACCGATAAATAAGTGATCTGATTTTAAGCGATTAAGTAAGCTCCATTTTGCTTCGAAATAACTTTTAAGATCACAATAACGATCCAAATGGTCTGGATCAAAATTAGTCCACAAAAGTGCATCCGGCGAAAAATGATGAAGTCCCTCTGCCTGAAAGGAACTCACTTCACATACAGCGATAGTATCATCGTCATTAAAATAAGCATGCTTTGCACTGAGTGGCTCCCCGATGTTGCCGCAGGCAATGGCATTTAGCCCAAGATTGACTAAAGCTTCTGCAAGAAATTTTGTTAAAGTTGATTTGCCATTCGTCCCAGTTATTGCAATAATTTTTCCTCTCCAAAATAACGTAGCAAAATCGAGTTCTCCTAAACAGTAACAGCCCTTTCTCCTAGCCAATGTTAACCAGGGATGATCAAGAGGAAATCCGGGACTGTAAATCACTAGACTATGTTTACTATCGCTTTCATCCGAAAAGTTTGAACTAAACCCAGCACCTTCCTGTTGGTCATAAATAATGTAATTTGCTTTTAACCTATCTAGCAAAGAAGCAACAGCCTTCCCACTGATACCATTACCAAAAATTGCAATCGCCTTCTCAAAATGAGGTTTCAGCAAATCAGGAATATTTATCATAGGCGTAATCATGAATCGTTAGCGAAGCTTCAAAGTACACAGTCCTGCTAAAGCAAAAAGTAAACCTACTATCCAAAAACGTATCACAACTTTATTTTCATGCCAACCTTTAAGCTCGAAATGATGGTGTATCGGTGCCATCCTAAAAATTCTTTTACCAAACAATTTAAATGAAGCTATCTGTAGGATAACCGAAATGGCTTCTATCACAAAAACACCCCCCACAATAATTAAGGTAAAAGGCTCATGAACCATAAATGCTATAGACCCCATTAATCCACCCAGACTTAAAGATCCGGTATCCCCCATAAAGACTTCTGCAGGATGACTATTATACCATAAAAATACAAGCGCCGCACCAAAAGTTGCAGCACAGACAATTGCAAGTTCTTCGCATCCAGCTATATAATTTAAATTCAAATAATGTGCTATAATCGTATTGCCCACAAAATAGGCAATGGTTGCATAAACCAAAAAAGTAGGTATCGCACAACCGATGGCCAACCCATCGATCCCATCTGTAAGATTGATTGCATTGCTTGAACCTGACATTACAAAAAAGAAAAATATAAAAATAAACCAAATAGGCATCTCCTTTATTAAGGGATATTTATAAAAAGGAACCCACAGTTCACTCATAATCATATGGGTATCCATGTTTCCCAATAATATGCCTATTGCAATAAATGTTAGTAGCGCCTGACCAGCAAGTTTCCATTTACTATTCAATCCTTTGCTATTCTTTTTACTGACCTTTAAATAATCGTCACACAGTCCAATAATCATCAAGCCTGTATAAACGATTAAAGCTACCAAAACATAGACATTAAACCGTGCACATAATAAAACTGTTGGCACTATTGACAAATAAATCAAAATCCCCCCCATAGTCGGTATATTTTTCTTATTGGCATGTAACTCGGCGAGGCGACCGACTTCCTGAGTAGTACGCAAGCTTTGAGCCGCTTTAAGTAACCTTAACTTTGAAAATACCCAGGGAGCTAAAACAAAACCTATTATTAAAGAGATGCACACAGCCAAGGCACCCCTAAATGTCAAATATCCAAAAAGACGAAACGGTCCCCAAATGGGTTCTAATGATACTAAATAACTTAACATACTACAATTTTTCTTACTTCTTGAAGTTCAGCTTCCTTCGGCAATAGTTCCCATAAAGCATAAGGCTTACTCCCCTTCAAGAATACTGTTCCTTCAAATTCTTTCAGGTAGTCAAAAACTTTTTCCCTACTTTGCAAACAAATGATTTGAGAAAAAACATTACCAGCATCCTTCAATCCCAATGCATAACTTTGCGCATGTATTCCTAATAATAGGACTTTATCCTCGGAACGTAGTTTTAAGGACTTTCCTACTTTATAGTGATAGGCTTCAGCTTTATCACCCAATTCTCCCATGCAACCTAAAATATAGAGATATTTAGGCGAAAAAGAAAAACGCTTTTGAAAAATTTCTAATGCATCTAACATTGATGCTGGATTTGCATTATAACAATCAGCATAAAAAATCTGTTTGCCATACTCATAGACCTGACCTCGATGTTTAGAAGGAACCCACGTTGATAAGCGATTTTGTATCTCCTGCGGTTCAATTCCCAATAATAAAGTCACACTCACTGCTAGTGCCACATTTGTCATCATCCCATAACTTAATAAAGGTAATACAAAAGTCTGAACTTCACAAGCCTGACTTAATTGAATACCTAGTGAAAGTGTTCCTTCCAAATTTTCATTTACTTCATAACGGATAACCTGATCTGCAGGAATATTGTCAACCAATTCCTCGTATCTAGCGAGTACTTTTGCCTTCAATCCTAAACATCGAAAAGAATGATAGCTTAGACAACTACTTGGAAATAAAACGATCCCTTCTTCTTTCGTTGCTTGAGCTAGGAATGCTTTTTCACGAGCAATATCCTCCTCACATCCGACCCCTTCTAAATGAACAGGAAATATATTCGTGATAATTGCAATATCCGGTTTGATGATTGAAGCTAAACATTCCATTTCCCCTCGAATATTCATACCTGCTTCAATCACTGCATAGCGATGCAAATCACTATCCAAACCCATGATAGTCATTGGAACACCTAGCAAATTATTATGATTTAAGAAAGTTGAGTAAGTACCTCTACCCAATAAAAGATTTAATAAATCTTTAGTAGATGTTTTCCCACAACTTCCAGTAACGCCTATCACTAATCCTAAAAAATGTTCACGATGAATCCTTGCTATTTGTTGAAATGCTTGAGCTACACTGTTTACTTTTAATTGCGGCCAATTCAAACTCGAATCTACTTTTTCCACTATTGCCCCACAAGCTCCTTTACTCTTTGCTGCGTACAAATAATCATGCCCGTCTGCATTATCTCCTTTTAAAGCCAAAAACAAATTGCCTTCTTTCAATTGCCTCGTATCAAAAGCAAACCCATTAATTAATGTCGGCTTACATTCATTCTCCCATATTCCACAGGCATCTGAGGCTAATTGCAATGGATCAAATAGTGACATTTACTTTATTTTTAAAAATTAACAATTCTCGAGCAACCTCGCAGTCATCAAAAGGAATAATCTTATTTCCAATAGCTTGGAAAGTCTCGTGCCCTTTACCAGCTATGAGAACACAGTCCCCTTCTCTCGCTTCTTCCAGTGCCTTTTCAATGGCACGTCTACGTTCTGGAATAAAAAATATCTTTTCTGGAATAATGACGGCAGAGCGCATATCTTCGAAAATCGATTCTATAGTCTCACTTCTAGGATTATCAGACGTTGCCCAAGCAAGATCTGCCCACTCTTGCGCGACCTTCGTCATCGAAAATCTTTTCCCTCTATCCCTATCACCTCCACAGCCATATACCACCAATAGACGTCCTGGCGTAATTTGCCTTAATATTTTAAGCACATTCAGTAGCGCATCTCCCGTATGCGCATAATCAACGAGCACAGAAAAATCTTGTCCTATGTCTACTTTCTCCATACGCCCTCTTACACCCCGAAAATCTTTGAGTTTCATTGCCAAAGCATCCATTTTTTTCCCACTCACCCATCCAATTGCAAGAGATGCTAAAACATTACTGACATTGTAAGCTCCTAGAAGCGAACTGGCTACACCAATTTCTCCTGAGGGCCAATGGAGCATGAAGCTTAATCCTTCAGAGCTTAAAGCAATATTACTAGCCCTGATAGTCGCATACTCAGAACTTCCAAATGTCATCACTGTCACTTCATTTGGAATATATTCAATTAATCGCCTCCCATAAGGATCATCGATATTAATAATTGCAAATTTTGGAAGACATCCTAAAGATCCAGTAAATAATTTTACTTTCTCTTTAAAATAATTTTCCAAATCACCATGGAAATCTAAGTGATCTTGAGTGAGGTTAAGAAATACCACTACATCAAATGTTACATATTGAACCCTTTTTAAGGCAATACCATGGGAACTCACTTCCATAATGGCACTTCTGCATCCCCTGCGAACCATCTGATCGAGCATCGCTTGCAACTCAATGGCTTCCGGAGTTGTTTTTGAAGAAGGAAATGTAAACTTGCCACCCAAATCATAATGTATCGTTCCCAACATTCCAACAGAGGGGACCTCTTCATCTATTAAAAATTGGCCAATGGTTGCAACCGTTGTTTTCCCATTTGTCCCTGTAATCCCAATCATATGGAGCATTTCATCGGGTAGTCCATAAAACCGTCTTGCAATATAACTTGTAACTAATCGAACATCATGCACAAGCAAAATAGCAACATTTTTTCCCGCTTGGTAAGGTCGACCAACCATGACTGCTACAGCACCCTTTGCAATGGCTTCTTCAATATAAAGAAATCCATCCTCCTTTTGTCCTGGAATAGCTATAAATAATGCACCTGGCACTACTTTTCTACTATCTAATGCTATAGAAGTAATCTGTTGCAATTCATTACCAATAATTACAACGTCTGGTAATCCATTAACAAGTTCTTTTAAATTTCGCTCTATCCTTTTATCATCCATTTTGTTTCTATCTTTTCAATTGCATATACTCAAATATATTCAATGATCTTGCCATGCAATTAAATTTTCAACTGCGTTACCCGATATCACACTTGGCTTAATATTAAGATATTGTATCAATTTTTCACCAATATTACGGCATGCGGGCGCTGCGACTAATCCTCCATACCCTATTTGCCCTATTTTTGGTTCATCAATTACAATGGTTATCACTAACCGTGGATTATCTACAGGAAAGAATCCAGAAAATGACCCCACGTGATGTCGATTCGAATAACGTCCATTAATTATTTTTTGCGACGTTCCCGATTTACCCCCTACATTATAACCATTTATAAATGCCCGCTTGGATGTTCCTTCGGGCCCTACCACTTCTGCCAATAATTGTGCAATCGTTTCTGCTGTATCTATTGAGAGTACTCTTCTGCGTGCCCGCGGCATAAAATCAATCACCGTTCGCCCCTCTTCATCAAATATTCTCTTCACTATTTGCGGTTGCATTAATACCCCTTGATTGGCAAAAACAGACATTGCGTAGTGGGTCTGCATGGCTGTCCCATTTATTGCATGCCCCATGGGTAAGCGACTTATTGTCAATCCATCCCAATTTTTCACAGCATGTACAGTGCCTACAACTTCACCTCCAGGACCAAAACCTGTTTTTTCCCCAAATCCAAAAGCCCGTATGTATTCATAGAACGTTTGATTATCCAATTTCATAGCTATCCGAGCAATTCCTCGATTACTCGACTTTCTAAGAACATCCTTTGTGGATAAGATATGAAAAGGTCTATGATCTTTTGGAAGCTTCACTATTCTCCCTTTATATTCAACCCGGTCGATACTACAATCGTACTCCTCATCAAAATTGAGTAAAGACTCATTTAATACAGCACTCATAGTAAGAGCTTTAACCGGCGACCCAG
>Ga0206822_1072_pt1 | contig 26806 bp, 27 predicted proteins | sample Alteio_BWOrgCont_83_FD_152913 | JGI IMG/M metagenome (GOLD analysis project Ga0206822, IMG submission 152913) | Enriched cells from forest soil in Barre Woods Harvard Forest LTER site, Petersham, Massachusetts, United States -... | ecosystem: Environmental > Terrestrial > Soil > Temperate forest >... | reverse complement strand
GTAGGTCATGATGCCAGTGCGGGCCAGGCCTTGGAAGTCGAGACAGTAGTCGTAGTGCGTTTTTCGGATTTGTTGAAGAAGTTGAATGAATGATTTTAGCCCCTTACGTCGATGAAAGAGGAAGATATTATCGACAGTATTACAGCGGGAGACGATGGGGGCGAAGCGATCGCGGACTACCCAATCGATTTTGCAGTGGGGGAGCTGCTCTTTGATGGATTGAGCAACCTGGAGCCCGTGAATGATGTCGCCGAGGGAGGAGGGTTTGATGATTAAGATATGCATGATGTTGAAGTTCGAGTCTCATTACGAAGCTCGGGATTCAAGGAAGAGTCATTATACATTTTATGCTGATAATAAACGCGGAAGGTACGCTCTGATGTAAAGCATTGATTTAGAAGAACTTGAAGATTATTTTGAAGATCGAGAAGTTGCCCAGTAATGGAAGAAAGACGAAGGAGGCATTTTTCTTTATGGGTTATGGGGGCGTCGTGACGGGAAGTTTCTTCAGCCATATGGTATTTTTTTAAATTAAGAATAGAAAGACGATCAATGATCATGCCCGGAGTTTCTGTATGGATGGGACAATGTGGGGAAGGTGCGGGAAGGAGTTTAGAGATAAATTCGTCGATACGTTCCATGAAGTTATTGCGTTCTTGATTAAATTTATCGATAGCGCGTTTGGCGTGGAAGACGAATTCAAAGCCCATGTCATTGCGGCGGGCACGATCTTCTTCGTGCCAAAGAAGGAAGTTCTGCATATGATTCGATTGAATAAGGCCCAGAAGTTCATCATGGGTAATGGAGGGTGCATGTATATGCCAATCGATGGTGGATTGATTTTGTAAAGTGATAATTGTTTCTGTACAAATGTGTTTCATAGGTATGTAGAATTTTAAAGAAGTGAAGGTGGAGTGCAATTAAAAATTGCATAATAAATATAACATATGACATAGGATAGGCTAAAGTGGTGAATTTCAATTTTTTATGAAGTTAATTTATTTAAACTATAAATAAATTCTTGACAATTTTTTTTAAAAAATATAGTATTGAAAGATAATAAAAGTGAAAAAAATAAAAACATAAAAAATAAAAAAATATGAATACAAGTAAAACTAATGGTGGTTACATGAATAGCTATATTTATAGAACTGGACAACAGGCAGAAAAATGCACAGTACAGGAGTCTGATCAAGAGATGTGGGGTGATATTTTCGGATCAGTAGGTGATCCAGTGGAAAGGAAACAATATGGAATAGGATCTGTAATAAATAGATCTACTGTTCAGAATTCATCACGATTTTCTGATTTAACCGATCCTGCAATGAAATATATAGCTGCATTCGATACGAACCAGCCTTCTTTTGGATGGGGATTAACAGATGAAAGAATTCCTTCTCATATAGTGGCTTTAGTAACTGAAGGTAAATTAAAAATAGGTGGAGTAGCTATAAAAGAAGATAGTACAAAGGGTGGTACAATATATAGTGAGGATAGGGCATTATTGGATAAATATTACCAACTTCCTGAAGTAAAGTCTTTATTTTTTAGAGAAGCTAAGGCACAAGTGTGTGAAGCATTTGTAAGAAGTTGTGGGTGGTGGGATAATGAGTTTTTAAGAGATCAAAATGTTTTGGCAGGTTATGAAACTGCTGCATGTATTTTTGCATATATTTTGACCAAGATAAACGAAGGTAAGATCGATGAATTGAAGATGGCTGTAATTAATCAGGATAGAGAGTTTGAAAGAAAAATTGGAGATTTTGCCAGAGGTAATTGGGCTCTATGCGGACCGATGTTGGACAAACTCGCACAGGACGAAACAAATCCGGAGCTTGCTAAATTCGTTCGCCCAATACGATTAGAAATCCAAGGAAGTTTAACTCGCACAGGACGAAACGAATTCGGAGCTTGCTAAATTCATTCGCCCAATACGATTAGAAATCCAAGGAAGTTTATAAAACGTGCAAAGGACAGCATTCCGGACTGAGGTTTTTATTACAAAAATAATATCCTGACGAAAAGTCAGGATATTATTTTGTAATTAACTTTCTGAAACTGCAGCTACGGAAATCAATTTTTAATTACTTGGCATTTTATTGCATATTTTTGGTATTTAAAGAATTTTCTTGGTGATTTTTGAATAAAATTCTGGACTTTTTGAAAATTTTTGAATAATATTGGATTTATGATGAATAAAATAATAAATAAAATAATGTTTCTTATTGCGCTAGGCGTAGTAGGGGTGACAATGGTAGGTTGTGGGGGCAAGAAAGAGAAGACTTTGGTAATGGGTTGTTCTGCGGAGTATCCGCCATTTGAGTTTAGGAAGGATGGGAAGTTGGTGGGTTTTGAGATAGATTTGGCGAAAATGATCTGTGAGAAATTGGGATATGAATTAGAGATTAAGGATATGAAATTTGATGGGTTGATAGCAGCGCTTAATTCCAAGAGAGTGGATTTTGTCATGTCAGGTATGACGGTGACAGAGGATCGTGTCAAGCGGGTGGATTTTTCGCAAATGTATTATGTTCCGAAATTTGCGATTGTATATAAGATAGGTGAGTTGATCGATGATGTCCAGATGATGAAGGGTAAAAAAATTGGGACACAAATTGGAACGACGATGGAAATTTTTCTCAAAGCAAAAGCGAAAGAATTGGAAGGGCTTATCATTAAGGGGATGACCCGGAATCCGGAATTGATTCAGGAAGTGAAGGTGGGACGGCTCGATGGTGTGATGATCGAGGAAAGTCAGGCAAAGGAGTTTGTCAAAGCCAATAGCGAGTTGGGTTACAGCGTCTTTGAGGATAATGCAGGTGAGGGATATGCGATAGCATTTGAAAAAGGATCTGACTTAAAAGCTAAGTTTGATGAGGTTATTGATGAACTCAAGAAGAAAGGGGACTTAGAGAAGCTTTTAAAGAAGTGGGAATTATAAAATTTAGGAGGAAGAAGAAATGAAACATTTTATAGGAATAGAAAATTGTAGTAAAGCCGAGATAGAGGAATTGATTCATCGGGCTGAGTATTGGAAGATGATGAAGAAGGAAGAGGGCAAAAGTGCTATTTTAGGGCAGAAGGTAGTGGGTATGATTTTGAGAAACCTTCGACGAGGACAAGGGGACGTTATTGAAAATACAATAGATGCCGTAAGCGACAGGGATTACCTCATAGAATTTCTAGCAGATGGAAGTATTTTAGGAATGCATCTTTCGCGTCTTAGCGAGGAGTTGATACTATGGGCAAGTGAAGAATTTGGATTCATCGAGCTCGACGACGCTTTTGCCACAGGATCTTCTCTAATGCCGCAGAAGAAAAATCCCGATGTGCCGGAATTGGTCAGAGGGAAGACAGGTCGTCTTTACGGGCATCTAGTGGCACTCCTCACTGTGATGAAGGGTTTGCCTTTAGCCTATAATAAGGATATGCAAGAAGATAAGGAAGGAGTATTTGATGCTATTGACACCTTAAGGAATTGTCTGAGCATTATGATACCTTTCCTAGAGAACATAAAGTTTAAGAAAGAAAAACATGTATATTAGTGCACAAAAAAGCTATATTGGCGCTACAGAATTAGTCGATTACTTAGTAAACAAAGGAATAACCTTCAGAGAAGCGCACGAAATCATAGGACAATTAGTTCAGTACAGCCTCGAAAAGAAACAGTACCTGGATCAGATAAGTTTAGAAGAATATAGAAAATTTTCACAGGTATTTGATGATGATCTATTTGCGTGCCTGAGTATTGAGAATGTTGGGGAACGTATACATAGATTGAAAAGAGGAGCAGAAGGGGTGTAAAAGTGATTTTATTTTAATTTTATGTAATTATTGGATTTTGTTTATTTCTATAATTTGCTTTTTTATTTAAATAATATTAGAATTAATTAATGCAATTAAATTTAATTTAAATAGAGAAAAAAGGAAAATTATGGAATCTGTAACAAAAAGTTCAATAGGTTCAACACCCTATACGCCAATAGAAGAAACAACATTTCAGGATGTTCGGAGGCAACTAAATAAAATTGAGGGCGCATTTTCAACGAAAGATGGGTCAATAAGGGCAATTCAGCAATTCCCACCTGAAAGTGGATTGAATGAAAGTAGCAGGCAACTTGTAAATCAATGGGCAAAGGGAGAACTAGAAGGAGGAAAGTTGATGTTTGGTATTGCATTAGATAGCCAAACACAACGACAAAATGAATTGAACAGATTGGGTAAACATGAAAAAGAATGCACGGAAAATGTTCAACGAGAACTGAAAGCCTTGGAAGAAAAATTGACTGATGAAATTGAAACAATGACGAAAGCTTCAGCTAATTTACGCAAAGATATGATTTCAGTTCAAAAGAACTTAATGACCATGAGTGAAGCGACTGCTTCAGAAGCTACAGCAGATATTGCAGAAGGTCATCAAAAATTGTTTGATGCATATGGCAAAATACAGGAACAACTTGAAGGCTTAGGAAACGCAAAGGTCTTGGTTCAAAAGTTAGCTTCTGATACCCAGAACTTAAGTATCAAGGAGTTGCAAGAAGTTCAGAGATTGGCTAATAGCATGCAATTGAACCCAAATGCTAAGGATCTTATTAGATTAACGCAGAGCCTATTAGATTCCACATTGCAACTGGTACAAGCTCGAGTGCAATTGGCAGACTTGAAACAAGGAATAGAGTTAAGTGACCAGGCGTTGGGAATTTTACAGAAAGCTGGAGATATTGAGGTTGAAGCTGTGACTGAGTTAAATGTTGCTATAACCAATTATAGTAAAGCTTTAGAGCGTCTTATGGCGGCTAATGATGATGTTTGGAACAAAAATAAGGAGTTAGAAGAAGCCGAAAATGAGGCAAAGGCTTGGGGAGGAACCAAATCTGAAAAAGAAACTCGAAATGCAAAAGTAGTAGATAAAAGAAATGCGTTAAAAGCAGCAGAAAAAGAATTAGCAGAGGCAAAAGATGAAGGAAGGCAAGCACAAGAGGCTCAAAGTAAAATTCTTAAAGAAATTTCTAAAGGTGTTGACCGTACAAAAATTCAAAAAAATATAGAAGAACTTAGACTAACAATACGTGAGCTAGAGACAAAAAAGTCTGGAGTTGGTACTGAAGGACTAGGCATTATAACAAGAGAGATTGCAACATTACAAAAAAATCTTGAACGGTATGAGAATATAGAACAAGTTTTATCGCGATATGGTGCGAGGATGGATAATCCGGTTGAAGCCTCAAGACAAAAAGAAGAATCAGACGTGGCTATGGCATTTAAAAGAATGGAAGCTTGGATTCGAAGCTGGGGGCCAAGTACTGATGAGATTCAATCATTAGTTGCAACTATAAAGATAATAGAAAGCGATACCGCCTTTAAAGAAGAATATGGAGATATGGAATACAAACCAATAGAAGATCAAAAAACCTTATTTGCATTAATGGATGCTACAAATCGTCTTGAACAAATAGAAAAAACATTTAGGGGCGTTGCGGGCCTTGAACAGTATAAGAGAGACATTGAGGAAAATCTGGCATTTTGCCGTTCGCTTGCAATAGGGTTTGCTTGTACAGTTGTATTAATTCCTTTAATTTTAATTGTAGGATTATTTTACGCAGCGTACAATTTGAAATTGGAAGGAGTGCCAATAGGAGGATTGGAAAAGCCAGTAGACAAAGCATTAGAACCAATTAAAAAGTGGTTGCCACGTATAACTAAGACTTTTGAAGAAGGTCAAAAAATGGCGGATGAGCTTGAAGTTGAGCGTACAAGGAAAAAGAAAGAAGAAGAGGAACAAAAACTGCGAACGGCTACAGGTTCGATTTCTGATACGATAAACTTGAGTGAAGATGAGTTTTGAATTTATATTCGGACTTATCTTAATTTGATGTTTTGATGGTTGGGTGGACGCGCAAAATAGGGTTCTGTTGATATTATTTCATTTAAATTAATTATTTTAATAGAATATAAAAAATCAATAGATTTATTCGTTTTTTGTGATTATTATGCATTTCTATTTTTTATTTTTAGTTAATAGATTTATATTTTTAGTTAATAGATTTATATTTTTAGAAATATAATTATAGTGTATTATTTTTTTATATAAAATTTATATATAATTTGATTTTTGTTTAATATTATATTATCTTTAATTAATTTAAAATTAAAAAAGGAAAAAATGATATGGAGCGTCCACGAACATACCAAGAATCAACCCCAAAATTTGTGCCAGTAATAAATGATGAAGAAAAAAGCCAAATAAAGAATAGTTTGGATAAGATCGAAAAGAGAATTGGGCAATTTCAGGCAGGAGATGCAAAAGTAAGGGAAGTGGAACAAAAAATGGCATTGCAACCAGATGAACGACGATTTTTGAACGACGTAGTACGAGGAAGCTATGAAGGTCTTTCGTACCCGGACTTAAGTAGCCGAAAAGTACAAATGAGTATGTTAACCCAGCTGAGAACATCTAAGAAAGAATTGACAGAAGATATTAAAAAAGAACTAAATGGGGTAAAAGATGAATTGGATGCGATGTTGCAGCAAAGCAAAAGTTTTGAAGCTACACTTGCTCAACCGAAAACAGAAGGCTCTCAAACGACTGTGGATACCGCTGGAAAAAGTCCACACAGTGTGAAAAAAGCAACTGAAGTCTTGCAAATTGTAGAGCCGTTGAGGAATAAAGATAGTTTGAGTTCTGAGGATTTGGATAAACTTGTAAAATTAGGTGAGGAAGGTGTGATCAGCCAAACTCTGCGGCTTGCTCATTTGGCAGATAATTTAAATAAAACTCGACTTAAGTTAGAGGATTTTGAACGAGGAATTGAGCTCAGCCAAAAGGCAAGGGCGATATTACTGCAAGCGAGACCAGTTCCAGAGAAATTGCGGACAGCCGTTGGAGCATATAAAGACGCTGTGGACGAACTTATAAAAGCTAATGATGCACTTTGGGAAGCAACAAAGAAATATGAGGAAGCCGAAAGTGCTGCAAATGCTTGGTTTTTGGAACCTGAGGAGAAGAAAAATCGAGATGATACTTTAAGGAAGGCACGTGAAGCTTTAAAAAGAGTAGAACAGGATTTAGCTGTAAAAGTAGCCGATGTAAGAAAGAAAAAGGAGGCATTGACAAAGGTTCTTAAAGAGGTTGCTTTAATTATTTCCCCTGAAAAGATTCGTCAGAAAATTGAAGAGAATAAAAATAAGATAGAAAGATTGAATAACATTCCGGCAAGTGACAAGGAGGAAGAAGCCCAAACCCTTGCAATAGCGAAATCGAATCTTCAACTTTATCAGGATCTAGAGAATGTTTTATTAAGGTATCAAATTGATGTTGAGGGCGATGTATTGAGGCAAGAGGAAGCAGCAAAGGTAACTAAAGAATTTCGTGATGTACAAAAGTCTCTTCGATTTTGGGATGAGGGTTTTATGAATAGTGCGGCGATTGATTCATTGCGTGTAGCACTAAAAAGTAGAGAAGAGCAGACACCCACAATAAGTCCAGAAGAAGATGAAGAAGTTTTATTTGAAATATTGGAAGATACAAGTGCACTTGAAGGGATAGATAAAACGTTCAGCGGTATTGTAGGTCTTGAAAGTTCTAAAAGGGACAATGACGCAACTTTGCAGAATTGTTATAACGTTACCTGGTTACTTGCATGGACAGTTATTCTTCTACCACTGGCAGGTTTAATTGCAGGATTAGCTTATTTGGCATATGGCCCGAAGGGGACAGAATCTGCTTCGGATGAACTAAAAAAATTGTTAGAAGGTATGAAGATGCCTATGAAGAAATTAGAAGAGGAAGTAGTCGAGCCCAATATTGAGTTTTCTGAATATGATGAAGGAAGTCAATACGAAGATGAAAAATAACATGATCAACGACACTGACATCCAGAAACATGACGAAATGAAGTCAGAATTATTTTTGAAATTATATAAAGATTTCAAAAGAGTTAGATTTTATTATCTAGGGTGGCTGAGAATGAAAGATTTAATTTATAGTTTAAAAAAGGAAAATAGATAATAAATAGAAAATAAAATAATTAATAATTATATATTATGTTTAAATTGTGATGGTTTAATAGAAATTTGATTTTCAGTGCAGAATATGGGGCAGAAAATATTATGAAATTATTATTTGTTGGTGACGTCATGTTGGGGAGATTGGTGAATGAGTGTTTGAAAGAACAGTCGTTTGCTTATCCTTGGGGAGATACGTTGGATGTTTTTCGTTCCGCGGATGTGCGGTTTTGTAATTTGGAATGTGTGATTTCAGATAAAGGGGAACCTTGGTCTATTACCCCTAAGGTTTTTCATTTCAGGAGTGATAGGAAAAATGTGTCTGTATTGAAAAATGCTCGTATTGATTGTGTATCGTTGGCCAATAATCATGTTTTGGATTATGGATATGATGCTTTCTTTGAAATGTTCGAGATTTTGAAAGAAGAGAAAATTCATTATGCAGGAGCAGGAAATGATGTTGAAGAAGCTAGGAAGCCTGCAGTTTTTGAGGTTGGTGGGTGCCGAATTGGTTTAACGGATAATGAGCCTATTTGGGAGGCTACGAATGAGCGTTCTGGGACTTTTTATATGCCCATTTCAGCAAAAGGAGAAGAAAGAAGTAATACAGGTGAATTTTCTAGAGATCTTATGAATTTGATAAAAAGAACTAAGGCAGATGTTGATATCCTGATTGTTTCGGCGCATTGGGGATCCAATTGGGGTTATCGGCCAGAGCCTGAGCATGTGGGTTTTTCTCATTTCCTAGTAGATTGTGGAGCAGATATTGTTTTTGGGCATTCTTGCCACGTATTTCGTGGAGTGGAAATTTACCAAAACCGACCTATCATTTACAGTGCAGGAGATTTTATTGATGATTATGCAGTGGATTCCGATGAGAGGAATGATGAGTCCTTTATTTTTTTGGTCGAAACTGAAGGAACGCACATAAAGGGATTGAAGTTGTATCCGACGGTGATAAGAAATTTTCAGGCACGTCATGCTAAGGGAGAGACGGGTGAACGGATTGGCCAGAAGATGAAGCTGCTGTGCGAGGAATTGGACACTGCAGTCCGGTGGAATAGCGGTTTGAAGTGTTTGGAGGTTTTTGTGAATGAATAATATCAAATCGAGTGTAGAATTAATTTAATACAATATTAATATATGTTTTTAAAAAAGGAGAGAATATATGGATAGGGCAAAACCACAAGGAGCAGGCTATCAGCCAAAGATAGAAGTACAGACATTTGAGCTTGCTAAAAAGCAAATTGAGAATCTAGGAAAACAACTTACGACAAGTGAAGGATCAAGAGAAATAAAACATCAACCAAATGGAAAGCAGCTTTTGAGTACAGATATACAGAAAAGTTTAGAAGAATGGGGAAGAGGAAAGGGTCAAATCAAAACAGAAAAAGAAGAAATAGTGAGAATTGATTTCCAGTTGGAATTAGATAGCGGAAAAAACCGGCAAGCTGAATTGGAAAAGCTCAATAAGCAAGAAAAAGAAAATACAAAGGCTGTTTTAACTAAACTAGGGGCGCTAGATGAATCTTTGTCTGCTGATATTGCTGCGATGAAGAAAGATTCTCTTAGTGCATCTTTAAGCGAGCAAAGAGACAGAGTTAAAAGTTTGAAGACCAAAATTGTAAACAAGAAAGACTTTAAGGCTGACCTTAAGTACTTTGAGGATTTAGCTAGAAGTAGTCTAGCCCTCGATATTTTTGTAGAAGATCTTTCAAAGTCTGAGGGTTTAATAAGAGAATTCACACAATCCTTAAGAACATTAGCAAACACTCAAGCGGAATTGGCTGATTTAAATCGAGGAATTCAGTTAAGTGATCAGGCAATCACCATATTACAGAAAGCTGAAAATATTCAGACCAAGAATGTTAATCAATTGAATGAAGCTATAGATACTTATAGCAAAGCCTTGGAGAAGCTTATGATCGCTAATGATAGGATTCGGAGACTTGAGAAGTCAAAAGAAAAGGGTGAAAAAGATGTAGAAACTGATTTAACGATTGCAAAGGCAGAGTTAGAAGTGGCAAAAGATGAAGTGCAAAAAGCTCTTAAGGCGCAAAGCAGAATTCTTAAAGAGATATCTAAAAATGTTGATCGAGAAAAGATTGGTCAAAAAATAGAAGAACTTAGATCAAGAATAACAGAACTTAAAGAAGGTAAAGAGTCGAAGCCCCAAGTATCGGTACTGGGACAAACACTTGAATCATTGCAATCAAATCTTGAATTATATGAGAGTATAGAGCAGGTTTTCTTAAGACATAGCGAGAGAATTGATAATCCGTCATCAGAGACACGAAAAAAGGAAGAATCAGAAGCGGTGATGGCATTTCAAGCAATGAGAGATTGGGTTCAAACCTGGGGACCAATTACCGATGAGATTACATCATTGATTAAAACTGTGCAAGAAATACCAAACGCAGCTGAACTTATAGAACAACAGCCTGAAGATATGATTGAACCGGTAAAAATAAATCAAAATAATTTACATGAATTAATGGAGGCTACAAAACGACTTGAAAAAATAGAGAGAACCTATAGAGGGGTGGTAGCCCTTGAAATGTTTAAAAGAGACATTGAGGAAAATATGGCATTTTTTGGTAAACTTGCAATGTGGTCGGCACTTACAGGTATTGGTATTCCTTTGGCTTTAATTGCAGGGTTATTTTACTTGGTGTCTTATGTGAAATTGGAACTATTGCCAGTAAAAGGATTGCCAGACGAAAAGGGGCCGGTAGAAATAGCATCAATAGACAATGCGCCAGTAGATAGAGCATTAGGCGAACTGAAAGCTTGGTTCTTAAAGATGAATAAGACTTTGAAAGAAGGTCAAAACAAACTTGATACTCCAGATCAACAGAAAATAGTAGTAGATGAATCACCTCATATTCTGACTATGAAGAAAAACCTGATAGAATCTTTGGTGAGGAAGGAATATAGTATTATGAGACAGAACCGTTTTCAGAAAAAAATGACTTTTCGATCTATTTATATTAATTTTTTATTATTTTTTATTTATTTCTCGTTTAAAAATTATTAATAATTTGATTTTTAAAAGAATTGATATTATCTTTAATTAATTTAATATAATTTTAGTTTTAAAAATGGATGAAATAATATAGATAAAATGCGACACGAAAGATCAATAGTAAGCTATAAAACAAAAATAAATCAAAAAGCATTTAAGAGCTATGAACAACAATTAAGTGTCATCAAAGGAAAATTGCAGACAAAAGACAACACAAGAGAGATCGAACAAATAAAACCTAAACCAGAAGAAAAATTGAAACTGAGTAATGAGGATCGAAACTTTTTGTACACCAATGTAGAAGGAGGGAGGGATAATCAGGGTAAACTATTATTCTCTGGTGGCTTAAGTAACTTAACAGCACGGCAGAGTAAAGTGGACCCCTTGAAAGAACAACTATCTGAAGACGCAAAAGACGTTAAAAAAGTTAAACGTGGACTGAATGAGCTAAAAAATAGATTGCTTTCGAACCCCAATCTAATTCCAGATCTTGATAAAAATCCTGAATGGCAAGCGATGAAGAGTCAGCACCCAGAAACGCCATTGCAAGCGGTAACACGGTTATTAAATTTATGTAACAGCAATAACTTAGATTCTTCAGGATATCAGCAAATTGTAGTATTAGCCGATAAGCTGGAAGACTTTAAAAAACTCTCTATATCCGCGGGGAATTTAAAAGACGTAGCACTTGAATTAGAGGATTTGGAACGAGGAATTGAGCTTAGCAATAAAGCAAGGGAAATATTACAAGAAGCGGGAGAAATTCCTGAAAAAGCTTCAGTAAAATTGAAGACAGCTAGAGAAAATTATCAAAAGGCTGTGAATAGTCTCATTCAAGCTAATGATGAAATTTTGGCCAAAACAAAGGCATTGAAAGAAGCTGAAGCGAATGCTTCGACTTCAATAGGAAGGAAAATGATCAATTATGCTATAAGTGATTTGGATAAAGCAAAACATGCAGCAGGGCTAGCAAAAAATACAGCGGAAGCCAGGCAAAAAGAGGTGACTGCAGCTCTGAAAGAGATTGCTACAAATATTTCTCCTGATTTGATTCGTAGAGAACTAGAAAGGAATCAGCAAATAATAGCACAGGCCCAAGTTAGTAAAGAGGCACTAGGAGCAGATCAATTAAATGAACTAGAAAGAGCGGAATCGCAACTTGAACATTATCAAAATCTCGAGCAAGTTTTATTGAGATATAGTGCAAGGATTAACAATCCTATTACTACTGATAGCGAAGTAGTGAGACAAAAGGAAGGAAACAAGGTTATTGAGGACTTTAATAGAGTAAAAGAGTCGCTTCGAACCTGGGGGGCTTCTTTTATCAATAGCGACGAGATTAAATCATTGCGTGATATAGCAGAAAAAATGAGAAATCAAGGCCCAAACGCGCCAGTTAAAAAATCTTCAGGTATAGACAACCCAACTTTGCTTGAAGTAATGGAGACTGCAGCTGAACTTGAAGAGATAGATAAAATATCTAGAGGTATTGAAGGTCTTGAAAGTTTTCAAAATGATAATACTAATACTATGATGCTTTGTTATGCACTTGCCATTGTAGGTGCATTGACAATTGTACTTTTTCCTTTAGTAATTTATTGGCTCTACAATTTGAAAGAGAATTTAGAAAATGCAAAAAATATATCAGATGAACTTAAAAGTTCGTTTAATAATCTGCCTTCTATAGATGAACAAACGATGAATAGACTCAAACCCATAGTAATAGGAGAAGAAGGTGAATTTGATATTTAAATAAATGGTATATAAATTAATAGATTATAAAATTATTATATGATTAAAGTGTAATAAACTTTACTTAATCTGACAGATCCAATAAATAAATAAAAAAGGACTGTTATGAATATAAATGTAAATGACAAAATCATCAAAAATAAACTAGGAATATTAGAGCTAGCGAAACAACTTGGGAATGTTTCTCAAGCCTGTAAAATCAGGGGTTATTCGCGAGATAGTTTCTATCGCTTTAAAGAGCTTTATGAAACAGGAGGCGAAGCGGCGCTTCAAGAAATCAGTCAAAAAAAACCTATTTTAAAAAATCGAGTTGAACCTGAAGACGAAAAGGCAGTTGTTGAATTCGCAATGATTGATGTCAAATCGAGTGTAGAATTAATTTAATACAATATATAATTTTAAAAAAGAGGAAATTATGGAAAGAGCAAAACCAGAAAGATCAGTCTATAAACCAAAGATAGACCAAAAAACATCGAGACTCATTGATCAGAAATTTGCGACCATTGAGGCGCAATTTGCGACGAACAAAGGAACAAGGAAAATAGAAGAAAAAGAATCAGGCAAAGAGAAAATGACTCCAGAAATGCAGGAAAGTTTAAAAAAATGGGAACAAGGCCAAGGACAGTTAGAATTCCAAGGACTACAAAAAAGTAAAGTAGAAATTGATTTCGGTGTAGACTTAAGTAGCAAAATACAACGACAAGCCGAATTAGATAGACTGAATAAGCTAGAAAAAGAAAAAGCTGAAGATGTTAGACGGAAACTGGTTGCATTCGAAAACGCGCCTAATGTTTCCGATAGATCAAAAGAACAAATTCAAAAATTGCAAACAATAAACGACGTAGAAATCCTTCGCCAAAAGATTAGTGCTTTGGCAAGTCATTTTAAATCTTCTAAATTACCTCCAGAGAGTCTTCCGTTTAAAGAAATGGTACTAGATTTAGCCACTTCGGTAGAGGATTTGAAAAGCTTTCAAGATCAATTGGCGGATTTAAACCAAGGAATTAAGATAAGTGACCGGGCATCGAGATTATTACAGCAAGTTGAATTGGAGGAGACATATGTTGATTTGGAAACCAAAGTAAAGGAGAAAAATGAAAAAAAAAAGGCTTATGACGAGGCCAAGCTTGAATATCAAAACGAACTTAAGGCAATTAACGAATCTAAGCAAGCTGTGTATATGAATGTTGATTTGCTTAAGGGACTTAAGTCATTGAAAGAAGCAGAGACAAAGGCAGAAAGTGCCTATCAGCAAGCTGCTAAAGAGTTGAAAGATGCTGAAGAGTTGAGGCCAGAAGAGGAGCAAAGAAAAGCAAAGAGAGCAGTAAGTGAGTTTAGTCAACAGGTAGATGAATACAGGCAGGCTGTAGTAAGTCTCATTAAGGCTTCTCCCGAGAAAAAGCAAAACGCTAAAAAAGCTGTAAGCGCAGCAATGATAGAAGTTGAGAAGGCCCTTCAAAACGTCAGTAAGCATGTTTCTACACCTGCTGAAATTGAAAAAAGAATTAAAACATTAGAAGAGGAACCCCAGGATGCTCAGGGCAAAAGTACTCTTCTCTCATTAAGGAAGCTTCAATCGACTTTAGAAGAATATGGGATCACAGGGCAAAACCCAGAATCTGAAAGGATACAGCAGCGAGCTGAATCTTTACGCGCTGCTATTGCAGAAGATGGGCCTGCTAGTAAGTTATTTCATCAAATGCATGAAAAGGCAAAGAATCTGGAAACTAGCGCTTTATCCGTTCAGGAAACAACCGCTCAAGCACTCGATGCAATGGAGACATTAGATAAATGCATAGTAAAGTTACGAACCATTGATGCAATGTTGGCCGTAGAGGAGGGTTTGAATGAGTTTAAAGCAAAAAATCAGAACTATGTACAAGAATTGCAAGCCTGGCGAAATAGTAATGATTGGGATAAATGGGGAATCAGAATAATTACATTTTTTGTCGTAGAAATGGTAAAGATTACACTACAATGGTATTATGAAAGTCAAGGTGAAGAGGCGGAAGCTATCCGAGTATCTTCTAATAAGATGTTCAATTATGTTTTAGGACTTACAGGAGAGGATGCTATCGATTTCATAGGTGTGAACGGTAGAGACTCTTGACGTAGAGCCAACAAATCATGATCTACCCCCTTCGAGAAACAAAAATAAAGTTGCACATGTTTCCGACATCGAAGAAAGTCCAAGGTCTGGCGGTTCTGACTACGAATATCCATTGAGTGAGCCGGAAGAGGGGCAGAAAAAAGACAGTTTTAGCGGGGAAGAAGACAGTCCTAGCGATACCGAGCAATAAGGGAAAGGGGAAAGCTTATCAATTCTCAATAGGTTCGTTGCCTTCGGTTATTTTTACCAGGAATGGAATTCACTACAGATGTCAATCAGCTCTTTTTGCGCTTCCATGATCTTATTGATGTCTTTGTAGAATACAGGCATTTCGTCGATTCCGGTGCTTATTAGCGTTATGCCGTGTTCTTTGGGATATTTTTCTCCAAAAGTCTTTCTTTGTTTAATGTATGTTTAAATTAAAATTTTTTTATATTCAAGTTTAGTGTTATTAAGAAATCGAATAATTTGTTTTTTAATAAATTATGTATTATATTTAATTAATTAAATATAATTTTAATTTTAAAAAAGGAGATATTATGGATAAATCACGTATAGATTCTGGTAAAGGGATTCCGATCCCTTCAACGGTGAGACCTTCAGAAGCAGTTGAAAAAAAAGAAGGTGTTGCGAGTTTTTCAGATTCGCAAAGGACAGTAGAAGAACGGACAAGCAAGCCTTCCGATACAAAGGACGCAATAAAGCAAAGCACTTTACAGAATGTTACTGAATGGGCTACGCTTTTGAATAATGCGCAAACTAAAGTATCTGTGCTTAAACATGGATTTAAGTTCGCAGAAAAACATCTCGAGGAGCAAGAAAACTTCTCGAAAGCAGCAATTGAAATGAATCTGAAACTTGCGAAAAAAGATGCGGAAAAGTCGAAGTATGCTAATATGAAATTAGAAGACATTCAGGCAGTTAAAGATCGAAGAAAGCAGAAAGAACAAATAGACGTGGAATTAAAAAAAGCTATGAAGGATCTGTCTTCATTGGAAAAAGTGATTAAAGAAGGTGGGAAGACAGTCCAATTTTTTGAAGCTTCGATCATTCAGGATTCAATAAACAATCTTGAAAATAGTATTGAACTCTGCCAAAGAGCTGCAGAAACAGCAATCAATTCACCTGAAGATATAGAAGCTCGAAGTAAAGCAATACAAACAGCACAGCAGGTTCAAGATGCAATTAGTGTAGTGAGTAAAGTTGTTCCTACACTTGATGAAATTAATGAAGGAATTAAAGAACTAGAAAATAAAATTAATGAATTAAAAGCGGGTGCTCAAGAGAATAAAGAAGTTAATCAACAGCAATTAGCAGAAGACAATGCAAATCTTCTTGCATTACAGTCTCTTAAAGCGAGAGTAGAACAAAATATTCCGTCAAGCCAGGGACCAATTGCAGAAGGCGTAACAGAAAATAGACCTGAGAATTTAACTGTACAAAAAGTGGTAACTGAAAGTATAGAAACGTTGGAAAACTTGCAAGGCAAGGGCATTTTGGCTGAGCTTGAGGAAATAATAGGAAATATAACTGCGAGCCTAAAATTGCTGCAAAAAACAATAAGCGGAACGGGAGAAACTATACAAATTAGCATAGGTATACCATCCGAGAATCTTTTTAGACCAATAATCGAGGACGAAGAGAAGCTTAAATAGATCGAGGATTTAATTTTATCAATCCTCAGCAGGTTCATGACCATCGGCCATTTTTACTAGGAATGGGTGGAATTCACCGATTATATCGATGAGGTCTTTTTGCGCTGCCATGACTTTATTGATTATATTTTTTGTACGTTAATATTTTATTTTTAAAAAATTGTGAAATTTGAATTTTATTCAATGTTGTTTTATATTTAATTAATTATTAACTTATAAAATTTAGTTTTTGTAAAAGAAGAAAAATTATGGAATTTCCACAAAAAAAAACAGTCAACCAAGAAACGCAAGGAGTTTATAAGCCAGTCTTAGATAAAGGTAAATCTGAAGAAATTAACAGGCAATTGGACACTCTTGAGGGTCAGGTTGCGCAATTTAAGACAAAAGAAGAATCGAGGAAAGTGACAGTACTTCACGACAAACAGCTACGCACTTTACATACCTGGTTACAAGGAAGTCATTTAACCGGAGCAGGAGGAGCTCAGTTGATGTTCGGTGTGAACTTAAATAATCGACAAGCAGTGGAGCTTAAATTGAATGAGTTGAATGCGAAAGAAAAAGAATATAGTGAAAAGGTTAGAAATGAAATGGATAAGCGTGGTCTGGCTACTTTAAGCATCGAAAGTGAGGCGCTTGACGCAGTCATTAAACTGGCTAAAGTCGACCCAGTTGATCTTGATGATCTTAGTGAAATAGTAAAGGAGCTAAAACAAGTTCGCCTTCAATTGGAAGATTTGAAGAAGGGGATTGATTTCAGCAAAAGGGCAAGAAAGATATTACAGCAAACTGGATATGTTGAAAATCTAGTTGTAGAACAGTTACAGAAAGCTATTGCAGATAATAAAGCAGCTATAAGGGAAGTTATAATAGCTAATGATGAAGTTTGGGTAGCAACGAAAGCGTTACGGGCAGCCGAAAGTATTGCAAATAAACGGCCTTTGGAAGCTATAGAAAAAGAACCACAAACCCCAGCAGTACAGATGTGTGCCGGAAGTCTCGCAGCAGCAGAAGCAAAATTAAAGAAAGCAAAAGATGCGGGACAAGTAAAGCAAAAGGAGTTAACATCAGTTCTTCAAGAAGTCGCTTTAAGTATCGATCTCGAAGACATTAGTAAGCAGATAGAAGAAACTGATAAGACAATAAAAGTTTTGGAAAACAAAATTAAGGAAAGGGTTATTCTAACAACGCAAGAAGCAATAGATCTTGAAACTCTGCCATCAAAGCTAAAACAGTATCAAAGTCTACAGCAAGTTATATTAAGATATGGTATAAGGATTAACAATCCGGCCGAACCATTAAGGAAAGAACAGGAAGCAAAAGCCATTAGAGACTTTAAAGGCATACAACAATGGATTCGACTTGGGGGAATAGCTTTTACAGAGGCGATAGAATCATTGCGTGCGATATTAAAATCAGAAAAAGCAGAGGAAGGTGACCAAAATTTGAAAAATTTAGATAGGATAATGAATTGTGCAATTGAAATTGAAGAGATGGATAGAATGGCCAGAGGTATTAAAGGTCTCGAGAATTTTATAAGAGACAATGAACATAATATGGCATTATGTCATCAAATTGCAATTTACTTTGCTTATTCAATTATACTTTCTCCAATCGCATTAATTTTATTTTATGTGGAGCAGCTGTGGAGTTCCGCAGGAGAGGAATCAGAAAAATTTTCAAAAGAATGTAAAAAATGGTTTGGTGTTACGGATAACATTCTTTATGGCTTAGTGGAAATGGGACCATTGGGGAATCTTGAGGTAACGACAACTTATGATGCTCATCCAAAAACTTCTGAAAACAAAAATAATTTGCGAGTCAGCGACAGCGATTCGAGCTAGCCGAAATCGGAAAATTAATAAACGTTAATTTGACAGATTCCAAGATACTTATCAATCCTCAGCAGGTTCATGGCCATCGGCCATTTTCACTAAAATTGGATGAAATTCTCCGACTATATCAATAAGATCTTTTTGCGCTTCCATCACTTTATTGATATCTTTGTAGACTCCAGGCATTTCGTCGATTCCGGCGCTCATTAGGGTTACACCGTGTTCTTTGAGGTATTTTCTCCAAAAGTCTTTGTTTAACGTGCGCTTGGCCTCACGTCGACCTAATTGGCGGCCTGCACCGTGAGAGCATGATTTTAGGGATTCTGGTTCGCCTTTTCCTCTTACTAAGAAGGTTGGAGAAGACATTGAGCCCGGTATGATGCCCAGTTGGCCTTTTTGTGCGGGAGTGGCACCTTTGCGGTGGACAATGAGCATTCTATTATAATGTTCTTCTTCCCAAGCTAGATTGTGGCTATTGATAAAAGAAAAGAGGACCTGGGCGCCTAGATTTTTGGCTATGTGTTTATGGATCAATTCGTGATTGGCTTGGGCATATCGGTTCATGAGCTGCATGGCATCCCAATACTCCTTACCTTCATGTGATTTTAGCGAGAGCCAGGAAAGGCGTGAGAGTTCCTTGTCCGTAAGAGGGCATTTTTGTTGTGCTATTTTGCTATAGTAATTACAGACCATGGCCCCAGTGCCTCTTGATCCGCTGTGAGAGAGGAGGGCTACGTAGTCTCCGGGAGCTAGATTGATGTCATTTTTGCCGATTGTAAAGATGCCGAATTCCACAAAGTGGTTGCCGCTGCCGCTCGTTCCTAGTTGTTCCCAGGCTTTATCTTTATTGGCTGCGGTGACGGGGGAAATGGACCAATCTTCGTCCATGACCTCGTGTTGGCGCTTATCCCTTTTGAAACTGGCACCGACGCCGAAACGGGTTTCCATATCAATGGCTTGTTTAAAGCGTTGCATGTTTTCGGTAAGAGCCGTTGTAGGGATGTCGAGGACACTGAGCTTGACGCTGCAGGAGATATCAACTCCAACAGCGTACGGAATGACGGCATTATCCGTACCGAGGACTCCACCAATAGGTAGGCCGTAACCAATATGTCCATCGGCCATTAAGGCACCTCTAACGCTTATTGGAAGGGAGCAAGCGTTGTCCATTTGTTTAATGGCAGCTTTGTCGATAAGTTCTTCACCCCAGATTTTATATTTCATAGTAATTATGAGGCTAACAAAGTTTTCTCCTCAAAACCACTTTTTTCTTTTGAAATATCTGTAGGGTAACCAGGAGGATAGAACCATAAGAATAAGGATTAGGGGATAGGAGATAACCCAATCGAGTTCTGGAATGAATTTGAAGTTCATGCCATAGATGCTAGCGATTAGGAGTGGGGGCAGGAAGACTACAGAGACGAGGGAGAAGATTTTGATGATATTTGTCTGTTCGATATTGATTTGGCCTAACGTTGCATCGAGTAGGAAAATGATTTTACTTGAAATAAAAGTAGCGTGATCATTGAGGGCCGAGATATCGGATAAGATATTTTTGAGATGTCCAAGAATTTTTGGTTTTTTATCAGTGAAGGTACTTTGGATGAGAAATATAGCCATGCGGTTGAAGCTGGTTAAGCTTTCACGGACTTTTGAAACGGTATTTCCGGAGATAGTAATTTCGCGAAGAATATTTTTATGGGAAAATTGAGGATCTTTTTGATTATTAGTGGAATTAAGTATATTGGTATTTTGAGCATCTAAATCATGACCTATTTGTTCGAGAATTGCGGCCGTTTCATTGATGATATTTTCAAGAAACATGAGGAGTAAGTTGAGAGCAATATTTTCTGTAGAGGTTAACTTGCGAGAATAGGCAGTAAAGTGAGGGCCAAAGAGATTGAAGTCTGTATCTCTTGAAGTAATCAATATGCCTTTTGTGACGATGAAGGTAATGACTTCAGGTTTGAGTTCATCGATGTTCTTATCTTGATTGATAAAAGAAGTGATGGACATGTAAATAGCATTATCTTCTTCGTAAAGTCGATTGGAGACGGAAACATTTCTAGTTTCCTCGGGGGTTGGGACGTTGATTTGCAGTAATTTCTCGAGTTTTTGTTCTTCGGCTTCTGTGACGTTAATGAGGTCGATCCAAACCGTATTAGCAGGAATAATGCCGTCTAATGTGAAGGAGTGCTTATTAATGGTTTGGTTTTCTAGGGTGTATATTACCATGGGTCTAGATTGAACTTTGCAGAATGAAGTGAGGGTATAAATTTAATTTAATAAAAATAATAAGGAATTTCAATATCGATTTTAAGAGGATTTTAAGAATTTAAAAAGAAAGATAAATTTTAATAATTTAGTTATTATTTAAGTTTACTATTATAAATTTGTTGTGATAATAGTAGTATTTTTTTAAGTAATTTGATTTTTGATTAAATTATATATATATTGAATAATAGGAGCATTTAATTAAACTTAAAGAAAGGAAATATATGGATAAATCAAAAAATATAGTACATGTACCTCGGAAGGGTCCGCCCCCGGGTGCAGTAGATTTAATGAAACCAATAGGACACGCAAAGCCAAAAGGCACCATGCAGGTCAAGAGTGGTTCTCAAAAAGCAGTTCAACAAACTGAGCAACCTACTGCAAAACGAAAGATGGAGCAGGCAAAGCAGGCAACGAAGCGTACTTGAAAGAATCTAACAACCGATAAAGAGGTAGGAATAAAATGAGAGAAATAAGATCAACAGGTGAACCGGGTAGAAAAAGTACAAAACCAGGCGAAGAACAATCGAAGACAGAACTTCCAAAAGGGCACATAGAGGTTGGAGGTGAGTCGATGGTTGTTCGACAACTGCCAGAGCAAGATGATTTGAAGACAATGGTTCAAGAGTCGAGGAAGAAAACTCAAGAGGCTTCTTCTATTGAAGAAATAATGAAAAATCTGCCTAAAGTACTGGTGAAGGATCAGATTCATATTCCACCAGAGCGAACGATACCGCAAAATGTAAATCCCGAACTTGGAAAAACGGACAAAACGGATTTTCCATTTTTGGGCGGAGGAGATACAAAATATATCCAACAATTCGGTATCTTATATCGAGGAGATGAGGATTTTCACAAAAAAATGACAATAACTGAAAGAATTGAAGCTGGGATTTTAATTACAAAGGCCGAATGGTCTACAGGAGGTGTAAAGACTGGTCTTGCAAACATGATGGCACAGGAATTAGAAAAATGGGATGTTCAAGGCGGTGGCGGCAAAAAAGTGAATATAGATCGTCAAGAATTAGCAAACTGGTTAGAAACTGTAGCAATTAATCCACCATCTCAACATGATTCTGAAAAAAGAATCGAATATGAGGGAAAATTATCTTTTATAGCTTTTTCATTGAAAACTAATAAAGAAGTCGTGCAAGAATGGTTAAAGGCAATTAAGAAGGAGTATGACGAAAAACACCCAAATAAAGCTTCAGAGAAAAAGTGATATTTCTTATTTCCGATTAAAGCAGGAAGGCGGATGAGACTTGAGATTAATTAAATTAATTAGTTTGGTTATTAATTTATTAAGTTTATTTAATAAAATGAGGTTTTTTCGTTAAGAAATTTGAGTATTTTAAAATTAGAAATATATTTAGTATTAGAGAGATTTAATTTTAAATGAGGAAATAATATGGCAAATGTAAGTGGAAAAGATAATATATCTACGAGAGGTTGGAGGCCGATTGGCGGAATAGATATACTGAAATCCGCAGTACAAGGTACTATGCCTTCCAAAACTGGTCCTCCAAAAAAAGTTCAAGAAACAAAGCAACCTGATATCAAGCAAGAGATAAAGGCACAGCAAACAGCTTCTCAACCTATTCGCAGGTTATTTTTATGAGAAAATTAAGAATCTTTTTAATTATTAGTGGAGTAAATATTGGTATTTTGAACATCTAAATCGTGATTTACGTGTCATTGAGGGTAATTATTTTTTATAACTATTTCATTAGTATATTATGTTTTGTTTTTTATAAATAGTAATATATAAAATAGATATACTTTTAATTAATGATATAATAAATAAAAATAGAGGGAAAATAAAATGAGAGAAATAGGATTAGGTAAAGCAGCTAACAAAATAATAACACCGGGTGATAAGCAGCAGAAGACCGAACGGCCAATAGGGCACATGGAAGTTGAGGGAGAATTGAAGGATGTTCAACAGCTGCCTGAGCAAAAAGATATGAAATCAAAGATTAGAGAGTCCGTAAATAAGGAAACTAGTATCGAAAAAGTAATAAAAGATTTGCCCCGAGTAGTGAGGCATAAGATCGATGAATCGCCACCGCGGCCAAAGCTACAAAATGTAAATTCCAAACTTGAAAAAACAGATTTTCCATTTTTTGGCACAGGAGATACACAATATATCCAAAAATTCGCTATCTCATATCAAAATTGGGCTGAAGACTATAATGAAGAAATGACAGTAACTGAAAGTTTTGTAAATTGGATTTTACGTAAAAAGGCTGAATGGTTTGATGGGGGTGCAAAGACTGGTCTTGCAAAAATGATAGCTGATGAATTAGAAAAAAGGGATGTTCAAGGCGGTGGCGGCAAAAAAGTGAATGTAGATCGTCAAGAATTAGCAAACTGGTTAGAAACTGTAGCAATTAATCCACCACTTCAACATGATTCTGAAAAAAGAATTGAATATAATCAAAAATTATCTTTTATAGCTTTTTCATTGAAAATTAATAAACAAGCCGCGCAAAAATGGTTAAAGGCAATTAAGAAGGAATATGACGAAGAACACCCAAATAAAGTTTCAGAGAAAAAGTGATATTTCTTATTTCAAAAATTGACAATATTCCGTGATATTGTAAGCATTTTTGGATGATTTTTCGAGCTTGGGAAAAGATTAAAAGAGAAAATGCTTTCACATTGATTGAAGTACTTTGTGTTATTGGGATTGTAGGGATCTTAATGGGATTGTTATTGCCGACAATGGGTATGGTTAGAAAATCTTCTTTAAGGACCCAAACTAAAGCGCAATTTTATCAATATATTTTTGCTTTAGAAAAGTATTTTCATGAATATGGACAGTATCCTTGGTTTTTTTATGATAAAGATGAAGTCAATCTTACTGCATATAGTGCAGATTTTGTAAAAGCTTTGTCCGGGCATGGAGTCTATCCTGAATACAAAGATATGACGGCTCGTGAGCGGCAGAAATTAAATCCAAAGGGAATAGTATTTTATCACTTTGATAGGACTGAGTTTAATGACCAAGGATTGATTGTCGATGCTTTTGGTAATTCAGATATTTGTATTATTGCAGATACTCAGCAGCTAGGGTTATTGAAGATTAAAGATAAGAAGGTTGCTGCTAAAATTGGTATCTATTCCAGAAATAAAGAAGGAGAAAAGTATGAAGATATTGAAAGTTGGAGATAGGAAGAATATGGGAAGTAGAACTAGGTATGGGTTTACATTATTGGAATTATTGATGGTGATTGCATTAATAGGAGTTTTGAGTTTTTCTGTTGTGTATGGATTTAAAGAGAAGGCGATAGATCCGCTAAAAAGAGGAGAGGATATCATTTTGAAATTGCTAAAAATAGGACGAAGAATTGCCATTTTGGAAGATGGCTCTGTCAATATTATGGTGCATAAGTATGATAGACGATTAATTTGTCTTAAGACGGAAAATAGTTCTATGTATGAGTTATTGCCAGAGGGAGTGGATGTTTATATGGAAGCGTGTAAGCAAATGACAGTGGAAGGAGAATTGTGGGATTTTATTGAAATTGATAATTCGAAACATAGATCTTGTGGAATGTCTTTAGTTTTATCAGAGGATAAAACTAAAAGGGTGAATTTTGATTTTGATTAAATGCAAGGGGAACAGGGGTTTTCATTAATTGAGGTAGTTTTAGCTGTTGGGATAATCGGTTGCGGAGTATTGTGTCTTTTGGGGTTATTTACGCCGATTTTGTCGCAAGTAAGGGATTTAGAAGCGATGAGCGAGTTTGAGGATGTTAAAAGGAAGGTAGATACTTTTATCCAAATGCGTTCTTTTGATGAAATATATAATATGACTAAAAAAGAAGAAACTTTTTATTTTTATGAAGATTGTGATGGAAAACAAGAGGTGTGCAATATTTTCGATGAAGCTCAAGGGAGTAGTAAAATAATTAAGGCACAGTTATTCCCTTCTAAAATGACTGATATAATGTCATGTGGACCATTGGATTATGATAAGAGTTATTTTGCTATATGGGTGGAAATCAATAAAGGAGGTCAATCCAGAGAGAATCAAAGCAAAGGTCGTAATTACGTTGTCATTAAAAATCGATGAAATTAAAAGGTCAGGCAGGATTTACGTTATTGGAGGTTTTAATCGTTGCATCGATTATGTTAATGATATGTTATATTGTGCTGAAAATGAGCAGTCAGGTTGTGGGCACTTGGGAGAGATCTGCGAAGAAAATAAGCCAGGATAACGATTTGATATTAGCATTAGATATAATAGAGAAGGATTTAGAGACTTCATTACCTTATTATTGGATATATAATTTGGGGCATGGACGGATTCGATGGTGTTTTTATTCTTACGGGAAAACAGAATTTCCAAATGCAATTGTGTATGAAATGGGCGAAGAGGGACTCTATCGCTATATTGAAAGTATTGGAAGAAAGTACGATGTGACTGAGGCTTTGGAGGAAATAGGGATGTCTCTTAAAGGAATTTCGGCCAAAAATGTCCCAAAATTATCAAATAGAGTGGCCAAAGATGTTAAGGGTTTAACAGTAGAATTTTTATATATAAACTTGGATGGAATGGTTGAATGGACAAAAAAGGTGCCGTTTTTAGGAACGGCGATTAGTGCGGAGATTGGGGTGATGGGTGCCAGGAATAAGAAGTTAAGTAGGAGAATTGTGTTGGTAGGGGTGAGCAGTTTATGATAAACATAAATACAGTATTCAATTTAAAAATTTATTTATTAGACTTCTTTCGAAACCAACTCTTTTGCTCTCTAGCGGCGTCAAAAATTTATTCGGGATCCTCATGTATTTTTGTATACACTCCGGTCCCTTACAAATTGTTTCCTTGCTATAGAGCAAAATACTTAGTTTCGAAAGAAGTCTATTTTATAAATATTAAATTATTTTTTATGTTATTTTGCGTTTTTTTAATAAATGTTATAATTTTAAATATAAATTAGATAAAAATATTTAGTAAAAAAATAGTAATTAAATAAGGAAAAATTATGAATAAAATAACAAAGCAATTATCATTGATAATAATAAGTATTCTGACAATTTTAAGCCAATTGACAGCAGCAGAGATAGATCCAAATGCAGTAACTAACATAAAAATTAATAACATGACGGATTATTTTGTTTGGATAAAAGATATTAAGCAAAAAAATGTCGGCTTCGGGCCGCGTGAATGGGGAATGTCGCAAGGAAAGGGAATTCAGCCAAACAGTAAAGACATTGTTCCCTTGCACCGCTGGGTTTCTGAGGAGGCAATAAGCCGTGATGAGCGTTTTAAGAAGGGACCTGCTCCTGCAGTTACTGCTAAACTTCTTTTTGGGCTTAATGGCAATACACCCGAGACAAGCCAAAGCATCAATTTTGAACTTTCACCAAATAGTCCTAAGAAAATAGCTAAGGAAATGGACCTTGGAGATAAAAAAGTAGAAATTGAAGTAAATATAGAAACCGAACCGAAGGAAATCAGTTCCGCGGATGGAGAAAAAGATACCTACTACGACTATTTTGTTACAATTACTGCAAATGCGTACTGGCAGAAAAAATAGGGTACTGATTTGTAAATAAGCAGTTTTTAACGAATAAGAATTTTTAGCCACCCAAAATTTTGGAGGTTTTTATGAGGCCAAGGTATCGAGAATGTATTCCCCACCAGGATCGTTTGCTTTTTTTTATAGTTTTCTATCTCGAATGCAAGTTAAAAACTTTCCACTTGTAGAAGAATAATCTTGGTTGGGTCAAGTCGTTTGTAATCTATCCTTCTAATATATTATGTAATTAGCACTATACTATTTTTATAGTAAACAATTTATGAATTTTTTCAAATTTTAACAAAAAATTTGTTTTTTATAAGAAAAAGGTGTAGGCTTAGGTAATATTATATTATTTTATTAAATTAATATATAGATAGATAAAAAAGATAGATAAAAACAGAATAATTAATTTTAGAAAATTATGAATAAAATAACAAAACAATTCTTATTGGTGCTAATAGGTGTTCTAGTGATTTCGAGCCAAATGTTAGCAGCAGCCTTAGATAATAATGCTACTAACTTAACTCTCGACAACAAGACTGACTATTTTGTTTGGGCTAGAAGTATTCAGCAAAGAAGTGGTGGTTTAATGCGAAATTGGGAAATGCAAGGGCTTGGTCCAA
>Ga0206822_1071_pt1 | contig 26918 bp, 20 predicted proteins | sample Alteio_BWOrgCont_83_FD_152913 | JGI IMG/M metagenome (GOLD analysis project Ga0206822, IMG submission 152913) | Enriched cells from forest soil in Barre Woods Harvard Forest LTER site, Petersham, Massachusetts, United States -... | ecosystem: Environmental > Terrestrial > Soil > Temperate forest >... | reverse complement strand
GGTTGATCGCGCTTTTGCCTATGCGAAGGGGTTGGGTGTGGATCTGATCATTGGCGTGCCCAATCCCGAGCTGTTGGGCTATGTGGAGCAGAAGGTAAAGGAATCGGGGATCAGGGTAGCTGTTCATAATCACGGGCCGGAAGACAAGCTATATCCGAGCCCGGTGGATGTGTGGGAACATATCAAGGGCCTTGATGAGCGGATAGGCCTATGTCTGGATATCGGCCATGCCGCGCGGGCCGGCGCCGATCCGGTGAAGGCGGTGCGGGATTATGGGGCAAGGATCTTCGATATGCATATCAAGGATCTGGCGGTGTTGAGCAAAGACTATCATCCGGCTGTTTTGGGGCGTGGTGTGTTGGATATACCGGGGTTGCTGAAGGCGTTGAAGGAGCGGCGGTATGGCGGGTATTGCAGCATCGAATTCGAGATGGACATGAATGATCCCTACCCGGGGATCGCCGAATCCGTGGGTTATTACCGCGGGGTGGCTAATTGCGTTTGAGTGGGCTTTCGCCCGGTTTAGGGAAGAAAGGTGGTTTTTTTGTGCACTTCATTCATGTGGCTGAACTTTTCCGGCAGAACGGTTTCTTCCACAGGGACGCGGCTAAAACGGATAGTGGTTTTAGGCTGCTTTGTCTTTTTGGACTTGCGGGCGGTATTTTTTCTTTCGGGTGACATATGTTTGTTGTTTAAAGTTAGCTCAAATAAGTTTTATATAGAAGAAAAGATAATTGTCCTGGGATAAGGGGTTGAACAAGACTTCTTTGTAAAGACCGTTTTCCTGGATCAGGGCGCTGATGATAAATTCTTTGTTGAATGTATCGTAGTAAGTTCTAAGGATGCGTGCGTATAAGGCGGTGCGGATGGAGGTGCTCCCGACAAATGCGACTTTAGCTTTGGGGTGTTCATATAGAAATTTTTTTAGGATGTGTATGGTTGTCGACAGGACTTTGATGAGATCTCCGTTGTTGGATCTGATGTGATCATCTATCGTGCCGTATTCGTTAAGGTCTCCAAAGCCCACATTATAGAGGTTGGCTATAGGAGTTGAGCTGAACATTACTATCTTCTCGATCCTCTCTTTACCGTGACTTACAAATATATAACGGTAAGCATACTGCCTCGTATAGGGATATGGTTGATCCATGACGAATTGGGGATGCAACTTATATTAAAAAGGAACTTGCGGGAGAAAAAAATATCCAGTAGACGAAAACACTTAGCGGTGGTGCAGGCAACCGGTGGTCGGGTAATGGCGTTCTCTCTGGTACTTCCTGAAACTTGCTAGCAATCATTTCTCCGTTCCGTAGAACGCCTGTGCGCGAGATCTTCCGACAGGCAGAGGTCTTTTATTGCTCATTCCACAATTTAAAATCATGTATAGCCAAACTACTTTCCGATTGCTGACGGCCTTAGTCGTCCTGGGTCTTTTTTCGACTGCTTGTCATAAAATGAATTTCAACGGCAATGACTTGCGGAATTTCGAGGAGGTGAATCTGATCGCCAACAATGGGGATTACAATGCCGGCCTGGTCGATCCTACTTTGCAGAATGCTTGGGGGCTGGCCTGGTCGCCTACAGGGATCGCCTGGGTAAATGGAGAGGCAGATGGGGTGAGTGAATTGTATACCGGCGCGGGGGCGATCGTGCGGCCGCCGGTGAAGATCCCATCGCCCACGGATACGATAGACGGGGCGCCTACGGGTATTGTCTTTAACTCTACCAAAGGTTTTATTCTGCCAGACAAATCTGCGGCGTCGTTTATTTTCGTAGGTGTAGATGGGGTTGTATCTGCCTGGAATGGCGCGGCGGGGAATAATGCTTACCGGATCGCCGACAATTCGGCTACTTCGGCATACACCGGGTTGGCGTTGGCGGCCGACAATGGTAGAAATCTTATCTATGCCGCCGATTTCAGATCCGGCAAGATCGATGTCTGGGATACGGCCTGGTCGCCGGTGTCCCTTTCTTTCCGCGATCCCAATATCCCCTGGGGATATGCGCCTTTCAATATCCAGTCGATAAGCAGTTGGTTGTACGTCTCATATGCTAAAGTAGGCGCCAATGGGCATGAGGCCGTGGGTTCCGGCGAAGGCTTCGTCGATGTGTTCACTACCGGTGGGGTCTTCGTACAGCGGTTTGCCTCGCGCGGCGCGCTGAATGCGCCCTGGGGAGTAGCATGGGCGCCAGCAGGATGGTTGACAACGGCGGACGTCAGTACTGAGACCACGGAGACTAATAGTTCCAACAACACCGCCGGGAGTTTCAACAGCCGTGATTCCGCGGGCCCTGTGATCCTGATAGGTAATTTAGGCGATGGGAAGATCAATGTCTTTGCAACTGACGGCCAATATCTGGGGGCGCTGCAGTCGAATAAACATACGATCGTGATCGATGGATTGTGGGCCATAGGATTTGCTCCGGCGACGGCGACGAGCATCGATCCCAAAAGGCTTTATTTCACGGCCGGCCCGAACAATCAAAAAGACGGTCTGTTTGGCTATTTGATCAAAGAATAGTCTAACGGATGGTTTCGCGGTACGGCTCCAGAAAGGTGCTTTTTACCTGCTCCGACCGAAGGATGAACACGAAGCCCAGGATGCAGTAGATCGTTGTATAGGCGAAGGCCAGCATAAGCGCTTGTCTGTATTGACCGAGCATCGTCGAGACAGCGGGAAGGAACGTGAGTGTTAGCAATAGAAGACGGCCCACGAGGAGGATGCCGCAATACCAGAGGAACATACGGGGGAAGATATCTCTTTTTCTGAAGAACCAATACAAGAGGGCGAGCGCGCCGGTGATAAAGCTCAGGTGGATGGCGAGTTGGGAAAGGAAGACATATTGCATGGTGGAACCACCGGCTTTGCCGTATTCTGTATAACGGACATTGCTGTAGAAGTCGGCCGCGAGCAAGCCGCCGAGTTCCATCAGAAGAATGGCGCCGAGGCTAATGCCCAGGCAGATGATCCAGCCACCCAGAGGGTAGCCGGAGCCGGGAGCATAGAGGGTATCTTCGCCGCGGCTATTGAGGTATGCAAAAAGACGGGAGAAAAAGAGCGAAAAGAAAAAGGTGAGCCAGACGGCGGGCCAGCAGACCTTCCAGTCCCTGAAGGAAGGTGACGACGGAACGGTGTTAGGTGTAGTCTGCGGGTGAACGCCATTGTCCGGGGTGATGTTATTGTAGAGTTGAAAAGAGATCCTGTTCGAGATATTTTTATAGTCGGCCCGGTATTGCCGAAGGTCTTTGGAAGAGATATTATCCTTCAACGTTTTGAAAGTATACTGTAGGGTCATATTGCTTCCATGTATTTCGGGCACGAAATCGAATTCGTAGGAATCGTTGTGTAAGTGCAGGGGGCCGTCGTTGAAATCCCAGTCCTCGGGCAGGGCGATGTTCAGGGTATAGTGTACGTTAAAAGGGTAGTTGAGCCCAAGGGGGGCGCTATCCGGCGCATCGGTGGGGTCGGGTATGTTTTGTTCCAGTATCCTCGATCTGAATTCGAAGTATCTTTTTCCGTTTTTTTCCGTATTCCAGAGTTGCGGGATGGCGTAGCGTTTGCATACCGTTATGATATTTTTTTCACTGTCTTCTTTATAGGTAATATGGCCTTGCTGCCGGATATCGTCGAATAGGGCGCCGTAATATTTCCTATACGATTCTTCGAGGTCTTTTTCGCTCGTCTCCGCGTACATGTTGCGCATGTCTTCTGCGGCGCCACCGCTGTAGATGGAGGTGATGGAAAACCAGGAGGTATCGTAGTAGCGGGCGTCGAGGGCTTCCGTGATAGCGTAGTCGTTGATCCGGCCTGGTGTCACGTGCTGAAGGCTGGTATCTTGTTGGTCCAGGACGAGGGCATAGCCATAGTCGGGGATGAAGAGATCGGCGAGTGGTCCGCGTTGTCCGGTGCGGGTGGGATCGATGAAGCTATAGTTCCCGGAAGGCCGGCGGATCGCTACGATCACGTGGTCGAAAGCCTGTGGGGAAGGAGCGACGGATATGAGGCGGCTACGAGTTTCCGTACTGATGAGCGCCGCATAGGCCGGGATATTTTCATATTGTAAGATCGTCGACAGCAAAAGAGATTTGTCTTTACAATCACCGAAGCGTTGCCCGAAGACTTCCGTGGGTGGGTGTGGGCGATGGGTATTGGCGCCGATCTCCAGGCCCAGATAGCGGACCTCGTCCTGCACAAAATGGAGAGCGAGGCTCGTAAAGCGGTCTTTGTCGCCGGCCGATTGGGAATGCCAGAGCTCTATTTTTTCTTTCAGTTCCGGCGAAAGCGGGTATTGATAATTATTGAATGTATTGAGACCCCAGTGGATCACGTCTCGCCAACTGGCGAATTCGGTGACGTAGACTGTGGGCTCAGCCACATACCATGAAGGGGCATCAGCCGCGGGGTCGTCGGTATCCAACGGAGGGTTTTCCCAGCAGTAGACGAGGGTCGTGCCCTGCTGTTGCCGGGTCGGTTGCGGAGCGTTGTTGATCGTTCGGATATATAGGGGCCGGGTATCGGTGGTAATGATCGTTTTATAATAATTGCAGACGGCAGTAGGGATGTCGAAGGAAAAATCATCCGAGTACTTGTTGTCGAACACGGGGTTGAAACCGACCACGGAATAGGCGACTTCGATACGATCGCCTTTGCGAACGTCTTTCAAGGTCAGGAAGGCGCGTTTGAGGCCGTTGTATTGGAATTCGCTGGCATCTTCTTCTTCCTGGACCACCTGGATGTTTTGCGGCTGAAGCCTGTCGAGAATGGCGCCGTCGCGGATGATGGCTATGCGATGGAAGATCACGTGCTGGAATTCGGGCGAGAAGGTCACCGATACCTCGGAGCCATTCTGGACACCGGATTCGTTCAGGACGACGCGGATGAAATGGGTATAATCGGTATTGCAGGTGAGGTTGGTCTGGAGGTCGAACAGCTCATAATAGAGGCCGTTGCTTACGGTTTCGCGCGCCGGCACTTTATGCAGGTCGGGATGGACCGGGTAGAGCCAGGAAGGTTGGGCGCCCGTTTTGACATTGGGAAAGGCCGAAGCATGGATAAATAGGAGGAGGCAGACTATGACGGACAACGCGATACGCATAAGGATCATTGGTTGGCACAAGGTAAAAAAAAAGGGCCAGGATAGAAATCCAGCCCCGTTTTTAAATCCAATATCCTATGAAAAACCAAGAATAGTAATTCAACCTCCGTGCCGGAAGATCTACCTGGACCCTGGGGTTAAAAAAACTTTTTTACCTAAATGATTTAGAGGATGTTACATTTTTTAACTCACTGTTATGCGAAAAGCGGAAAGGGACAATCCGTTCAAACTTATCCCATGGCAGGAATTTTTTTCCCAACCACGGAATGGCTTGGGGAACACATTAGAAAAAGCCGTAACTTTAAAAGGAAGGCGATGTTTATGGGATGGAGGCTGGTCATAACACTACACTTTTTATTTCTACTACATTGTTCCTTGCTATCTGCTCAGCAAGTTTCGTATTGTGAACCGTATGCCGATCGGTTTACCTTGCGGCAGGAGATGCTTGGGAAGATAGGGGACTTCTATTGGGTGTCGGCCATTACCAGGAGACGGCCTACCCATCGCGACCCGAATACAGAGGAGCGTAATTTTGTCGTTTACGACTCGCGTATGAATGTTACCAGTTTGATCATCGACCCTCCTTACTCGATCTCTTCCATCAAAGAATATTTAGTTGCTGCGGATGATCATTTTGACCGGCTTCAACTGTTGAATGCGGACAATAAGGAAACGGAAGTACGGTTACAACAATATTTGCCGGATGGCCAGCTATCCGGGCCGGATCATAACATAGCCGTGTTACCTTTTACAGAATCCGGCAATAGCTTTATGATGGTGCGGTCCCAGGACAGGAAGCGCATTTTGTTGTTGGCGTTCGAATCGGTGTCCTCCAGCACGCCAAAGCTCCATGCATTGCTTTTCGACGAAAACTGGCAGCTGTTGTCGAACCGGGTATACAGGCATCCGCATCTTTCGCAGCCGATGATCCAGGACGATTATTCCACCTATCCATTGGAGGATTTCAATCCCGGGCCCCTGAAGCTGTCCAACAGCGGGGAATGGTTGATGTTAGCACCCTCGAGGATGAATCATAATTTTTTGCTTTTTCATTTTCAGCCGGCGGACACGGGCATTATCTGTAAGGAGATCAATTTGCCAGGCACTGCTGCGATGGAGGATGTGTGTGTTTCTATCGACAATTCGAATGGGGATGTCGTAGCGGGCGTGTTATCTACCTTTCATTATTCTCCGCTGAAGAATATCGAGGCGGTGCATTATTCGATGGTGTCGAAAACCTTTAGTTTCGACTCTTCCTACAGACTCACGACCCTGAACGGGCGCCGCATCCATAACGACAACATAGTAAAGGAAAATTTTTTAGCCGTCCCCGGAAGGGGCTTTTTGTTGTTGAAGGAATATGGGCGACCTTTTCCCCTCGATGATATGGAAGACGACTACGATTATGATGAAGGGTATGATCCCAATTTGCTCTTTGTCTCCAATGATATTCCCGATGCGGGCCCTTCTTCGCCGCGGCTGCCCGAACCGAAATACGGGTATGCGCGATATCATTCTTCGGTGAACCCGCCGTGGCACGACCGGGGCGATCTGAGCCTGTATTTTTTCCCGGCAAGCCGTAGTGACAGTTGTTGGAGCGGGATGATAAGCGAGGAGCAGATCACGGAGTTGAACAGCCCGAATCTCTCTTACCTGATGGTCCCGATGCAGGACCGGCTGGTGTTCCTTTACAATAGCTTTGTACATGGGGAGAAGCAGTATGCTTCCACTACGGTTATCGATCCCCGTGGAGAGCAGGTCACCAACGAGGGGATCATTTTCTGGGGGTTGAAGAACACCCTGAATTTTCAGTTGGCCAGACAGGTCGCGCCCGATCAGGTCGTGATCCCTTACGATATTTATGTCAACGGGACGGCCAATGGAAAGGTAGGTTTTGCCGTCGTGCTATTTCGCTAGGCCCGGCGCGCCGGCCGCATCATTTGGTTTGGCTCGCGGCCAGCAATTCTTTTAAGTAGTCGCCCCACACAGTAGGATTCGTATGGGTGCCATGTCCCGATGTCTTTTCTGACCAGGGGATGAGAATATATCTTCCTTTTGGTACTTTTTTTATGGCGGTCTCCATGAGGCCAAGTTCCGGTGGATTGACCTCATCGTCCGCGGAGTTCACCGCGAAGAAATAGCATTTTATTTTTGAAAGATTTGGTTCCGGGTTATAATCGCGGGAGGCGTCGAGTGCATAGATTATGTCGTTGGCGTCCTGGGTACGGATGAAGCCATCGGCGGAGGCGGTATATGCGTGTTCGGCTTCTTCACGGGTGGGGGCTCTTTTCTGGAGGTTATAGGGGCTGCTGGTCATCCAGAAAAAGGAGCTATAGGCGCCGCGAAGTCCGACGGCGGGTGGTTCGGTGTAGTCGCCGCCTTTCCAGGCCGGGTCTGTTTCCACGCATTGGATGGCGGCGTACCGGGATATGCGGTTGCGGCCGGCGATGGTTACGGGCAGGCTGGCATTGGCCATGCAGGCGTCCATGTAATCAGGATAGGTTTCGGCCCAGACCCAGCAATGCATGGCGCCCATGGAAGTGCCCAGGATCAGCCGGAGATGGTCGATCCCCATTTTTTGGGTAAGGACCGTATAGTCGGCTTTCACCATGTCATCATAGGTATATTTAGGGAAGTGCATGTGCAGACCGTCGCTTGGCTTGCTGGACTGGCCATGGCCGATGCCATCCGGCAAAATGATATAGTATTTGGTAGCGTCCAGGAGTTGGCCGGGTTCGAAGAGATGACCGGCGAAAAGCTGAATGGTGAAATTATGACTGTTGCCTGTCGTGCCGTGCATGATATAGACTGCGTTGATGGTTCTGCCATTCTTGTCTTTCACGGGTTTTCCGAACGTCGTATAATGAAGCCGGAGCCCGGGAAGGCTTTCACCGGTTTTGAACATGAAATTGTTCAGCACATAGTCTACTTCTGTAGAGTCGGGCAGCGGGGATTGTGAAAAGGTCGTGCTGCCCGCGATGAGGAGCGACAAAAGAGCCACTAACTTTTGCATAAGCGTGCTGATTTTGGAAGATGAATGTAGCTTTTTTATTAAATTGATACTATGAATAAAAAACTCTACGCCTCGGCCATCCTGCTACTTTTTACCTTAGTTGCGATGGCGCAGCAAACGGAGAAACCTCCATTGCATGGGAATCACTGGATGGCGGTCACGGGCAAGCCGCTGGCGGCGGAAGCGGGAGCGCAGATCTTTCAGCAGGGCGGTAACGCGATCGACGCGGCCTGCGGGATGTTGGCGGCCGTCTGTACCATGTGGGATGTGCTAAGCTGGGGTGGTGAGACGCAGGCCGTGATCTACAACCCAAAAACGGGAAAGGTCATTTCCATTGCGGCGTTGGGTTATGCGCCCACGGGGGCTACGCCGGAATTCTTCAAAAGCAAGGGATATAATTTTCCTCCGGAGTACGGCCCGCTGGCGGCGGTCACGCCAGGTACTCCGGGTGGGTTGTGTTATATGCTAGCCGAATACGGCACGCTGAGCCTGAAGCAGGTGCTGGCGCCGGCGATGGAGATGGCGCGGGGATACGCCATAGAGGCGCAGACGGCGAATAGCTTCGAGTCGCAGAAACGCCGGTTAAAGGAATGGCCTTACAGCAAGGCGATATTTTTGCCGCATCTGGGCGAGAAACGGGAAGCGCCGGAGGCGGGTGAGGTCTTTGTTCAGCAAGATCTCCTGGCCACGCTCACCAAAATGGTAGAGGCGGAGCAGGACGCACTCAAGCATAAGAAGACGAGAAAGGAGGCCATCTATGCCGCATACGACCGGTTCTACAAAGGAGATATCGCGCAGGAGTTCGTGAGAGGTTGTCAGGAGCAGGGCGGTCTGATCACGATGGAGGACCTGGCGGCATGGAAGCCCATGGAGGAGGAGCCGACGCATGTCGCTTACAAGGGTATCGAGGTTTATAAACTACAACAGTGGACGCAAGGGCCGGCGATGTTGCAGACGTTGAATATCCTCGAGAATTTCGATCTCAAGGGAATGGGGTATAACAGCAGCCGATACATCAACACGGTATATCAGGCGATGAGCCTGGCATTTGCCGACAGGGACTTTTATTATGGCGATCCCAACTTTGCCGCGGGACAGCCCATGAAGGGGTTGTTGAGCAAGGAGTATGCGAAGGAGCGGGCGAAGCTCATCGATCCCGATTGGGCCAATGGGTCGATCGCGCCGGGCGATCCGTATCCATTCGAAGGCCGGACCAATCCTTTTGCCGGACTGTTGCAGGAACGGGCGAAACGGTTTAGTGCGCCGGTGCGCGGTGCGGGAGGAAACACGGCCGGGGCGATGAACGAAACGACGGCGGTCCCTCCGGCGACCACGGATGTGGCTGTGGCTGACGAAGCCCTCTATCATGATCGTCTTTGGCGGGGAACGACGAGTATCGAGGCGGCTGATAAAGACGGTTGGGTCATTTCCGTGACGCCGAGCGGCGGGTGGACGCCGGCCTGCATCGCGGGACATACTGGGGTGGGCATGAGTCAGCGGATGCAGAGCTTCGTGCTGGACAGCATCATCGACCCCTTTAACGTCGTGGCGCCACGCAAACGGCCACGGGTGACGCTCACGCCCAGCATGGCGTTGAAAGACGGCAAACCCTTTTTATGTTTCAGTGTACAAGGCGGTGACACGCAGGATCAGAATCTGCTTCAGTTCTTTCTGGACATGGTCGAATTCGGGATGACGGTACAGGAGGCGACGGAAGCGCCCAATATCAACTCCGATCAGCTATGGCTCTCGTTGGGCGGCGAACATTTAGACGACCGCAAACCGCGACCCGGTCGGATCCTGCTGGGCAATGTCACGCCGCCGTATGTACGCGATGAATTGCGCAAAATGGGGTATATCACGACCTATGGCGACAGGACCAGCGGTCCGATAAATGCCATCTATCTGGATACAAAACACGAGACGCTATGGGGCGGCAGCAGCAATAACGGCGAGGACTACGGCATTGGATGGTAAGTCACTTATGACTTAAAGTGAAAGACCCCTGCGTTGTCCTTTTTAAATTCGAGCCAGTCCGGGATAGAGACATGCTCCACGTAGGGATTATCCGGGTGGTTCCTGATGTATTCCTGATGATAGTCTTCCGCGGGGTAGAACGTCGTAAAGGGGACTACCTGGGTGACGATCTTGCCGGAATATTTCTTCGAGGCGCCGAGGCGGGCTACCTCGTCGTCGATGATCTTTTTTTCTCCGTCATTGCGATAGAAGGCGATCGACCGGTACTGGGTCCCTTCATCGGGTCCCTGGCGGTTGAGTTCCGTTGGGTCCATGGAGGCAAAAAAGGCCTTGACCAGGGTAGCATAAGAGATCTTGGCCGGATCGTAATAGACCTGAACGGTCTCGGCATGGCCTGTCGTGCCGGTGCATACTTTTTCGTAATCCGGATGTCGATCGGTGCCGCCGGCGTAACCGGATACAGCGTCGCGAACGCCGACAAGGCTTTGAAAGACGATCTCAGCATGCCAGAAACACCCTTCGGAGAAGTCGGCTACGGCTTCGTTTGGCGAAGGTTTATCGGATTCTTTAACGGGGATATTCACTGGCTGGGTCTGACCGCAGGCGGCCAGGAGAAAGAAAAAAGCGAAAGAGAAGATTAATCTTTTAGTCATGATCAGTTTGATTTAGCGCTTACTGGGGGCTGACCGCCTTCGGGGACGAAGATGAGGGCAGCCGAATTCATACAATACCGCTTGCCGGTGGGGGCGGGGCCGTCGTCGAAGACATGGCCAAGATGTGAGCCGGTTTTACTATCCACCACCTCCAATCTTTCCATCCCGTCGCTATTGTCCTTTACGAGCCGAACGGCGTCGGGGTTGATAGGGGCGTAAAAGCTGGGCCAGCCAGTTCCCGAGTTGAATTTCGTTTCCGAGCTAAACACGGGTTGGAGCGAAGCCGCAGAGTAATAGGTCCCTTTTTGGTAGAAATGGTCGTATTTTCCGGTAAAAGCGCGTTCGGTACCTTTTTGCCGAAGGATATAATACTGGTCGGGGGTTAGCCGGGTCTTCCACTGGTCGTCGCTAAAGGTCATCGGGAATTGGGTCTTTGCCGAAGCCACGGGTGGATCGGGGTATTTGTTAGATTGCGCCACGGCCGGTAAGGCGTAGAGCGATAAAATAAGAAGAGAAGCCAGAATGCTCGATTTCATGCTATTGTTTTTACGATATAAATTAACGCAATTCGGAGGGCAAGGGTTTGTTAAAGGGGCAATTGTGATGATTTTGTTAGGAATGTGCAACAATTTCGACGGACCCCCGTCCTATAAGGTATGCTCAAAAACTATCTGAAAGTCGCTTTCCGCAATCTTTGGAAAAATAAAGGGTTTTCCTTTATCAATATTGCCGGTTTGGCCATTGGGATGGCCAGCGCCGTCCTGATCCTGTTGTGGATGCAAAACGAGATCGGCTATGATGATTTCCACGAGAAACGGGATCGGATCTATGAAGTCTGGAACCGGGCGACCTTCAGCGGAGCCCTGCACTGCTGGAACAACACGCCCAAGGTGCTGGCTGCCGCCATGCAGCGGGATCTGCCGGAGGTAGAGCATTCCTGCCGGGTGGATTACCAGGGGAATCACTTATTCAGTGTGGGGGAGAAACGGCTGATGATCCTGGGAAATGCCGTGGACTCCGACTTTTTACAGGTTTTCACCTTTCCACTGGTTCGCGGGGATATGCAAACGGCGCTCAACGACGGACATAGCATCGTTATCACACAGAAACTGGCCCGGACCCTTTTTGGGGAACAGGATGCCATGGGGAAGATCATCAAGATCGATAATAAAGATAATTACCAGGTCACGGGCATCCTGAAAGACCTGCCCAACAATACCCGTTTTGTGTTCGAATACCTGGTGCCCTGGACCTTTGTCCGGCGAAACGGGTATGACGATCCCTGGTGGGGGAATAATTCTACCCGCACTTATGTGTTGCTGAAGCCCAATGCCACGGCGGCTTCCATTAACCGGAAACTGGTTGGTTACAAGCTCCGTTATGACAGTTCCGAGAAGCACTGGGACATGTTCGTCTATCCCATGAGCCACTGGAGACTGTATTCGCGGTTCGAGGGGGCGGTGGAGTCGGGAGGCCGGATCGTTTTTGTGCGGTTATTCGGGATCGTGGCGGCCTTCATCCTGTTGATCGCGTGTATCAATTTTATGAACCTGAGTACCGCGCGAAGCGAACGCCGGGCGAAAGAGGTGGGGATACGCAAGGTAGTGGGGGCTCAGCAGGGCCGGCTTGTTGCGCAGTTCATCGGTGAGAGTGTGTTGTTATCCTTTTTGTCTGCGCTTCTGGCGATCGGGATCGTGCTGCTTTCTCTGGGCGGGTTCAATGAGCTCACGGAGAAACATCTTTATATACCCTTTGGAAGCGTCTGGTTTTGGGTGTGTGCGGTGCTGTTCATTTTGTTCACCGGGCTGTTGGCGGGAAGCTATCCGGCCTTTTTCCTAAGCTCTTTTCAGCCGGTAAAGGTGCTCAAGGGGACCTTCAAGGCGGCCAATGCATTGGTCACACCGCGTAAGGTGTTGGTCATTTTGCAATTTTCTTTTGCTATTATCCTCATCATTTGTACGATCATCGTCAAACAGCAGATCGATCATGCACGGGACCGGGACAGCGGCTATGATCAGGGAAACCTGGTGTTTCATTATCTCACGGGCGATCTGGATAAAAATTATGCGATCGTACGCGAGGAGTTGTTGAGGTCCGGGGCTGCTACGGCGGTCTGTAAAACGAGTGCGCCGTTGTCGCAGAGTTGGAGCGACACCTGGGGGTATATGTGGAAGGGGAAAGACCCCGAGGACAAAACGGATTTCAATACGCTATGTGTCGATCGGGATCTCGTAAAGACCACGCATCTGCAACTGGTAGCGGGTCGGGATTTCGACCCAACGGAATATCCAACCGATTCCATGGGCATCATCCTGAACGAGAGTGCGGTCAATGCCATGCATTTTACAAACCCCATAGGACAGGTGATCATGGACGACACCACCCACTATCATGTGATCGGCGTGGTAAGGGATTTTATCATCGAATCGCCGTATTCGCCTATCCGGCCGTTGGTGGCCAAAGGGACGGTGGGTAGCTGGTTCTCCGTGATGCACATTCGCCTGAACGACAAAAATCTCACGGCGGATAATCTGAAGAAGGCGCAGGCCATCTTCAAACGGTACAACCCGGAATATCCCTTTGAATATCATTTTATCGATGAGGACTATTCGCAGAAGTTCGACGACGAGAAACGCACGGGGACGCTGGCGGGTTTGTTTGCCGCGTTGACGATCTTTATCTCCTGTCTCGGCTTATTCGGGCTGGCGACCTACACGGCGGAGAATCGTGTGAAGGAGATCGGTGTCCGAAAAGTGTTGGGGGCCTCGGTGGCGGGTATCGCTACGTTGTTGTCTAAGGATTTTCTAAAGCTGGTGTTGGTTTCTTTTGCCGTGGCGGCGCCGGTGGCGTGGTTTGCGATGTACAAATGGCTGCAGGATTATAACTACCGGGTAACGATCCAATGGTGGGTTTTTGCGATGGCCGCGGGATTGTCGGTGGGCATTGCGGTGCTCACGGTGAGTTTCCAGGCGATCCGTGCTGCGCTCGCCAATCCGGCGCGTAGTCTGCGAAGTGAGTGAACCGTAGCTTATTTACTGCTTTGCCAGCGGAAATAGCGGATGCCGACGACAGTAAATACGAGGGTATAACCCAGCGTGAGGAACAAGGCCATAGAGGCGTCGCTATTCCAGGCGCCCGGTTTAAGGGCGTCGGCGAGGAGATTTTGAACGGTACCATAGGGCGACCATTTGGAGACCGCGATCATGTCTTTACCGAGCGCGCCTGTAGAGGCCATCATGCCGGTCATGATAAAGAGAAAAAATACCAGTCGGGTCACGACGTTCACAGTCTCTGCGTTACGGATCAGGCCTACGATCGCCTGACCGAGGCTGAGATAGACGGCGCCGCCGCCGATGGCTGCACAGAAGCAGAGTGCATAGGCGGTAGGTGTGAGGGAAATATGGTCGAATTGATAGCCTACGAGAAACAGAATGAGTGTAACGATGGCGATCATCAGCAGTTGGACGGTGAGGCGGCTTACCATGATGGTCCAGCGTGGGGCCGGGGTGATGCGCAGTCGTTGAAAGATGCCTTTATCGCGGTCGCGGGCGATAGAATTGGTGTAACCCATCAGGCCGATCGCATTAAGGCCAACGGTGATACAGTTGGCGAGTACGAATGCCGGGCCGAATACGGGTATCAAGCCCTTCCAACTGGCGAGGATAACCGACGGGATCAGCAGGACAAGTATGGAGGCCCGGCGGTTGCGCCATTGGGTGGTGAGGTCGGCGCGGAGCAGGGAGTTGAATACGGTCGATGTCTTTGGCAGGGTGACTGCGGGTTGGCTGGTCGTAGTATGTGTAACGGGAGCGGTTATCGTGGTGGACATATGATCGGTTTGATGGTGATTAAGAACGGACGGCGGCGCCGGTGAGCCCTATAAAGACGTCTTCGAGGGTTATGCGGCCGCGGCGGGAGGCGCGGATGACCTCCGGCTTATCGCGGTTGTCATCGATAATGGACTGCGGGGTGTCGATGGTGATGATCTGGCCGTGGTCGATGATCGCGATCCGGTCGCACACGGATTCCGCCTCTTCCATAGAATGGGTGGTGAGGAGGATGGCATGGCCTTTATCGCGCATGGCTTCCATCCGTTCCCACAGTTGCCGGCGGGCCTGGGGGTCGAGGCCGGTGGTAGGCTCGTCCATGAGGAGGAGCACGGGGTTATGGATGGTGGCGATCACAAGCGAGACGCGTTGTTGCTGGCCACCGGAAAGCTGGCCATAGCGTTTGCCGGCGGCGTCACCCAGCTTGATGTCGTTGAGGATATTGCCAAGCCGTTCCTGGCTGAGGTCGACTCCATGAATACCCGCATAAAGCCGGATGATCTCCGAGATGGTCAGTTCCGGCTGGAAACTCGTGGCCTGGAGTTGAACACCCATACAGGCCCGGGCGTGGAGCGGTTGGCGGCTGTTGTCGTAGCCGGCCACGCGGATCGCGCCGCCGCTGGGTACCAGCAATCCCTCGATTGCGCTGAGGGTACTGGTCTTGCCGGCGCCGTTGGGGCCAAGAAGACCGAAGATCTCGCCGGGCTGGACTTCGAACGAGACTTGCCGGACGGCCTGGAAACCGCCATAGCGGACATCCAGATTTTCCACCTGGAGGACGGGATGTGCTGTATTCATGCTACTAAGATAAATCGTTAAGCCAGCCGGGACAAGGGGAAGACGGTTGTTTTGGGGGGAATTGCCGGTAAACGGCCCGGGCAAGGCGGCGAATAGAGCTAATAATTGCAGGCGTGTTGCCGTATATTGCGGCTAAAACCTTCGTTATGCCAAAATTGACGACCTTCCTTTTAGCCTTTTTTCTTTGTATCGGCGCCGGCCGTCTGCAGGCTCAGAATATGCAGAATACCGCCTGGAAATTCTATGTAGACGCTCTCAACGACACGCTCACGATGCACATCGGTGTCGATACGAGCCGGGTCACCTCCAGTAGCGGGGAACTGATCGTCCGGAGCATCTATTTGTTCAACAAGGATACCATAAAGATGAGGGATATCGACGGGCAATACCCCTGTCCCGATGGGGTGGGGATTTACCAGTTTAAGATCGACGGGGACATCATGACCTTTACCCTGGTGAACGACCCTTGTGATAACCGAAGTAATTCTTTACGGGGCGTGAAGTTCAAGAAAGCGCAATAAAAAAACCGGGCTAAGCCCGGTTTTTTGTACTATGAGATCTGGGATCGATCGATTTAGAGAGAAGTAACCGTGGTGTTCTCGGTGATCGTCTTAACGACATGGAACTGACGAACAACCTGGTTGTTAGAGTTACGGATGATGAAGGTAGGTTCGATCTCACCGTCGGTGTTTTCGAAATACACGTTCTTTGCGAAGTGTGTTCCGGTGAACTGCTGGTGGTAAACTACGTCCCCGTTATCGTTCTTGATGATCAGGGAGAATTTTTCGCCCGTGGGGTTGTCGAACTGAACCTGGAAAACTACGTTGTCATCTGCGGTGCCAACATAAGTTACAGAAACTTGGGCGTCGTTGATGGAGGCTTTCTTGCTGCCGCCGTCATTGGCTTTGCTTGCCAGAGGGTTGCTAACGATCACTACAAGGGCGGTTAATGCTACTGCGAGTACTTTTGTTACAGCTTTCATTTTATTATTATTTTATATTTACAAATTGGTTAACAAAAAAATTGAATTGGCAGGCGGGTCGTTGTAACAAGCGAGTCGTTGTAAGATTATGACAGGCGTCTTGGGGAGATATGACGAGCGGATCGTGGAGATTCAGTGGAGATATTTGCTCTTATCCTGAATTGTTACACAAATTTAGTTCGCTGCAAGTCGTCTTACAAGCACAGTTTAGGTTCTTTTTATTACGTCAACCGAGTTGGTGGACTAATTAACATACTGATTTTTAATATTTTAGATAGCTATTTTGCATGACAACCAACACTTTTATGCGCATGAAAAAATCTTTTTTACTGGCTACGATTATGATGATGACAGCCGGCGCGGCGTATGCGCAGGAGCATCCGCTTTGGATGCGTTATCCGGCTATCAGCCCCGACGGCTCGACGATCCTTTTTAGTTATAAGGGAGATATCTACACGGTACCGTCCAAAGGTGGTACGGCGTTGCCGCTCACCATTAGCGAATCGTATGAGTTTGCACCGGTGTGGTCGCATGACGGTAAAATGATCGCCTTTGCGTCGGACCGCTATGGGAACTTCGATGTCTTTGTGATGCCTGCCACCGGCGGCGAAGCCAGGCGGTTGACGTATCATTCCGGCAAGGAGATCCCCAGCAGTTTTTCCGCGGACGACAAGCAGGTGTTGTTTTCCGCCAACAGGCAGGACCTTGTTACCGATGGTGCGTTTCCCATCTCTTCTCTCACGGAACTGTATAGCGTGCCAGTGACCGGTGGGCGGGTGAGCCAGGTGATGCCGGTGGCGGCATTGGAGGCGACGGTAAATGCGGCCGGAGATAAGATCATCTATGAAGATCAAAAAGGGTATGAGGACCAGTGGCGCAAGCATCATACTTCGTCTATAGCGAGAGATCTCTGGATCTATGATAGCAAAACCCGGAAATACACCCAGCTAACTACTTTTAAAGGGGAGGACCGTAATCCAATATTTGGAGAAGATGATAAGACCTTTTATTATCTAAGCGAACAGCCCGGAAGCTTTAATGTATATAAGGGTTCTGTTGACGATCTGGCAACGCCCGTGGCGCTGACACATTTTAGCAGACACCCGGTGCGGTTTCTTACGAAGGCGAAAGACAATACGCTTTGCTATGGGTTCGATGGTGAAATTTATACACAGGCGCCCGGTGGTGAGCCGCAGAAGGTAGCGATCCGGATTGCGGAGGATGGGCGGAGTACCCTGGACAGGATCCTGCCGGTGAATGGCGGGATCACGGAAATGAAAGTAGCGCCCAACGGCAAAGAGATCGCATTTGTCTTCCGGGGTGAGATCTTCGTCACCTCGGTAGATGGAGGCGTTACCAAGCGGATCACCAACACCCCCTGGCAGGAGCGCAGCGTAAGTTTCAGCCCGGATGGCCGTAGTCTGCTTTTCGCTGCCGAGAGAGATGGCAGCTGGAATGTCTATAAAGTGTCGATTGGCCGAAAGGAGGAACCCTACTTCTATGCGTCGACGGTATTAAAAGAAGAGACCGTGGTCGCGACGCCGGCCGATGAGTTTCAACCGGAGTTTTCGCCCGATGGGAAAGAAGTCGTTTATCTCGAGGACCGGACAACTTTAAAGGTCATCAATCTGGCCAGCAAACAAAGCCGGGTGGTTTTGCCCGCGGATAAGAATTATTCTTATGCCGATGGGGATCAGTATTATCAATGGTCGCCGGACAGTAAGTGGCTCCTGGTACAATTTGGGTTGCCCGAGCGGGTGGAGACGCCAGAGGTCGGTCTGCTCGCGGCCGATGGGAAATCGCCGGTGATCAATCTCACGTTGAGCGGTTATAATGACTATACGCCCAAATGGTCGATGGATGGTCAGCTAATGATCTGGGGGTCGGATCGGGAGGGCGCCCGAGGACAAGGCGGTGGTCTTATTACCGCCGACGTATATGGGTTGTTCTTCTCTAAAGACGCTTTTGACCGCTTCAAGCTATCGAAGGAAGACCTTGCTTTATTGAAAGAGGTCGAGAAAAAAGATACCACGAAGGCGAAAAAAGATTCGGCAGCGGGTAAGTTGGTCAGGATCGACTGGGACCATCTCACAGACCGGAAACTTCGGCTCACCACGCATACTTCGGATGCGTCGGACTGGCTGTTGAGCAAGGATGGCGAGAAATTGTATTATCTCACTTCCTTTGAGAAAGGATACGATCTGTGGGTCACCGAGACGCGGACACAGGAGACGAAGCTGTTTGCCAAATTGGGAGCGCGTTATGCGGGAATGGACATGTCGGCCGATGGCAAATCCATCTTTGTATTGGCCGAAGGGCGGATCACGAAGATCGACGCCGAGAGCGGCAAGGCAGAGCCCATCGGGATCAACGGCGAGATGGTGCTGAAGGACACCGAAGAGAAGGCGTATATCTTCGATCATATCTGGCGGCAGATCAAGGCAAAATTCTATGTCGTCGATATGAATAAGGTGGACTGGGACTTCTATTATACGGCTTATAAGAAATTCCTGCCGTATATCGATAATGACTATGATTTTGCCGAGATGGCGAGCGAGATGCTGGGTGAGCTCAATGTCTCGCATACGGGATGCCGGTATTTCGCCAATGGTGGTCCTTCGGCCGATCAGACGGCATCGCTGGGTATTTTCTTCGATTATAGCCATAGCGGACCGGGGTTGAAGATCGCGGAGGTGATCGCCGGTGGCCCATTGGATAGAAGTGCGGAAAAGATCAAACCCGGGGTAATCCTTGAAAAGATCGACGGAGAGGCCATCACCGATACGGTGGATCATTATAAATACCTCAACCGAAAAGCAGGAAAGCTGGCCTTGTTATCGGTGTATGACCCGGTGACAAAGGAACGGTGGGAAGAGACGATGAAACCCATAAGCCTGGCTGACGAGTCCCAGTTGTTGTATCAGCGCTGGGTAGAGGTGCGACGGAAGGAAGCGGATTCTTTGAGCGGCGGGCGCATCGGGTACATCCATGTGCGGTCGATGAATGATGAGAGCATGCGGACGGTCTTTGGAGAGGCGTTGGGCCGGGATCTGGGTAAGGATGCGTTGATCATCGACACGCGGTGGAATGGCGGGGGCAATATCCACGAACAGCTCAGCGATTTCCTGAACGGGAAAAAATATTTCGATATTATACCACATGGCCAGTTTGTGGGCTCCGAGCCGGAGGACAAATGGAAAAAGCCGTCGATCGTGCTGATCAATGAAGCCTGCTATTCCGATGCACATCTGTTCCCTGCGGCCTATAAACTCAAAAATGTGGGCAAGACGCTGGGCATGCCTGTCCCGGGTACGGGAACATTTGTCTGGTGGGAAGCGCAGATCGATCCGCGACTGGTCTACGGAAATCCCATGGGCGGGTGGCGTTCGCCGGACGGGTTATTCGAAGAAGGTCATCAATTGGAGCCGGATATCCTGGTGCGCGATGAGCCGCAGGTGCTTAGTGCCGGTCATGATCAGCAGATCGAGATGGCGGTAAAGGAACTTATGAAGAAATAGCGGACTCTCGGGGGTGGTCAGGAAGCCGTGGTCAGGCCGATCTGATGCCCCCATTTTTCCAGCATATAGGTTAGTTGCTCGAGGTCTACGGGTTTGCTCAGGTAGTCGTTCATTCCTTCGGCCAGACATTCTTCGCGGTCCTGGCGGGTGACGTTTGCCGTGATGGCGATGATCACCGGCTGCGATCCATTGCCGGTTCGGATGCGGCGGGTTGCCTCGAGACCGTCCATTTCCGGCATCTGCACATCCATAAAGACCAGATCGAAGCTTGCTTTTCGCAGGTGGTCGAGGACTTCTTTACCATTGGCGGCCACGGAGGGCTCGTAGCCCATTTTGTTGAGGATGATGAGCGCCAGTTGTTGGTTTATGGGATTGTCTTCCGCCAGTAGGATGCGGAGCGGATATTTTTCGGCCAGCGGCGGTATAGTAGGACTGTTGGAGGGCATGGTCCGGATTTGTACAGGGCGTGCGAGGATCGTAAAGGTAAATGTCGAACCGGCGCCGGGATGGCTTTCCACGTTGATGCGGCCGTTCATGAGCTCTACGAGACGCTGGGAGATCGAGAGACCGAGGCCGATGCCGCCGTATTTCCGGGTCACGGAAGAGTCCACCTGGGCGAATGGCTGGAAAAGACGGTTGCTCTGGCTGGGCATGATACCGATGCCGGTGTCTTTGATCTCGAAGCCCAGGGTGACCTGTCCCGGTGACGAGCCGATGGGCTGGGGTTGCCGGGCGACGAAAACGCGGACGCGGATCTCGCCCTGGCGGGTGAACTTCACGGCATTCCCTACGATATTGATCAGCACCTGCCGAAGACGTTGGCCATCCGTGAGGACCCGGGCGGGGACATCGTCGTCGATCTGGGCATGTAAGAGGATATCGGCATTGAGGGACCGGGCCATGAACATATCGATGACCCCTTCTACACAGGTGCGGATATCCGTTGATTTTTCTTCGAGAGAAAGCGCCCCGGATTCGATAGCCGAGAAATCGAATATATTATTCATCACGGTCAGGAGGCTTTCGCCGCAGCTGCGGATGGTATCGATATAGCCGCGTTGTTCTTTATTCAGGGCGGTGGTATCCAGGAGAGAGGTCATGCCCATGATCCCGTTCATGGGTGTCCGGATCTCGTGGCTCATATTGGTGAGGAAAAACGATTTGGCGCGAAGGGCGTCTTCGGTGAGGCGAACCTGCTGGTCCACCTTCATCCGCAACTGTGCGGCGCGGTCTCGCAATTGGGGGATCGTCGTGAGCGTAAAGATCAGCGCGGTAACAGCTGCTCCGATGACTAGTCCGGCGATCCCAGCCAATAGGCCGATGTTGCCGGGTGATACCAACAGGAGCAAGTGAGGCAATAAGGTGATTCTAAGGGGTAAGGACAGCATTCATCTTGGGTTTCAGAGCTTAACAAATAATTTCATAAAACCTCAGGGTCAAGAGGTTAACGGGAACCGATTGCATATATTTTCGGTCCTTCACACTTTTTTAACAGTGCTAGGGGTTTTTCCTTACTAAGATATCCGCCAACGGCAGAATACTGACGGTTAGGATCATTGGTTAACTGTCCTGCAAATATGACAGCCTTCCGCCATCCTTTAACAATTCTTTACTGTTCTTTCGTTTAACCTCGAACGGTTTTTGCATTCTCATATAGGAAGACAAAAACTAAAAAATATGAAAAAGACTATATTTCTCTTATTGTTGTCGTTGGGCGTCGCCTATGGCGCTTCGGCCCAGCGATTCGGCCATGGCTTTGGAGGCGGTGGTTATTATGGCGGGGGCTTTTATCCTCGCACCTATGTAGGCGTTGGGGTCGGTTTTGGCTACCCCCTGGGCTATCCTTATGGTTATTGGAATCCTTATGGGCCTTATGGTGCTTTCCCTCCCTATTATTATGGGTATGGGGCTATGCCCAACCAGCTCGAACTCCAGGTACGCGATATCAAAGCCGATTATGAAGCACGGATAAAAGATGTCAAACAGGACAAGGCGCTTTCTCATCGGGAACGCCGGGATAAGATCAATGCCTTGAAGACCGAAAGGGATAATACGATCGTTCAGGCGCGTCATGATTACTTTAATAATTCTCAGCGGAATTATAATAACCGGAATAACAACGGCCAGCAGCCCAACAACAATGGCAACGGTAATCAGAACCAGCAGAATCAACAGCAGCCTCAAAGCGGCAACAATAACAATGGTTCTTCCAGTGATGGGCCGGAATACCAGCAGAATAATACGAGTGGTTCAAAATAGCCCGGTATACTTAGGCTTTGTACCTTACGCTAACTATTTTAACTTTGGGGGTCGCCGCAGGCGGCCCTTTTTTTATGAGCAAATTCAACAATAAGGTCGTTTGGATCACGGGCGCCTCCTCGGGTATCGGCGAAGCGCTCGCTTATGCTTTTTCAGCGGCCGGTGCGCGGGTGTTGTTATCCAGCAGGCGAACGGAGGAGTTGGAACGGGTCAAGAAGGGCTGTGCTCATCCTGACATGGCAAGGGTCTTGCCGATGGACCTGCTCGATATCCCCTCTTTTGGCGAGCGGACGGCCGAGGCCATCGGAGCTTTTGGGCAAATAGACATCCTCATCCACAACGGGGGCATTACGTCGCGGTCGTTGGTGATAGAAACGGAGCTGGAGGTACACCGGCGGGTCATGGAGTTGAATTATTTCAGTTATGCGGCGTTGACAAAGGCTCTATTACCGCATTTTGCCGCGCGGCAGTCGGGGCATTTTGTTGTCATGAGTAGCGTGATGGGAAAGATCGGGACGCCCATGCGGAGTGCCTATGCGGCCTCCAAACATGCCTTACATGGATTTTTCGATTGTCTGCGGGCGGAAGTGGCTTCGCAGAATATCCTGGTGACGATCCTGACGCCGGGCTATATACAGACCAATATCTCGCTGCATGCGTTGACGAAGGATGGCACAGAACTGGGGACGACCACCGAAAATATTTCCGCGGGTTTTCCCGCCGACAAAGCGGCGGCGCAGATGTTGCGGGCGATCTCGCGCGGGGCTTTCGAGGCGTATATAGGGAAGTCTTCCGGAAGCGAACGGCTGGCGCTACTCTTGAACAGTTGGGCGCCGAATGTGCTTATAAAGCAAGTGAAGAAGCACCCGCCCAAGTGATCATTTCGTAAGCGTCGTGAGGGCATACATAAGTATATTCACTCCAAACTTCGTATTGTCTTCCGCGAGAAAGCGTTTGTTGCGAAAATCGTAATCCCACTCACAACCATAATCCTTGTTACTATAGAGCACGCCGATTCGGCCGTCGATGACGATGGCCTTGAGATAGTCGTGCACCAGGTCGTCGCCCCAGCCATTGAGCTCGAAGGTGGTATTGGGCGGACCCTTCTCGAAATGAAAAAAGCTGTTGTAGATCGCGTGGTTATTGGGGATCTTTTTGAGGGAATCGGGTCCGAAGATCGCGGCCATCTGGTTTTCAAAAGAGCGGGCAAAGAGGCCGTCGATATCGTGGTTGCAGTCGTCGGCGAAGACAAAACCGCCGTTGTGGACATAACTACGGAAATTATTAGTCTCCTCGACGTTGAACTGAACGAGCTTGTGACCGCTGATATAGGCGAATGGATAATGAAAGATCTCGGGGCTGTCCAGGTCAAGGACTTTCTCCTGCAAGTTCACGGGGATAGTCGTATACTCGATCAATGAATTCAACAGGTTGGAAGGCATCCGTTGGTCGGTATCCCAGTCGCCCGACCGGTACCGGAATCGCATGAATGTAAATTTATCTCGTTGGGTTGGATTCACCGGTCATGTAATTTTTTTAAAGTTGGGCAATTATTCTTTAATTTCCTTGACTAACCACATTGCCGGCGTAAATATATGTTTAAAAGTTATTGGAAAACCGCGTGGCGGAGTCTGCTCCGGCACAAGAGCGCTACGCTGATCAAATTAGCGGGGCTTTCGATAGGTATGGCTTGCTGCATACTTATCCTCGTGTACATCGACGACGAGTTAAGCTATAATACCTTTAACGTTCATTACACGGATATCTACCGCGTCAATTTCGTGAAGCAGGGCGAGGGTGAGACGAGGGTGATGGCCGGAACGCCAAATGCGGCGGGGCCGGCGATTGTCGCAGATGTGCCGCAGGCGGCGGCGGTGGGGAGATTGTATAACAGAGGCGGAATATTGGATGTCGATCACAAACGGTTCCAGGAAGGAGGCGTCTATTTCGCGGACAATGGGCTGTTCGATGTGTTCACGATCCGCTTTGCAGCCGGGAGCGCCGCGCAGGCGTTGACGGCGCCGAATTCGATAGTCCTTACCCGTGCCCTGGCGCAGAAGTATTTTGGCGACGAGCCGGCCGTGGGGAAGTCGATGTCGTATGAAAATTCTACGCCGTTGCGGGTCACCGCGGTGATCGAAGACATGCCGGCGAACAGCGATATCCGGTTTGACGCGCTGATCTCTTTCGAGACGTTGTACCGGGTAGAACCAAAGGGGGTGGGAGATTTCCTCCGGGACAACTGGCTTTATAATCCTGCCGAAACATATGTTCGGCTGCGGCCGGGAGAAACGGCAGCGGCGGCGACACCGGTCTTGCGCGGGCTCACGCTCAAGTATGGCGACGAACGGGTTCAGAAAGGGTATCATTTTGCATTGCAACCATTGTCGGAGATCCATCTGCATGCATCGGGGGTGGAAGGCAATCCAAGTACGAACAGTATCGCCTATATCTATATCTTCTCGGCGATCGCCCTGCTGATCCTGCTGATCGCAAACATCAACTTTATCAATCTGAGCAATGCTCAGTCGCTCACGCGGGTCGCGGAGATCGGGGTTCGCAAGGTTTCGGGAGCGGATAGCCGGCAGTTGTTACTTCAATTTCTGGGCGAGGGTCTGCTCGTCTCCGGCATTGCCTTTTTCATAGCGGTGTTGCTTGCTGTGCCTGGGCTTCGGCTGCTCGATGTGATCACGGGTAAAGAACTTTCCGCGGGTGTCCTCTTGCAGGGTGGGCTCATCGGGCTGTTTTTGGGGCTTTTGTTGGGCAGCGGTTTGCTGGCGGGCGTTTATCCGGCGGCATTCATTACACGGATGCGGCTGACCTCGCTGTTAAAGGGCATGCCGGGCGGAGGCGTAACCGGCGGCAGACGGGTGCGGCAAAGTTTGATCGTGACACAATTTACGATCGCCATTACCCTGATCGTCGGGGCAACGGTCATCCAGCGGCAGCTGGTTTACTTACGCACCAAGCCATTGGGCTTCGACAAGGAACAGCTGGTGGTCTTACCGTTATTCGGCAAGAATCCGAGTGCGATAAGCAGTGCGGTCGACGGCCCCTTACGGGCGCGGATGAACGCTTTTGAGAACGACTTGCGTGCTCGATCTACTATAAAGGCGGTGACGCTCTCCTCTGCGTTGCCGGGTGATTATTTTGTTCCGGGGCTGGTGATCCCGGAAGGGCATACCGAAAGAGACAACATCTTTGTTCCCTGGGTTTCCGTGGACTATGATTTTGTTCCGGCGATCGGCGCCCCGCTGGTGGCCGGACGGGATTTTTCCAGGGCCACGGGCACGGATCATCTCCAGGCGTTTATCATCAACGAATCGGCCGTACGCACCTTTGGATGGAAGAACGCCGCCGATGCCGTGGGAAAGGCGATAACCCGCGGCGACGAAAAGAATGGGAAAAAAGGGCATGTGATCGGCGTCATCAAAGACTTCAATTTTGGACGGCTGGACCGGCCGCAGGAGCCCTTGATCATGGATGTGAACGTGCCGCGATTCACGGAGTTCGCCGTCCGTATCCAGCCGGAAGGGACGCCGGAGACCATCGCGGCCATCCGGAGCTTGTGGGACCGCTATTTCCCCGACAAGGTCTTTGAATACAGTTTTTTGGACGAAAACATCGACGCTTTATATAAGGCGCAAGAAAACTTGAGTCTTTTGGTGCGGTATTTCGCGCTGATCGCTATCTTTATTTCCTGTACCGGTCTTTTTAGTCTCGCCTCTTTTGTAGCGGTGCAGCGGACGCGGGAGATCGGTATCCGGAAGGTACTGGGTGCGCGGGTGATAGGATTGGTGGTGCTCTTGTTCCGGGATTTTTTGCGTCTTATAATAATCGCCCTGCTTATCTCCACTCCTCTTGCCTGGTGGATGATGAACAAATGGCTCCACGATTTCGCTTACCGTATTCCCCTTAGCTGGTGGATCTTTGTCCTGGCGGGTGTTCTCGCCGTGGTCATCTCTTTTTTGACCGTAGGATCGCAGGGGTTCAGGGCTGCCCGGGTGAGCCCGATCAAAAGTTTACGTAATGAATAAAGACATCGTCGAAAGTCAAGTGCAGACACTGCTGGGAAAATTAACACAACTAAAAAAAGAGGTCGGAAAGGTGATCGTGGGCCAGGAGGCCATCATAGAAGAGATCCTGGTATCGTTGCTGGCGGGAGGACACTGTTTGCTCGAAGGGGTACCGGGGCTTGCCAAGACGCTGATGGTGCGTACGCTTTCACAGGCGCTTCATCTTTCTTTTCGCCGTATCCAGTTCACCCCCGATCTTATGCCCACGGATATTTTGGGAACGGAGGTGCTGGAGGAGGACCATAGTACGGGACGGCGGTTTTTTAAATTCAACAAAGGCCCTTTATTTGCCAATATCGTTCTGGCCGATGAGATCAACCGTACTCCGCCAAAGACCCAAAGCGCCTTGCTTGAGGCCATGCAGGAGTTCGAGATCACGTATGGAGGGCAGACCTATCCTTTGGACCGCCCCTTTTTTATCCTGGCCACGCAGAACCCTATCGAGCAGGCCGGTACTTATCCGTTGCCTGAGGCACAGCTGGACCGTTTCCTATTGTATATCAAAATCGGTTATCCTACTGCAGAAGAAGAGCTGTCGATCCTGAGTCATACCACCGGCTCGAGGCGGCCTTCGGTAGAGGCTGTTTTGGGCGGACCTGAGATTAGAGAACTGCAAGGGTTGGTTCGGGAAGTGAGCATTAGTGAGGACCTTGTGCGGTATGTCGCGGAGCTCATCCGGGCGACACGTCCCGACACGACTACGCATGCTTATGTACGC
>Ga0206822_1070_pt1 | contig 27013 bp, 21 predicted proteins | sample Alteio_BWOrgCont_83_FD_152913 | JGI IMG/M metagenome (GOLD analysis project Ga0206822, IMG submission 152913) | Enriched cells from forest soil in Barre Woods Harvard Forest LTER site, Petersham, Massachusetts, United States -... | ecosystem: Environmental > Terrestrial > Soil > Temperate forest >... | reverse complement strand
ATGTCTCCAAAAGTTCTTGACAAAACTAAAATTGAATCTATTGTTTCGAACTAAATACAAATAAATCATCAATTATTAACCTCAAAATATAATTTACAATGCAAACACAACTTGGGCAAGCTACATTTTATCTAGCGGAGAAACCACATGAAACGTTTAAAATATGTCAAACTGCGTTGAATCAGCGAAACTCTGCTATTGCTCTTTCAGCCGACAAAAAGAACGAATGGCAAGAACTTCAAAAAAAAGCAGAAGCTGGTATTTTAGAAAAAAGAAGAACTAATCCTAGTTATGCTTCAGATATAATTTTATCAGAAATAGTAATTTCACCTGTTTCTATAAGTCAAAGGAATATACAGCATGAAAATGCTAATACTGCTGCTGCGCTTCTTCCATCAAATTCGAAAAAATCCGGTGATGCGCTTGAAAAAGCTGTTTTATTATACCAAGAGTACATAGAAGGAAAAATGCTACACAAAGCTTTTTTACTCTGTAAAAAACAATTAGAACTACTAAAACTTGAAAATAATCAAATAGAGCTCACAGATAAAAAGCTACAAAAAGAATTGTGGCTTAGGCTCAATGAACACTGCACAAGAAGAGCTTGGCTTATTGCAGAAAAACAATCTTATCACTTGTTGCAGTCCTTGGAAATCCTACGGGAATTACAAGATCCAAAACAAAATTGTATCAATTTATTAATATTCTTCACACACTATTCTAGTGTTAAAAATATATTAATTGAAATATACAACAAAGAAAAATCCTTTCTACAATCATTCCAAATCGAACTTGAAAAAGCTATAAAGGATAGTCCACAGAAAATAAAAGATTTTCTTAATCCTCCACAGAGAACAAGGATTGATTGGGATCGTTTTGCAAAGTTTGAATCAGATGTTTCCGTGTTTCTTTCAATAATAGATCCTGATCAATTCCCCGAGCTTTATAAGAAGGTTTCAGAAGGTCATAAAAAAATAGAATCTCAAACAAAATATAAATTCCTATATAGCATATCTACTACTTTAGTTCTGGCTTTAGGCATAGCAATTGAATTATATCGTGAAAATTTTCTATCTGTAATTTACATTTCAGCACCTATCTTTACTTTTATGTATGGGCTTTTATTTTTGTTAGCCTATTGCAAAATTAGTCTTCAACTGGATAACGAATCTTTTCTTTTTGATATCAAAACTTACTTAGATTGGCAAGAAACAATAAAATAAGATGAAAACCCCAGTTTCTGATCATAAAATATCTGTATTTGTTATAATTTAATAAAAGTAATTAAGATTATTATTGCGAAAATATTTCTCTGCTTTTTCATTTTAATATTGAAATCTTCCATTCTATTTTTGATAATGACCGCCTTGTTTGCTCTACGACCTTAGACAACTTTGGGTCTATAGGGCAGTGAAATTAAAATTATTAACCTTAACCAATATAGGATTAACTTTTTTAAAGTTATCCTAATAGTTCTTACATAATGAGTTCTGAAATGGAAGCCTTGCTCGCACAGAGCAATTTTGAAAATCTTAAATCCGGTGCCATCGTCAAAGCGATTATCACTGAAATACGCCAAAATGAGGTAATCGTCGATATCGGTGGCAAATCTGAAGGCTCAATTCCAGCAGCTGAATTCGTAGATCCTAGTGATCTCGTAATTGGCAGCGAAATTGAAGTCTTTTTAGAAAAAGTCGAAGATCGCAACGGAAATCCTGTTCTGTCCTTTGATAAGGCCGAACAAAAGAAAAACTGGGAAAATATCCTCGAAAAATGTGCTGAAGGAACAATCGTTCCAGGCCGTGTTAAAAGTAAAGTTAAAGGAGGTCTTATTGTCAGTATTGGCGTGGATGCATTCCTGCCTGCTTCACAAATCGATGTGCAGCCACCAAAAAATCTCGATCAATATGTTGGCCAAACCTATGACTTCAAAGTCTTAAAAATTAATTTAGAACGCCATAATATTGTCATCTCCCGCCGTGAACTCATAGAAGAACAACGTCATCAAAAACGTCGTAACCTTATTGATAATATTAATGTTGGCGATGTTGTCCGAGGTACCGTCAAAAATATCACGGACTATGGTGCATTTATAGATTTAGACGGCCTTGATGGTCTTCTTCATAAAACAGATATGTCATGGGGACGTATTGAGCACCCAAGCGAGGTAGTAAAAGTAGGTGAAACTATAGATGTGATGGTTACAGAAATTGACCGTGATAGGGAGCGTGTTTCACTAGGCCTCAAGCAAATAACTGCGAATCCTTGGCAAAATATTGAAGAAAAATATCCTATTGGAACGCATATTAAAGGCAGAGTTGTCAATTTAGTGCCCTATGGTGCCTTTATTGAATTAGAAGAAGGCGTAGAAGGACTTGTCCATATCACTGAAATTTCTTGGACAAAGCGCATTAACAAGCCAGGTGAGGTTCTCAAAGTAGGACAAGAAGTCGAAGCAATCGTTCTTGGCATACAAAAAGACGAACAAAAAATTTCTCTAGGAATTCGCCAATTAGAAGCTAATCCATGGGAGATGGCTGTTAACAATTATCGTGTGGGTTCCCGAGTACGAGGAAAAGTACGTAACCTGACAACTTATGGAGCCTTCGTTGAATTAGAAGAAGGTATTGATGGTATGATACACGTTTCTGACATGAGTTGGACACGTAAGATTAATCATCCAAGTGAAATGCTCAAAAAAGGCGATGAAGTCGATGCCATTGTCCTCGATGTAGATCCTAGCCAACAACGAATCTCATTAGGAATCAAGCAATTGCACGATGATCCATGGGCTAAGATTAATACCTTATTTAAAATTGGAGATATCGTTACTGGTAAAATATCGAAAATCACATCCTTTGGAGCCTTTGTTGAGCTCAAGAATGATATCGATGGACTAGTTCATATCAGCCAAATCAGTGAAGACCATATTGAGAAAATTAAAGACGTCATCAAAATCGGACAGGAAGTAAGTGCGCGCGTTATTAAAATCGACCCGGAAGAACGGCGCATTGGTCTATCCATTAAAGCTGCTAATTATGACGAAACACGTCTACAAAATGAAATAGCTGCCTTTGATAGCATCAAAACTCACGAAGAATTGTCGAATTTAGGTGATATTCTTGACGAAGCTTCTAAAGACTAGTTTCTCAACTTATTTTCCAAAAAAAATCCAAAACCTCTATGAAATATAGCTTCATAGGGGTTTTTTTTAAGTTACTAATTTGTAAAAAGCTTCCTTCAAACGATTTGTAATAGTTTCATCGTTAAATGTATAATTGGCTTGATGGGTCTTTATTTCTTTAATGGATAAGACTTCTATTGAAGTACCGGTCAAAAAAGCTTCTGTTGCATCTTGCAAATCGCTAAGCAAAACTTCCCGTTCTTCAACGGTAATTCCTAGCTGGCTAGCCAAATCTATAACAGTCAAACGAGTAATGCCATTAAGAAAGCTATGGGGAATGGGTGTGACTAACTTTGAACCTATAACAAAAAAAATATTTGAAGAAGAGGCTTCAGCAATATAACCACGATAGTCCAACAGCAACGCATCATCATAGCCTTGAGATTCGGCTTCATTTCTACTCATTGAAGAAATCATGTAAAGTCCAGCAGCCTTAGAATGTACTGGCGCAGTTCGAGGATCAGGACGTCTCCAACGGCTTTCGATTAAACGAATTGCAGGACGATTGCGATTTATAGGTCGTTCCCAACCCATAATAGCAACATGCACGTCTATGCCACGACTCTCTACAGTCAATTTTCTAGTTCCGCACCACCCTAGTGCTCGAATATAGCCATACTCGTAGTTTTCCCTTGTAACCAATTCACGAGTTGCTTCTTCTAAAACGTTGGCACTATAGGGTAATTGAAATCCCAAGCCTTCCGCGGATTTATGCAAACGTTGGTAATGCTCATGCACTTTAAATAGACGTCCTTTATAACTACGAATTCCCTCAAAAACCGAACTTGCGTAATGCAACGCATGTGTTTTGAGAGAAACAGTAGCATCGGACGAAGGAATAAAATTTCCATCCAACCAAATTGTTGATGCTTTTTTTTGTGTCATCATGTTTTTTGAATTAGTATTTTAGAGGGTATAAGAAATTGTTGACAATTTTTTACATTATATTATTACTTATATCGGTTGTGATATGCATTTAAATGCTATTACAAATAACATTTAATTAAAATAAAAAATTATAAAAATATGGAACAAGTATCACAAGGACAATATACACAATATCCACCGATGGGTACAAACCCTAGTGGACAGCCGTCTAACGCTGCCGGTAGATTTGAACAACATCACGTTCATCAAGGATATGGAAATCCTTATGCGCGGCAATTCGATTATGACATACCTGATATGCCTATGGCACATATTAAATGGAAAGATAGAGAAGTTTCCATACCTGCGCCCACATTGAACAAAATGGAAGAGAATCTTACGGCAGCAGTTCAGCGGACACAAGAGAATAATATGTACGTAGCAGTAGGGGTTTTAAAATCTGCCGTTTTGGCATTTTTAGGGTTTGAAAGCGCGTTCAAAACATTGCTAAGTAAAGGGGATGACAATACATTACTTTATATTCTTGAAAAATGCATTAGTGAATTAAACCAAGCCAACATGGAACAGGGTAAAGTAGGAACACATGAGTTTTCATTCTTAGTGACAAATGAGGATCCTATAATTACAAACTTTCGCGAATTATGTGAACATTGTATTAAAATTATAAATGAGATGTTGCCTTTACTCCAAGGTAGAAAAACAGCAATTAATCAACACGAAGCAATAAAACAAGTCTATGGGTGGACAGGTTGGAAGCAACAAGCCCAACAGATTAAGGTATCGAATTCAGTCCTTGGTCGTTTAATAGAAAAAATGCTAAAAGAAACTCCTGAAAATTCTATATATAAAGAAGTCCGATGTTTCCAGCAAAGTGTAGCCTATATCCTGAATTGTTTTTCGAATAGCAGCTATCCTGACCAAAAAACTATTCAAAACATCTATGAAAGAAATGGATTTGTATTGTTCGATGAATATAGTCATCCTTTAGAATCAATAGAAGTCCATGATGAGAGTGAAAACTCTCAAGTAGCTCCTGAAAGACGAGGATGGTTCTCTTAGATAATAAAGTTGCTAAAGGAAACTTTTATTGATAGTCGTATTTGCAATCATTTGATGGAACTTTCAAACAAAAGTGCAATTGTAACAGGCGGAGGGCAAGGAATTGGAAAAGGACTTGCCCTTGCTTTAGCAAAAGCTGGAGCCAATGTGGTTATACACTATCACGTCGCTGCAGATAAGGCAGATACGACTGCCAATGAAATTAGAAAACTCGGTCGACGCGCAATAACAATTCAATCTGACTTTTCTCAAGCAAATGCGCCTGAAGCATTTCTCAATACTGCCATCAGTCAATTGGGGAGTATTGATATTCTCGTTAACTGTGCCGCCATCTACCATAGAGGTCCTTTGCTTAACTTAAGTCCTGAGTTATTCACAAAAATGCAACAAATGAATGTTGAAGTGCCACTCCGATTAATCCAAGGTCTCGCCCACCATCTTATAGAACGAAAAGCTCCAGGCAGTATTATTAATATCTCTTCTATTTCGGGACTAAGACCAGCGATAGGTAGCTGCGCTCATTCTTGTGCAAAAGCAGCATTGAATATGCTCACGGCCTCGGCTGCATTAGAATTGGCTCCGTATCAAATACGGGTAAATGGAATTGCCCCCGGTGTTACAGAAACAGAATCAAATGAACCTTATATGAAGCAAGATCCTAAGGCTTGGAAAGAAATGATTGAAACTATCCCACTCAAACGTGGAGGTTACCCAAGTGATTATGCTGGACTCGTCGTTTTATTAGCTTCCGATGCTTCGTCATGGCTTACTGGCGTTACTATTACCTGCGACGGTGGCACAACTATCAGTCAATGAAGATTTCTTGAAGGTTTTCATTTTTAAGAAATGAAATTATTAATCAAGTTTTTTCAGGGATTATAAACCAAAGTTGACAAAATATAATTGTATTATTAGAAAATAACAATTTTACTCTAGTCTTATCTGTACTAACTAACCAATAAATTCACTTATAATGTTTACAATACTGACGAATACCAGGCCTAGAAATTTCACAAACGCCTTTTTTGGTTTTAGAAAACTTGAGCAGGGTCTGAATAAAGAACGTAGTCGAATTAATGAGACAAATCGTCATTATTATTTTGATCCTAGCCGAAAAACTTTTAGTTTTTCCCAACATACAAATCACAAGAAAGCAGACCAGGTTGATATTAATTCTTTATATAAAGATAATGAGCATTTCAATGATCCAGATAAAACAACCTGGAATCTTTCTGCCTGGGCCACAGTTATTGGAAGTATATTCGCATACTTGTGGATCAATAAATCAGCACAAGCCGAAGAGGAAATGGATGATAAAATAACGGAAGCATTGGAAAATCACCAAGTAAAGTTGCTGACAAAGGAAAATTTTAAGGAAATATGTCTTCATTTAAGAAGGGATAATCCTATTTTTAGATCATTGGAAATGCAATTTGCACTTACAGAATCAGAATTGAAGGCTTTTTTAAATGAGATTAAAGATAATAGCGAATTAGGTTACATTACTTGGCATAAGAATCAGGTTAGACATCAAACTTTACTGGATATAGAAACTAGATTAATTGAGAATAATAAAAACTACAGATATTACCCAAGCGACTATACCCATGCACTCTTAAGTAAACATGCCTATGTAACGTCAACAAATGGAAGTTCCGTAAATTTAGATCCTAAAATGGATCAGCATTTGGTAAATTGGAAAGTAGTTGAAGTTTTTGACGATACCAAAAGGAGCGGTTACTATGGGGCCATTTATGTCAATGATAAGACACACCAAGTTGTCTTAGCCAATAGAGGGACAGAGGAGATTATCAAAGGATTATTTAATAGGAATGGAGATTGGAAAACAAATTTCGAAGAAATATTGGGAGGAAGAATAATAGTAGGTCAACAAGCCAAAAACTTACGTGCTACTGCTGCAGCCATTGAGATAGCGAAAGAAAAGGGATATCGATTATCCTTTACAGGACATTCATTGGGAGCCTGGTTAGCGGAACTCAGTGCGTATTATTGTTTTGCCTATTTTGATTATAGGAATGTGAAAGCAGTGACATTTGATAGCCCAGGAACAGCTCCAATGATGAAGCAATTGCAACCGAATATTAAAAGTAGAGATGCAGTAAATTTATCCGACTTAGATATTGTGACTTACCTGTCAGGCCCAAATCCAGCAAATTCCTGTAATGGACATGTAGGAACTGTATATAGGGTAGAGACTAAAATGAAAATGACTGAAGTAGTCGAAAGTAAACTGCCAAACATCATAAAGAATAATTTTGGAGATAAAATTAAAGCACTCTTAAGTATAGAGGGGCATTTCTTATCAGGGATACTAGAAACATTTGATCCCGAAACTGGAAAGCCTAAAGCATGCAAAAAAATGCTGGATTGGCCGAGAGTTGAGTATTTGGGAACTGCAAGTTTTTCTAGCGAAGGAAAAAAAATTGCCAAAGAAGGAATCGGTAAAAGCGGTATATCTGGAACAACACAGATGGCTTTGAATCTAGCAATCGATCATCTTATCGATGATGGAACAGTAATGACCATTGTTGGCTTTTTGAAAACCTACATCAAAGGAGGAATCGATGCCGAACAATATTGGGCCTATTTCAGGCATATCGATTTAGAAATCGAAAGTCAAAACAAAGGGGAACAGCGAACAGAATTCAGTTTTGATAATCGATTCGCTCTTTATACTTTAGGAAAATATAGAGAAGGAAAGAATACGCATTTGATGGATCTACGTACGGGAAGTGTGGATAAGTATCTTTATAAATTATTTGATTTCAAAAAAAAGTTAAAAGATAATGAAGATTTGCCCTTTATCGTAAAAGTCCAATTAAATGAGCTTCTAAAGAGTTTCAAAATAGTGCCTAATGGTAATGACTATATTTTAATTCCTAATCAAGGATACGACGTGGAAGGGATTAAAGAAAAGACGAAGAGATTATTAGACGTGATTCCTAGCGATATAAGAGCTGTATGGAAGAATGTCGTTATAAATACAACTAAAGTTTATTTAAATGGCGAAGCTGCAGAAGCAGAAAAAATAAAAAAATTAGCAGATAATCTTGTATCTCTCACAAGCTTCTATATCGGAATTCGTAATAAGGAAAAAGAATTAAAAGAAAAACTCTATAAAGAAGATGTAGTAGTGATTAGCGGATTTGGAGGAATGGGCAAAAGTACATTAGCTACAAAGTATGGAAAAGATCGTAAACAAGAGGATTGGCAGGTAAGGTGGATAAAGGGAATGCAAATAGATGAGGAATTTTTCAAACTAGCACAAGAATTAAAAATAAAAACGAATAATTTAACTCCCTACGAAGTTAAAGATTTAGTATACCAGAAATTAGAAAAGATAGGTAGAGAAAAGCCTGTATTATTAATTTTTGATAATGTTGAAGATGGGAAGAAAATGAGTCAATATCTAGTGAATAAGCCTGCTCAGGCAAAAATTATAATTACTTCAAGAGATACCGCTTTGCTTAAAGAAATTAAATCGATTCAAATGGAAGGATTTGATAAAGAACAAGCAATAACCTATGTGAGAGAAGTTCTTGGAAGAACTAAAAATGAAGCAGAAAAGTTAGTAAATGTAGTCGGCTTATCACCTTTTAGACTTTCTAAAGCAGTAGCGTATTTGGGCAATAATGATTTAATGAGCATCAACGAATACGTGAAATATTATGAAGCAGTTAAAAAAGGACATAGTCAAAATAAGGATGTATATCCTGAAGTTGAACTATTATTTGGAGATATAAAAAAGAATGCACCTATAAGCTGGCAATTATTACAATATATGACATACCTTGATGCAGAGGGAGTGCCTGTTGAATTCATTATGAAAGTAATGGGTCTAACAAAACAAGAATTACAAATACACGTAAATGAATTAAAAAAATTATCACTAATGAGTGGTGTTGTAAGTGAAGGGGATAAAATGACACTTAAATTAAGTCATAGAATTGTACAAGAAGAGACTAAGAAAGTTTTGATGGATGACGATACGACGAAAATTAAAGCTGTCTTGGAAAAATTAATGAAAGAACTGGGCACCAATTTCGATGATGCTTTTAAAAAATATGATAGTCTTTCCACTTTTAAAGAAGAATTTGAATTTATAACACATGGGAAAACATTAGTTCATGAAGCAAACATGATGGGGTTATTGACTAAGCATAATGCATTGTTAATATACAAAATTGCGCTTTATTATTTAAAAATAAAAGCCGACGATAAACAAGCAATTCATTATTGGGAAGAACTATTAAACAATCAAAAATTGCTTAATACGGTGGATTCACCACAATTATTTATTGCTGATGTATATATGAACATTGGTCGTGCTCATATAAACCTAGGAAACGAAAATAATATTCGAAAAGGAATTAAATATGAAGAAAATGCAATAAAGGTATATCAAAATATCCCTGAAGCAAGAGAAAATTATGCGATTGCTTTACTATGGCTGGGAACTGGCTATCGTTTTTTAGAGGGAAATAAAACTAATCAACAAATCAGTGTGCAATACCAAAAAGAGGCTCTTGGAGTGTTCCGGAAAATTTATTCTGGGAATCATCCACAAATTGCAGAATCACTTTTCAATCTTGCAGCTACTTACTCATTTTTCACAGAAGAAGCAGACGAAGACGGAATGAAAAAAGGTCTAATATATTTCGAAGAAGCGTTAATAATGAATTACCAACTTGGAGATTGGCAAAAAATACCTGACATATTGTGTGGTATTGCGACTAGCCATGCAGTATTAGGTGATTTAGATAAAGCTTTAGAATATAATAAACAAGCTTATAGCATTTTATCTGCTGAGCTTGGAAGTGAGCATAAAAAGACAAAATTCTTCAAAGACGAGATTGGACAACTTCAGCCAAATTTTTTCAATAGAATAAAATCTCAACAGACACAAACCTGTTTAGGAGGTCATAAAGTCGGCAATGAATGTAGATACATTATTACTTCTCGTGGAGAAACGGATGAGAATTTAATAAAATTAAAACAAAAAATTCAAGTCAGCATTTTAAATCGTATAGTTCCTATTGTAGATGATGAAAGGTGGTGTGCGAAACATGGATGGAGTAATGAGGGGATTTTCGGAGAGATGGGAATTAAAGGATACCTAGAAAAAGATTATTTAAGAAAGCAATTAGGGGAATTAGGAAACAATGATAAAAATATCGAACTCGCTCAAATGCTATGCTTCGAAGCTACGAGTTTAGCAATAATGAAGTCAGAAACGAAAGCCTATGACGTAGTGAAAAGTTTTGCTCGGCATAATCCAGTGTTAGTAAAAAAGATTGCAGTAGAACACCCAGAATTTTTTGTTGATGGTTCAATAGTAGAAGCGTGCATTCAAGCAATGCCAGGAGATAAAGCATTTGAAGCCCATTTATTAAAGCATGTTAAATATACAGGAATGGAAGAAAGAAAGAATAGCAGGCTTTACTAGTTGTATTAATAAGTATACGATAGTAGCAATAAATCCTAAAAAGATTGTGTTTCGACTTCAAACCAGTTTTTCAGAAACCCAGTATATTTTATTTGACATCTTTATAATTTCAAATTGAATTAGTCGAAATTCTTTTATCGAATAATTTTAAAATTGAAAAAATAATATCAACAATAAACTAAACATGAGAAATTTTATTAAAATCACACTTGCATTGGCTTTAACAGCAACTACAGCAATTCTATTTTCTGGTTGTACAACGCCTAGAGGGTCGTGCTGCGAAAAAATATTGTCTGAAAGTGATAACTTTACTGGCAACTGCATGGCCGATCATCTCAAGATTTATGTGGAATTTAATTTCTTCTCTTTCGAACGTGAAAAAGTTAATGATGCAGTTCGTCAATTAAAGCATAATCCAAATCTAAGTCTTCTAATCGAGTGCCATTCTTTTTTTCCTGCTTGCACTAACCTCATGAAAAACTATTTAATAGATCTAGGTGTGGATGCCGGTCGAATTAGAAAACTTACAGGTGGTTCAGAATATCAAGTTTTAGTTATGCCCAGCAATATTAGTTTACAAGTCCGAGATGAAAATAAATCCACTTGGAAGGAAGAACCCGTGGTTTACAACAATTTTATTTATACTTCTTAATTAAATCCGATATATTTGCAAAAACTCCATAGTAAACTAAAGTATAAAAAGCTTTCCGATTGACTTTACAGCTTAACCAAAGATAAGATATCCCAATATTTTTATGAAAAAAGCGGGCAGTTTATTTGGCGGAACATTAATCATTGCGGGAACAACTATTGGGGCTGGATTATTGGCCTTACCTATTGTTTCAGCACAATTAGGATTCATTCCTAGTATAATATTGATGATGGGCGTATGTGCTCTTATGACATACACTGCCCTAGTGACCATTGAAATCAATTTTTATTTTGGCAAAGGAATAAATATCTCCAATGCAGCAGAACAAGTTTTAGGTAAAACTGGAAGAGGACTGTCTACTTTCGCAATTCTTCTACTCTATTATGCCCTCCTTTCAGCATACATATCCATGGGAACTTCCACGCTCAGAGAGATAATCAGTGCTTCTTGGGGAATGCAAACCTCTTCGATCCTACCAGAAATATTATTCACAGTAGTGCTCGCCGCCTTTGTTTATGCATGCACAAAAGCAGTGGACCATTTGAATAGGATGCTGTTCACCATTAAAGTAATATTTTTTGTAATTCTTATTGCTTCATTGCTTCCTATCGTGAGCACTCAAAATCTACTCTACGTAAGTAAGGATTTAACTCCAATATGGGCAGTGATAGCCCTTTTTGTTGTATCATTTGGATTTCATGGAAGTATCCCCAGTGTTATTGACTATGTCGGGTTGCATCCAAAACGACTTTTTTGGACGTTTTTCATAGGCAGTCTTATACCCCTTGGATTTTACATCCTTTGGGAAGGCGTAACTTTAGGAAGCTTACCCTTAGTAGGTGAACATAGTTTTGAAAGAGTAGCTATGCAACATGATGATGTTGGCTTTTTTATAAGTGAACTCAATGGAATGACTGAAAGTAAAATTTTAGATTGGGCAACGAATGGTTTTGCCACTTTGGCCATTGCTACCTCTTTTCTAGGAGTGGGCTTAGGATTGTTTGATTTTTTTGCACAAAAGGGCAGATTTTCGAATACCAAAAAAGGAAGAATTGCCTCTGCACTATGTACCTTTGTCGTACCTCTTGCCTTCGCAATCTACTATCCACAAGGGTTTATGATGGCACTAACATATGGTGGACTCGCCTTGACAATCATTGCAATCATTATGCCTAGTCTAATAGCATTAAGGATACGAAGACGAACAGATTATAATCCCGCTTACAAAGCTCCTGGAGGAAGTTGGTTGCTCCTTATAACATTTTTAATAGGCTGTGGAATTATTATTAATGAGGTCGTTGTAATAATGATGAAGAAATAGAATCTAGCCTATTTTAATCCTAATTTGACCGAAAGCAACCACTTAAAATATTGAGCTGGATTGGATTCATCGAGAACCTTATTTAACTGATCTGAATTTTGAATCAATTCAGGACAATAGTTCAAGGTAAATAATATATCATCAGGTTGTTCTAAGGAAAATATTTTATCCAAAGTAGAGACATCTAGCTTTCTTAGAAAGTCAGGATTGACATCCAAAAGAGAAAGTACCTTTTTAGCGTTATCCAGTACAGGCTTTTTATCAAAAAAACTCGGTTCTAATTCTGCTAGTAAATCGGAATGCCTAAAATCACTTAGAGATTCTAGAATAACCTCGCAGTTTGGTAGAGAAAGAATTTTCACTAAAGTTTCAGGCCTTACATTCTCCAAAATCTGTGGACTATGCTCCAAAATACTGAGTATTTTTTGAGGATCATTTACTAGAGCTTCTTGATCGAAAAAATTGGGCAACAATTTTGATAGCAAATTAGGATGACGATAATGACTGAGCGAATTTAGCAAAACTTCAGAGTCAGGGGAAGCAAGGATTTTTTCCAAAGTTTCAGGATTTAAATTTTCTAGCAATTGCGGATGATCCACAAGAAGTTTTAATTGAGATTCGTTAACAGAAAGTAATTTATCAAAATGCTTTGAATCCAATTTCACTAGAGAAGGATACTTTTCTAATAAATTTAATTTGGCATCTCTATTTGGCGAAGAAAGTATTGCTTTGATATATTCAATATTATCTCCAGGTGCCAATAATAATTGACTAACAATTTTGAGATTTTTATCGTTTTCAGATTCATCATTTTTAGATAAAGTATTAAATAAATCCTCCCCAAGAGCAGATTTGATGAAGTTTTTAACCGCGATAATTTCATCAGCAGAAGAACTATCTTTTCTAAAATTGTTGACCATTTCTTCAGTAATACCTGTAGATATGACTGTAACCCCTCTATCTGTTAGTGCAGTAAAACATATCTGGTCATTATGACCCGATAAAATTTCCATGTAACGTTTAAAACCATTGGTAACTCTATTGAAATAACTTTGTCCCGAAGCATCCACATTACAATCATAAGTCCGGGGACGACGTTCTGTACCAATAATTTTAGATAAATTTTTGGTACGAGGTACTGGTGATGACGTGCTAGCTATACTCATAGGCAATGCAAGGGATTTAGGATCTATATTTAAGAATTTAATGAAAATGAACGATGATAGAGTAACTTTAGATTCATATTACACCCGAAAAATAAATTTAGCAAATAAATGTGAGCTTTTTTTTTGAATGACTTTTCGAAATAATTTTAAAATAACAATATAAATACTTAATAACCAAGAAATTAAGTGATTCAAGGTTTATAAAAAAAATTTCATTGAAAAAGGAAACAATTAGTCATTAATTAATAATTTATGTCTAAAGAAAATAAAACCGCAATCAGCCCTACACGGGAAGAAAACTATCCAGAATGGTATCAACAAGTAATCCGCGCTGCAGATTTGGCAGAAAATTCACCTGTACGAGGATGCATGATAATCAAACCCTGGGGATATGCGATTTGGGAAAATTTCCAACGCATTCTCGATAAAATGTTTAAAGATACAGGGCATAAGAATGCGTATTTCCCATTATTCATACCAGTGAGTTACTTAGAAAAGGAAGCAACGCATGTAGCAGGATTTGCAAAAGAGTGCGCAGTAGTTACACATTCCAGACTAGAACTTGATGAAAATGGTAAATTGATTCCCACTTCTGAACTTGAAGAACCCTTGGTTGTACGTCCTACTTCCGAAACTATTATTGGGGAAGCGTATGCAAAATGGGTTCAGTCGCATCGAGATTTGCCAATTTTAATAAATCAGTGGGCAAATGTAGTTCGCTGGGAAATGAGGACGCGACTTTTTCTTCGGACAACAGAATTTCTCTGGCAAGAAGGTCATACAGCACACGCAACTGAAAAAGAAGCGATGGAAGAAACGCTCCGTATGCTTGATGTCTATACAGATTTTGCAACAAATTATCTGGCAATGCCTGTAATCAAGGGAGAAAAAACTGAAAGCGAACGATTTCCTGGAGCAGTTCATACGTATTGTATTGAAGCTATGATGCAAGATAAAAAAGCATTGCAAGCAGGAACTTCTCATTTCCTTGGTCAAAATTTTGCTAAAGCAAGTAAAATAAAGTTTCTTGATAGCGACGGTGTGGAAAAATTTGCATGGACTACATCCTGGGGAAGTTCTACACGAATGATCGGAGGGCTTATCATGACACATTCAGATGATGATGGACTAGTACTTCCACCTCGAGTAGCACCTACCCATATTGTTATTATTCCGGTTCTTCATAAGGAAGAATCTCGATCCGAAGTACTCGAATATTGTAACAAGTTGAAAAAAGAACTTGAAACGATTAATTTAGCTGGACGTCAAATTGAAGTAGAAGTCGACACGCGTGATATTCGCGGAGGAGATAAAATGTGGCAATGGATTAAGCGTGGCGTACCGATGATCTTAGAAATAGGTCCAAGAGACATCGCTGAAGACAGTGTTTTTGTAAGCCGCAGAGATAAATCAATCAAAGAAAAAACCGCCCAAAAGCGCTTAGAATTTATCAAAACTGTGGCCAATCAATTACAAGAAATGCAGGACAATCTGCTTAATCGAGCACTAAAATTTCGCGAGGACAATACTACCAAAATTGACACCAAAGAAAACTTTTATAAATTTTTTGAAGATGAAAATGCAGGTTTTGTTCTTGCACATTGGAATGGAAAGCCAGAAGTAGAAGAACAAATAAAAAATGATCTTAAAGTGACTATCCGATGTATTCCCCTTGAAGGTGAAAAGGAAAAAGGGAAATGCGTTATCACAGGTGAACCCAGTCAGCAAAGAGTTTATTTTGCAAGGGCTTATTAACCTCAATTTTGGAATTTTCGAAGGCACCCTTCTTCAGTCTTCAACCTAATTGAGCACAACGTCAGGCCAATAATAGGTTTTTGCATAAAGGTCGCAGTTACCCTGCGCAATTTGACCTATCAGAATTAAAACAATCATCAGCAAAGAAAGTTCTCGATAATCAAGTTTTTTGGTAACTCCCCAGGTACCTCGTGAAAAAACCATCTCAAATATCAATGCATGGTAAAATAAAATCTCACGATATTTTTTTGAAGACAACTAATCATGATTTTATCAAGAAAAAATTTAAAAATTTCTCACTTCTTTATGTCAACGATCTTCAAAAAAGAGGGTAGTAGGGAGTTACCAAAAAACTTGATTATCGAGTATCAATACTTTCTGAATTGGATTTCGATTCCAACCTGATATGTTCAGCATTCTCCCAAATGGATCTAAGAGCAATTTTGATTTGATCATCAAGAGCCCCTGATAGATCTAAATATGCAGACTCATAAATAGTTTTGATAGTAAAGTTTACCTTTGCAGGAAATAAAGATGGGATTTTTAGAGTAGCATTTTTCTTAATTGATTGAATAGAGAGCGTTTTGAGATTCTGCAACGATTTTCGTAATGCGAGAGTGGCATCCTCGTCAATGTCTCCAATAGAAAGTGTTTCTAGAGCAGGTAGCGACATTAGCAATTTCAGGCTAACATCCTTTTCAATCCGGCCAATAGAAAGCATTTTAAGGTTGTAAAGCGGACTTTCTGCTCCGATAGTGACATTTTTACCAATAGTTTTAATAGTTATTATTTTAAGATTTTGAAGAAAACTCGGTAAATTGCAAATGGTGTCATGAGAGATCGATCCAATTGAAAGTGAAGTCAGCGCACTAAATAAGTTTAGAAAATGTAAACTTGGTTCTTTTTGAGCCATCTTGATTCCAATGAAGCAGATCAAGCTACGAAAGAAAAAATCTGGATGAAAGTAATCCATTTCATTTATACTTAAAGATTTAAGATTGGGAAGGTAATCTAAAAATTGAAGTCTATCAAGAACCCAACTTCTTGCAATATCAAGACTTGTCAAGTTAGGAAGAGTTTTGGGTAGAAAATCATAATTTTCACATAACTCATCTAACGAAAGACTCTTTAGACTCTCAAGCTTGTTAGGTAAAGTAATATGGTAACAATTATGAATTGTAAGTTGTTCTAATTTATCGCAAGGACCGTTAATTGTAAGTGCACGTTGACACTTAATCTTCAGACTTATAAGATTTTCTAGCAATGTTTGTGGTAAACTGAAATCTGCGCCGCCACCGCCAGTAAGTTTAAAGTCAATATTCACATCCGAAAATATAAGTGTAGCATTCCAATCAATCTCGCCTATTTCGAAAATTTCTAAGCTATTCAATGAATAAGGGAGATCTAAAGTAGAACGACCAAATATGTTTCCTATAATACATTTTTTTAAAGCATGAAGTGGCTTTGGTAACTCGATGTTTACACTCTGACTATAAGGAAAATTGTCTCCCTTTCCTATGTCTCCCAGAATAAGTGTTTCAAGTTTATCGAGATGTTTCGGTAATTTGAGGATGGCACCGGACTCGATGGCACTAATAGTGAGTGTCTCGCAATTTTTCATAGAATCTGATAAGTTGCAAGTAGCACCTGATTTAATACAATCAATAGAAAGGTTCGTAAGATTATCGAGATATTCCGGTAATTGAAGGATGGCACCGGGCTCGATGGAACCAATAGTCAGTGTCTTGCAATTTTCAATGGAATCTGATAAATCGCAAGTACCTGATTTAATACAATCAATAGAAAGGTAAGTTAGACTATTGAGAGAAGGGGGCAGCTTGAAATCAAAGGGAGGACTAATCGTTCTAAAACTAAAATGCGTAAGGGCCCGCGCATCAGCAAGCTGCATTATTAATATATCAATTCTATGACCAATAGCAGAGTCGAAATCTAGTATTTTGAAATGTAAGCCTTGGATTTTATCAATAAGGATATTAGCTTTTCGTTCTTTTAATCTTAAAATATGTCTTATGTTTTCATCAGAAGAGTACTTGAGAAATTGCGATTTGAAACTATCAGATTTTTTTATCAATAATCCATATAATTGATCGATTTCAAAAGGAGCGTCGATGTGCACTACTAATTTGAATTTATTTTTTGGAATAGGCTTAATTTGCAATAAAAATAGATATAATCGATCTAATTCAGCAGAGTCGTACCCCCATTCCAATAAATCCCATTTTAAGTTATCTTTCGAAAGAGACCCATACCTGTGTTTTTCATTTATCCACAAAGTGCCCAAAAAATAATTTAATTCCTGGACAGTAAAGACGATCCTAATCTCCGTATTCTTGGTTTTGGCGAAAGAAAATTTGTCTTGTATTGTTGGATCACTCAATGGGTTAAGGGTTTGCAACTGAAAAACAACAGATGCTTTCTCAGATAAAAGGTTATCTATCAGGTTTTTAAAATCACTTGAAGTTAATCTAAAATTTAGAATATTTTTTAAACAGCTACATTGAAGGATAGTTTTCCAAATATCTAAGCCAAACTGATCAACCCAATAATTTGTACTTCGATCTAAAATATTCTGTGTGTTAATGGGATCAGGTGCAGATAAAATTGTTTTAGATCCACGCGGAGCCTGCGAGTCTTGATTCGCAATATCTTGCCTATTGTCTAGCAACGAAGCCAGATTAAAGGGTACAGGTACTACGTGCTTAGGATAAGGATAATCTGCTTTTTCCATAAATTATTATTTTTTGCGATAGACGGTAAGATTAGTATCTAAACATCTTTGACACAAGCAAATTTGCTGTTTTGATTTCCCGTCGCATTAGCCCTTCCAAGGTTTTATAAGGCAATACTGAAAAGTTATTAATCCTACTTCGCACCGAAAGGACGAGGGTCATAAAAAAGTTCGAATTTAGTTATAAGATCACCTTTGAATGTCATAAGAGCAGCTATGCGAACTATTCCTATAGGTTCTGAACAATCTAAATCATAAACCACCATGACCTTGTCTCCAGAAGAAAATTTTTCCTGAATTGTCAGACTCTTAAAAAGACCGAAGAACTCTTTTATAACCTGCATAACCTCATTTTTGCCTGTGACGTGAGTCATTGCTCCTTTACATTCAACATTAGAATGCAAATACTTCTCCACGCCAATAAGGTCTTTCTTGTTCATAGCGTTATAATAAGCTACAGTTAATGCTAGATTGTGTTCAGGGGTAGATGGAGTCATAATTATTGTGGATTGGATACACCTCGATAATATTATTATTCATGTGCTTGAATATAAATGAGTCAATGGGAAATTGTAAAATTTTCATGCTAATACCATTTCCTAAATTAAAATGGCTAAAGGTCACTTGAATTTATGTCAGATAATGACATTCAGATCGAGCAAGCGCGCAGGCGTACCGAGGGTATGTTGAGCTCTTTTGAGAAACTTCAATGGGGATGCGGATTAAAAGGCATTCATAATTTTAAAGGCGAATCACAAAATACTTGACCAAATCGTAAGTTATGAGAATGTAGTCTTTTGAACGGGATCGAATGTCACCAATGACTTGTCCACATGATTTGGAAACCAAGCTTTCAAACGGGCAAGAATAAACTAGCACCAGTGAACTAACGGTTATATCTTCCAAGTATTTTGTGATTCGCCTTCAAAATTAGCACCAATAACTCAACCAAGCAAGTTTCTTTCAACGTTGTCCAACGGCACGTTGGTGGTTGGCTTTCAAGAAACTTCAATTTTTATGCGGGTTTGTCGGATTAAATGCTTTAGCATCCCGCTCATATTGTGCTTGATAACCCTGATGAACTCGTATTGACCAAACTCAGAACTTGGCTGTTTCACTATTTGTTCAAATTCCATTGTGCTTCTATTGCCTGTCGTTTTTATCGAAATGACCAATTTCTTATTTCGAAAGCTTAAGTAAGTGAGTTATAAATTTTTCTATCTCTTCTTCGGTATTATAATAATGTATAGATGCTCTAAGAATATCTTCGAGGTTTCGTGATTGCATGTCTAAAAGAGTATAAGGTCGTTTTGAAATACCAATATTTATGTTTCTTTTAGCGAGTTGTTCCTTGATGTGCAATGGATCTGCATCTTTTATAGTAAAACTGACTATACCACATTTATGTCGCCCTAGATCGTGTAAGATAACTTTATTCAAGGACTTAAGTTTTGATCGCAAAGAATCAGCCAAAGATTGAATACGAGCCCAAACATTGTTTATGCCTAAATTGAGAAGGTAATCGACTGCAGTGCCTAAGCCAATTTGGCCGGCAACATAGCGTTCCCAATTTTCAAAACGTTTTGCATCTTCACGAATTTTATAGGTATTTTTATCAATCCATTCTGCTGAAAGAAGGTCTAGAAAAGGTGGAGTTAACTGTTCCACAATTTTTTTATTTACATAAAGAAAGCCGGTTCCCCGAGGACCCCGAAGAAATTTTCGGCCTGTCACAGATAATATATCACAGCCAATTTTCTCCACATCGATAGGCATCTGGCCTACGGATTGACAGGCATCCAATAAATACAGGATATTGGCCTTACGAGCTATTTGACCAATTGCTTCTGCAGGATTGATTAGTCCACCATTTGTAGGAACATGCGTGATGCTGATCAACTTAACCTTTTCATCGATCCTGTTTTCGAGCACTTTTACATCAAGTTGGCCATAGGAATCATTAGGAATAACTTCGATTTTAACTCCTTTTTGCTGAGCTACTTGTAAGTAGGCTATATAGTTGCTAGCGTATTCAGAAATACCAGTCAAAATACGATCTCCCTTTTTAAAAGGAATTGCATAAAAAGCCATGTCCCAAGCACGAGTAGCATTCTCTGCGTAGGCAATTTCATCTGTAGAAGCATTAATTAGCTTAGCTATCGCTTGATAAAAATTTTCGATTTCTTTTTCATTGATTGCCGCAGCCTCGTAGCCTCCCACTTGGGATTCCAATGTCAAGTGGTTAATAATAACTTCTAAGACTTGTTTAGGCGGCAGAGCAGATCCTGCATTATTGAAATGCAAGAGATTTTTGACAGCTGGTGTGTCATCGCGAATAGCTTGTATATTCATAGTAGATTTATAATAGACTTCTTTCGAAACCAACTCTTTTGCTCTCTAGCGGCGTCAAAAATTTATTCGGGATCCTCATGTATGTTTATACACTCCGGTCCCTTACAAATTTTTTCCTTGCTATAGAGCAAAATACTTAGTTTCGAAAGAAGTCTAATAAACTAATTATCTGTTTTGCGCATAAAGTTAAAGCATATTTCCTTTCTTAAGCGTATAATCGTAGAAATATTAATAAGCATGAGTAATCCTGCAGATAAGCCCATAATAGCTAATATCTTAGATTGATCGTAGTGGGCAAAAAACCAAAACGCAAAAATAGCATAAAGGAAATATGCCAGTTTACCGTAACGAGGCGAAAGGAATTTTGCTGCCTTAATCCCAACAGCAAAATAGGCCTGAATTGTTGTAAATCCAGCTAGGAAAATGACTGCTATAATTAAATATTCCGCATAAGGAATATGTAAAGCAAGCGCCCGTGAGGCATACTCCGAAAGCTTATAAGGACTAAGATGTGTCCAAAGGCCTGTTAAGTAAACAATCATAACACTCATAGTGCAAATCAAGGTGTCCGTTAGAGAAGCAATGATAGCCAAACGTGCTTGATAATGTAAATTATTAGTTTTAGTTTCACTTTGAATTATAGAATCAAAACCAATAGCAATGTCGCCAGAATAAACTGCCCGAGCAGCGCCTTGTTGAGCTGCCATTAATACAGTACTTCCTGCAAATCCTCCAATCGCTGCGTGTCCTGTAAAGGCACTTTTAAATACGGTAATAAAAAATTCAGGCACCATTCCCATATTCATAATTATGACCCATAAACACATTCCCACATAGAGGATGATAAATAAAGGCATGAGTAAAGTGCAAAGACTCGCTAGCCGTTTTACTCCTCCAAATCCAATGTAAATAGTTAGTCCAACAAACAAAACTATAATAAGTTCTCGAGATATTTGAAAATTGTCATGAATAGTATCTACAATAATCGTAAACTGTAAAATCTCTACACCATAAATACATAAAAGAAGAGCAGCTATATTTGCTAATAATAAACCAAACTTGCCCTTAAAGGCTGCAGGAATTGTAAACATAGGGCCCCCATCATAGCCATTACTTGCATTAGCTTGACGATATTTCATCCCAAGATAAATCTCTGCATATTTTATAAGCATCCCTGCACAAGCCGCAACCCATAGCCAAAAAAGAGCTCCTGGACCCCCGATAAGAATGGTCGTCATTACTGCTACAATATTACCCAATCCAATCATACCCCCAATAGAAGCAAAATACAATTGAATCGGAGATATACCTGGCATTTCTTTTTTAGAATAAGCGGCTAATGATTTAACCGTTGAAGACAAATGCCCTAAAACTCGAATTTGGTAGAAGCCACTACGATAAGTAAAATAAGCACCTGCTAAGACAATCAGAAAAAAGCCAAGGTAACGCCAATAGAGTTCGTCGACCGCCGATAAAAATAAAAATATTTGTTCAATCATTGTTTTGTATTGTTAAAATAAAAAATCCGCACTTTTTAGGAGTGCGGATCTTTTAAAAATTTATGTTCTCTGTTTACATTTTCAAAAATTCCTCATTCCTAAAAAAGACTAATCCTTTTTTAAGTTTAAGCACATTTAAAGATTTTTTTGAAAATACCATAATGTAAGAATGCATTATTATATCTAAAATGTCAATTCTATATTAAAAATTATTTCATTTCATAAGAGAATTTTTATCAAAATAAATTAAACATTTATCCTGACAATATTTATCATCAAACAAACTGGAAAGTCGATAAATATTCGAAGGAACTATTTTAAGCATCTCTAATTCCTGGGAAAAATCTCCTCCTTTTAAATATAAAATGCCATTAGGTAGCGAACTTTTAGACCCAGAACGAATTTTACTTTTCACCCAATCAATAAATCGAGGCAAGGCAGTGACAGCACGGCCTAGGATAAAATCAAATTGATCCTGTAATTCTTCAGCACGAATTTGCATTGTCCGAACATTTTCAAGCTTAAGATCCTCGGCAATTGATTTAACAACGTTTATTTTTTTACCAATAGAGTCGATCAAAAGAAAATCGGCCTGAGGAAAACAAATCGCTAAAGGGATACCTGGAAACCCACCACCTGTACCTACATCTAGAATTTTTGAACCTGCGGCAAATTTACAGATTTTCGCAATAGCAAGACTCGGCAATAAATGATGCTCAAATAAACGATCAATATCCGCGCGAGAAATGAGATTAATTTTTTGGTTCCATTCCTTCAAAACCTTTGAAAATTCTTTCAGCTTTAAAAATTGATCCGCATCTAAAAAATCAAAATATTGAGTCATTAAATTCTTTTCCATAATAATAAGAGCCTTATGTACACTAAATAATGGTGCCCTCACTGGGACTCGAACCCAGATTAACGGTTTAGGAAACCGCTGTTCTATCCTATTGAACTATGAAGACCTGGAACACCTAAGAAACGTAATTACACCGCAAACAATAGTCAACTATTAGTTTATTCTCCAACAGTACCAGGTGTAATTCTCCAGCAGTTTAGTTTTCCTGAGGAATCACTTTTGAATTCGTCGCATCTATTGGTTTTGTCTTCGTCTCAGCATATATCAAAAACAAAGTACAAGGCACTATGATAAGTGTTCCTAAACAAAGAGCCAAAGTGGGAATTTCATTAAATACAACTATACCCAAACCTGCAGACAAAATAAGTTCAACATAACGAAAAGGAGCAAGAGCAGAAGCCTCCATCGCAGCAAAAGCTTTCAACAAGCAAAAAAGGAGCAAATTTCCCCCACAACCTATTAAGAAAAGGAAAAATAACTGACTCATGGAAGGCGTTTTCCAAATAAATAATGTAGGAATGATGCCTAACGCCATGGTAATCAAGGCTGTATAAAACAACATAGCCAACATAGATTCTTTAACAACAAATTTCTTATTAATAACGTCCAGTGTCGCAAACATGAGCGTTGCTAAAACAAGTAACAATATCAGAGGCGAAAAATTTACATTTGTAGGTTCTAGAATAAGCGTAGCCCCAAAAAATCCAATAATCGTTACAATCCAACGAGCGTATCCCACTTTCTCTTTTAAAAAAAATCGGGCCAAAATAAGAACAAACATCGGAATAATAAAAGTCAAAGTAGTTGCAACTACTATCGGAGCTTGAGTTAACCCCACACACCATAAGGCAATTGCAGCAAATAAAAGCATTCCCCGAATAAAATGCAGCCCTATCCTACTAGTATAAAAAGATTTCTTCCCACAATAAATCATGAAAGGTACAAGAGAAATCGTCGCAAAAAGAAAACGAAGAAAGGTGATTTGTATGCTATGCAGATCCTCTCCTAAATATTTAGCAAAAGCATCATTAATAACACTTATAACTAAGCTTAAAATAAACCAAGATATACCTCTAATATAATTAGCCGAATGCGCAGATGATAACATATTTTTTAATAACTATTTAATTAACCATAACCAGGATCCTGATAGGATATCTATTTGACCATAAAACACACTTAATGTCGAACATTTTCTAATGAATAGAGAACATAATTTCCAAATTTTCGAAAGTTTCCGGAATTTACTTGATTTTAAAGCAAAAATCAATTTTTATGAATATCTTATGAATTCCGAAGAAAAAAACCAATCAAAAACTCCATTAATGTTAACATGGCAAGATATTGAGCAACTCAAGCGCTTTGTAACTGAAACGGGTAAAATACTACCCCGCCGAATAACCGGCCTAAGCGCACATGCACAACGTCATATAACAAAAATGATTAAGCAAGGTCGCAATATGCTGACCATGAAGTAAAGCCATTTTGACAATAGTTGCAAAAATACAAAATTGAGGAAGTTGTTCAAGCTTTATTGGCAGACGAATTAGTTGCTTTGCCAACAGAGACTGTCTATGGATTAGCCGCTAATGCATTAAGTCCAACTGCTGTCCAGAAAATTTTTGACGTCAAAGGTCGTCCTTTAATAGACCCTTTAATTGTTCATACCCATAATGTAAGTGCAGTTGAAAAGCTATCAGTCGTACCTGAAATAGCCTATAAATTAGCAGAAATTTTTTGGCCTGGACCTTTGACCCTTGTTCTTCAAAAGACAGATCTTATTCCCGGCATAGTGACTGCGAATTTACCCAGCGTTGGTATTCGACTGCCCAAACATCCCATTTTTCGAGAAATTCTTATTGCAAGTAACCTTCCCCTAGCGGCACCTAGTGCCAATCCATTCGGTTATCTAAGCCCTACAGAAGCTCAACATGTAGAAAAAACTCTGGGCAAGAAAATCAAATATATTATTGATGGAGGACCTTGCACAATAGGGCTCGAATCGACTATACTCAATATTCTTAATCCCGATGACCCCGAAATATTGCGACCTGGGCCCATCACTGCAGAGGATTTGGAATATGTATTTGGATTTAGGCCAAGATACACATTACGAAGCGCGCACAAAGGATCTCAAATTTCTCCGGGTTTATTGGAAAGCCATTATAGCCCACACACTCCTTTAAAAACATTTAAATCCTTTAGCGAAATAGAACCTGTTGAGAAAATGCAAGAGATGAGTGCCATCGTTTTTCTTAAGCGTCCTACAACGATCAGAAATAGTGACAAAGTCAAAATTTTTTGGCTAAGCGAAAAAGGTGATTTAAATGAAGTCAGTAGAAATCTATTTAGCCTATTAGAAAAACTTGATAATCAAGAACTTAAAGATATTTTCATAGAATTACCGAAAAAGAAAGGGTTAGGCATCGCCATTTGCAATCGATTAGAGCGGGCTGCGCAAAGGAATAAAAGCGTTGAATAGTTTCAGATTGTTTTTTATATAATGCTAGTCAAATTGGAAAATTTTTTATTGATATGAACATAGCAATAGCATCATCAAACGATTCAGTTCATCTCTTATACCAAATCTCATTTCTAAATGAACAAAGGTCTCTTGCTAATTACGACGATGAGATTTTTGCGACACTGTCTTAATCGTATTGAAAGTCAATTGTAATAGCATGAAATATAAGGCCACTACAAGCATTGACTTTGCATAGGTTATTATTGAGTCCCAGAACGTTTTTTCTATGGATTACAATTGAATGTTAAGCTCTTGCTGAGCGACATCAAGAAAAGGTGCTTTTCCTTCAGTTTCTACTTCTTGATATTCATTCTTAGTAATCTCGGCAGAAATAATAGAATTATCAGACTCCTCTTTTTGATCTGATACCAAATCCCATTCTAAAATGAACAAATGCCGACTTGCCTTTATGCCATCTAATGAGCCTTCTTCACTCGCAAGTGCTCGACGTACCTCGGGTACGCCTGTGCGCTTGCTCGATCAGAATGTCATTATCTGGCATAAATTCAAGCGACCTTTGTTCATTTTAGAATGAGATTTAGTATCATTTGCTCAATGACTTTAATTATGAATACTCATGAAATGTCTTTTGCAAAGGAAGTAGCCGATAGAATTATTTTTCTCGATCAAGGCTAAATGATTGAGCAAGGTACGTCAAATGAGTTTTTTAATTTTACGAAAACCGATCGCGTTAAAAACTTTTGGAAAAAATATTGTGAAATCTATTAATATTTTCAAGTGGTCTTTGAATTTAAGGACTTTGCGATTATTAAAAAAGTATCCTGATCCTCTATACTACCAACAATAGAATATTTGAGCTTTGGTAGCACAGCTGGTAATTTGAGAACAGCCCCCGAGGAAACATTACCCAAAGAGAAGTCCTCGAGCTTATCTAGATTTTTCGGAAGCTCAATTGTAGTATTTTCAGCAACATTGCCAATATTTAGATAAACAATGTTAGGAATATTAAAAAGTCTAACAATGCAGGCTTCTTGAACATCGCCTATCGAAAGAGATCTAAGATTTAATAGCGCACTTATTATAGAGAAATGGGTACTTAATATTGATTGCTTTTGTCCAAAAAGCTCGGTACATTTTTCACTCTTGATTGTTCCAATGGTTAGGTTTATGAGATTGTAGGCTTCAACCATTAATCTAATAGATTTAGAAGGAGGACAAGCCCACAGAATACTGTCATAAACGGCAATTGGGCCAATAGAAAGGCTGATAAGATTTGGTAATTTTACGGGTAGGAGATTATAAGTGTCTCTGGTATCGCTGAACCTGACCTCACCCATAGAAAGACTTTTAAGAGGAAGTGAAATAGGAAGCTTAAAGGGTTTGAAAGTCCCAATTGATAAATGCTCAAGTTTAGAAAAATTATCTAAAACTATTGAGGTACCAACAAAATCTCCGATAAAAAGATTATTAAGGTTTTCGAGGTGTGCAGTCGATAAGTCAAGCTCAGATCCGTCACCGATCCTGCCAAAAGAGAGTCGCTTAATGAAAGGCATGGGTGGAGGCGAAAATTTTTCTAC
>Ga0206822_1028_pt3 | contig 27895 bp, 20 predicted proteins | sample Alteio_BWOrgCont_83_FD_152913 | JGI IMG/M metagenome (GOLD analysis project Ga0206822, IMG submission 152913) | Enriched cells from forest soil in Barre Woods Harvard Forest LTER site, Petersham, Massachusetts, United States -... | ecosystem: Environmental > Terrestrial > Soil > Temperate forest >... | reverse complement strand
TTTCGGTGTGGACTCCGAAATTGTCGGCAAGCTCATCCCTGCATGCCGCTACCTCTTTCTGCATCCGCTCTTCAGACCACTTCAACTCCTTGCCCATTAACTCGACTACACTTGGAAGAACCTTCACTGTCTCTTCTACATCCAAAAATGCCAGCCGCATTCTTCTGGCCAATAGATCTATTGCTTTGCATGCATACTCATTCCGCAGAGCATACAGAACCTCAGCATATATGTAAGGATACCTGTCGCTAATTCTCTTCAGCAAATTGTCATTCATTGCAATCTCTAAAACTGTAGAAGACCTGTCTCCATAGGCGTTAGCCATGTGCTTGGCAACATCCTCTTCCAATCCATATGTTTCTACCAATGTTTTCCAAAGGTCCTTTGTAAACCCACTTGCCCCCAATAACAATGTTTCTTTGGTTCTACATGGAATTTGTACGATCTCATCCACCATATCTTCGGCCATCTTTCTATAGGATGTCCATTTGCCTCCTATTATCGAATACAATCCTGAAGGTCTTTTTTCGATAATATGCTCACGCGATAAATTGGATGTGTTTGCTTCATTTTGCTGCTTGACTAATGGGCGTATCCCTTTCCAGGCAGCGAGAACATCTTCTTTTGACACTGTCACTGAAAGTTTGTCCCGTATGTTGTCGAGAAGGTATCGGACCTCCTTATCAAGAGGTTTTATGCATTCAGGACCTGCTTCGGCAATATCTGTCGTTCCAACAAGGGTACCTCCTTCCCAAGGCAGTAGAAACAAGATTCTTCCATCGGATGTCTGCGGAATAATCATTCCGCTATCATGCAAGGGCAATCGCTTTGACAATAAGATGTGAGTGCCTGAACTCGGCTGCACCAAGGGGCTCGCTTCCGCTTCATCGAGCTCACGCACTCGATCGGCAAAGGGTCCCGCAGCGTTGATAAAGGTTTTTGCGGAAATAGGCCATGAATCTCCTGTGATTCCATCGCGCGCAATCGCATGAGTAATATACCCATTCTTTTTCACAAATCCGTTCAAAGCCACATAGTTGGCTATGCATCCCCCAAATTGTTCAGCCGTCAGTGCGAGAGTTAGATTCATTCGTGCATCATCAAAGAGTCCATCAAAAAATTCGATGGCTCCTTTTAATCCTTTTGTATTGATCTGGGGTATCTTGACTACGGTTTTTTCAGCAGACAGCCATCGGCTAGGCTGCAAATTCTGAGCTCCTGAAAGCAAGTCGTACAATTGTAATCCGATTCGATAGTACACGGCTGTCGGCCAAGAGTACATAGGGATTAGAATGGATTGCTCCTTTGTAAGATGTGGAGCCAAACGTAAGATGGTTGAACGTTCCCGCAAACCTTCTTTGACAAGTCTGAGCTGTTTCCAATCGAAGTGGAAAATCCCTTTTTGTAGATACCGAAGTCCTCCATGTATCAACTTAGTCGATCTGCTGGAGGTACCGGAACTGAAATCACCGGCTTCGATCAGAGCGATACGCATACCTCTGGATGCAGCGTCGAGAGCAATGCCGCAACCCGTGGCGCCTCCTCCGATGACGAGGACGTCAAATTCTTCGGATTTCAGTTTTTGGATCTGTTGGTCTCGTTTTTGCGCCATCTTTTTTGCGTTCTGTTGTCTTGTCAGTACGATCACGAAAATTATGATTTACTGCAATACAACAGAAATTCTATTGTTTGCTTTTTCTATATATGGACAGTACAATGGAATCCAAATCCACTTCCGATCTGAGTCAATCATTAGGGCCTTTGACTATCTGGGGGCTCGGAGTTGGATATGTTATCTCCGGCATGTATTTCGGATGGAACCTTGGCCTTCCCCACGGCGGCAGCTATGGTTTCCTTGCCGCCACCCTGCTTGTTACCGTTCTGTATATATGCTTCGTCGCTAGTTACGCGGAATTGGCTTGTATGCTGCCACGCGCCGGCGGCGCCTTTGTTTACTCGGAAAGAGCCTTCGGCCCCACCATCGGCTTTCTCACAGGCATCGCCCAGATCATCGAATTTACCTTCGCAACCCCAGCTATTGCTGCTGCTATCGGAGCTTACTTTTCCCTATTTTTTCCCGAATTATCACCTGTGCAAATTGGATTTGCCGCTTACATGATTTTCACTGCCATAAATATTGCAGGAATTAAACAGTCGGCTCGTTTTGAACTCTTCATAACCGTGTTTGCCGTCGTGGAACTCCTCATTTTCTCGGCAATTGCTCTTCCCTTCTTCAGTTGGGAAGCTTTCTCGAGCAATGCATTGCCCAATGGGTGGCTTGGGATTCTCCCGGCGATTCCCTATGCCATTTGGTTTTACTTGGGGATTGAAGGGATTGCTAATATTGCGGAAGAAGCGAAAAATCCCGAAAAAAACCTGCATCGAGGATTTTCCCTAGCCATGGCAACCTTGATTATTTTGGCCCTGTTGGTGCTTTTTGCTGCAGTTGGAGTCAATGGCTGGAGTAATATTGTTTTCGCCGGGGAAGGCAAAACAACCTCTGATTCACCTTTACCCATGGCCATGTTTAAGATAGTTGGCGGGAATCATATTTTTTATCATTTGCTGGTATCGATTGGATTGTTCGGTTTGATTGCCTCATTTCATGGAATCATGATTGCTGCTTCCCGTTCTATTTTTGAAATGGGGCGATCGGGATTTTTGCCGGAACTCGTAGGAAGGACAATGCGCAAAACCCAGACACCGGCTTGGGCGTTGATAGTGAATATGATTATTGGGATGATTGCACTCGTATCCGGAAAAACAGGACAACTCATTATTTTGTCAGTGTTTGGAGCCCTAACTCTATATATTGTTTCGCTGCTTGCGCTTTTTCGTTTGCGTGTGAGTGAAAAAAGTCTTGATCGGCCTTATCGCACGCCACTGTATCCAATATTGCCTGGAATTGGAGTCATATTAGCGGGATTTTGTTTGTGTGTGATGGTTTTTTATGAACCGTGGGTGGGTTTGGTTTACATAGGAGTGCTTTTAGCAGCGTTTGTTTTTGGGAAGAATAGCCTCGTTTCATTGCGCACCAAGTCTTTTTAAGCAAATATTCCTCTTTGATTTTTTGTCGTCTGTTGAAGTCAAATCCCGAGAAATAATTATATACTCCAACTCAGGAGTATTACAAAACAGTTTTATGAAAATAGAAGTATTTGCATATGAAACTAATTCCGAGCGATCGACAATTTTTTCATCATTTTTTTCAATATCATCATCACGAGTGGTTGAATTCGAAATTAAAATAGATTCTCCGATTTCCTTGAGGGGTATTTCTATTTTTAAGGGTAACTTATTAGCTCTTGAAAAAGCCCTGGACACAGCCGCTGCGGATGCCAATCTCGATCGCTTTGCTCCTCATCCATAGCAGGCTATGGTAAATAAAATACTGTAACCGTGCTGTATATGCCCTCACGTGTTAGCCCAGGCTGAGCTTGCGAAGCCTGGGTCCCCACGCCCCCACATCCCAGCCCCGGAGGGGCGACACGTTTTTGTCAACGTAGAAATTCGCAATCTAATGCCCCAAATTATCGCCAAGAGCCCAAAGTTTAGTGGAGATACGTCTTAAAAACGTGTCGCCCCTCCGGGGCTGTGGTGTTGGGGCTGTAGGGACCCAGGCTTCGCAAGCTCAGCCTGGGCTAACACGTGAGGGCTCCCCGCATTAGTTTGCAATGTTTATCTATCAACTAAAAGTAGCCGCACTCACCTATCCTAACGGAATAGGAAGAACTTCATGTAGAAAGCCTAGTCTTGCGAGGCTTTACGCAAACGTTCAATGATCGTTTCCCAAAGTCCGGTCCCTGGAAAATTAATATCGACCCACGCGCAAGCAATATTCCGCTCATCAAGCTCACGAAGCACTGAATAAAGGTTCTCCGCCACATGCTCCGGATCTTCAGATGATCCAATCGTTATCAATTGCGATCCCACCGGATACGTACGGTCGCTAAATCCCACAATCACGTCACACTTTTCCACGAACTCTTTTGCCAATATCAACTTCGCTTTCGGAGCATAATGCCGAAACATTTGCCCGGGACAGATCGGCTTATCTAACGGGCTTTCCTTTCGCACAATCGGCTCATAGCCTAACACAGAACGGAATGACGCCGGAGGTAAAGCCCCCAAACGTATAATCTGCCAAACTCCTTCCAAATGGATCAAAATCGTCGACTCGAGTCCGTGACCGCATCTTCCACCGTCTAATACGGGAAAATCGGCTTCGAAGTCGTGCTCGACATGCTCAGGTGCCGTTGCTGATGGTTTTCCGGATAAATTCGCTGAAGGCATGACCAACGGCCCGGTCATTTCCAAAAGCTCTCTCGCCAAAAGATGATTGGGAATGCGAAATGCGGCTGTAGGCAACCCGGATCGTATAGCGCTTGCAATCATCTCTTCCTTGACAGGAAGCACAAGCGTCATGGGTCCTGGCCAAAAAGCTGCAGACAACTCCGAAAAACCCTCAGGCAGCGAAGATGCCAATGCAACTACTTGCTTCTCTGAAGAGGCGTGGATGATCAATGGATTACTGGATGGACGTCCTTTCAACGTAAATATGCGAGCGATGGCATGCGGAAAGGCAATTGAGGCGGCTAACCCATACACCGTTTCGGTAGGTATTGCCACGACCTGATCATGTGTTAATAGGCGGACGGCTTCTTCTAATGAGATTCTCATGATTGTCTATTGCAGCATTTTGATGACGTCGCGAAGGGCGACAACAAAACGATCCACATCATCTTTGGTGTTATATAATGCAAATGAAGCTCTTGCAGTGGCGGGTATGCCAAAATGTCGCATTGTTGGCTGGGCACAATGATGTCCGGTACGAACGGCAATCCCTTTCAAATCGAGCATGGTTCCGATATCAAGCGGATGGACCCCTTCCACGACAAAACTAATGATGCCTCCCTTATGATCTGCTGTCCCGATGATGCGAAGTCCGGGAATTTCTTTCATTTGCTCTGTGGCATAGGCCAAAAGCTCCTGTTCATGCTGCCGGATGTTCTCCATGCCAACAGATGTCATATACCTAATGGCAGCTCCTAAGCCTACCACTTCTGCTATCATCGGAGTCCCCGCCTCAAATTTCAATGGGAGTACGTTATAAGTAGTCTTGGGGAAAGTGACAGTTTCGATCATATCGCCGCCTCCTTGCGCCGGAGGCATCTGATCGAGCAAAGAAGCCTTGCCATACAGAATCCCAATTCCTGTTGGTCCTAAAACTTTGTGGCCGGAAAATACAAAGAAATCCACATCCAAATCTTGCACGTCGATCGGCAGATGCGGAGCGCTCTGCGCCCCATCTATCAGAATTTTAGCTCCGGCCCCATGAGCCATTTTGGCGATTTCTTTGATCGGATTAATCGTTCCCAAAGAATTGGACACATGGGCAATGGCAACAAGTTTGGTTTTGGGATTTAACAGCTTGGCGTACTCTTTCATAACGAGATCGCCCTTGTCATCCATTGGGATCACCTTCAGGACAGCTCCGCGGTCTTCACAAAGAATCTGCCAGGGGACGATATTGGAATGATGCTCCATTTCGGAAATGAGGATCTCGTCTCCAGGTTTGACAAAGGCTTTGCCGAAAGAGTAGGCAATCATATTGATGGATTCAGTCGTCCCGCGTGTATAGATGATCTCTTCCGGTTTTGCGGAATTCAGGAAGGTTTGAATTTGCTTTCTGACATTTTGGTATTCTTGAGTCGCGTGAACGGAAAGTTCATATACGGCACGATGTACGGTCCCATATTGATTTTGATAAAAATTAGTGATGGCATCAATGACAGCTTGAGGTTTTTGCGCCGTAGCAGCGGAATCCAAATAAACCAAAGGCTTGCCGTGCATGCTTTTTTTAAGCATAGGAAAATCTTCACGTATTTGATTGAAATCGACAATCGATGAAGCTTTGTTTTGCTTTTGCATGACCTACACTTTGGTTAAATACCTTTGGGCTTTCAAAGTGATCTCTTCGAGTAAAGAGGGGACGGTAATGAGATCGATCACTTCCTTACAAAATCCGTAAATCAAGAGGTTCTTTGCCGCAGATTCGGAAAATCCTCTGGTCTTCAAGTAGAACAGCTCTTCTTTATCCAGCTGGCCGACTGTCGCCCCATGCGATGCCTTGACATCATCCGCAAAAATTTCCAGGTTTGGTTTGCTCTCGGCATTGGCCCGATCGCTCAGCAGCAAATTGTTATTCAACTGGAAGGCTTCTGTCTTCTGGGCGGCTTGACGCACGAGAATTTTGCCTTCGAAACTGGAGTGGCTGAAGTCATTTAAAGCTCCCTTATACAATTGCATCGATCGGCAATTGGGGGCCTGATGGTCCATCAATACATGTACATGGGCTTCCTGTTTACCTTTCAGCATGCACACACCATTGAGCAATGCTTCTGCGTTCTCTCCGATCAAGGCCGCGCGGTAATCATTGCGCACTCCAATGCTGCCTTCTGTTGCGCTGACTGTCTTGAAAGAACTGTCTCTCTTTAAATTAGCTCTGAGGGCATCAAAATGCCACACATCAGGGTCTGCATGGAAATTGGACTGCATGTATCGCAAGCGGGAATTCTCTTCCAAAGCCACTTCCGTCGCCTGATTGATAAAATAATTCTTTCCTGACAGCACTGCATGGGAAGAGATTATATCCGCTTCAGCGTGGGCTCCGGCAAACACTTGCAGTCTCGGCATCATCATCACATTTTGGTCTTTTGTATCCACCACATGCAAGATTTGCAGAGGGTTTTTACACAGTGTTTTGGGAGGAATATAGAGGAAAACTCCGCTGCTGTGCAGGGCCATATTCAATGCGGCAAAAGGATCTGTTTCCTCCTTGATCGACTTAGCCCATTGATTGCTCAGCAAAGTTCCATAGGTCTTCATAGCATCGTTTAAGCTTGCAATTACGACTTTCTCCGGGACCATTTTCGTGCGTGACAATGTGGGCTGATAATAGCCATTCACAAACACAAGCACCGACTGGGAGCATTCAGGATAGATATACGGATCCAGCGCGCCAGCAGAAATTGTGGAGAAATTCGCAGCTTGTGTCTGAGCCGGAAGATATTCCCGGCTATACAAATTTCGCAGCTTCACATAGCGGAATACTTCATTCTTTCTGGAAGGTAATCCCAGTTCCAGAAAATGATCCCATGCCTTATCACGGACCTTCTGTAAAGGGTTGGATTCGGTAGATTGCGCTTGATACAGGCGCTCCAATAAGGATTGAAAATCGTCTTGTTCAGATTTAAGTTGGGTCATCATCCAAGTTTTTCCTCTTCAGGGGATGCTTCCAGCCAATCATATCCCTTTTCTTCCAAATCAAGTGCCAGCTCAGGGCCGCCGGATTGCACAATTTTTCCATCCATGATCACATGAACAAAATTCGGTTTGATGTAGTCCAATAATCGTTGATAATGAGTGATGAGCAGCAGTCCGATATCCTTTGTCATAAACTGGTTGACCCCTTTTGCCACGATACGCATGGCGTCGATGTCTAAGCCGGAGTCCGTCTCATCGAGTATTGCCAATTCCGGAGCCAACACAGCCATCTGCAAGATTTCATTTCGTTTTTTCTCTCCACCGGAAAACCCTTCATTCAGGTTGCGCTCTTTGAATTCGGGCTTGATTTCCATGAGTTTCATCTTTTCAACCAGGAGTTTATCGAACTCTTCGGGAGAGATCTCCGGTTGGCCGTGTGCCTTTCTCTTGGAATTGAGGGCATCCCGTAAAAATTGGACGTTGCTGACGCCATGAATTTCGATAGGATATTGGAAGCTCATGAACAGACCGGCATGCGCACGATCTTCCGGTTCCATTTCGAGCAAGTCATTGCCTTTGAACAATATTTCCCCTTCCGTCACTTCATAAGAAGGATGACCGGCGAGGATTTTTGCAAGAGTCGATTTGCCGGCACCGTTGGGACCCATGATCGCATGGATTTCGCCCGGATTGATTTTGAGATTGACCCCTTTCAATATTGGTTTACCCTCAATTGAAGCATGTAAATTTTTAATTTCTAACATTTGCATTCCTAACAGAATAAATAATGGAAAATATATAACCTAGCCGACAGAATTTTCTAATTTTAAAGTCAGAAGCTTTTGGGCTTCTGTCGCAAATTCCAATGGCAATTCACGGATTACTTCTTTGCAGAATCCATTTACAATCATATTGACGGCATCTTCTTTGGAGAGGCCGCGCGATTGGAAATAAAAAAGCTGTTCTTCATTCATTTTTGATGTTGAGGCTTCATGTTCGACTTGGCTTGTGGAGTTGGCGACTTCAATGTAGGGGAAAGTGTTGGCTGAACAATTGGCTCCGACAAGCATCGAATCGCATTGCGTATAGTTTCTGGCTCCGGTTGCCCTCGGAGCCACTTTGACCAGTCCGCGATAGCTATTGTGTGAAAAATCGGCTGCGATCCCTTTGGAAATGATGGTGGATTTTGTGTTTTTGCCAAGGTGGATCATCTTGGTGCCGGTATCTGCTTGCATCCTTCCGTTTGTCAAAGCGACGGAATAGAATTCGCCTACAGAATTATCGCCTTGCAGGATGCAGCTGGGGTATTTCCAGGTGATGGCAGCCCCAACTTCCACTTGCGTCCAGGAAATTTTGGAATTTACGCCGGCGCAACGCCCTCGTTTGGTCACGAAATTGAAAACTCCGCCTTCGCCTGTTTTGGGATTGCCGGAATACCAGTTTTGCACGGTGGCGTATTTAATTTGGGCATTATCCAGAGCGATCAATTCGACGACAGCGGCGTGCAATTGATTGTTATCGTAGGCGGGAGCAGTGCATCCTTCCAGATAGCTGACAAAAGAACTTTCTTCGGCAATGATTAATGTACGCTCGAACTGGCCGGTCTCCTTGTCATTGATGCGGAAATAGGTGGAAAGTTCCATCGGAGAGATCACTCCTTTAGGAACATAGACGAAAGAACCGTCGCTGAAGACCGCAGAATTTAAGGTGGCGAAGAAGTTATCACCGATAGGGACTACGCTGCCGAGGTATTTTTCCACCAATTCCGGATATTTATGGATGGCTTCGGAAATGGAACAGAGGACAACTCCGGCATCATCAAGCTTTTTCTTAAAGGTTGTTCCGATTGAAACCGAATCGAAGACCATATCAACGGCAACGTTTGTCAATCTTTTCTGTTCATCAAGTGGAATTCCGAGACGTTCGAAAGTTTTTAAAATTTCGGGATCGACATCTTCAAGTCTATTTAAAGCGGGTTTATGTTTTGGAACGGTGTAGTAGCAGATGTTTTGGTAATCGATTTCGGGATAGTCGACGTTCACCCATCGGGGCTCGCTCATTTCCAGCCATTTTCTGTAGGCTTTCAAACGAAATTGCAATAAGAAATCAGGCTCGTTCTTTTTTGCAGAAATCAGCCGAATGACATCTTCGTTGAGTCCTTTAGGCAGACTTTCGGTTTCGACATCCGTGACAAAACCGTATTTATATTCAGAATCACCTCGGAAGAGGGTATCTGTAGACATATGCATTTTCTCCAAAAGCAGGACAAATTAAGGTGTATTTTACCTGAAATTGATCAAATAGAATAGAAAAAAAGGCAATTTGCAGGGGAATTACACTTATACTATAATTCTTAAACATTTAATTGTCAAATTTTTAGAGAAAATGGGCAGAAAGGACGAAAAGGACATAAAGGACATAAAGAGGTAATTGCAAATGCTTTGGGATTATTTGCCTTGACAATGTGGTTGTCGAATTTATAGATTGTCCTTTATCAACTAGGAGCGAACCCATATGCATAAATTTTTCATGTTGCTATGCTTGTTCACCACTACCCTTTTTGCCCAACAAAATAGCCTTACTCCCGATCAGGCCCTACAAAGGCTAACACAAGGCAACCTGAGATTCATGCACGACCAATCCACTTGCTCAGATCGCAACAAAGAACGACGAGCTGCCCTAACGTCTATACAAGAACCTTTTGCAATCATCGTCGGATGCTCCGATTCACGTCTCACTCCGGAAATTGTCTTCGATCAAGGTGTCGGCGACCTGTTCGTCGTACGAGTCGCAGGTAATGTCATCGGCTCCATAGAACTAGAGAGCATTGAATTTGCCGCAGCAAACCTTCACTCTTCAATCGTTATTGTTATGGGTCACGAAAATTGCGGAGCTGTCAATGCTGTCCTACAAGGAAATTCCCAAGATATCGAAGATATCGCCCGACTGATCCAACCCGCTGTGCAAGAAGTGAAAAATAAGCCAGGAAATGCACTCGAAAATGCTATTAAAGCGAATGCTGCCAGATTCGTCGCACAACTCAAAAAGAATTCAAATATAAGCAACCTTATCAAACAAAATAAGATCAAAGTCGTCGGGGGATACTATCATCTCGAAAGCGGTCAAGTAGAGCTCTTACCTGAATGATGATTGCCAAAATCGGCAAAGAAAGTTATAAGAAGTTTTATAATTACTTTTTATAAGGCTCATTGTATGTGGATTCCAACTTTCATAAGATTGTCTCTATTTTTCCTATTTGTGTTTGCCTTTGCCTGCGGCGAGGCAACAACAAATGGATTTTATGATTCTCCTCCACCATTCGAAAAAATCTACGTCAATCCGGGCCAAATCCTTTGCACTCCGGCAGGAATCTTTCTAAAATGCTGCGATGGGACCAAGCAAAGAGTGCGTACAGTTCTACATGATAGTTGCGGCATGTATGTGTTGTGCATCCAAATGCAATGTCCGCAATGCGGCCGTTGTTACGACGGCAAGACTCCGCATGAGGGTTTTTGCTGTCCGCTCTATGAGAAGGAGTTCTTTCCCGGTTTTTGGGCGTTGCCCTGAAGATTGCCCAATTAGTTTCCATCTACTTGATCATTCCTCACAAATATGGTATGCTTCTCACTTTTACATACAGGTTGACACTATGTTCACAGGAATTGTTCGCGGATTGTTACCGGTGAAATCTATCGAGCGAAAACCATATATGATTCGCTTAGGTTTCCATTTCCCCCCAGAGTTACTTCAAGGGCTTCAGCAAGGCGCCAGTGTGGCCATCGATGGCGTCTGCTTGACAGCCGCTCAAATATCCGGATCCATGATTTGGTTCGATGTCATTCAGGAAACCTTAGAGAGAACTACATTGGGCACTCTTCTTCCTGGTCAACCTGTAAATGTGGAAAGATCCGCCAAATTCGGAGATGAGATCGGTGGCCATATCCTTTCAGGCCATATCTTTGGAACCGCCCGAATCGACAAAATCGATGCTTTTGAAAATAACAAGATTGTCAAATTCAAGGCCGATCCAGCTTGGATGAAATACTTCTTTCCCAAAGGATATATAGCTCTGGATGGTGTAAGCTTGACTCTCGTTGATGTCGATCCAACAGGATACTTTACCGCACATCTAATTCCTGAAACATTGAAACTCACGGTCTTTGGAATTAAAAAACCAGGTGATCAGGTCAATGTGGAAATCGATTCCCATATGCAAGCCATTGTGGATACTATTGAAAGAATGCAAAAAGTTTGAATCCGTTTACAGTGTACCAGGTAAAAAAAAGCCCCTTACTCGATGAGAAAGGGGCTTTATGTTTTGAAATTGCAAAACAGGTTATCAATTTGAATTAGTCTAGAGTGACTTTTTCAAAGAAGATGTTTTCCCTGTTATTGTAGTCTTGAGTCATGCCATAAGGCGTATCAACACCTACATTGATGTTTGCCGGATCGTTTTGGTTTGCAACACCAAAGGCTGTGAGGAATTGCTTGCCTCTGGCAACAATACCTTCACTACTGCCGACCCCTGGAGCCGTCTTATTGGCATAAACGGCATTTGCATCGAAAGAAGTTGCTGTTAAGCGGACTTCCGTTACAAAATCGAGCCCAACTCCAGTACTTCCACCAAGGGGATCTCTCGTTTCGCGATATATCGCTAAAAAGTAATCGGTAAGTGCTGGATTTGTTGGACCAGCTGTTGCTGGATCAAAATTTCTGTAGTCAGCATAAATAATGCCTACTAAACCATTGTCTGTAATAGCCATATTGACGTTAAAACTTTGGTTTGCACCATTTACATTGCCATTAAAAGGATTTAATGGTGTGCGGCTTACAGTCACCGTAGGTGACCATGATAATCCAGTATCGGCTGAAGATGCCAACTGGATGGCCGGGAAGAATTGATTTACTACCGGATTTGTACTTACAGCACTGTTTCCACCTTGCCAAGCGTAATAGACGCGGCCGGTTTTGGGGCTGACATTTATAATGTTATTTAATGAACCGTCAAACACGGTTACAATAAATGACCCAGAAGTGTTTGGGTTATGTGAGAAAGCAAAGATATAATCCCCCACTAGAATAGCCGATTGGCTCCATGTTTTCCCTTTATCAGTTGATCGGATGACTGCATGATCGGAGATCGTGTCAGTAGGTGAAAAGGTAAATGTCGGAGTAGCTGATCTTCTTGGATAAAATCTGTTAAACCCGGACAGAAGGACTTCAGAGCTCCTAGCTTTGTGGTGTCTCGAAGGGATTGACACTAGAGTGCCGCCGATAGATTCGCCACCGATAGGAACGAGGTCACTGGTTGGTTGTGTTGTGGTACCAAAGTTTGCCACCCATACCGGATCGTTTACTAGATCATAGATTACTCTTGCGGGTTCCCATTTAAAGCCTTTGTCGTGGGACCTTGAGTACCAAATATTGCCATATGATGTATTGAGTGTTAAGTTGACTACCGGCCAAGTTAAATGGACTAAATCGTGATCTGTCGGGTCGGGAAGGATATTACCCCCAAACGAAATCGAATCACCTTCTGCATGTCCTCCCTCTGCGGGTAAATTGTATACTACGGTTTGCCCTTCGCTGACCACTACAGGATCTGTCCAAGTTAATCCTTTGTCATAGGATTTCGATGTAAAGATACCACTATATGTCGAGAGTGAAGGCAGAACTTCTCCGGAATCATCACCAGTCCCTAACTTAAATGGTCTTGCTTGATTAAATAGGCCGGCGAAATAGAGGACTCCGCAATCAGAAAAAGCTAAAGACTGGGGGCCGACTACTTGACCAAGTCCTAATCCTTCTAGCCAAGTGGGCAGGGAGACTGTGACATATCTCCAGGTATCTCCTCCATCGCGCGAAACGGCAAGTGTTGGACCGGCATTCTCATTTCCCGTTGAAAATTGGTGTCTGGAATCAAAATAACCATCCTGGATATACGAGACCACGAGATTTTTATGATCCTTGGGGTTGATATAAAGAAGCGGAGAAAGGTAGGTGTTGTACTGTCCCGTAATACTTGCTAACTCGTCCGTAGTTGAATCTGAAAGATCAGCGATGTATGCCGAAAATAGATCACCGGCTGCTAAGAAATCGTTTCCTCCTTGAAGAAGGAAGTCTGTTGATGGATTGATCTGCGTTGGGGTGGACTGTGTTATACTTTTTTCGACCAAAGTTCCAAAATCATCCTCAAACAGTGCTGAGGTAGTATCTACCCCGAACAGTGCCGATGCAGTAAATAGTGTACTGCATAGTGCTATAGGCAGAAGCGATCTCTTCACTTGCTGCCGCAATGAATTGAATTTTTTCATGCGATATTCTCCGTGTTTAGCGCCATTAAGCGAAGGTATGACTATACCTTCAAGCAAAATTCTTGATAACGCATTACACCGGGAATGTCAATTTATTTTTTATTCTTTATTATTCAACGTTCTTTATCACCTTTAGGATTTATGGTTTGGAACTAATGCTAAGATTTTTTTCCATTTCCTGCTGCTCCTTATTGACGACCCACCTGAATTTTTTAAAAGAATGATAGACAAAAATCCTAAAAATAAAATAAAAGTTTGATAAACATGCATGCAACCGATCTCCCTTAGAATATAGGAATAGGCGGCAAGCATGAAACACTTAAACTTAAAGGATGCGTATGATAAAACGTACAATAAACCATCTGCTATGCCTTGGAATGGCGGCGCTAGGAGCGCTTTTGCCATTTTCAGGTTACGCAAATTTTGATAGCGAAATTCCTGCTGTCCTTGAAACCTCTCTTGAGGCTAAATCATCCTCTGCAAAAACATTTAGACATAGGATGCAGCTTTATCTTGCCGATGCTTATGGCATTGAAGTCCCAGGCACTGATTTTTGGATCACGCTTACTGTCGTTAAAGAAAAAATTGGCTCTGCGACAAGAGTAACTTTGCAGTTGCCAAGTATTAGTTTTGAAACTGGCCCTTTTGCAAATAACGTGTATGAATTGAATAATCCAATTTCGGAAATTATAGATCAAGTCCCCGGTCTATTCTTGCCACCTCCTCAAAATGGCGGCTATTTATACACAAAGGATGGCTATCTTCCTCGTGATTTACGTCCCTCTGATGTATTACCACGCACCTTTTTTGGCCCATCTAATAATGGTCAAAATATCCCATTTACCTATAATGCAAATGGCACTCCACCACCTAATGTAAGCAGTGTCACTTATACCAATCCTCAGGCTGGCTATCAAATCCGTATCACTAACTCGGGTGGCTTAGCTATTGAAGGCATAGGTACATTGGCTAATATCATTCCGCCGGGCACTCAACAGCTAACGGCAACTGATTTATCTTATATCGTGAAACCATATAAACAGAAAATTTGCGATAACAAACGCATTAGCAAGGGTGCTATTAACGTAGCCCAATACACTTTACCACCGGTCACGCGTGGTAATTCTGATAACGTACGCGATCATCATGTGAATGATGCATTTGATAATGTCGTTGCCTATGCGTGGGCAGATAATTCAAATATACCTGATGCTGCTGCAAACGCTGGCGAAATGAACCTAGCCTATTCCATCGGTGAAGTCAAAAATGGTAAACTCAAAATGCATCCAGCTACGTTCTTACCTACACCAGCTGGCTTATTTGTATGGGATACAGCTATTGCCATCAATCGAACCGATCCGGATAATATAGTGATATCATACCTCATTATCGATGCCAATTCGCCGGGAGATGGTTTGCCTTTTGCAATACTTTACGCTGCTGTTTCTAATGATGGTGGTAAAACATGGCCGATTAATGCTCCAACCAATGTCCAACCTACTGGTTTTGTAGTTCCCGGCGTACCTGGCGGAGCTGGTGATCTCCCCGGAGTACGTGCAGACAAGTTTGGTAACTTCTGGTACATGGCATCCAACTTATTTGATGATGCTGGTAATCCGATTAACGTACCATTTATCATGGTAAGTTCCGATAAAGGAGTTACCTGGACGCTGGTCTATACATTCTCTTATAATGATGTTGCCCATACGGATTTTTATGATTATCCAGCATTCTGCTTTGGTGGAGATGGCTTAGGTAATTATGGCGTACAGATGGTTGCAGACTACTTCCCTGATTTCATAACTGGTGGAAGCAATGGATATCCTGCCCGTGCTTTCATTCCGGTGACCGGTCTTGGAACCTATGGCACACCACAACAAGTTTTCTTGCCAGCGTTATCTAATAATATCTTCACTGCTAGCATCACAGCTTCCGCGGACGGAAGAGTTTGGACTTATGGTTCACCAGCTGGTTTAAGTCCTGCTGCCTATTGTTTCCCTGGAGGTTGGACGAATAATCGTATTGTTTTCAAGTCTCCTGGTCCTTTAGATGAAAACTATGCAGGTCCATGGGGCGTTATTCGTTACAATTCCTTATCGGATTCAATTTACTTTCCGGTTTGGCAAGCAGCTCCGCTCTTCGGGTTTTTCCAGTCTGTACAGACTAATTTATACGATGAGCAACGCAAAGCACTTTATGTTATCTTAAATTCAACTAATCCAGAATTATCGAATAATAGTGATATTTATTTCTTAATTTCACGAGATAATGGATTAACTTGGTCTAGGCCATATAAGATCAACACGAAGAGTGTAAACAATCGTGGATTCCCATCAATGCAGTTGGATATCACGACTGGAAATCTTCTTGTTGGCTGGTATGATTGCCGAGATTATAAAGATGGTTTATCGTTTAACTATTTTGGTGCCGTGATTGATGCGAAGACATTAGATGGATTGATCAAATGCATTCCGTCGTCAAATCCGCTCTTTTCAATTCCTACGGGAGGCTATGATACTCTCTGAAAAAGCGGAATGGAAGGGTATTAAGAAAGGAATTAAGTCGAAAGAAGTCAGTTAGGCTCTTTTGACAGCAAGATTCAAAAACTAAAAAGTTGGGATTTTGTTAATTCGACTTCCTAAAAATATCCTGATCGAGACCGGTTTTTGCTAAGTGAACAGTTTGGCAAATTAACCGGTCTCGGTTTATATCGCGCATGGTCCCTGTACTAGACAGACGCGCGAGTGTCAAGATTGTGTTTTCCATTGCTATTTGAGCCATTATGGCTAAGGCTTTCAATGCGTTTGATCCCATCCTTATCGACGACCAGCCTGAATTTTTTATATTCAATTTTTTGCGATAAATCCGGCGTAAGATAGGTGTTCTTCAAGATGATATTGATATGGTATACCTTCGGCAGAAATATTTGCGTCAACTCCAATGTTTCCGGATCCAAGGTCACATACGGCTCGTAGGGATTGCTCCCCTTTGCCAAAAACTTGTGAATATCATGCCTGAAAATGATATTCAATGCCTGCAACCGCGATGTAATGGTTTGCGGATTTTGGTAGATTCCGACAATTTTTTTATAATAAATCACCTGCTCGGGTCGTTTAATCATATCCAAGTAGGTATGGTAACCCTCATTCCTCAGACGCCAAATATCTGTAGATACTTCCTCGCTTTCCATAAAGGTAAAGGACTCATGCATTTTCCCAATAACAGTATTGCCGGAAGGAGATCTGATCTCTGTGGTATAGTCAGGAAACCATCGGACCATGTGCTTATAGGACAAATTCTTGAGTTCTTCCTTTAACCTATCCTTGAGCACATAGATCACTACAGTGAAAATGACGAAGGGTAAGGAATTGATGACGAAAACAGCTCCTTGCCATATATAAAGGAGAAGAAACAACAACATTGCGACTGCTGCTGCCATCCCAGCCACCAAGGTACGAAACTTTTGATCGACTGCAAGCCTCTTCGTTTGGAGCTGCAACGCATCCATCGTGAATTTATTCAACAATCCACTTTGATAGAGAATCGATTCATTCATGCCCGGGTCAGTTGAAAACTGGGAAGGTTCTTCCAAACGGCTTTCCCGATATTTTTTCTCTCGAGTTAAAAGCTGGCAAATTGATTGGTCTACCGAGTGCAAAAGGGGCTGCTGTTTGCTTCTGACGGCCTCCAGCAGGCCGGTCATCGTGGAATTCAGGGAAATGCTCATCATGTCCTTGATATAGCCGAAAATAGGCTGCAAAGAGAGTCTATTCGGCTGCTGTAAAATGGCATTTTTAACATCATCGAATTTATTCAATGTTTGCCCGATTTCATAGAGCAATTTTTCCAACTGGTATTTACATTCTCCGAACTCATCATTATTGTGAGCTTTCTCCACTAGAAATATCAAAGGATACCCAAGTTTTCGCAAATTGCTGCGGAAAATATTGGCGAATAGCTTGAGTTCAAATTCTATGGTGGAGGTTGGAGTATCCGACTTGACCTCCATAAGCCTCGTCAAGGGGGAATGATGATTGTGGGGATTGACTAACTCAGTAAATGAGATATCAGGAGTTTTAAAACGGATCAAATTGGTTTGGTCGTGATAAAAGTCTGATTTGGTATACGTTTGGGAATTTATCTGCAGAGAGTTGGGGATAAAAATGAAAAATTCCTGAATATATTCGCTTTGTTTGAGGTCCGAGATAGGGAAAAATTCAGATTTGAGCTCGAATTGCCATTTGTCACGGAAGTGAATCTCTCCGGTTTCGAATTCTTCCCAGAATTTATCCATAAAAGTACCCTTTCGCTCCCTATTTTTGGATTATAGCATTTTTTTTAAATAAATGAAGTCACTTTTTCCATCTTTTTAAAAGTTGATTAAAAAATTTATATTAAGTATAATATAACATATATACTTAAACTAAAGGATTGAATAATGACATTGCCTCAAATTAGTAGTGGATTAAATCCAATTAATTCTTATGAACAAATAATCGATGCTCTCGCCGAAGAGTACGCAGAAGAAATGGGGTGCGATATCCCGGGAAGCTCTCTTTTACCCAAGCAAGCAAAGAAAGATAAGCTGAAATTTGAGTTCAAAGAGAAAGTTAAGATGAAAGAGCTTAACCAACGTATATTTAAAGCTTTAGATATCTTAAGGAATGAAGGTAAGGAATATCTACCTGAGGATCTAGATGCCAAGCTTCAAAGGGATCTCAAGCAAGCGGCAGTAACTATGAAGCAGTTTGATTATAAAACTGACCGAATTACCAATTTTGCCCGATTATTAGGTATTGGAGAAGATTCATTGGAAGCCATCGACTCAGTAGCAAAGGTTAAATATACCGATGAAAAAATAGATGACGCCCTTTCATTATTGGTTTTTTTAACAACCTTGGCAGAGGACAATGCTGAGTATTGGTACGAACTGGGTATCTGCTTTCAGGATCTGAATCAGTTCGATATGGCGTTAAAAGCTTATACTAATTGCCTGGAAGTCAATCCCAATCATATGGGTAGTCAAGCATTTTGCACCGAATGTTATCTCAACCTCGATCAAAAAAATAAGGCTTGGGATTCTTTTTATAAAGCTAAGAGTTTGATGGTTGAGCAGAATTTGGAACAGGAATGGGCCGAATGTTTGGAATCGCATAAAAATTTGTTGGGATTTGACAACGGAGCATAAGGTATGCGCGTTTCGATAAGATCTCTAAGAGCTTAGGCTCTGAGGAGGATGAATATGAGTTTAGGACCTACTGGAGCATCACACCAAGATGTGGGATCCTTACGGTCGTTAACTGCTCCGCAACTGGGTGCTGCTGCACCTCCTGCATCTCTTGATGCGGGCAAAAGAAGAAGAGCACTGTCAATGCAGCCTAGTGCATTGTTTAGCAGGAGTGGTACACTAGGATCTGATAAAAAGATAACAATCGTATATGGTTCACAACCCATTAAACCCAGAACCAAATCAGCATCTGAAGCTCAAAACATCGAATCGAAAGCTCAAAAAATCGAAGTTGCAAACGCTCTAGCTGAAGGCTTCGAGGCAATTGAGCTGAAATCCAAACTTTCTGAAGAAATCAAAGATTTGAAAAGTCCTTCGACTAAAGGAGATTCTACAAAATTTGAAAATCTCCAAAAAGTTGCCTTACTAGTTAATGAAGGAAGAACCCGAATTCTTCAAGCTTTGCAAACATCCGGCGATACTTTTAATGTTAAACTAGATGGGATGGCATTTTCTGTGATAAAAGGGGAAAGCGCAGCAGGTGAAAAGCATCTTTATGTCCGCCTAGGCAATGCAGGGGGACATCTGGGGACCGGAATGGTCAAAACTGTTGAAGTGGGGTTGAAAATTTTAGAAGGGGGAAGTTTTGAGGTCGTTGCCATTGCGAGAGCAAACGAAACTGCTGCTAGTAATCCAAAAACAATACAAGAACTGACGAAAGAACATGAGCTTGGAAGCTCGCTAGCGAAGGAACATGAAGGGTTCTTTTCTTCGAGGGAGGTGGTCAATTTAGGAAAAAAGGAAACGGGATACATTTCTCCGCTTTCGCATGGAAATTATAAAGTAGATTTTGATGGTAAAGGTGCCTGTCAGCAACTGGATAAAGATAAAAAGCTGGAGAACGCTAAACGGCTATTCGCAGCCTTAGATTTCATGCATGCTAAGGGAATAACTCATAATGACATAAAAGGGGATAATATTTTCCTCGATGAGAAGGGCAAAGCTGGGCTAGCCGATTTTGGTGAAGCGCTAACATTCAAAGAACATGCCGAATTAATGAAATCCAAGGAAGAATTCACATCGGAGTCCGCGAAACTTCTTAAAGAATATAATGAGATAGGGGTTAAGTTGCAGAAATTCACAGATAAAGACCCTGAATATAAAACTCTTTATGATCAGCAAGGTGATTTGGGACTTAAACTATCTGCTTTAGATCGAAGATCTGATGTTATGAATAAATCTTTCGATAAATTAAAGGGCGACGATATCCAAAAATTAGCCATAACAATAAGAGATTCGTTCACTGCAGAGGAAAGGGATATAGGGAAGAATCCGAAATTTAAAGAATTTATTGATTTGCTTGATAAACACGGTCTGGAAATGCAACAACCCAGCGGTCGTATCATCACAAAAAAACCAGCCAAACCAGTCTAGTAGTTTGAATCAAAAGTTTGCCCATTTCCATACAGCATGCTTCTTAGTCCGGAGCGCCAGCGGAGGACGTCTGAAACGAGCCCATAGCGACCGGAGGGAGCTATGGGTTAGAGAAAGAAAATCCGAGCTCGGAGCGAAGCGAAGAGCGATTGACTTTTTTCAACGTTGATTTTTTCCATTTCCTGGGGCGATTCAGTAAAAAAATGCATGAAATTATCCAAAAATAGATTCTCTATATGTCTGACAAGTCAATCGCTCTCCGCTTCGCTCCGAGCTCAGATTTCCTTTCTCGTACCCATAGCTCCCTTCGGTCCTGTCTAGTACCCACATCTTTTTATTGAAAAATATTCCCTACGTAAAGTAGCCATCCATAATATCATAAAATTTTATTAACCCTCTCCACAATGTTAAGAGACCCGGGTTTCCATCACTTTTTCTTCCTTTAAATCCACCAAGATTGGCAATATATCTGACTGCATCATCAACAGTATTTATCTTCTTTTGGGTTTTCTTTTGCGCATGTTTTAATAAAACTTCCATCTCATCTTCACTTAATATCGATTCAACCGGAGCCTCCGGATCAATTCGATTTACTCGAGTCATCCACAGTATTTGCACTGCTATAACAGACAAAAATACAATTAGTTTTTCCAGCCTTGGTTTTTCACTTAGGCGAGCTTCCTCAATTTTAATTCCTGCTTTTAATATTTTATGAAACTCCTCTACAAGCCATCTATAACTGTACCAACGTATTATTTTAAGAGCATCATCAAGATCGTTTACCTCTACATTTGTTATCAGATACCATTCCAGAGGTTCTTCATTGTTTTCAGGATTTACTTCTCTCGCATGTATAATCGTAAGTTTTAATTTTTCATTGTGTATCGTGCTTTTATCTATGTTTTTTGGCGCACATACCGTTAAGTTAGAATAACTAACTGCTAATTCTATTTCACGTTCCTCTCTAGCGGTTTTTATACCGCCTTTAGATTTTATTTTTACCTTTGTAAAACCCATAGCTTTTGTGTTTTTTAGAGCTTCCTTAATCATTATTCCATCTTCTGTTTTTCTATCCCATCTAAGTCGAATCACCATTTTTTTGTCTGTTGCACAAATAAAATCTGTAAATTCATAAAAATCAGCTTCTCTGTCGCCTATAATTATTCTCTGAAGATTGCTTAAATTTTTAGTATCAAAACCATCAATAGCCTTAAACCATTTAAAACTTTCCTTTTCCTCTATTGGAATTTTACGAATATTTTTTTGGCCGTTTCCTTTTATTTCATTTCTACTCCAAAGATCCATAGAACCTATCCCTAAGGCTAATCCATCAGTAGTAACTATCAAAGATGTGTGGCATTCCATTCCTTTTCTATTGTCTTTCTTTGATCCTAATTTTCCCATACCTGCTGTTTTAGGATGGTCTGTAAAGTCACATTTTGTGGTGTCTTGGATCTCAAGTATTTCGCCAATACCGTCATTTGATTTTAAAAAATGTATAAGACCATTATGGTGCGATTTAAGTAACTTATCTTTAGATATTTGGTGGTTGTTAAAAAATCTATACGCAGCTTTACATTGGTGTGAATTTTGAATAACATGTGATAAAATTGCTTGAGGATTTTTTTGAAATTCCTCGATTATTTTAAGAAATCTCTTATCAAGACGTTTATCGCAAAAGTTTGATTGGCTGAAGCCAGGGATTTGATTTTGAATAGGCATACGTTTCATTCCTGTTAAAATTTAATATTCAACAGGAGACTTTAAATTAAAATTTCATGTCAATAAAAAGATGTGGGTATTAGACAGTCCCTTCGGTCGCTATGGGCTCGTTTCAAACGTCCTCCGCTGGCGCTCCGGACTAACACCCACTCTACTCTTCGTCAGTTACCCCACAGCACTTCTTGTACTTTTTGCCGCTGCCGCAAGGACACGCATCATTGCGCCCAGTCTTATCTCCTACCACTACTGGCTGCAGCTTTTCTTGTCGCGGCGCTTCCCTCTCCGCCTCCGGCTTTGGCTCCTGCGGACGCGGAGCTTCCAACTCCTCCGTAAAGGAACGGTTGGTCTCCAATTGAATGCGCGACATCAATTGATGCAAATCAATTTGCTCACGAGTAATAATCTCAAAACGGAACAGGTCGTGAGCAATCTCCTCACGCAATGTGCGTCCAAATTCATCAAACAACCTAAAGGCTTCATGCTTGAACTCAGTCAATGGATCCCGCTGCCCAACCGTTCGCAAATTCACGTCGGAACGCAAATGGTCCATAGACAATAGATGCTCTTGCCACAGCTGGTCACTCTTGCGGATGATCAAGTTGCGCACCGCCTCATTCGCCGGCTTTTGTTTGGCCAAGCTTGGATCCACTCCCGGCCGGAGGTGCACTTTGGCGTTCTCCCTTTCCAGCTTGGCTTTGAAAGCCTCGACAATCTTGTCAGAAGCGATTTTTTCCAACTCCTGAACATCCATGTACTCGTTATCGAAGGTTCCCACTTCAAAACTGATTGGGAACAGACGAATCAACCACTGGCGATACCCTTCCGGATCCCATCCATCTTCCTGGGAACGGCTCTGGAAGAATTTTTGAGCGCCCGATTCGCATACGCTATCCAGCAGCTCGATTGCCATTGGTTCCACATCATCGGCACGGAGGATATCATTGCGGAAGGAATAAATCTCCTTGCGCTGCTTGTTCATCACATCGTCATATTCCAACGTATGCTTTCGGATCGTATAGTTGCGCTGCTCAACACGCTTTTGCGCAGTTTCAATAGACTTATTCAAAATGGAAGCGGAAATGGGTTCTCCTTCCGGAGGACGAAACTTTTGCAGAATACCTGTCAAACGGGGCGAAGCAAATAGGCGCATGAGGGAATCCTCGAAAGAAACATAGAATTTTGATTTTCCGGGGTCTCCTTGACGTGCGCAGCGGCCTCTCAACTGACGGTCTGTGCGGCGGGACTGATGACGCGTGGTGCCGATCACATGCAAACCGCCTAGTTGGGGGACTCCGGCTTCCAACTTAATGTCTGTTCCACGACCTGCCATATTCGTGGCAATTGTTATAGAGCCTCGTTTTCCGGCTTTAGCTACGATTTCAGCTTCTTTATCGTTCTGTTTCGCATTCAACACGGTGTGTTCAAGCTTATGCTGACGAAGAATGCGTGATAGTTTTTCAGAAACTTCTACAGATTCGGTACCGATCAGGATAGGGCACCCTGTTTCGTGAATCGCTTTCACTTCCTTCACGATGGCGTTATATTTTTCCCTTTCGGTCATGTAGATTTCATCATTGGTATCATCGCGGATGCACTTTCTATGCGTGGGAATGCTCAGCACTTCCATCTTATAGATTTGCTTGAACTCGTTTGCTTCTGTCGATGCTGTACCGGTCATTCCTGCAAGCTTTTCATACATGCGGAAATAGTTCTGCAGTGTAATCGTTGCATACGTCTGCGTTTCTTTTTGGATGGAAACGCCTTCCTTCGCTTCAATCGCTTGGTGCAATCCATCGGAAAATCGTCTTCCAGGCTGTGGTCTGCCGGTGTTTTCATCAATGATGACAATCTTATCATCCTGGATGATGTAATCCACATCATTTTCCATCAAGAGATGCGCACGTAGAAGCTGGCGTAAATTGTGGGCGCGCTCTTTGCGTTTGACGTCCTCTTCCTGTATAGCGAGCTTATGTTGGATTTTTGCTTCTGCATCTAAGTCGGCGCCTTCATCAATTTTGAGGTATTCGTAGCTGACATCCAACATGGTGAAGTCGTCTAACCTGCCGATGCCCCCAGAATAGTCTTGCCAGGCTTGGATACCTTTGTCCGTCAGTTCGAAGTCGTTTCCTTTTTCGTCAATGATCATGAATAGTTCAGACAATGCCTGTGAACGTTCATCTTTATTTTGTTCCGAGTAAAAGTACAGGTCCCTCTTATCCAAAGCGGCGCGGATATCCGGATCTTCTTTCAGCCTTTTCAGAACTTTATTGTTTGGAGTCCCTTTGCTGACTAGCCAAAGCTTGCGGAAGGCCTCTTCAACGGCCTCTTCTTGCTTTTTGTCCCGCTTTGCCGAGGCATCTGCGGCTTCCTGTTTCTCCAACATTTTGCGGGCTTCACTAGCCAAACGGTTGCACAGATCGCGCTGATGGCGTACCAGCTCTGCCACTCCGCCTTTTAGTTCATCATACATTTGACGGCTGACAGCCACAGGACCGGAAATAATTAACGGAGTCCGTGCTTCATCAATCAAGATGGAGTCCGCTTCGTCGATGATGGCGAAGGAATAGCCGCGCTGCACTTGATCGTGTTTGCTTCCGGCCATGGAATTATCACGAAGGTAGTCGAAACCAAACTCAGAAGCCGTTCCATAGACCACATCGCTTAGATAGATTTCTTTTCGTTTGTCTTGCGGTGTCGAGTTGACAATCGAACCTGTGGTGAGTCCTAGCCAGCGTAAAACTGAACCGGTCCATTCGCAATCGCGCTGAGCCAAATAATCGTTGACAGTGACTAGATGCACCGGTTTACCTGTCAAGGCATTAAGGTAGAGGGGCATCACAGCTGTCAGCGTTTTCCCTTCCCCAGTTTGCATTTCAGCTACGCAGCCGTGGTGTAAAGCGATACCGCCCACAATCTGTACATCGAATGGAATCATGTCCCAGTTCTGATCGTAACCGGAAACATGCACCGGAGTCCCCATCAATCTGCGGCAGACGCACTTGACAACAGCATACGCTTCAGGCAGAAGTTGATCTAAGGTTTCCCCTTTCTGCAATCTGTCGCGAAATTCTTGTGTTTTGGCGCGTAATGCATCATCGCTAAGGTTTTGGAACTTAGCGTCCCATTCATTGACTTGCTTGACGATGCCGAAATATTTTTTTATGATGCGGTCTTGTGCGGACCCGAAGATTTTCTTAAGAAAGCTAAACATGGCTAAACTTCTTATTTTAAAGGGATTGTGGACTATATTTTATAGTATCTTATTATACTACATGAATTGATTTAATTCAAGGGGAGTGGAAGAGGAGGTTTGGGTAGAGCAACTGCACGAGGTGCAGTTGCTCTTGGTTTCTCTTATTATTTTGAGTATTGATCCGGTTTTACTTCTAATCTATTGAGGACATGAGCTACACCAGGAATCCCTTTGGCTTTTTCGGCAATGGCAAGTCTGCCTTTTTCATCAGCCACAAAGCCACTTAAGACGACAGTGCCGTTATCAGTTCTGATAATGATTAAAGGTAAAAACCGCGCTAAGTCTTTGTCAGAGCTTATGGCGGTTTTGACATCCGATGTAATTTTGTCATCACTATTGATCGTCGAAGCAGATGGACTGCCAGACGTTGTTGCTAGACCCAGATTCCCAAAAGTTGGTGTTGCAGCGAGTAATAAGAGAACAGACGTAGTTACGAACAACTTGTTCATAATACCTCCTTTCGAGGAAGTTATTCCACCTCATAAAACATACTTACATATGCTTACTTCCTCGTCTTTATTATGAGCGCTATTCTATATTATATGCAAATTATTTGATTATTTTGAGGTTCATCACATATTAGAGTACCAATCTAGGGGCTGCCTCCTTGTGGAGGTTTTTCAATTGTTTAAAAAAAAATCAAGCATACATTAATAAAATCTTGTGAAATTCAACATTAATGCTTCTGTCCTCAGCCTGAAGGGCTGGTATATAAAAGCCTAGGGCAACGCCCTAGGTAACATGCCCATGATATTGCAGGCTGAAGGCCTGCTGTATATTGTTTGCGCGACGATATATGTCAAGCCACAATTCAGCGTCTCAAAAAACAAGAACTCATCATACGGCAGGCCTTCAGCCTGCAATATCATGGGCATTTTACCTAGGGCGTTGCCCTAGGCTGTTAAATTCCAGCCCTTCAGGCTGAGGACAAGTCATTCATTGCACATTCCAACATATTATAAACAAAATGTAGTACTCTAATTTGTGATGAGCCTATTTTGATAACTAAATGAATTTACTTGAATTTTTTTTCTTCCACTTCATTGGTTGAGGCTTTTGCAGCTGGTGGCTTCCTTTAGCGAGTACTGTGGTCAAAATACAACGAATTTGGCGTCTTTCCCGCATTAATGAGAACGGGGCTCGTTAAGGATTATTAGCCGACCTGTCATTCGCATTGACAGAATTTGGTATAAAACCAATCATTAGTATAGAGGGTATCCTGAAATTGAGGTTGCGGCTATCTATCAATGGCTCTTAAAATAATCCTAGAATCCTATTCCTCTTCCCATAGATTGCCCCATAAGGCATCGAATCTCATGAGGATAGGCCTTGAGCAAATCTGCATCAAATTGAATTGCACCGGGTTCGAACAACAAAATTAACGAAGATCCGCCAAACGAAAAATATCCCTTTTCAGCCCCTTTGTCTTGGGGTTGATTCGGAATGTATGTTTCCACTATCGTCCCAACCGATGTTGCCCCGATCTCCAGATAAAGCACTTTGCCAAACCTTTTCGTCTGCAACACAGTTAATGTACGCTTGTTTTGGCTAAAAATATGAATGTCCTTTTTTATGGCCACAGGGTTGACAGAGTAAAGCCACCCATTGATCAACCTGGTTTCTCCCGGAACACAGGCACACGGAAAATGAAAGCGATGGTAATCTGTAGGACATAAACGTGCCATCACCATCGATCCTTGATCGAATTCCTCGGCCAATGCCTCATCTTGCAACAGATCGGGCAAATGAAATTTTTCCCCTTTGATTACAAATCCATCGGACCTATCAATTCGCTGATGAAAAAGATAACGTCCATCAGCAGGAATCACAGCTACAGTATCTCCAGGAGCTACCAAACGCGCCTCTGGTTTCAATTTGCGTACAAAAAAATCATTGAATGAACGAAAGGATTGAGCGGGTTCTAAAAATTCCGAATCATCAACTTCATACTTTTTTATAAAAGGAAGAACACTACGGGCGGTCCATGACTGGTTCTGCCACCACCCATACAGCGAAGAAAATAACGGATTCTTCACCACCAGCGGCAACAAAGCCCTTCCCAATGTCTTGCTCAACAAGCTATCTCCATAGAGAAATCGGAGGAAAGCTCCGCCAAAAACCTTCTCCTGTTCCTGTTTTCCTGTTGTACGGTCGATGTAAATGATCGGTTCCATGGATTCTTAACTTTAAGGCTTTGGTAAGCCGATTTTTTTATAAATTTGGGTAAGCATCTTCAATTCACTGATAAATTCCGGATCAAATGTTTGGGTCAACTGATCGGTTTTGATTTTTTCGAATATGTCGTTAGCGGATTTGCTCATCCGAAAAAGAAGATCCTTGTCTTCAGGATCCTGAATATAGGCTTCCTGGAGATCCTTATAGATGAGGATTTGCTTCTGCAGATTGCGCAATGATTTCAACGTTTGATCTGTCATTGTAATGAGATCATCCAGAGTGGAAATTTGCAAATCGAGGATCTCTTTCGGGTCTTTCAATGTGGCTGCCGGATTCACTTGGGTGGGATTAATAGAAGTCTCTTGCGCTCCCGCACACACCGAAAGAAAGCAAAAAATAAAGGCTAAATATCTCATGTTGATTCCAACTTTTATATTGTAATTCCAAATAGGCGACAGGCGTTTTGCGCAGATATCCGAGCCACTTCATCCACAGTTAATCCCT